>Ga0302315_10003846_pt1 | contig 13365 bp, 14 predicted proteins | sample III_Palsa_N3_1_FD_200532 | JGI IMG/M metagenome (GOLD analysis project Ga0302315, IMG submission 200532) | Peat permafrost microbial communities from Stordalen Mire near Abisko, Sweden - III_Palsa_N3_1 | ecosystem: Environmental > Terrestrial > Soil > Palsa > Peat permafrost | place: Sweden... | reverse complement strand
CTTAAATTAAGCAGCGAAGAGAAAGACAGGATATTGCGCACCGTAGCACACGACCTGCGAAACCCTGTTGGCGGCATAGCCTCGCTCACCGGTTTAATGGCCGAGGAAAGCGAATACAGCCATGAGCAAAAGAAGCTGATAAACCTGATAAAGGAAACATCCAATAATTCGCTCGACCTGATAAACGAGATACTGGAAATAACAGATAATGCATTGGTTAAGCCCGAAAAAGAAAAAGAACCGGTTGAAATAAATGAATTATTAACCAAATGTGTTGAACTACTGCGTTTTAAGGCATCGGAAAAGAAACAGCAAATAGTAACCGAACTTATTGACGAGCCAACCGAATTATTAATAAACCGCGAGAAAATATGGCGTGTAATAAGCAACCTTATCAGCAATGCCATAAAATTTAGCCCCGCCAATACGCTTATCCATATAAAAGCAATTAATACAACAAAAGAACTGATAATAACCGTTACGGATGATGGCATTGGCATACCCGACGAGATAAAAGAAGAAGTATTTAACATATTTACCAATGCCAAAAGGCCCGGCACTGCAGGCGAAAAATCTTTTGGCCTGGGCCTGTCCATCTGCCGGCAAATAATTGAAAACCATAATGGTAAAATATGGCTGGAGAGCAATGGCGGCGGCACTACTTTTTATGTAAGCTTACCTATAGTATAATATTCTAAAAAAGAGTAAGGAAATACCAAAGAATTGTATTAGTTTATGCTGTTCTATTTTATAGTTAAATTACCCCGTTTAAGTAATGCTTCCTTTAATAAACAGCATCAATATAAAACACCTTATTAGCCGGCTATTCGCGAGCATTTGCATGGTATTTATGCTGTTTTGCTGTTCGTGCAATCATCAGCAACAGGATGGAACCGCGCCCGATGCAACAGATTATGACAAAATTGTTGATTCGGCAAGGGATTTGAACAATACAAATAATGAGTTAGGGGCAATCCATTATCTTGATTCTATCGTCAATAACTATAAAAACCCCTCATTTCTTACCGAATTTTATTACTTGTCTTTTCACAGTGCTTATTACCAAAAGCATAATAACGATGCCAAGGCCATGTTGTATGCCGACAGCCTTCTGACAACTTTTGATACCCCCGAGAAGAAACTAAAATATATGCCTTATTACGGGCAGGCGCATTATACCAAAGGCGATATTTTGTTTGACCAGGGTAATTATAACGATGCCTATTTATACTATTACCAGGCAAAAATGATAGGCAGCAAAAGCCTTGACGATTGTACGCTGAGCGATTATGATTACCGCATAGGCATGATTATGTACAAACTGGAACATTACAGGCAGGCGGCGGCAGCTTTTAAAGAAAGCTCGAAGGAAACCAGTGCTTGTTATTTGGATTTTGGCTCATTTTACCGCAGGCAGGAACTGTTAAATAATACAGCCTTAAGTTACAGCAAGGCAAATATGGCCGATAGCGCCATGTTTTTTTTCGGTAAAACGCTAAGGTACCTTGATAGCGTAGGCACACAGTTTAAAGTTAACAATAAATTGCTGGATGTTGCACGCGGCGTTGTTTATGGCAACGAGGCCAATGAATATATTAAACGCGGCAATTTAAACCAGGCAAAAAGCCTACTGCAAAAAAGCATAGCCATAAATTTGCGCAAGGGCAATGACAATCACGATGCGGAGCTATCGGAACTAAAGCTTGCACATATATATGAGCGGCAAAACAAGCCTGATTCACTTTTATATGTACTAAAAACCACCCGCAAACAGTTTGACAGTGTTAAGAATGATGAAGCAAAAGCCGACTGGTACCTTACCACCGCCAATTACCTCAATAAAAAAGGCCAGGCCGACAGCGCTTATAGCTACCTGGTTAAATATGATGCTCTAAAGGACACCGTTACCACCAAAAGCCGACAGCTAAAAGAGGCTGACATTACAGTGCAGATGGAGCGTTTAAAAAAGAACTACGAGTTTGAGCAATTAAAAAAGCATAACCAGCAGCAGTATTATTACCTCATTACCGCTATTGTGCTGGGTGTGATGCTGGTGATTATTATTTCGCTGATATTTTTAAACTGGCAAAAATCTAAACGGAATATAAAGGTATTGGGCAACCTTAATAACCAGATTAATGACCAAAATCACGACCTTGAACAGGCGCTGGGCCAGCTTAGGTTAAGCAGCCAGGAAAAAGACCGCATACTGCGTACCGTAGCGCATGATTTGCGTAACCCGGTTGGCGGCATAGCATCATTAACAGGTTTAATGGCCGAGGAGAGTGAGTATAATGATGAGCAAAGGGAACTGATAAACCTGATAAAGGAAACATCAAACAATTCGCTTGAGCTGATAAACGAGATATTGGAGATTACGGATAATATATCGGCCAAACTAAATAAAGAGAAAGAAGCGGTTGAAATAAACTCGCTACTAAATAAAAGCGTTGAATTGCTGCGCTTTAAAGCTGCCGAAAAAAACCAGCAAATTATACTGGAGCTTATGGATACCCCGGTAGAATTGTTGATTGGCCGCGAAAAAATATGGCGCGTTATCAGTAATTTGATTAGTAACGCCATAAAATTCAGCAATGAAAGCTCGCCGATACATGTTACGCTTACCGATGAAGGCAACGAGGTTAAAATAGCCGTTGCTGATAATGGCATAGGTATACCCGATGATATAAAACCACGTGTGTTTAATACCTTTACAGATGCCAAAAGGCCCGGCACCGCCGGCGAAAAATCATTTGGGCTGGGCTTATCTATATGTTACCAGATTATTGAAAATCATGACGGCAAAATATGGTTTGAAAGTGAGGTGGGTAAAGGAACAACGTTTTATGTAACGTTGAAAAAATGAGCAGCCAGCCCCTCTCTAAACGGCGCAGCCCTCATGAATGCCATTAAAAAACAAACGTGTGTAGCGATTGAAAGATTTTTTAAATGAAAACCATGTCATTTCGACGAGCAGGCGTAGGGATTGAGCGTTGCGCGAGGAGAAAACTTCTACGACTTGCAGGGTTATTTGAAAAGTTTTCTCCTCACCCCGCCTACACAGCCTCGGCTGGTTCGTCGAAATGACATCGTTTTTTAGTTCTTTGTTTAATCGCTAAACAGGTTATTACTTTATAAAATCAGCGAACCATTTGCCGGATTCTTTTATGGTGCGTTTTTGGGTTTCGAAATCAACGTGTATTAAGCCGAAACGCGGTTTATAGCCTTCGGCCCATTCAAAGTTATCGGTCAGGGTCCAAACAAAATAGCCGCTTACTTTAATACCATCGTTTTTTGCTTTTAGTATTTGCTTCAAGTGGGTTTGCAGGTAATCGGTACGTTGGGGGTCGTTAATTTTGCCATCCTCCACTTTATCTGGAAATGCAGCGCCGTTTTCGGTGATGTAGATGTCCTTTATCCCCTCATACTTATTAAACTGTTTCAGTATTTCATAAATAGACGGCGGGTAAACCTCCCAGCCCATTTCGGTTACGGGTACTTTCCTGTCTTTTGCTTTAACTATACTGGCGTGTATGTAAGGCGTAAAAAAAGAATGGTCCACAATTTCGCGGGTGTAAACCTGTACGCCTATGAAATCGAAATCAAATTTGGCTTGTTCCATATCACCGGGCTGTATGTATCTGCTCATTTTGCTCAATACCGGCAAATCTTTAACCGGGTATCCTAAGCCCAATGTGGGTTCAACATACATGCGGTTAAGTAAAGCATCCACGCGTTTAGCAGCACTTATATCCCTTGGCTTATTTGAAGCGGGTTCGATGTATGAACAGGAAAATGTGGTGCCGATAATGGCATCGGGTAAAACTTCGCGCAGCGCCCTGCCGCCTGCCGCCATGCTTAATATAGCGTGATGTACAGCAGGTAAAAAGTTGCTTAACCCTGTTTTACCGGGGGCGTGTATACCGAAAAAATAGCCGGCCCCGGTAAATACCGACGGTTCGTTCATCACCATCCAATGCTTTACTTTATCGCCAAAGTTTTGGGCGCATATAGTGGTAAAATTCTCGAACCAAGTAATCACTTCGCGGTTAGTCCAGCCGCCTTTAAGTTCAAGCGCGTGGGGTAAATCCCAATGGTATAGCGTTACCCAGGGGATTATACCCTGCGCCAGGCAATAATCAATTACCTTTTTATAATGGTTAATGCCTGCCTGGTTAACTTCGCCTATCCCATCGGGTAAAATGCGCGACCACGCTATTGAGAACCTGAAATTTGGGATATTGAGTTTTTTGATGAGGTTGATATCCTCTTTATAATTATTGTAGAAATCGCAGCTGGTATCGGGCTTATCGCCGTTTAGTATACTGCCTTTTTTACTGGCAAACACATCCCATATCGAGTCGCCTTTGCCGTCGGCGCCGCAAGCGCCTTCAATCTGGAAAGCTGCAACAGATACGCCCCATGTAAAATCATCACCAAAAAGCTCTTTGTTAAAACGGGGGTCGGTAGAAATAGCGTGTTTCATTAAATTGAGCCTATATAAAGCCCAAATTGTATATTATAATTGTATAAAAGAAAATTTTTGTGAGATATGTTTAGTGTATGAAAGATGATTTCATGCTCTTTAACATAATCCACTCGGGCAAATTGCCAATAAATTTCAGAAAATTAATTATAAGTTTCATAACCTTCGTAATTTTGATTTAAAGTTACAACACCGGTATATCCTTATTGTGTTAGTTGTATTATGTTATTGTTAACAAGGCACTTATCAAATTGTCATGCTGAGCGTAGCGAAGCATCTGTATGCTTGGTGCACCGCCTGACAGATTCTTCGCTACGCTCAGAATGACAATGGAATTTATTTAATTTTGATGGTATGAACGATTACTTTTTAAACCTTTTCAACTACGACAAATTTGCAAATGATGTAATTCTTAATTGCATTTTTGAAGCAGGCGAGCCTGAAAAACCTGTGCAGTTAATGGCGCATTTACTGGCGGCGCAGCAAGTGTGGCTTAAACGGTGTAAAGGTTTATCCACTGTTGGCGCAGTACTTTGGCCCGATTGGAAAGCGGACACTTTTGAAAAACTTATTAACGATAACCACAAAGGTTGGGTTGAATACGTAAGCAGCCTGCAACCACAGGATTTTGATAAGATTATTGCCTACAAAAACACCAAAGGCGAGGATTTCGAAAACGAACTGGCCGACATACTGGCGCATGTAATAAATCACGGCACACATCACCGCGCACAGGCCGGGCAGCAGCTAAAATTGGCAGGGCTGGAAAATTTACCGCTAACTGACTATATTTTATATGTAAGAAGCTAAATAAAAACCATTAACGACTGTTTATTTGCAATATTTGCCAACATATTAAGCACCACCACAACATGAACAAAAAAACATTGCTCGTAGCTTTTTTAGCCCTGGCCCTATTTGGCTGTAACGATGACAAAAAACAGGAAACCGCACTTTTAGATAGTATAACAACGGTACACGATAAAATAATGGCTGATGACGGCGTAATTATGAACAAGAAGATGCAGTTAAAAGGCATAGCTGCAAAAGATAACAGCAAAAAGGATTCTGTTGCAGCTTACACAAAAACTTTGAGCGATGCAGATGATGTGATGATGAACTGGATGAATAAGTTTAACCCGGTTTTCAGCGGTAAATCTCATCAGCAGATTATGGATTATTTGCATCAGCAACAAGCGGAATTGGTTAAAATTAACTTGACTTTAGATAGCGCTATTAAGGTTTCGAACAATTACATCAACAAAGCAAAATGAGAAAATTAATTGGCCTTGCGGTAATTATTTTGGTGTTTAGCGCCTGTAAAACCAATAGCAGCAAGAAAACGCTGCCTTTTTACGGTCAGCGGCAGGCGGTTACCAAAACCGTGAACGGGCAAACGGTAACTGATACTGTATACCAAACTATACCCGCCTTTACCTTCATTAACCAATATGGCGATAGCACCGGCAGCAAAAAACTGGACGGCGATATTTACGTGGCCGATTTCTTTTTTACCAGCTGCCCTTCTATCTGCCCCATTATGCAGCGCAACATGCTGAACATTTATAACGCGTTTAAAGATAGCGCCAATTTTAAAATAATATCCTTCACCATCGACCCAAAGCATGATACCCCGGCCATACTTAAAAAATATGCTGATAAGTTGGGCGTTACCGGCAATACCTGGTGGTTTTTAAACGGCGATAAAGACGATGTTTACCAATTGGCTACCAAAAGCTATTTAGTCGCAGTTACACAGGATAGTACCGCTGCGGGCGGCTACGTTCACCAAGGCTATTTTGTGTTGATTGATAAGCAAAAACGCATCCGTGGCGCTTATGACGGCACGGATATGAAACAGGTTAACCAGTTGATAGCAGATATTAAAGTTTTAAGACAGGAATAGATATTAATGAAAAAAGCCCTCAGTTTTGCAATATGCTTTTTTATTTCCATGGTAATTTATTCATGCCAAAACGAGGGAGATATTGAGTTTGGGCGTTATTATACCGATGGGGCTATTGTTTACCAAAGCCATTGCCAAAACTGTCATGGCGATAAGGGCGAAGGCCTGGGTGATTTGATACCACCGCTTACGGATTCGGCTTATTTGAGAAGTAAGAAAAATGCTTTGGCTTGTGGTGTAAAAAATGGCATTTCGGGAAAGATTACTATTTCCGGTAAGTTGTATGACGACCAGATGCCGGCTAATAATATATCCCCTATTGAAATTGCGCAGGCGCTAACGTATATCGGTAATTCGTTTGGTAATAAACTTGGGTTAATTAATGGGGATGAAGTGAATAGTGAGTTGGAACATTGCGGTAGTGAGTCACATTAATAATCGCTTGGTAACGCTGCGCTATGCGTTACTTTTGGCTTGACCCAAAAGTAACCAAAAGGTCAAGACAAAAAAAAGCTTCAGCGCGCCCTGACGGTTCTTAACGCTGTTCTCGCTACGTCGTTACTGCGTAACTCCGCAGCACCCAAACAGCTAAACCGTCATTCCCGCCATACGCCCGGCCCGCTTTTTTGCCGGGCCTTTGCGCTTTTTTTGTTTTCGTTTCGCCCGAAGCTTATCTGCTGACGGGGAATGGTATCTATCACGATGGGGGATTTTCGCGTTAGGGATTGAAACGGATACCGGCCCTGCGCCTAAGGCCTGCAGGCGTATTAGTGTAAAGCCCGGCCCGCAGGGAACGCCATAGTCAATATTAGTATCCAGGAAAAAATACATTAATCTTAAACAATCAATACCAAACGTATTAATTAATTCAACTAATCATTAACCTCTACCTCCTAATTCACCAATCTCTAACCACCAATCACTATCTTTAACCCATGGAAAGCGTGCAGCCGGATTCGAAAATATTGATTGAGATTGTGCAAACCAAAATGCCTTTTGGTAAATATAAAGGCACTATGATATGCGATTTGCCGGTGTATTACCTGGAGTGGTTGCGCAGTAAAGGCTTCCCGCCGGGTAAAATGGGGATGCTGCTATCCAGTGTTTATGAGATAAAGATAAACGGGCTGAACAGTATACTCACGATGGTTAAAAATGCGCTTAAAAATGGTTGAATTATTATTTACCAATTGATGACCAACCATTGCATCAATGGCTTCGTATATGGTTTAAAAGAATAACCAGATAATTTATGAAAAAGATGATTTTATATACGGCTTGCCTGTTATTGCTGGCAGGCTGCGCTAACGGGCAATCGCAAGGTTTTGCCAAACTGCCAAAGGCCCAGCCGGGCGAAGCGGTGGCCGATTTTGCCAGCGGTTGTTTTTGGGCTTCGGCTGAAGCCATGTCGGAATTGAAGGGTGTTGACAAGGTGATTGCCGGCTACGCGGGCGGCCATACTTACAACCCAACTTACGAGGAAGTTTGCAGCGATAACACCGGCCATGCCGAAACCTCGCAGGTGTATTACGACCCGAAAGTAATTACTTACGCTCAATTGGTTGAAGCGTTTTTTTTCGCCCACAACCCCACCGAGCTTAACTACCAGGGCCCCGACCAGGGTACCAGCTACCGCTCCATAGCTTTTTACCGCACACCTGAGGAAAAGGCTATTATTGAAAGCACGATAAAGAGGATTAATGATTCTAAATATTACGGCGCGCCGATAGTTACACAGGTAATACCATTTAAGGTATTTTTTCCGGCTGAGGAATATCACCAAAACTATTACAAACTGCACCCGGATAACCCGTACATCCAAGCTGTATCGGTGCCCAAGGTGGAGAAGATGCGTAAGATGGAGAAGGCTTTGTTGAAGCCGGAGTTTCAGTAGATAAAGTAGAGAATAGTAAGGGTGTCACACTGAGGCACTCGAAGTGTGTGCGTAAAGGCCTTTGCCCGCATGCTTCGAGTGCCTCAGCATGACACCTTTGTTTGTTTTCAGAAAGCTTATTCCCCCCGCTTTAACCCGTACTTTTCAATTTTACTGTACAGGTGGCTGCGCTGTATGTCAATATCATCAGCCGTTTTTGATACGTTCCAGTTGTTTTTTTCCAGCTTGAATTTGATGTACTCGCGTTCAGCAAAATCCTTGTACTCCTGGAAGTTTTTGAACTGGTTAAAATCAGTTTGCGGTGTAGCTGCCGCGCCGCCGCCACCAATTGTAATTGGCTCGTTGGCCGATGGATTGGCAAATGCCTTTACATCATTATCAGTAATGGTTTTATCGCTCAATATAATTAAGCGTTCAACCATGTTACGTAGCTCGCGTATGTTACCGGTCCACGGTAGGGCTTTAAGGGCATCAAGGGCAGGTTCTGAGATCTTTTTAACCGGCATGCCGTAATCGTTGCAAATTTCATCTAAAAAATGCTCGGTTAGCAGGCCTATATCGTCTTTACGTTCAATTAACGGTGGTACGTGTATCAGTATCACACTCAGGCGGTGGTATAAATCCATACGAAAATTACCGAGCTCAATTTCTTTCAATAAATCCTTGTTGGTAGCCGCAACTACGCGTACATCAACCTCTATTTCCTTTTCGCCGCCAACGCGGGTAATTTTACTTTCCTGCAGGGCGCGCAGCACCTTTGCCTGGGCGCTTTGGCTCATGTCGCCAATCTCATCCAAAAACAAAGTACCACCACTGGCCGATTCAAACTTGCCGATACGCTGTTTTACCGCCGATGTAAACGAACCTTTTTCGTGCCCGAATAATTCGCTCTCAATCAACTCCGAAGGTATGGCCGCGCAGTTAACCTCGATCAACGGTGCGTTTGAACGGTTCGATTTTTCGTGCAGCCAGCGTGCAACCAGTTCCTTACCGCTGCCGTTGGCGCCGGTAATGAGTACACGGGCATCGGTTGGGGCAACACGATCAATGGTTTCCTTTATTTTGGCAATGGCCTGCGAGTTACCCAAAATTGGGCGCACTTTTGAAACCTTGCGCTTTAACACCTTGGTTTCAATAACCAGGCTTCCCCTGTCCAGCGCGTTGCGGACGGTTATCAGCAGGCGGTTTAAATCGGGTGGTTTTGATATAAAGTCGAAGGCACCCTTGCGGCTGGCCTCAATGGCGGTTTCAACGGTACCATGGCCGCTTATCATGATGAAAGGCAGGTCCGGCTTTATGGCGAGGCCCTCGCTCAATACTTCCATGCCATCCATGCGGTTCATTTTTATGTCGCATAGTACCAGGTCGTAATCATTTTTGGCTATCAGCGCTAAACCATCCTGCCCGTTATCAACATCCTCAACCTGGTAATCTTCGTATTCTAAAATCTCCCGCAGGGTGCTACGTATAGCGCGTTCATCATCAATAATTAAAATTTTAGCCATTTTTTATGTCCTTCAAATTCGGTAAATGTAAAGAGGGTACTAATATAAGGTTTGTATAGAAAATTAAACACTTTTTATTATACAAAATAACCCCTTTCTTGTTTAAGGAAAGGGGCATTTTTCAGCAGCAAAGCTGTAAGCCGGGTTCTGTTTTGCCTTTAACGGGCAATTTCTATCATTAATCTTGTCCTGCCATTGCTAACAGGCTCAAACAACCTACCCATCCCGGCAATCCGCGTAGCGGATAGAAGCGAGTAACTTCCGATCCGGGACCTATTTGGTTTTTCAACTCCTGAGGTTTACCGCAATCCCGGTCGCCCGGGAAAGCCGTGAGCTCTTACCTCACGTTTTCACCCTTACCCATCCCGAAAGACAGGCGGTTTATTTTCTGTGGCACTTGCTGTCGCCGGCTGCCGGCGCCTTCCCGTTAGGAAGCAGGATACTCTGTGTTGCCCGGACTTTCCTCCCGTGTTGCCACGAGCGATAGAACGTTTTGCGGTGTAAAGATAGGGATTTTTTGATTGGAGGTTGTGGTGGGCGGTTGTTGGGTGTTGCTGGGTTTCAACTATGCATGAGTATTAACTGGAGATTGTTGGACAGGAGTTGAATATTTGAGATTAGTTGATATTATATGAAGTGGTTGATTAGTTTGATTGGTATTAGTTTTATTTAAGCAGAGGTTTATATTAATAATTATGGCGTTGCCTGCGGTCCGGGCTATCCGCTCATACTGCACGGGCATTAGGCTCGGGGCCGGTATCCGCTGCTATCCCTAACGCGGGTTGGCGATTATGGTTGGTATAGGCACACGCGGCACGCGTGCGCCAGCAAGAGGCTTATAGATTATGGGTTATTTTTGGCGTAGATGTTTTTTGATATAGTTTGATAGACACACGCGGCACGCGTGCACCAGAAAAGGGAAAATTTCCCATAAGACTAAATACTATTAATAAACAAGAAGTAAGTAGCTCACCGAAATTTTGAAAATTCATAAATAAATTTAATTAAGAAAGCGAACTGATAATAAATCCTAACCCAACAATTATACACACAATTGCCGCTACCCAAAAATGAATATATTGAGTTATAAATTGCCCTTGCCAATTTGTTTTTTCAGAAGCGGGTTTCTTCCTTATAATGTAAATCAACAGTAGTAATCCTACAATTAAAAATGCGATTCCCGAAAAAAGGTGTTCCAAATCCATACTAATTTTTTTATTTGTTATCTAAACTTTCTTTATACCTATCTACCACTTTATCTGTTTTACTTTCAACGCCTTGCAACATAAGGCTATTAAGTCCGTTTTACCTGTGGTCGGTGTTTTCCGCACCACTAAACATAAAGATAATAAAATTTCCTCTCGCCTACCTCCTCTTTACAATCCCCTTACAAACACATCATTTATAAGGCTGTTGTACTTTATATATTTCCCACAAAACATACAATACATCACCATTTTGCCTGTGGTCGGTATTTTCACCGCACCACTTAGCCAACTGTGCGAAAACAAATTATAGGCTTAAAGATATGAAGTTTTACCCTCTTTCCGCCGCAGGCGAAGAGAGGATGGTCGGGCGAAGCAACGGCCGGGTGAGTTGTAGCGAAGCGATATTACCGCCAATGCAATCCGGCGAGTTGACTCACCCGACTGCGCTGCGCTGGTCGACCTCTCTTCGCCTGCGGCGGAAAAAGGTGAAGACTGCATTTTTATGCAGATGCATTGCTATAACTCAATCGCCCCTTTTTCGTTATTAATAAATTGGATTTTTGGTAAAAATTGTGCTTTTAACGCAATATGTTTTGGATATAAATCATTAAACTTAGTAATACTAATTATACCAATTAATTTAGAAACCTCAACCGTAACCGCTGCTCCAAAGTTGTCATAAAAGAATTTGTTAATTGAAACCACATGGTAAATTGGCGTTAATGAGTAATAATATAAAGTATCATTATTCACAATTTTTTTAGATACGAAACTTACACTATCCCCTGCTTCCTGATAATCCGATTTTTGAAAAATCAACTTCCAGGAGTCTCCAATTTTTGCATCAAAATCAAAGAGTTTATAGTTGTCATTGGTAAGATAATTATATGGACTGATAACCATCGAATCGCCGGTCATCCTTATATACCCCTTTAAATAAAAAGATCCAGTATCACTAGACGATAGCAGCCAATAGTTTTGTCCATCTATTTTTTGGGGAACTGAAGCGAGGCCAAATGACTTAATGAAAAAGGTTCGCGGTGACAGGTGCATGTCGGGGTACCGCTCTTTCATATTAACAAAAAAGTTTCTTCTGTTTGTTTGATGATTACAGGAAAACATCAATAAAAAAATGACCGGACAATACTTTATAATGTTGTTTAGGCTTTTTTGAAACATATACTAAGATAAGAAATTTTGATTGTGATTTATTTACCCTCTTTCCGCCGCAAGCGAAGAGCGGGTGGTCGGGCGAAGCAACGGCCGGGTGAGTTGTAGCGAAGCGATATTACCGCCAATGCAATCCGGCGAGTTGACTCACCCGACTGCGCTGCGCTGGTCGACCTCTCTTCGCCTACGGCGGAAAGAGGTAAAAAGGGCTAACACACGCGTGCCGTGTGCACAAGTAAAAGTTTAATTTGGGTCTTGGACCGGCAAGAGTGGGTCTAATGCATCCGGTGCGGTTAAAGTAATGTAAACAAGAGGGTCGTAATAACATAAATCGATTTTCTTGCTTTCAAGATATACATCAAAAGCGCTTAAAAATGAAACTGATTGTTGTTTATTTAAATAATATCGATGTTGAAAATCTATATTAATTTCTAAAATCGAATAATCATGATGATTGATATAATAATGCTTGCTAAGCTCGTTTTCGTGAAGCAGTATATAATTTTTGAACAGTAAATAAATGCTTGTATCCACTACCATATTATTTTCAGGATAATTTAACCATTTGTCAAGTGGCTCTGTTTTATGATTAGGCGGTGCTAATTTTTCGAGGCTTATCGAATAATTTGGCGATGTAGATGCAACATTATCAATCGGGGGCAACGATGCAAAAAAAACAAACCGAATAAAATGCTTATTTAAATCATTGCCAACTACCCTATGAACATGTGATTTTGTCTGCTTTGAAGGCGTTTGACTAAAACAATGCAGTGTTAATAAAAACAAAAATAATATTACAATTCTTTTCATAAAAATTCAGCCTGTAATTAACGTAATCATCCACCAAACATAATAACTTAAAGATAAACAAAACCAACCTCCCTCTTTACAATTCCTTTACAAACACAACATTTATACAAGCGTTATATCACTATATAATTCAGCCTGTGGTCGGTGTTTTCACCGCACCACCAAATAAAGATAACAAATTTTCATTCCCCACCTCCTCTTTACAATCCCCTTACAAACACATCATTTACCTAACTGTTATCCCTCATATATTTACCAAAACATATAACATACTACCATGGAAAAACGCGAGCTTGGAAAATCAGGAATAAAAGTTAACCCGCTGGCTTTTGGCGGCAACGTATTCGGCTGGACTATTGACGAAAAAACATCATTTGCATTGTTAG
>Ga0302315_10003845_pt1 | contig 13366 bp, 9 predicted proteins | sample III_Palsa_N3_1_FD_200532 | JGI IMG/M metagenome (GOLD analysis project Ga0302315, IMG submission 200532) | Peat permafrost microbial communities from Stordalen Mire near Abisko, Sweden - III_Palsa_N3_1 | ecosystem: Environmental > Terrestrial > Soil > Palsa > Peat permafrost | place: Sweden... | reverse complement strand
TGCGAGGCAAGGTCTTTGCCACGGGCGGCTTGCTAACCCTCGTCGATTCCTCGGGCAGCGCCGCTGCGCCGCAGGTTACTCTAGCCCAAGGAGTTGTGGGAGCAAGCTTCGTCGGGGACCGCTTCAGGGCGCCTTTGCAGGTCGATCACTCCGGCAGCACCGATGTCCAGACGGATGCCAGTCCCCATCCCACACTTGAGATGCCCGAAGTTACATACGCAGACGCCTCCACATACCATCCGGCAAAAAACGTCCTGTATGTAATAACCGATGCCCCCTACAGCGCTGTGGCCGATAAAGTTCAGGACGCGACCTCAGCCATCGAGCGGGCGGCACAGGCCGCGGAAAAGAACGGGGGCGGGATAGTCTTCATCCCACCCGGTGAATACGCCGTCCGCGGTGCGCTAACCATCCCAGCCGGCGTCGAGCTGCGCGGGGCCCAGGACTGGCCGCACGATACCCTGCGCTGCGGGTCGGTTCTGGATCTTTACGCGGGAAAGGATCTTCCGCAGGGTAAATCCGCAATCCGCCTGGAACGGGCAAGCGGCGTGAGTGCACTCACCTGCGACTACCCAGAACAGCGCATGGATCAGATCCACACCTACCCGTTCATGATCCAGTTGCTGGGCAGTGATGCCTACGCCACAGACATCGCCGCTTTAAATCCCTACGGTATTGTCGACGCAGCCTCTTACCGCTGTGACAGACACTATATCGCGCGATTTACAGGATCGGCGGTTGAGAACGGGTTCAAAGTAGGAGGAGGATCGTCGAACGGCCGCATCGAAGACTGTCAGCAAAACAGCGGAGTGATTATGTACGGCCAGGAATCCTGGCGCGGCGGCTGGGAGAGCAGTCCCGTTCTTGGCACGAAGCAGAATTATCAAATCTCGACCGATCTTGTGATGTCGCGACAATGGCGTCACTTCGACAACTACGTTATGGGCAACTGCCGCAACGAAGTCCTCTATAACGACTTCTGCTTCGGCGGCCACTACGGGCTAACCCTGGGAGTATCGGGAGAGGCCGCTCCGACGGGGATATCCTTTGGGACCGCGTTCGACCAGAACACGCAGGATGTCCATGTCGAAAGTATCGGCGCCGGGGGTTTTCCCATCGACAATGGGCAGTTTGTCACTGTAGGGAACAACCAGTTTCCCGAATCCGCTTACATTTGCCTCAGTCCGTCGTTTACCGGCACCGTATACGTCCAGCAAAGCGATCTCTTTGGCAACCCACGGCAAAGTGTCCTCGTGCAGGGCGGGCATCTTGTGATGGACGTCACCCAGCTGCGTAATCCCGGCCCGACTGCATTTGTCATTCAAAACGGCAGTGTCGAAGCCACAAGCTTCTTCACAGATCAAGGCTCCAGTCTTGGCTCCCCGGATACGCTGGGAAATCTATCGATGGCGGGAGCAATTCTGCCGCCTTCGCTGCGCACAGCGGTTCAGGGACGAAACTGGCCGGGGTGCATCTTTTCGAAATAATTCTGCTTCAACGAGAGGGGAGTGACCAGGGACAGGATGTTCCATAATAACCATGGTGTTATTAAAGAGATATCCCACCCATATTTAACTCCCACTCGATGACTCCCACGGAATTTCCAACCTAATCACCGTAAAAACACTGATAAATTAACCCTTGACACCAAGATAACCATATAGTATAATTGAGTATCTCGCCAGGGGTTCTCCCACAGTTGTTGTCGGCGGTGATGATTTGCACCTTTAAACCGGGTGCTTTATCGTATGAAAGGTTAGATTACTATGATGTCGCACTACAAGAAGCAGCAAGCCGGATTTACACTCATCGAGCTTCTCGTTGTAATAGCTATTATAGCTATACTCGCAGCCATTCTTTTCCCTGTATTTGCGAAAGTCCGCGAGAAGGCCCGGCAGACGAGCTGCCTGAGCAATCTTAAGCAGATCAACCTGGCGCTTTTGCAGTATTCGCAGGATTATGATGAAACAAGCCTGCCCTGGGGATCGAGCGGCAACGCCGACGCCGATCAGACCATCTCGGAGCACCTGTGGTGGTCGGAGTTGGCCCCGTATATTAAGAGTGATGCCGTTCTCGGATGCCCCGACGACCCGAGCCTCACCAACGCCACTGCCTGGCCACTCGTCAACGGAGTCCCAACATCGGGCAGTAACGTGACGAGCCTTATAGGAGCCGGACCCGATACGGCAACCACGCATTACGAGCAGGGCTATGTATTCAATCAGGATGTTCTGTTGACCCCGGCAGATTCGGGGAATCAGGATGATGCCGGCGGTAAAATAAATGAAGTAGTCGCTCCCGCAAGCTGCATCTTCGTCCTTGAGTGGAATCCAAACGATCCCACCCCTCGGGATGTCGGCCCTGGTGACTTCGCGTATGCCATGAATCCAGCCAATAACCAGGTAGCAAACGTCGCAGCGATTACCAGGCACTCGGGCGGTTCTAATTACGCCTTTGTAGATGGTCACGTCAAATGGGCTGCGCCGGGGAGCATTTCCTTCCTTCAGGACTCCGCTCCTGGGAGCGACGTAAACGGAGCAAACAACCCAGACGGAAAACCATACTGGTTCGCCCCGCTGCGCTCAAACTAGTCGATAGCTCTCACCAAAACCTATTGCTCCTCGGTCAAGCCTAAAGTTCTTGACCGAGGAGTTTTTTTTGTAAAAAGCTGCTCATCAATAATGGTACTTTCAATTGAATCACTGCACAGATGTGCCATAATTGCTTTATCCAAGATAAAGCATGCGATCAAACACGTTTTTTGGGGTAATATAGAAGCCGATAGTAATACATCCAATAATTTTTGAGTAATTAAGCTTACATACATTAAGTAAGAAACTAACCATTCAATAAGGTGAAACAATGCAACTCTCAAAGACTATAGCTGCCCCAGACAAAGACCACGGCGAGTTTATCTTAGCCCTACTCGCCCACCCAGCAAAAAATAGAGATACAGCAGCTGGACGAAAGGCCCTTGAAGACAGACTCAGACTTACACGGGGAAAGTCTAACCAAATTTTCCATCACTGGCTCAAAGCCGGCCTTGTAGAGGGCGATCAATTCGGCAACATCTGGCTTACCAGTAAGGGCCTCAATGCTCTGCAGGAATAGATAATCGAGAAAGACCAGCTAAAATCCGGCTATACTGGGACATGGAACGCAGACAGGCATTGCGGCGCGGAAATCGCGGTGCAGGCCCTGCGGACGCTCGCCGTACGGATGCGCAAGCAAATACACATGATCGAGGTGCAAACCCTGCATACGGTCCGGGCACGCCTGGCCTCGTACCTGCTGCGCGCCCAGGAAAGTACCCGGACACGAACCACTCAGGCGATGACTTTTGTCATAGCGAAGTTCGAAGCCCGAAAAGACCTGAGGCGATGTCGTCGGCATTTTCTTCAAAGGGATGGGATTTGAAGCAGATGGTCAGCTTTGTTTTGCCGTGCGTTATGTGATTAGGGATGTGGTAGGCCTCATCGAAGAACTCGCCAGGTTTGTTGACGTGCAGATGTTGAGTCGCCAGAGGGTTTCCGTCGACGAGGATATCGAAGCTCCGCTCATGCCAGACGCCTCCCCAATAGGTTGCGACGAGCGTTACGGGTTGGGCAGGATCGACACCCATTTCGTAGGAGAACCACCCTCCCCCAATTTGAGCACCCCGGCACTTTCGCCCGCCGAAATCTGCAATTTTGCTATTTTCGGAGCGCAGGCTGTGCTCTACCTCAGGCTGCTGAAATCCTGGGGTCACCGAATCGATAGTGGCGGCTTCCCTGCGTTTCAGCTCTTCCTGAGCGGCGAGTATGTCCATTTTATGCTCCTCCCAATCGTCGGAAGCCATAATCGGAAAATAGACGGCGTATTGCTCCTCATACACTCGCCACAACGGCGCAAACTTCAAATCTTCTGGCTTAACCACGCCGTCGCTCATGAACTCTGCGAATGTCGTATCTGGCAGTAAGTGCTGCAGCACTTCTTTTTCGCTTGATGCGGCAAAGAGCGGCGGCATGGCATCGGTTTTTCCACGCGCGGCAAGGTGCTCGCTAAAACGCCCACTTGCGGAACTGGCCACCCCCTCTTTCTCGGGGACAATGCCCGCGAGAAGCGTAGGGCCATACATTACCGCAGCGATCTTCCCATTGGAAAATGGAAGGGGATCGAGACGCAGTGTCATTGGCAGAACTAATTCCAAGATATCACCGGACTGCCAGGTTCGCTCGACGGATATGTAGGACGAAGGTGTGGACAGAACGGGAACTGCCTCTCCATTAACCGATAATTCCGCTCTTTCGCACCAATATGGATGCCTCAATTTGAGGGTGAACGCGGTTGGTTTCTCAGACTGAAGTAAAAGACGCACCTTATCGGAATTGGGAAATTCTGTTTCCATCCGAATCTCCATGCCCTTCTCCGGCCAAATCAAGGCGCTGCCCATAAAGAGATTGACCCAGAGAGTATCCGTGTCGTGGTAATAAATCTGTTCACCGTAGCGAGCAGGATTTTCCAGGCCCGTTCCCACGCAGCACCACCACGAATTGAAGGGTGTGGAAAAAACCTTCACGCCGACCGACCCAAGACCAAGGAAGTATCCAAACTCTCCGGGCTCCTGCCCAATATTGGCCAGCAGATGGTTGATCGTGGCCCGCTCAACGAAATCCATATGCGCTGCCTGCGGCTCCCACGAAAATAAATGGGAAGTCAGCTTCAGCATGTTGTAGGTGTTGCAAGTCTCGCAGGTGTTCGGTGTCAACTTATTCGGGAACTCGTTCGGAGGAAAGAAGTGTTCACTCTCTCCGTGGCCGCCGTTGGCAAAAGACCGGCAGTTTACGACATTGTTCCAGAAGGATTCTGCCGCAACACGATACGATGGATCGGATGTCAGTTCGTATTCACGCGCAAGGCCAACGATTTTTGGGATTTGCGTGTTGCCGTGGAGCCCATTCAGATTGTCCTCACCACGCAGTATCGGATCGAGGACAGTCCCGTGATGAAAGTCCCTGGACGCCATCTTTAGATAGCGCATATCGCCGGTGTCGGATGCGAGGTCAGCCAGAACCTCATTCATCCCGCCGTGTTCGGTCCGCAGGACTTCCTGTATCTGTGCTTCGCTAAGGCCGGACATTATCCCGTCTAACCAATTGCAAGCCTTGCGTTCGACATCGAGCGCTGCCGTGCTGCCGGCAAACCGATAGGCATCACGCAGCCCCGCCAGCACCTTATGCAACGTGTAAAAGGGCACCCAAACGCCATTGAGGGAGAAGCTGGACGCATCGATTTTCCCCTGACGAAGATCCTCAAAGGCCCTCTTATCCACAGGCAAGATGTAGCCTTCCCCGTCTTGTTGCTGACATGCTGCAAGTTCACTTACAATATAGTCAACTCGCTCCAGCATCCTGGCATCGCTCGTGCTTGAATAAAGAAGAGACAGGGCGGAAAGATAGTGGCCAAGACTGTGTCCGCTGATATCACGCGACTCCCACCCCCCATAGGGTTCAGCCTTGGACGGTAGTCCCGCCTTCTTGCGAAACGGAGCCAGGAACCTATCGGGCTCGACCATCAGAAGATAGTGTGCGTGGATTTTCTGGCGCTCATAAAAAGGCCCGTTCAGAAGGCGGATCTGTGATAATGGCAACGGTACAATGGTCGGTATAGCAGCAATTGTGTTCATCAGAGGATATTATTCCTCACTGTGTTATCATTACGCAATCTCACGGAACATTATTTGGGGGTGAGATAGTCTACAATACCGGAGAAGTAATCAAATCCCTATTAGGAGAGATTCAGAGTGAACTGTTCAAAATGTGGCAAGGCGAACAATGATACAGCAAAGTTCTGTGCGGGCTGTGGCAGTCCCATACTTCAAGCATCATCTTTGCAAGCCCCATCGGCGCCTCCTGCGCCTTCCGCCAACGTACGGCTGTGTCCAAAATGCGGACGGGAAAATCCAATTTATGCCGGCTTTTGTGGCGCATGCGCCACGAATCTGAACGCCGCCCAGCCGGCGGCAGCGCCGCCAGCACCGCAGCCCGCACAAGAGTTCCAGCAGGCACCACCAGCCCCACAGCCTGCGCCGAGTTTCCAGCAAGCTCCGCCGGCTCCACAGCCTGCGCCAAGTTTCCAGCAAGCTCCGCCAGCGCAGCAACCCGTGCAAGGGTTCCAGCAAGCTCCGCCAGCGCAGCAAGCCGTGCAAGGGTTCCAGCAGGCGCCGCCGCCCCAGCAGCCCGTGCAAGGGTTCCAGCAGGCGCCGCCAGCACTGCAGCCTGTACCAGGTTTTCAGCAAGCTCCGCCACAGCCTGCACCTAGTTTCCAGCAGGCTCCGCAAGGGTTCCAGCAAGGCGCTCCAGCACAGCAGCCTATGCAAGGGTTCCAGCAGGCTCCAGATCAGTCTGTCGGTTATGCGGCGAGCATGCCTGCACAGTCTCAAGGGTATCCAGCGCAGCCCGGCCAGAGCTCCAAGGGATCATCCAAGATAGTGGGAGTTTTCCTGGTCCTGTTGTTTATCCTGGCCCTGGGAGCAGGAGGAGCGATGTTTCTATACGGGAAGTATCGCGCCGCCCACCTGGCTGCGACTTCGGCTGTAACTATTCCTTCGATTCCGCAAGGACCGGCTTCGACTTCTCCGAACGTTGCCCCACCTGCCATTCCTTCAGGTGAGCAACCGTCAGCAACCAGTGTTACGGCTCCGATAGCTGCCGTAGCTCCTCCCCCTGCCGGCGCGCTGGCCCCTGTTGGCGCACTAACGCCAGCAGGTCTAAAACCATTGGCTCAGCTGCAAAATCCAACGGCTCTTCAAAAGCTTTCCACACTGCAGCCTTCCGTCACTGTTCCCCAGCAGACTGTCGAGCATCCTGTAAAGACGGCCGCGTCAGAAAGCTACAGGCATACTCACTATGTGGCGCGGACCGCATCGACGGAGTCGCATCATAAGCCGGCGGCTTCGCCCCACAGCAGCTCATCCACGTCCAGCCACATTCACATTCTCAGTTCGCCCAATGAAGAGGTCGCGGATCGACTTGCAACCGCGCTCAAGTCGCGCGGATACAACGTCCACGTCAAAAAGTCCGGTGGGAAATGGTCTGTTGATACAGGCGCAATGAAGAACTCGGGACAGGCTTCCTCCACAGCGCAGGCGCTCCGCAAAAGCGGTTATTCTGCAGGCGTTCAGTCAAACTAGCAAACCGACCCTCTTGCCATTCCTCCACATGCTTAATGCCAGGAGAAGTGACAGGAGGGTTTTTGCCCCTACAAACTAATTTTTAACACTGAGCCTACTCCTGGTATTGACAAATCAACAATGCTGTCATATAATGGAGCATGATTTACCGAACCGGTTCGGTAAAGAGGATGACAGAGAGTTTATGGCAACTATTAGAGATGTGGCTAAGGCTTGCGGGGTATCCCCAGCTACAGTCTCAGGCGTATTGAACAATACGCCCGACGCTGCAGGTCCTGAGACCCGTGAGCGAGTGCTGGAGATGATCGAGCAAATGAACTATTCCCCCAGTGCCGTGGCACGGGGACTTAGCCACCGCCGAATGAACACAATCGGTGTGGTGATGGAATATGGCGGCTGGGGAACTCTTATAACCGATCAGCATCTCGGACCGATCTTCGACGGAATCGTGACACGCAACTCCGGACTGGGCCAGAAGACACTGCTCTACCCGGAACCCTGGCCGAAGGCAGTCGAAAACATACCTTCTTTTTGCGACGGGTTTTGCGACGGACTTCTGTTGGTCGTACCGATGGTGACAGACGACTTTTTTGCGCGGTTGATCCGAAGAGGAACGCCGTTCGTTATCATAGGAGACTCAAGAACTGAAGCTAACTTTTCGGTTGTCGATCTGGATAATATCGACGCGGGCAGACAGATTACTTCCTATCTGATCGGCCTGGGACACAAACGTATCGCGATGCTTCGTGGACATGATACCCACCGAAGTCCATCGTTACGAGCGCAAGGTTACCGCGAGGCTCTGACTTCGAACGGCCTCGAGTACGATCCGTCACTGGATCTACATGGTGAATACGGATATGGATCCGGATACGACAGTACCGTGGCGCTACTCGATATGGCGCCAGAGCGGCGGCCGACGGCATTGTTCTGCGGTGACGACCGAATTGCATTTGGCGCTCTGGATGCGTTAAAAGATCGTGGAGTACAGGTTCCTGAAGAAATGTCTGTAATAGGCATAAACGACAGTGAGGAGGGTTCCGCCAGACCGCTGCCCCTCTCATCCTTCCAGCAGCCTGGACTTGGTATCGGCGAATCGTCGGTCGATATCTTAATCGCTCAGATTGCGGGAGACGAACCGCCAGGGCGGAAAGTCGCGCTGCCGGGAAAACTCACTATTCGCGGCACTACAGGGCCGGCGCCATAGCTTTTAGCTAAGGACTTACCGAACCGGTTTGGTTAAAGAATTGCCGTACCCGCATGGATGGGGCGGCATAAGAAGGCAGCAGAAGATTATATAGAAGCTGCCGTATCATAGAGAAAGTCGAAAGGATGAAATTAATGAAACGAAGAAATGATGGTTTTACTCTTATAGAATTGCTCGTCGTCATCGCTATTATAGCTATACTAGCAGCAATTCTGTTCCCGGTCTTTGCGAAAGTCCGGGAAAAGGCTCGACAGGCAAGCTGCGGAAGCAACATGCATCAGATCGGTCTTGCTATTACGCAATACAATCAAGATTACGACGAAAAGTATCCTGCCCGGGAATACAACAACACGGTGGCGCAATCCTGGCGCCTTGCCGTTTCTCCATACATTAAGAGTGTGGCTGTTTTCGCGTGCCCATCAAATCCGACGGGATCGGTTTTGGCCGCGGACGGTTTTGCCACCAGCTACGCCTGCAACTATAATAGCGCGCCTTACTTTAACCAGGACTTTGGCAATATGTACCCTGGCGGAATTAACGGGACCGGCGTATTTGCCGACTGGAACGGACCAGGCGTAAGCCTGGCGCAAATTAACTCGCCATCGCAAGTAATCGCCATCTTGGAAGAGACCAACGAGGCGTACCCGGATATAAACGTCCTGAACCACTTTAGCGGGTTTAACCAGGACATGTTCGCCGGCCATACAACCATGAGCAACTACCTGTTCTGCGACGGTCACGTAAAGGCCCTCAAACCACTGGCTACACTGTTTCCTTGCGGCACCGCTCCAGTGAACTACTGGACAGCAGATAATTCTTCGTTCGCTGGCTCGTGCAGCGACGGTGATGGGACCAGCGCCCTTGGCGAAGCCCTCTACACTCTAGGTCTCGAAGCGAAGAAATATCAATAGATCGCCCCTTCCCCATCGAGCTTAGAGAATGCCTGCCGACCGAGTTCACGGTCGGCAGGAAAGTTGACCGATATAAAGGAGATTGAATTGAAGAGCACATATAAGGGATTTACTCTTATCGAATTACTAGTTGTGATAGCCATTATAGCGATTTTGGCAGCTATACTGTTCCCGGTCTTTGCCAAGGTGCGAGAGAAGGCTCGGCAAACGTCATGCCTCTCAAATGAGAAGCAGATCGGGCTCGGGATCATTCAGTACGTGGAGGACAATAACGAGACGTACCCGGTGAACTCCAGCGTCCACTTTTGGAGCAACGGATGGGCGGTCGGCGTCTACCCGTATGTGAAGAGCACAGGCGTGTTCAAGTGCCCCGACGATCCGACTACGGCCACCGCACCGAACGTGCCGATTTCGTACGCGATCAATTGGAACTTGGTAAACACGTCGCTGCAGAGCGGGTCAAATATAGTCGCAGAGAATCTCGCTGTGCAGAACGCACCAGCTTCCACGGTCCTGGCGTTCGAAGTCCAGGGGCAGAGCTTTAATCCGACAGGCCTTGTGGCCAATGACTATTCTCCGTCTGGGGTTATGGACGAAGGCTTTTGGGGTGGCCAGCTTGGTGGTAATTCAGGACAATTTGCCACGGGCAGCGATCCTATTAAGCCGATAGACAACATCTCCGGAGGCGCGGTTCACACTAGTGGCGCCAACTACCTGTGTTGCGACGGTCACGCAAAATGGCTGAGGTCCGCACGCATCTCCGGTGGTGCAACAGCAGCGGCGCCCGGAAACCCGGAACAGGCCCCTTCGGGCAGTAATCCTACTCCAGCCGCCGGAACCACCTGCATGGACAATACCGGAGCGAGCGCGACAAACTGTCAGAATCCCAATTCTGCGACGTTAACGTTCAGCAGTATCTGACAAGGATCCTTTCACTGAACCAATTACGGCCGCCAATTAAACCTGGTGGCCGTCTTTTTTAATCTAACTATGTATCCATCAATCAAAATTTCGGTGCGTCTTCTGCGAGCAACAGCTGTTACCGCGCTAATTTTATTTTGCTCCAGCAATTGCGCGCGAACTCAAAACGCGTCACCAAATCCAGTCACGGTGGGAGATGCACGCTTCACGATTATTACGCCGAACTGTATCAGGCTTGAATATTCCGCCACGGGCAAGTTCGTGGACCAGCCCTCAACATTCGCGTTCAATCGTAAGGCCTTGTACAACGGTTTCACCCTCCACCAGAGCGAGGGGAGCACCATTATCGACACAGGCTCGATTAGGCTTACCTACACTCCCGACGGGAACCCGTTCTCCCCAAAAAACATGCAGGCGCAAATAAAGAAGGACAGCGGATTTGCCCTATGGGCGCCCGGCGATCCAAATCCGGGAAACCTGGGCGGCACAGCTAGAACGCTAGACGGCGCAGCAGGCCCCATCGATCTCGGACAGGGTCTGATCTCGCGGGACGGATGGTATTTGCTGGATGATTCCACTTCCCCACTGCTTACGAACAACTGGGTGCAGTCGCGTCCGTCGGACGCGGGTACCGACTGGTATCTTTTCGGATATGGCTCAGATTACCGGGCGGCGCTCGCGTCGCTTACGGCTGTCAGCGGGCCGGTGCCCATGCCCCGCAAGTACGCGCTCGGCGCCTGGTACTCGCGCTACTGGCCCTACTCTTCGGGCGACTACAGACAAATCGTTCAAGAATACTCCGAACACGATTTCCCGCTGGATAACATCGTGATGGATATGGATTGGCATAAGGACGGCTGGACGGGCTGGTCCTGGAACCGCACTCTTCTGCCGGATGCCGAACAGCTCCTGGCCTGGTTCCATAGCCAGGGCCTGCACGTCACCCTCAACCTCCATCCAGCCGACGGGGTCGGACCGCAGGAGGACCAGTACGGAACGTTTATGCGCGACATGGGTGCGGACCCGGCCATGAGGCGAACTATACCGTTTGACGCCGCCGACAAGCGCTATATGGATGCGCTTTTTTCAGACGTTATCCAGCCGCTGGAAACCGAAGGAGTCGACTTCTGGTGGCTGGACTGGCAGCAGTACCCAAATACCAGGTCGGTGCCCGATCTAACCAATTTGTTCTGGCTTAACACGCTGCTCTACCAGGATACGGGGAGCGGCGATAAGCGGGGTCTCTCGTTCAGTCGATGGGCTGGATGGGGCGACCAGAGGCATCCCATCCACTTTTCCGGCGACGCAGACACGGGCTTTCCCATGCTGGCATTCGAGGTCCCGTTCACTTCCACTGCAGGCAATGTCGGCTGCTTCTTCTGGTCGCACGATATAGGCGGGCATGTGGGGCCGCGCAATGAAGAGTCTTACACGCGCTGGGTCCAATTCGGGGCAACCAGCCCCGTACTTCGTTCACACTCCATGCGCAACCCGGAAACGGACCGGCGGCCCTGGAAGTATTCGAAATGGGCGGAGAACTCGATGCGGATCAGCTTCCATTTGCGGTCGCGGCTTTTCCCGTACATCTACACAGCAGCCGCACAGGCATGTCGGGATTCTGTTCCCCTCGATCGACCGCTGTATATCGACTACCCTCACGAGGAAAAGTCCTACCATAATGGACAGGAATATCTGGTCGGCGACAATCTCCTCGCAGCACCCGTCGTGGAAGCAGGAACAGGTCCGGGACGTGTGGGATCGCAAAGTGTGTGGTTTCCGCCGGCGGCCGATACAGACGGCGCAACCGGAGCCTGGTACAACGTCTTTACGGGCGAGCGATTCCGCGGCAATTCCGACGCTCTTGTGACTGCGGACATCGACGAGTTTCCTCTGTACGCCCGAGGAGGTACGCCAATCCCCATGCAGCCCTACACACCTCATATGGGCACGGCTCTTCTAACGACTCTTGTTGTGAGATGCTATCCTGGAGACGACAATCAGACGGGGAAGTCCACCCTCTATGAAGATGATGGCGTAAGCAAGGGATACCAGCGAGGCGAGTTCGAGACCACTCCCCTAGTCTACTCACGCTCAGGAGACACAATAACCGTTACCGTCGGTCCCAGTACCGGCAGCTTTGAGGGTCAGTCTCTGCGCCGCAGCATAGTCCTGGAGCTGCCGGACACACAGAAGGAGCGCAGCCTGCGCTGCAGCGTGCGCGCCGCGACGACTTCCTACGATGCATCGAAGCAAATGAATGTAATTTGGCTGCCGGCGTCCACAATTAAGAACGCCGTTCGCATCGTTGTGCAGGCGCCCGTCTCGAACTTCGCAGCCCTGAGTGCGTCCGCAGCTTTGCGTCGGGCCTCGGGAATTCTCGGTCACCCCGTAAAGGACGTCAATGCTGCCCTGACCGAACCCGGACTCCCCCCCGCCGGGCAGACTGCCCTGTTGGCGACCTTGGGCATAGGCCTGGTCGCTCACAACGACGGCTCGTACTTCTATGGCGGCGCTGTCCACAATATCTTCTACGCCCCCAAAGGATGTCCGGACCACAACCAGGTAACTTTTGCGCCTCAGAACCAGACGGAGAAGACGAGTGGGCTTCCGCTGAACGCTTCCACGACCGACACGTACAGGCGCGGCGTCCTGGTCCATAAACCCGTGCAGGCGATATTTTCGCTCGGAAGCAAGACCTTTAGACTTCCCGTGGAGATCACTCCTCTGAGCGAGTTGCTTGGCCCCGAAGACCTGGCCGCGACCTCGAGAGTTACGGCAAGCGGATCTGAACAGGGCTACAGTCCAGAAGGGGCGGTAGACGGCATCGTCGGTGGCTATCCAGGGAACGGAAGTCAGGAGTGGTCCGCCGGCCAGACTATAGGCGCCTGGCTGCGGTTAGACTGGGATGCTCCGCAGAACGTGTCCAGGGTGGAGCTCTACGACCGTCCAAATACAACAGACCAGGTTACCGCCGGCACCATCGAATTCAGCGACGGGAGCGTACTCCCCGTAGGACCGCTGCCAAACGACGCCAAACAGGGACTGCAATTGAGATTCCCCTCCAAATCAATTACATGGCTTCGCTTTACAGTTACTGCGGTGAAACCCGGCACGCAGAACGCGGGGCTCTCCGAGATCGGTGTGTTTGGGGGCAGA
>Ga0302315_10003837_pt1 | contig 13390 bp, 12 predicted proteins | sample III_Palsa_N3_1_FD_200532 | JGI IMG/M metagenome (GOLD analysis project Ga0302315, IMG submission 200532) | Peat permafrost microbial communities from Stordalen Mire near Abisko, Sweden - III_Palsa_N3_1 | ecosystem: Environmental > Terrestrial > Soil > Palsa > Peat permafrost | place: Sweden... | reverse complement strand
GTTCAACCAATGGTTCAATGCCTGGCGCGCACGGGTCGGCCTGCCTTATTGGTCGTTGTCACAGTATCTGAAATCCAAAGTCAAAAACGCCGTCAATTACATTTCTTCGTTCGAAGAAGCGTTGGCTGACGAAGCAAAAAAGCGCGGTCTCGATGGCGTGATTTGCGGCCACATCCACAAACCGGAAATTCGCGAAATCAATGGCGTTACCTATTGCAATGATGGCGATTGGGTTGAAAGCCTGAGTGCGCTGGTGGAAGAGCAATCGGGCGAACTGCGCCTGGTGACTTGGCAGGAAATCGTCATGCATCGCAAACATGCGGTGGAAGTCGATAGTGGAGAGCTATGCGTATCGCCGTCGTAACCGATGCCTGGGAGCCGCAAGTCAACGGCGTAGTCAATACATTGAAAGCAACGGTAGCATGCCTGCGCAGCATGGATCACGAGGTGTTGACGGTCACCCCCGAAGACTTGCGTACTTTTCCGTGCCCCACTTACCCGGATATACGGCTGGCATACAAACCGTATAACAAGGTCGCCTCAAAGCTGGAGTCGTTTAACCCGGATTGCATTCACATCGCGACCGAAGGCCCGATGGGCCTGGCGGCAAGACGTTATTGCCTGCATCGCGGACTCGACTTTACCACCGCCTACCACACCCGCTTCCCTGAATACGTGCATGCCCGCACCAAGATACCGCTGGCCTGGACTTATCGTTGGCTGCGCTGGTTTCATGGACCTTCCAAAGCCATCATGGTACCGACGCCGCGCGTCAAGCAAGCATTGGAAGAACGCGGATTTCGGCGGCTGGGTTTGTGGGGCCGTGGAGTCGATACTGAACATTTTGCTCCACGCGAATGCGATGATTCGTGCATCAAGCACCCGCTATTCCTGTATGTCGGACGGCTGGCGGTCGAAAAGAATGTCGAGGCGTTTCTGGAAATTGAATTGCCCGGCACCAAATGGTTGATCGGCGACGGCCCGCTCAGGGAAGAACTGGAAAAGAAATATCCGAAAGCCAGGTTTTTGGGGGCCAAGCCGAATGACCAATTACCCGGTTATTACAATTGCGCCGACGTCTTTGTATTCCCCAGCAGGACCGATACGTTTGGCTTGGTTCTGGTCGAAGCGATGGCGTGCGGCGTGCCGGTTGCAGCTTTTCCGGTCGAGGGACCGATCGATGTCGTCGCATCGGGCAAGTCCGGCAGTTTGCATGAAGACTTGTTGCGGGCTTGTTTTGAGGCGCTTGGATTGAATCGCGCAGAAGTGCGGCAACATGCGCTCGGGTTTTCATGGGAAGCCGCCACCCAACAATTCCTGCAGCATTTGCACCCGGTGCACTCTGCCGCCTCCAGCAAACAGGCGCGCACCGCCATCGCTTGAAGCAGGCATAACGCAGAGGGTGAGAGAATCTTCCATATCTGCAATGGATTGTTGTATCCTGATCGCGTAAGAGTCATGGCGCATCGTCGGCCGCAGCCCTGCTCATTTTGCGAAAGTTATCATGAGACAAGACCCGCGCTTTCCCAATTTATTCATCCTCGACCATCCGCTGATCCAGCACAAGCTCAGCTACATGCGTGAAAAAGAGGCGTCGACAAGAAGCTTCAGGTCTTTGCTGCGCGAAATTACCTTGTTGATGGGGTACGAGATTACCCGCGATTTACCGCTTACCACCAAGCCGATCGAAACGCCGTTGACCGCAATGGATGCGCCGATCATTGCCGGCAAAAAATTGGTCGTGGTGCCTGTGCTTCGTGCCGGCATAGGCATGAGCGACGGTTTGCTGGATCTGATTCCATCGGCCCGTGTCGGGCATGTAGGAGTATATCGGGACTCTGTCACCCTGCAGCCGGTCGAATATCTGGTGCGTTTGCCTGATTTGGAGGATCGGAGTTTCATCGTCTGCGACCCCATGCTGGCAACGGGCAATTCCGCCGTGCATGCGGTGAATGTGCTGCGGTCGCGCGGCGTAGGACAAGAGCAAATCCGGTTTTTGGCTTTGGTGGCAGCGCCAGAGGGGGTGACGGTATTTCAGGCCGCCCATCCGGCGGTAAAAACATATATTGCCGCGCTCGATTCGCATTTGAACGAACATGCGTACATCGTTCCAGGGCTCGGTGACGCCGGCGACCGCCTGTTTGGCACCAAAGGATAATTTCCCGGTTCCGGAAGAATCAGCGCGATTACTTGACCAAAATATCCGGCGCCATGACTGCCTTCAGATAATTTGTCGAAGTGTCGCCGCGATCCTTTTGCCCGATCCACAGCGCGGTTGATTTGCGTATCATCCAATCCTGCTCGGTACCGGTCAGGACCAGTGCAGCTACCTGCCCTAGCGTGGGTTGATGGCCGACGATCAATACCGGCTCGCGCCCATCCGGCCAATTGACCACGCTGAGTATGCCGTCGGCGCTGGCGTCCGGCGCCAAACCGGGGTGAATCTTGAATTTACGCCCCAAGGCTTCCGCTGTTTGCACGGTGCGCCGGGTCGGGCTAACCAATATCCTGCAAGTATTGGGTAAATTCCGATCCAGCCATTCGGCCATTTTCCACGCCTGCTTATGGCCCTTTGGGGTGAGTGCGCGGCCCTCATCCGGTTCTCCCGGTTCGGCTTCAGCATGACGCCATAGAATGAGTTCCATAGGGGGATCGTATCAGGTGGATGAGGGCGGGGCCAGAGTTTGCATTAGATACTGTTGGGCGCTGAATGGAGTTTGCCTGGTGCGCGGCTTGCGTCTTTGATACTGGCCGTTGGAATCCAGTTCCCATGAATTGATATTATCCTTCAGGTAGGGATGAAGGCCCTCGGTAATCACGCGTTTCTTGAGCGCTTTGTCGAGTACCGGGAAGGCAACTTCGATGCGGCGGAATAAATTCCGGTTCATCCAGTCAGCACTGCCGAGGTAGACGTCGTGCGCCAGGTCGTTGCGGAAGTAGAAGATGCGGCTGTGTTCCAGGAATCGCCCAATGATCGAGCGCACCCGTATATTTTCCGATAACCCCGGCAAGCCGGGCCGGAGTGCGCAGGCACCGCGTATGATCAAGTCTATTTTGACGCCGTCCGCAGAAGCGGCGTACAAGGCGCGAATCACCGACTCATCCAGCAAGGCATTCATCTTGGCGATGATTACCCCAGGACGGCCTTCGCGGGCGATTTTCGCCTCGTTGCGGATGGCCCGGATAAATTCCTTTTGCAGGGCAAACGGCGCCAGCCACAGATAATGCAATTTCTTGGGCTTGGTCAGGCTGGTCAAGTGAATGAAGATTTCATTCACCTCAGTCGACAGTTCCGGATTCGCCGTCAGCAAGCCGAAGTCGGTATACAGTTTGGTTGTGGTCGGATGGTAGTTGCCAGTGCCTAAATGGGCATAGTAGTTGAGCTTGCCTTCTTCACGGCGAATCACGAAAGCCATTTTCGCGTGGGTTTTCAGGCCCACCACGCCGTACACGACTTGCGCGCCGACCCGTTCCAGACGGTCGGCCCAGTTGATATTGGCTTCTTCATCAAAGCGCGCCATCAATTCGACGATGACGGTAACTTCCTTGCCTTGTTGCGCAGCGGCAATCAGTGACTCCATTAAATCCGAGTTCATGCCGGTGCGGTAAATCGTTTGCTTGATCGCGACCACATCGGGGTCGTAGGCCGCAGCGCGGATGAATTCGACTACCGGCTGAAACGATTGGAATGGGTGATGTAAAAGAATGTCCTGCTTCTTTAATAGCGCGAATATGTCTGAACCGGCCAGTTTCGCCGGCAGGTGTGGAATAAAGGCCGGGAAGCGCAAGTCGGGATGGCCGGCATTCTCGATCAATTCTGACAAGCGGACCATGTTCACCGGGCCATCGACCGCATACAGCCGGTTTTTGTTGATGGAAAATTGTCCCAGCAGGAAATCCGACAAATTGGGCGCGCAATTCTTGGCGACCTCAAGACGCACGGCGACGCCAAACTGACGGCTTTGCAGTTCACCTTGCAATGCCTGCCGCAAATTCTTGACTTCCTCTTCATCGACCCACAGGTCGCTGTTGCGTGTGACGCGAAATTGCGAATACGATAATACTTCACGCCCGGTGAACATATCGGCAATATGCGCATGGATTACCGAAGAGAGCAGGCAAAACGACAACCCATGCTTGGACAGTTCCGCAGGCAACTGGATCACGCGGGGCAATACCCGTGGCGCTTTCACGATAGCAATAGCGGTGCCGCGGCCAAATGCGTCCTTGCCGGATAGCTCGACGATGAAATTCAAGCTTTTGTTGACCACTTGAGGAAACGGGTGGGCAGGATCCAGTCCGATTGGTGTCAATAATGGTCTTACTTCACGGTCAAAGTAAGCCTTGACCCACGCACGCTGGGCCTCGGTGCGATCTTGATGGCGCAGAAGGTGAATGCCTTCACGCGAGAGCTGCGGCAAAATTTCATCATTCAGGATGGTGTATTGCCGTTCGACAACTTGATGGCATTCAATACTGGTACGTTCCAGCGCAGCGGTGAGGGCAGGAGATTCCCTGGTTTCGCCTTCCAGCCGGCCTTGTGCTAACAAGCTGGCAATACGAACCTCAAAGAATTCGTCAAGATTGTTGCTGACTATACATAGATAACGCAAACGCTCCAGAAGCGGAATCGTGCTGTCCTCAGCTTGACTCAACACGCGCCGGTTAAACGCCAGTTGCGATAATTCCCGATTTAAATAAATACTGCTGTTGGAAAGCGTTAACGCAGTTTGAGGTTTTGATTCGCTGTTTTTATTCATCTGTCTATTGTATGTCGCCAATCATTCTATTCTGAGTGTAATGAGTCATTGTGACAAGTTAATGACATAAAACATTGCATAAATAATGATTTATGACATGATTTTTGTGGGCGTCATAAAGCTGTCATAAATGTCGGATACAGTTCGGTCAATTCTATTTAGGCTGATTGGAGAACAATATGCGACTGAATCAAATGTTAAGTGTGGCAGGTTTCGCGGTAGGAGCGATGATTGCAGTTTCTTCCGCCAATGCGTCCGACATGACAGGCGCTGGTGCAACATTCCCGGCGCCGGTTTATTCAAAATGGGCTGAATCCTATAAAGCAGCTACCGGCAATGGCTTGAATTATCAGCCGATCGGCTCCGGTGGCGGCATCAAGCAAATCAAGGCAAAAACCGTCGATTTTGGTGCTTCCGACATGCCTTTGAAGGCAGAAGAACTGGATGCGGACGGACTGGTGCAATTTCCGATGGTGATGGGCGGCGTGGTGCCGGTCTTCAATCTCGATGGCATCAAAGCCGGTCAATTAAAATTAACCGGCGACGTACTCGCCGGCATCTATCTTGGCAAAATCACCAAGTGGAATGCTGCTGAAATCGCCGCGTTGAACCCAGGCGTCAAGCTGCCGACCGACGATATCACGGTCGTGCATCGCGCCGATGGCTCGGGCACTTCGTTCCTGTTCACAGACTATCTGTCCAAAACCAATGCCGAATTCAAAACCGCAGTTGGCGCTGGCACAGCAGTTAAGTGGCCTGTCGGTGTGGGCGGTAAAGGCAATGAAGGCGTTGCTGCCAACGTATCGCGCATCAAAGGTGCGGTTGGTTACGTGGAATATGCCTATGCCAAGAAAAACAAGATGGAATACGCGCAGCTGAAGAATCACGATGGTCAATTCGTTGAGCCAACTGAAGATAACTTCAAGGCCGCAGCGGCAGGTGCAGAGTGGTCCAAGACGCCAGGTTTTGGCGTGGTGTTGACCGATCAGGCTGGCAAGGCTAGCTGGCCGATCACCGGCGCGACCTTCATCTTGATGCACAAGGTTGAAGCCAATGCAGCCGGCGCGAAGGAAGTGTTGAAATTCTTCGATTGGTCGTATAAGAACGGCAATGCCATGGCAGTCGATCTGGACTACGTGCCGCTGCCTGCTCCGGTGGTCAAGCTGGTGCAGGATTCCTGGAAAGAAAATATCAAGGACAGTGCAGGCAAAGCTGTTTGGTAAATGCACATTACTCCCCCGGTTGACGTGTAATCCACGGGCCACGCTTGAAAGCATTTTTTAGGTGCGATTCGAACGTGGCCCTTAAGCCAAGATCAGTGTCATACCTATGAGTGCAAATATTTCTACGATCCCCAATCCTGCCGTGGACACCACCTCAAAAATCGATGCAACTCCCGTTGTCGACCATGCATTGCTGGCGACCATGCGGACCCAGCGCATGCAGGACTTCCTCTTTCATAAAGTGACTCTGCTGTTTGCGCTTAGCGTGCTGGCAGTGTTGGTTGGCATTATTGTTTCCTTGATTATCGGCGCCTGGCCCGCATTTCATGAATTTGGCCCGTCCTTTCTTATCACTGACGACTGGGACCCGGTTAACGAGAAATACGGCGCCCTGATTGCCATCGTCGGCACTTTAGTAACATCAGGCATCGCACTGGTGATCGCATTCCCGGTCAGTTTCGGGATCGCCTTGTTCCTCACTGAAATTTGCCCTGCATGGCTGCGCCGCCCGATGGGCACGGCGGTTGAATTGCTCGCAGGCGTGCCCAGTATTATTTACGGCATGTGGGGCTTGTTTGTTTTTGCACCGTTTTGCGCAAACTACGTTGAACCCTTGCTGAAGAATACGCTTGGTGCATTACCGGTGATTGGCAAGCTGTTCAATGGCCCGATGATGGGAATTGGCGTCATGACCGCAGGGCTGGTATTGGCGATCATGATCATTCCGTTTATTGCATCGGTGATGCGCGACGTGTTCGAAGTGGTGCCGGCAGTATTGAAAGAATCGGCTTACGCGCTCGGTTGCACTAAATGGGAAGTAGTGCGCAAGGTGGTTTTACCATATACCAAGATCGGCGTGGTTGGTGGCGTGATGCTCGGATTGGGGCGGGCGCTCGGTGAAACGATGGCCGTGACCTTCGTCATCGGCAACGCCAATCAACTCTCCTGGTCCTTATTCGCTCCCGGCAACAGCATTGCCTCGACACTGGCAAACGAGTTCGGTGAGGCCGATACCGTATTGCATATGTCGTCGCTGCTGGCGCTTGGCCTGATCTTGTTTATCTTGACCTTCATCGTGTTATCGGCCGCCAAATTGATGTTGGTGGCGATGGCTCGCAGGGAGGGAGTCAAATGATGAATCCTGTTTATCGCCGACGCTTGTGGGTCCATCGGATCGGCATCAGCCTGTCGTTTTTTGCAATGATCATCGGCATCGGGTTTTTAGCCTGGATACTGATCATGCTGCTGATCAAAGGGTTTGGCGCCGTTAATCTGGCGATGTTCACTGAAACCACACCAGGTCCGGGTAGCACCGGCGGTGGTTTGATGAATGCGATTGTCGGCAGCCTGATGATGGTCGGCGTTGGAACCTTGATCAGTACGCCGATCGGCATATTGGCCGGCATTTATCTGGCCGAATACGGCGAAGTAAGCCGGTTTGCACAGGTCACGCGGTTTGTCACGGATATCATGCTGTCCGCGCCGTCGATTGTGATCGGTCTTTTCGTCTATGCAATTTATGTCACCAACATCCACCATTTTTCCGGATGGGCCGGCAGCTTTGCCATTTCGCTGATTGCGATACCGGTGATTGTGCGCACCACCGACAATATGTTGAATCTGGTGCCGACCAGTTTGCGTGAAGCGGCCTTTGCGCTCGGCGCCCCACGTTGGAAAGTCGCGACCATGGTGCGCCTGCGCGCAGTCAAGGCCGGCGTCATGACGGGTGTTTTGTTGGCTGTCGCGCGGATCTCGGGCGAAACGGCGCCGCTGTTGTTCACCGCGTTCGGTAATCAATTCTTTAGCGCCAACATGAATGGCGCAATGGCCAATCTGCCTCTGGTCATCAATCAGTTTGCAATGAGCGCCAACGACAACTGGATTACGCTGGGTTGGGGTGCGGCGCTCCTGATCACGTTCAGTGTGCTGGCACTCAATATACTCTCGCGTCTCTTGTCCACCCAAAAGGTTCCGGGTTAATTCTTTTCTATTTGATCGACATGATTAATCACACACCTGTGAATGCTGGCCACAAAACAACCATCGAAATTTCCGGTTTGAATTTCTTCTATGGAAATTTTCAGGGATTGAAACATATCAACCTGAAGATTCATGAGAAAAAAGTGACCGCTTTTATCGGTCCATCGGGATGCGGAAAATCGACCTTGCTGCGCACGCTTAATCGCATGTACGACCTGTATCCCGGTCAACGCGCCGAAGGCAAGATCATGTACAACGGCCGCAACATCCTGGAGCCGGGGCAAGACGTGAATATGTTGCGCGCCAAGGTCGGCATGGTATTTCAAAAGCCGACGCCATTCCCGATGACCGTCTACGACAATATCGCGTTCGGCGTGCGCCTATATGAAAACCTGCCTAAAGGCGAAATGGACGAGCGCGTCGAATGGGCGCTCAACAAGGCCGCCCTGTGGACCGAAGTGAAAGATAAATTGCATAAAAGCGGCCTCAGCCTTTCCGGCGGACAGCAGCAGCGCCTGTGCATCGCCCGTGGCGTGGCCGTCAAGCCGGATGTGTTGCTGCTCGATGAGCCGACTTCCGCGCTGGACCCGATTTCGACCGCCAAGATTGAAGAGTTGATCAGCGAATTGAAGGGTGATTACACCATCGCGATCGTCACGCACAATATGCAACAAGCAGCGCGTTGTTCGGATTACACTGCCTATATGTATCTTGGCGAGTTGGTGGAATTTGGGGAAACCGACCAGATTTTCATGAACCCGGACAAGAAAGAAACACAAGATTATATTACTGGTCGCTTCGGTTAATTCGCTTAGGTATCGCAACTAAGTATCGCAATCAAGCGCCGCAGATTATTGCGCAAACCGAAATTTAAACACGACCATACAGAAAATTATTAAGGAGAATCCTGATGCCGGGCGAGCACTCTTCCAAGCAATACGATCAAGACCTAGAGGATATCCGTTCCAAGGTCTTGTTGATGGGTGGGCTGGTGGAAAGCCAGTTTACCGATGCAGTCGCGTGCTTTCGCAGCGGAAACATTGAGCAGGCGGAACAGATCATCAAGGCCGACGAAAACGTCAATCGCCTTGAAGTCACCCTGGATGACATCTGCAGTCATTTGATCGTTCGGCGTCAACCGGCGGCCAATGACTTGCGTACCGTCATGGCGACGCTGAAAGTGATTACCGACCTTGAGCGGATTGGCGACGAAGCCACCAAGATCGCGCGCGCAGCCAAGAACATCCAGGAACGCGGCGTGACCACCATCAATCATTTTGAGACGGTGCGTGTAATTGCCGGTAGCACCAGCGACATGCTGCACGATGCATTGGACGCATTTGCCCGCTTGGATGAAGAACAGGCGCTGAAAATCATTTCGCAAGACGATTTCATCGATCACGAATTTCGCTCGATCATGCGTAACGTGATTACCTTCATGATGGAAGATCCGCGCACTATCTCGGCAGCTTTGGATACCTTGTGGGTTGCCAAGGCGATCGAGCGGATTGGCGATCACTGCAAGAATCTGGCCGAATACGTCATCTATATCGTCGCCGGCAAGGATATTCGTCATACCCATCCCTCGCATGTCGCGCAAGTTGCGCATGCCGACCTCAAACAGGATACACCTAGCTAATCATCATGGCCGCCGATAAAACAACCATTCTTGTCGTAGAAGACGAACCTGCGATTGTTGAACTGGTTTGCTTCACGCTCAGAGAAGCGGGATGGAACCCGGTCGCGGTGCATAATGTGGCCGATGCGTGGGAGTTCATCCAGCGCCGCACGCCGCATCTGATCCTGCTGGACTGGATGCTGCCGGACCAAACCGGCTTGCGTTTGTTGTCGCGGATTCGCAGTGATCGACAATTCAACGAATTGCCGGTGATCATGTTGACTGCAAAAAGCATGGAAGAAGACAAGATCGCCGGCCTCGATAATGGCGCCGACGATTACGTCACAAAACCATTTTCGCCGCGCGAGTTGACGGCGCGCATCAACGCCTTGCTGCGCCGCAAGACGCCAGAGCATGCGCAAAACCTGATGACGGCCGGGATCGTCAAATTGGATCCGGTGAGTTGCAACGTCAGCATCAGCGAGCAAAAAGTCGACATGGGCCACGCTGAATTCAAGTTATTGAAATTCTTCCTGGCTCACCCTGACCGGGTATTTTCCCGCAGCCAACTGCTCGATAAAGTCTGGGGCGATCACGTCGTCATCGAAGAGCGCACCGTCGACGTACATGTGTTACGTTTGCGTAAAGCCCTTAAAGAAGCTGAATACTTGATCAAAACTGTACGTAGTGTAGGCTACATGCTATCTGAGAAGTAAAATTCAGTTTCGCCTTGTAAAGTCATTCCTATGAATCCGCAATTGCTGTTTTGGGTTCCTGCCGCCTTGCGCATGTCGTTATTGCTGCTGGGGGCGTTAATCCTATCGTTCTTTTTCGGCTCGACCGTGGGGCTGGGCGCCGGCTTGCTTGGCGTCTGCCTGATGGTCATTGTGCAGCTTCACTATTTATATCGTTTGTCCGGCTGGCTGGATAACCCGGATAGCGAGAAACTGCCGGACGGCTGGGGCGCCTGGACGGATATTTTTTCGCGCCTGTATCGTTTGCGCCGCGACGACGAAAAAAATCGGACCGAGTTGGTCGAATGGCTGGCCCGCTTCCGGCAAGCCATGAGCTTGTTGCCGGATGGCGTCGTGATCATGGACGACGTGCTCTTTCTCGAATGGTGCAATCCTGCTGCCGAGAAGCATCTGGGCCTGCAAAACAGCCGCGACAAGGGTATGCGGGTCACCAACCTGATTCGCAGCCCCGATTTCATGGACTATATTATCCTCGGGCGCTATGAACAGCCGCTGATGCTGACCTTGCGCGAGCGCAAATTGTTTGTCCAGATCATTCCGTTCGAAAACCGGCGGCAGATTCTGGTGACACATGATGTTACCGAGTCCGAGCGCATCGAGATGATGCGGCGTGATTTCATTGCCAATGCGTCGCATGAACTGCGCACGCCGTTGACAGTGATCAACGGCTTTCTTGAAATCGCTTCCTCACAAACCAATCTGGAACCGCAGACGCGGGCTTCCCATCTCAAATTGATGACGGAGCAGGGACATCGCATGCAGAACCTGGTCGAGGACATGCTGACCCTGACGCGGCTTGAATCGATCGATTACCCATTGCGCCCTGAACGGGTCGTCATCGATAACTTGCTGGATCAGATACAGGAAGAAGCAAAGGCCTTGTCCGCAGGGCGGCATGCAATCACGATCGAAGTATCGGATGGGCCTGACGTGCGCGGCAGCACCGAAGAGCTGCGCAGCGCTTTCAGTAATCTGGTGTCGAACGCCGTGCGCTATACACCTGAAGGCGGCACCATCAAGTTATCCTGGCGCATGGGTAAGACCGGACCGCAATTCGCCGTGCAAGATAATGGCATCGGCATCCAGGCCGAGCATATCAATCGCCTCACCGAGCGCTTTTATCGCGTCGACAAGGGCCGTTCCCGCGAGACCCAGGGTACCGGCCTGGGGCTGGCAATCGTCAAGCATGTCTTGCTGCGGCACGATGCCGTGCTTTCCATCGAATCCAGGCCTGAGCAGGGCAGCACCTTCATCGTGACTTTCCCGATGACGGCAGTGGTGGCAGATGCCGCCACCAGTTTCGGCGAGAAGTTATTGGTCGAATGACACGCAATTTCGTTTGAAATAGTGTCGATGCGGCCGTCAAGTTGACTCGCCGCCATATCCGCCGCGTATTCGACTGAACATAAGCTAGAATCAGGCTGTTTTGGCGTCGTGAGCGCCTCACCTTTTTCGTGGATTACATGTTGTCATTTCGCCATTCATTCATCGCTCTTATCGCATCCAGCCTGCTGCTCTGCGCTTGTAAAACTTCTGAACCGAATCCTGTTACACCAACCGTTGTGACACCTACTGTCGCCACGCCTATCGTCGCGGTGCAACCGGTCGTGGTCAAGCAACCCAGGAAAATCAAGATTGGCTTGGTGCTAGGTGGCGGGGCGGCGCGCGGATTCGCGCATATCGGCGTCATCAAGGAGTTGGAAGCGCAGGGGATTTATCCAGACATCGTCGTGGGGACCAGTGCCGGCAGCCTGGTCGGTGCGATGTACGCGGCCGGCAACAATGGTTTTGCCCTGCATAAGCTTGCTTTGAATATGGACGAGGCGGCAATTTCGGATTGGTCGGTGCCATTTTTTGCCAAGGAGAGCGGCGTCTTGAAGGGCGAGGCCTTGCAAGCCTATGTCAATCACGCCGTCAACAACCGGCCTTTGGAAAAAATGAAAATCCCGTTCGGCGCGGTTGCCACCGATTTGCATACCGGCTTACCGGTGTTATTTCAACGTGGAAATACCGGCATGGCGGTGCGTGCATCGTCTGCGGTTCCTGGAATATTCCAGCCCGTCACAATCGGCGATCATACCTATGTCGACGGCGGTTTGACGGCGCCGGTTCCCGTCAGTTTCGCGCGCCAAATGGGGGCCGATTTCGTCATTGCAGTCAATATTTCGGCGCAACCCGAGGTCCAAGCAGCCGACAGTTCGCTGGAAGTGTTGCTGCAAACTTTTGCCATCATGGGGCAAAGCATCAATCGCTACGAGTTAAAAGGCGCCGATGTCGTGATCCAGCCAAGCTTGGGCGCAATGAAAGGGAATGATTTCAACAGCCGTAACCTGGCAGTGCTGGCGGGCGAGCAGGCCACCTCAGGCGTGATGGCGGAAATCAAGCGGAAAATCGAGGCGATGCGAGAGCAATAATCGAGCCGCCGAGAGGGCCAAAGAGACTATTGCGACTCTTTTGCAGCGCCGGATTCATCGATCCGGCGGGCGCCATTGAAACGTTTTTTCCAATAGCTCAAATCCATACTTTCGATCCGAACTTGACCGCCAGCGGATGGCGAATGGATAAATTTATTGTCCCCCAGATAAATGCCGACATGGGAAAAACCGCGCCTTAAGGTATTGTAAAACACCAGGTCGCCGGGGCGCAGTTCAGTGGGTTTGACGCGCTGGCCGACATGGCTGATCTCTGCCGCCGTCCGCGGCAAATCCTTGCCGAGTGCTTCTTTGTATACGTAACGCACCAGGCCGCTGCAATCCAGGCCGTTCTCAGGGCTGTCGCCGCCATATTTGTAGTGGATGCCCAGCATGCTGACCGCTTGCATCGCCAATTGCGACGCATGGTTGGTGAAGGCACTCAGCTTTGACAGCGTGGACGAGCCGGACTCAACTGCAACGGTTGGCGCGGGCGCGGCTGCATCCTCCGAAACCGGCAATACAGATGAACTGTGTTCTGGAGGCAATGCTTCCGCCCATGCCGTTGCTTGCAAACCGGCAAAGCTGACGCCGGTGATCAAAATAAGTAGGATCAAGCGGCATAGTCGAAATTTTGTCATTG
>Ga0302315_10003836_pt1 | contig 13392 bp, 11 predicted proteins | sample III_Palsa_N3_1_FD_200532 | JGI IMG/M metagenome (GOLD analysis project Ga0302315, IMG submission 200532) | Peat permafrost microbial communities from Stordalen Mire near Abisko, Sweden - III_Palsa_N3_1 | ecosystem: Environmental > Terrestrial > Soil > Palsa > Peat permafrost | place: Sweden... | reverse complement strand
ATGGCAGTCCAACCCATCCTCCTATCCATCACCAGGAAGGTGGAAACATCGAAGGGATAACCGGCTCCGATCCAGCCCCCCTCGGCGAACCCTCCGAAGACCTGCCATTTTAGCAAACGATTCATAACGAAACCCATTCATTTTGCAGATCCCTTTGCTGCCTTTGATCATTAACCCTCAGGCCACGACCATTCTGGCCATCATCATCCTTTTCCTCCTCCTGCTTTCTTTCGTGCTGTCCGGATCAGAAGTGGCTTTCTTCTCGCTCACCTATAAAGACATTAATATCCTGAAAACCAAGCAGGATACCTCCTGGCGTCGCATCGTCGCCCTCCTCGAAGAACCAAAGACGCTGCTCGCGTCTCTGCTCATCGCCAACAGCATCATCAATATCGCCATCATCATCCTGGCCAACTTCCTCATCGACGAAATGGTTTTACAAAAACAAGGCTTTTGGTTCTTCGAATTCCTCATCAAAGTCATCCTCGTCGCCTTCGTCATGCTCCTGTTCGGCGAGGTCATGCCAAAGATCTGGGCCACACAAAACAACCTCCAATTCGCTTATTATACTTCCGGCATCGTTGAACTGGTTCACTTGCTCTTCCGCCGTGTCAGCAGTTGGTCCGTCAGCCAGTCTGAAGGGCTGGAACGCTTCTTCGGCCGCAAAAAGCCCGGGCTCATCATAGAACAGCTTGGCTATCAGATCGACAAATCCGTGCAAAACGATACTTCTGAAGAAGAGCGGAACATTCTCAAAGGCATCGTCAAATTTGGAAGCATTACCGTCAGACAGGTTATGCGCGCCCGTCTCGACGTCTGCGGCGCCGGATACGATCTCAGCTTTGGCCAGCTCAAACAGCGGATCGAAGAATTGCACTATTCCCGTCTGCCTGTCTACAAAGGCAGCCTCGACGAACTGGCCGGCATGATCCATAGCCGCGATCTCATCGCCCACCTGACCCAACCAGATGATTTCGAGTGGCATACCCTCCTGCGACCCATCTATTTTGTCCATGAGCACAAACTCATAGAGGACCTGCTCCAGGAGTTCCAGCAGAAAAAGATACACTTCGCGGTGGTAGTGGACGAATTTGGCGGCACCAGCGGCATCGTCACGCTGGAAGACGTCCTCGAAGAGGTCATAGGCGATATCCGCGACGAATTCGACGAAGAAGAGACCAACAACCGCCGCCAGGACGATGGCAGCTACGTCTTCGAAGGCAGAACCATGCTCCACGACGTCTGTAAAGCAATGAACCTACCCGTCGATACCTTCGACAAAGTGAAAGGCGAAAGCGATAGCCTGGCCGGCCTTATCCTCGAATTGTCCGGCGATATCCCAAAACCCAACGATACCGTCAGCACCGGGGATTTCGAATTCACCGTGCTCGAAGCCGACAGCAGCCGTATTATCAAAGTAAAAGTCGCCGTCCGGATGCAACCTTAAATTCAAAAACCCAATGTCTTTCAATCCCCGACTCTCCTTTTTGTTCTTCGTCCTCCTTTTTTCCTGTAATAGCGTGTATACGCCCAAAAGGCGGGGCTATTTCAAAATAGACTTCCCCCAGCATCAATATCAGACATTCGATCAACCCGGCTTCCCATATACTTTTGAATATCCCGTCTATGCCAACATTATAAAAGACAGCAGCTTCTTCGATACCCTGCCTGAGAATCCCTATTGGATAAACGTGGACTTCCCCCGCTTTGCCGCCCGCATCTACGTCAGTTACAAGTCAATAGGGCCTCAGCCCGGCCGGGGCGGACCGGGCAATAGTTTTGATAAGCTCCGTGATGATGCCTTCAAAATGACCTTCAAACATACCGCCAAAGCCAGCTCCATCGATCAGACCGTCATCCAAACCCCCAACGGCATCGGCGGCATCTACTTCAACGTCGGCGGAAATGCCGCCACCGCCAACCAATTCTTCCTCACCGACACTACCCGCCATTTCCTCCGCGGTGCCCTCTATTTTGATACCACCCCAAACGAAGACTCCCTGGGTATCGTCAACAAGTTCCTCGAAAAAGACATGCAGCACCTTATCAACACCTTCCGCTGGAAGAACAACGCCGGACCTTCGGCCGCCACTGCCGTCGCCGCAAACCGCAAATGACGTATCTTTGAAATCAGAACGGAGAACTTATGATAGCCATCGACAACATTCTGGTAAGTGACGACGTCGTCCGTGAACAATTTGTATGCGATCTGCTAAAATGCAAAGGCGGCTGCTGCGAAGACGGCGACGCCGGCGCACCCCTCGAAAAAGCAGAATTGGACCGCGTTAACGAAGTCTTCGAAGCTGTAAAACCCTACCTCACAAAAGCTGGCCTCAAAGAGATCGAAAAAAATGGCCGCTACCAATACGACCGCGAATTCGGCTGGGTCACCCCTACCATCGAGGGAAAAATGTGCGCCTATGGTTTCCGCGACGAAAAAGGCATCATCAAATGCGGCATTGAACAGGCTTACTACGACGGAAAGTCGACCTGGAAAAAACCCATCAGCTGCCATCTCTATCCCATAAAGACCGGAATGACAAAGCTCGGCGAGACCGTCAACTACGAACCCAGAGACACCCTGTGCAAACCCGGCTGCGTCCAGGGAAAAAAACTCCAGGTTCCCGTTTACATCTTCCTGAAAGAGGCACTCATCCGCAAATACGGCGAGAGCTTCTATGGCGCTCTCACCCAAGCCGCCGAACTCCTTAAAAAGAAGAAAGCATGACAGACACGGCTGCCAACTTCAATGCCCGTAGTACCATAAAAGCGGAGGACCTCGACCACCGCAATAAGATCAACTTTAATATCGGCCGCTATAATACGGCCGTGCCCCAGGGCAAACAACAGTTCGCCGAACTCAACCTCGCACGCGAACGGGCAAAGAACACGAAGTGGCGCGCCCTCGAAACCCTCGATCAACAACTCGAAGAGTTCGAAGCCAATTTCACCAGGCGGGGCGGCCGCGTCATCTGGGCCGAGAACACAAAACAGGCCCTTGCCGAGATACTGACGATCTGTAAGGAAAAGAAATGCCGGACCATCGTCAAGAGCAAGAGCATGGTTACTGAAGAGCTCAAGCTCAACCACTTCCTCGAAGAAAATAATATTGAAAGCGTCGAAACTGACCTCGGCGAATATATCCAGCAGCTGGATGGCGAACCTCCCTATCATATCGTCACCCCCGCCATGCACAAAAGCAAAGAAGACGTTGCGAAACTCTTCTACGAAAAACTGAACACTAAACCCAACCTGACACCCGAACAGCTCACGCTCGTTGCGAGGGACAAGCTTCGGAAAAAATATGTTCAGGCAGAGATAGGCATCACCGGCGCCAATTTTATCATCTCCGATATCGGTGGGATCGCCGTTACGGAAAACGAAGGCAATGCCCGCCTCTGTGCCGCTTTCCCCAAAACGCATATCGTCATCGCCGGACTCGAAAAGGTCATCCCGTCGCTCACCGACCTCGGTCTCTTCTGGCCGCTCCTGGCTACCTTCGGTACCGGCCAGCGCGTCACCGTTTATAATACCATCATCACCGGTCCCCGCCAGGCCGGCGAGCCCGACGGCCCCGAAGAGATGATCCTCATTCTCCTCGACAACGGCCGAACCAACATTCTCGCCAATGCCAAAGCACGCGAAAGCCTCTACTGCATCCGCTGCGGCGCATGTCTCAACGCCTGCCCCGTTTATAAGAATATTGGCGGCCATAGCTATGGCACAACCTATAGCGGGCCTATCGGCTCCGTGATCACTCCCCACCTCAAAGACATGGGTGAATGGAAACACCTTAGCTATGCCTCCTCGCTCTGCGGTAACTGCACCGAGGTCTGCGCCGTAAAAATAAACCTCCACGAACTCCTGCTTGACAACCGCTACGAAGCCGTAAAAGACGGCTACGCGTCTTTGGCAGAAAAACTCGCATGGAAACTTTGGAAAAAAGCGAGTCTCAACCGCGGGATGATGAACATAGGGAGCTCCGGGCTAAAGAACTGGATGGTGAAAAAAGCCTTCAAAGCCTGGGCCGCACATCGTGACGAGCTCGAATTCGCACCGAAAACCTTCAACCAACGCTGGAAAACGGAGCGTGGATGATCCTGTACTGTGCTCATAACACCCCGCGCCTGCAATACATCATCGACTTCTTCTCAAAAGAACTCTTTGACGTGCCCATCAGAATTACCAGCGACCGTGCAGAATTCGCCGCTGCTGCGGGCCCGCGCATCGACTATTCCGCCACACCCGACAAAGATGCCTTTTCCATCCGGCCTGCCGCCCTTCTCTTCGAATCCGGTATTACTCCACAGTCCATCACCTGTTTCCTGCACAACGGCCGTAAAGCATTCTTCCCCACCGAAGGCGATATCCCCTTCGACATTTTTTCCGCCGCATTCTATCTGCTCAGCCGCTACGAAGAATACCTGCCCCATACCCTGGATAGCTACGGCCGCTTCGCCCATACCAATTCTCTCGCGTGGCGCGAAAACTTCCTGGACCTGCCACTCGTCAACTATTGGCTTCAGGATCTTCGCGGGGCGCTCGCCCGCAAATACCCGGGTCTCATCTTCCGTTTCCCGGCATTCAAATTCGTCCCCACCTACGATATCGACTCTGCCTATGCCTTCCTGCATAAAAGCTGGTTTCGCAATCTCGGCGGCGCCATAAGATCCCTGGTCAAAGGCCAGGTAAAAGCCGTCCTCCAAAGGATCGCCATCCTCAGGGGCAAGCAGCAGGACCCCTTTGACGCCTATGAATGGCTCGACTCTCTCCATCTCTATTGCCGGTTGCGGCCTTATTACTTCTTTTTAGTAGCGGCAAAACAAAAAGGCGTGGATAAGAACATCCCCACCTCTTCACGGGCTTTCCAGGAACTCATAGCTTATCATGGCAATGGCCACCGCCTCGGGATACACCCGTCCTGGCAAAGCGGTGACGACGAAAAAAGCCTGCGGGAGGAGATCGAATGGCTCGAGATCGTCAGCGGACAAACGATTACGCGTAGCCGCCAACACTATATCCGATTCGCCCTTCCTCAGACCTACCGCCGCCTGCTGGCGCATGGCATCGGGCAAGAGTTCTCGATGGGCTATGGCTCCATCAACGGCTTCCGGGCTTCAGTAGCCTCTTCTTATTACTGGTATGATCTGGATAAGGAGCAGGCGACAAAGCTGCGCATATTTCCCTTTTGTTTTATGGATGCCAACTCCTTCTTCGAACAGGGCTACGATGCGGCTCAGGCAAGACAGGAACTGATGCGGTATTATCATCATGTTCGTAAGGTCAATGGCCTTATGGTCACCATTTGGCACAATAACTTCCTGGGCACAGACCCCAAGTTCGCCGGTTGGCGCGAGGCATATAAGATTTTTCTAACAGAGGAGATCTATTGGGATCGTTGATCAGCTCTGAAATTAGTGCTTGAAATGGCGTATCCCCGTGATTACCATCACCAATTTATTTTCAACGCAATATTCGATGGAATCCTTGTCCCGGATGGAGCCGCCTGGCTGTATAAAGGCGGTGACGCCGGCAGCATGGGCGATCTGTACCGAGTCGTTAAAAGGAAAGAATGCATCGCTGGCCAGCACCGCCCCATGCAGATCGAAATTGAACTGACCCGCCTTGGCAATGGCCTGCCGCACCGAATCCACCCTGCTCGTCTGACCACAACCCTTGCCCACCAGCTGCAGGTCCTTTATCAATGCAATGGCGTTCGACTTCAAATGCTTGCACACAATATTCGCAAAGCTCAGATCCGCCTTCTCCGCGGCAGTCGATTCGCGCCCGCCCACTTCCTTCCATTCCAGGTAATTTCCCAGGTCCGGCGCCTGCTGCAATACGCCATTGAGCAAACTGCGAAATTGCTCCGCCGGCGCGACTTTCGACTTTTGCATCAGCAGGATACGGTTCTTCTTGCTCCGCAGGACTTCCAGCGCATCGGCATCAAAAGCCGGCGCTATCAGCACTTCGAAGAATATTTCGTTGATGGCTTCCGCGGTCGCTTTGTCAACGGCACTATTGCAGGCCAATACGCCGCCAAAAGCACTCTCGGGATCGCCTGCCAGCGCACTGTCCCAGGCCGCTTTCAGACCCGGCCGGATACTGATCCCACAGACATTTGTATGTTTGATGATCGCAAACACGATCTCCCCGGTCTTGCCGCCGTCAAATTCCTGGATCAGCTCCACTGCCGCATTCACATCTACCAGGTTATTATAGGAGAGCTCCTTGCCGTTCACCTGCTCGAACAACTCTTCCAGTTTCCCAAAGAACCGAGCGGCCTGGTGAGGATTCTCCCCATAACGTAAAGCCTTGGGCGAAGGGACCGATTCCAGAAAATAATCGGTTCCCGCGGGGCTAAAATATTGGGCAATGACGACATCGTAGTGTGCGCAAACTTCAAAGGCCCTGGCAGCAAGCATCCGTCGCTGCTCCAGGCTGGTCTCGCCGCCCTGTTCATCCAGCAACGTCTCCAACCAGCCATATTCGGCCTTGCTCGCGATCACCACCACATCATTATGATTCTTGGCCGCAGCCCGTATCATCGACGGACCACCCACGTCGATCTTCTCGATGATCGCTTTGTCGTCAGCGGTCGACGCTACCGTCTCCTCGAAAGGATAAAGGTCTACGATGACCAGGTCGATCTCCGGTATATGATACCGGGACATCTCTTCCACATCCACTGGATTGTCCCGCCGGCCCAGTATGCCGCCAAAAACGGAGGGATGTAAGGTCTTGACCCGACCCCCTAAAATGGAAGGGTAGGAGGTCAGACCTTCAACCGCTACGCAGGGCAAACCAAGACCTTCGATAAACTTTTGAGTACCCCCCGTGGTATAAATAATAACCCCCGACTGGTGTAGTTTTTTTACTACAGGCTCCAGGCCGTCCTTATAAAAGACAGAAATTAAGGCCGATTTTATCTTCTTATTCATATGAGCCGCAAATGTACAGAAATGAGCGGCGCGGGCACAAAAAAACCGGCTAAGGCCGGTTTTAATGCAATCCGATTGGAGTCGATTTTGAATGGTAACAGAAGGTAAGCCGCAAAGGACGTCGCGCGTACTAAACAGCAGGCGCAATTCGTTTATTTGGTAGTCTGGCATCAGCATACATACCCATACACACTTTTATTAATACAAAACAGGATAAGGTGTTAATGGTTATGTATGCTGTTGCTAACTAAACATTTCATTTTAAGAGAAATAAATGGCGGCATGCGGTCGCATCTCCTGACGGTATTTAAGTATAGGACAAAACCCGAACGACACTTTTTTCAGGATATCAAATATTAAAAACGGGATAATAGGCAACCTCTCCCTCTAAATGTCCAATAAATATCTTGAACCGTCGAAAATGAGGCTTGAAAAATGACCCGTTATTTTTTTGCGTAAAACACGCAAGATTACCCTGCGGATTTCACGTGCAAATTCGCGCGGATCTTACTGTTTTTTATATGCGGGAAAAGCCTTTTTTTTGTGATATTCTGCTCCTGATTCTTTGATCCCCTTTATTTTACGGATAATATTAATTTATAATTAGGTGATTTATATTTCCTTGTGTTCAGACTCGAGGGATGTTGAGGAATACATTTACATCAGCAAATTATTCTTCAACATTCAAACAACAACAGCTATGAACACTATTGCAAAAAATTGCGTAAATGTCGGCAGCCACGTTACGAAAAGCGAAATGAACGAACTGACCGCCGCCTACAAACAGGAAAGGTGGGCAGCCAATTCCGACCGCTTGGGCAAGTCCGACTCACTCAGCGTCTGGTTCACCGTGGAAGAACTGGAGGGTTTCCTGGAAGATGTAAAGGCCAATGGTGGGAATGGCGTTCGCATGCATTTTGGCGTATTTCCTCAAAATTATCGCCGCCCCGAAGTAGCAGGTATGCAGACCCTTGTATTGGTCGCAAACCGTAGCAAGGACGGCTCCCTGGAAAATGCCAAAGAACTCTTTATCGACAAAGCTGGCCGCCCCGAGATCCTCGCCCTCGACGGTCCAGTACTTTGCCCACCATGGTGCGGCACCGGCCTCGGCAAGAACGGCACGCTCGTCGTTCGCAACAGCGGTGGCATGGAAGTCATTTAGGAGATCAACTAAGCATTCTCACCTATCTCCAAAAAGATAAGACAAAAAAACCGCCCGGTTTATACCCGGGCGGTTTTTATTTATCAAAACTACAGGATACCTTTACCCAACCTCTAAAACTTTTCGATACGGCCAGTTATCTGATAAATATTATCTCTATCTCCCCCGCGATTGCCTTCCTTGCCAGCCTGACGGTCTTTTTCTTTCCCACCGCCCAGCGCTGGCTGCGGTATTTTTCCTTCTTTCTTCTGCTCATCTGCCTCTTTACCTGGGTGGAGAATTACCTCGCTATCGCCAAGATCGATAATACCCAGCTCAGCAACATTTCCACCGTAGTAGAGTTCACCTTTTATCTGTATATGTTCCGCGAGATCGTCTATGGCCGCCGCGCAAAGAAGATGTACTATATCCTTCTCTTTGCCTATCCCATCGTCGCCCTCACCAATATCTTTTTTATCCAACGCAACGGATTCCACACAATGACCTATGCATTGGGTTGCTTGCTCATCATCGGCTCCTGCATCTACTATTTCTGGGAACTGTTCCAACGTCCGTCCTCCGTCAATCTCGGCCGCCAACCCGCCTTCTGGATCTGCTCAGGTCTGCTTTTCTACTATACCTGTAATTTTCCGCTTTATGGCGCAGTCAACCTACTCAAAGTATTGCCTCGGGTAATTCTTTCCAATCTACTGGCTATATTGGTCCTTTTGAATATCTTGCTATATTTATCGTTCACTATCGCCTTTTTATGCAGGCTCAAAACCAGGAAATTTATGTCATCGTTGTAGTCGCGGTCGCGCTGGCCTTCTTATTGGTCGGCTTCATCGTCTCTATGCTCTTTCTCTATCAACGCCGGCAACACCGCCAGGAACAACAACTGGCCCGCATGAAAGATCAATACCAACAAGAACTTCTCCGCTCTCAACTCGAAATACAGGAATCGACTTTCAAAACGATCGCCCAGGAACTCCACGACAATATCGGCCAGGTCCTCTCCGTTGTGAAGCTCTCCCTTAGCATACTCCCGCTCGAAAAAGATCACCAGGCATATGAAAGCGTTCAAAATAGCCGCCAGATGCTCAACAAGGTCATCTTCGATATGGGAAACCTCACAAAAAGCATGCACACGGACCGGATCACTCAGATAGGACTCGTCGAAGCCATGCGGTTCGACCTCGACAGTCTGCAGCGCACCGGTCTCCTCAAAGTCAGCTTCTCTGTGGAGGGAGATGAGTATAAGCTTGAAGATCAGCGCTCTATATTCCTTTTTCGGATGTTTCAGGAGATGGTCAACAATATTCTCAAACATTCAAAGGCCACCCATGTAAATATTGCGGTTAATTACTCAATTGATAATAAATTTGTTCTGAAAGTAGAGGACAATGGGATCGGTTTTGACATTGAGAAAAAACGGACTCAGGCAACCTCATCCAGCGGCATTGGCCTGAAGAGTATGACAAACCGTGCCTCCCTGATCGGCGCTCAGATCACCGTTCAAAGCCAACCGGGCAAAGGAACCTCCATAAAGGTGGAACTGCCCTTGGACAAGGAGATATTATAAATTGATTATGGGAGCAGCAACAAGGAAAATACAGGTAGGCATTGTAGATGATCACAGTCTTTTGCGCAAGGCGCTGGCAAAACTCATCGGTTCATTCGAAAATTACAGCGTTCTCTTCGAAGGCGACAACGGTAAGGACCTCAAAACAAAGATCACCCCGCAGAACGTCCTCCCCGACGTCATCCTCCTGGACGTTAATATGCCCGACATGGATGGTTACGAGACCGTCCGCTGGCTCCACAAGACCTACCCGCAGATAAAAGTCCTCGCCCTTTCCATGTTTAGCGACGAAAATACCATCATCCGTATGCTCCGGCTGGGCGCCAAAGGCTACATCCTGAAGAATATCGAGCCGGAGGAGTTGAAACTGGCGCTCGACTCGATCATGCAAAAAGACTTCTATCTCTCCGAATATATCTCCGGGAAGATCGTAAGCGGCCTGCACAAGGACCTCGGCAACCCCGAAGACCCCATCGTGCTGAATGATAAAGAAAAGGAATTCCTGCGGCTCGTCTGCTCCGAATTATCGTACAAGGATATTGCCGACAAAATGTTCATCAGCCCCAGGACCGTCGACAACTACCGCAATACCCTCTTCGAAAAATTAAAGGTGCGCACCCGGGTGGGCCTGGTCATGTTTGCCATCAAGAACAGCCTCATTGAGTTTTGACCGCTTTCCTTTCCCCTTCGTCAATCCCAATAACAACACCGGCAGAAAGACCAGGTTGGTAATCGTCGCGATCACCAGTGTCAGCGATGTCAACCAACCCAATGCCAGTATACCCCCAAAATCACTAAAGCAAAAAATGACGAACCCCGCCGTCAACACCAGCGAAGTATAAAGTATGCTGATACCCGTCGTATTGATCGTATCAACCACCGCTTTTTCAGGATCCGCCCCGGCTTCCTGCCGGTAATTCACCAGGAACCGGATGGTGATATCTATCGCTATCCCCAGCGCAATGCTGAAGACGATCACCGTCGACGGCCGCAGCCTCACCCCCGCCCAGCCCATGATCCCCGCCGTTATCAATAAGGGGATCACATTCGGCACCAGCGAACAGATCAGGATACGCAAAGACCGGAACAACACCAGCATACAACCCGCGATCAATAAGAATGCCCATTGTATGCTATCCTTCAATCCCTTGATGATAAAGCTGCTCCCCTCCAGGTAGGTCACACTCGTACCCGTGAATTCTACCTTGTATTTGGCGGAATCGAACAGGGCCGCCGTCTTCTTGTGGAGATCTTCCAACACCAGCGGCAACCGCTTACTGCCAATATCCGCCATCTCGATACTGACACGCAGCTCCTGCTGGTTGCTGTCTATAAAACTGCGTAACAACTTTGTCAGATCGTTCTTGCCCGCCCCCGGATTCGCACTCCCCTCGGCCTGCCGCCCGACAACACTCTCCCCGCCGCCTGCCGGATTCAGGTAAGTAAGCAGAAATGCCAGGTCCGTATTATCATTCGGTACAGTATAACTATTGCTGTCCCCGCCATAATAAGACTGCCGGATAAACTTCAGGCCTTCCACGAAACTCAAAGGCCTCGCCATTTCCGGTTGCGTGGTCACATAAGCCGATAGCCTGTCAACACTGTCCAGCGTCTTCAGCATATTGGCACGCAAACCCTTCTTTCGCTTCGTGTCGATAATGATCTCCAACGGCATCACCCCCTTGAAATTGCTTTCGAAGAATTTGAGATCGGCAAACAATCGATCCTTACGCGGCAGATCATCCACAATAAAACCCTCGGACCTCAGCCTGAACATCCCTGCTACCGAAATGACGACCACCACCGCCGTGACCGTGTATACGGCCACTTGATGATGCAGGGTCCACAGCTCCAGCCTTTTCAAGATGGCCGCCAGCCACCTGTTCTGCAAATAAAGCATGTGCTTCGGCCGGGGCGCAGGCAGATAGCTCAGCACCACCGGGATCAGTATAAAGGAGATAAAAAAAAGCAACATGATATTGATCCCCGCTACTACCCCAAACTCATTCAGGATCGCACTTCGGGTCAACGCAAAAACACCAAACCCGATCGCAGCGGTCAGATTGCAAAAAAGCGTCACGATCCCCATCCGGCCGATCATCAGCACTAGCGCAGCATGCTTGTCCCCCGTATCCCGGTAAGCCGTATGGTATTTGTTCATGAAATAGATACAGTTGGGAATGCCAATGACCACCACAAGCGTCGGGGTCAACGCATTCAACAGCGTTATTTTGTACCCTAACAGGTCCATAGTCCCAAAACTAAAAATCACCCCGATGATGACAACCGCCAGCGACAACAGCATCGTGCTCAGACTACGGAAAAAAGCAAGCATGATCACCGCCAGTATGCAAATCGACCCAAGCAAGAACCACTTCGTTTCACTTGCGACCTTGGCCGCCATTTTTGTTCTGATCAGCGGCAGTCCGCTGTAGTGCATGTCCAACCCATGCCGCGCCCCGAAAGCATCCACCAGGCGCGTTATCCCGTCGACCGTTTCAAGGCGCTTCGCACTGTTCATCACCGTCTTGTTCACGGTCACTATTGTCCGCCACGCATCCGTACCCTTATTATAGTAAATACCATCATAGAAAGGCAAACCAAGCAATACCTGCTTGCCACTGTCGATCACCGCCTGCGAGGCAGGGTGCTCCGGGAAAATGCGCACAGCCCTCGGCTTCTGCGTCACGGTATCCTTGACCAGGTTGATGGCCACGGCCGGACCCAGCACGCCATCCACCCCCGGGACCTTCTTCAACGCTTCCGACAATGCGATATAATCGGTGAAGATATCCTGCCGGAATAGTTTGTCCGTCTGTACCCCGATGACCAAAAGGTTTCCATCGTCCCCGAACTTCTGCCGGAATTCCTGGTAAGCCTTATACTTTGGATTATCGGTGGGAATGGCACTATTGAAATCATAGCTCAGCTTCACAGCCGATGCCCGCCAGCCCATATAGCCGGTGACCGCCAATAAGGTAACGAGCAAAAACAACCTGAATCTGAGTACCAATCGGGCAATGGATTCCCACATGCTGAAAATTTTACTTTGCAAATAAACGTATTTTTACAAGTGCAACTTCACAAAACGAAAGGAATAGTCCTCAAAGCAGTCAAATACGGCGAAACAAGCCTCATCGTCTCCCTTTACACCGAGCTCTTCGGCATCCAGTCCTATCTCGTCAACGGCGTCCGTACAAGCACCCGCAAGGGCCCGGGCAAAGCCAACCTCTTCCAGCCCGCTGCCATCCTCGACCTCATCGTATATCATAACGATCTCAAAAACCTCCAACGCATCCGCGAGTTCAAATGGGGCGTGATCTATCAGCACATTTTCTTCAACGTCTTCAAGAACGCCGTCGCGCTCTTCATGGTCGAGCTATTGCAGAAATGCCTCCGCCAGCCCGAACCAAACCCTGACCTCTTTTACTTTATAGAGGACTGCTTCCAGCATCTCGACGCGGCCGAAAGCCGCGTACAGGCGAATCTACCGTTATTCTTCATCCTCCATCTCGCCGGTTTCTTCGGCCTGCGCATCGACGACACGTACAGTGAGCTTACACCCTACTTCGACATGCAGGAAGGACAATTCGTGGCCGAACATCCCCAGCATCCCTATTTCATCGAAGGCGCATACAGCTATATGACTGCCCAATTGCTAAGAGCCCGCCGGCCGGAAGAACTGCAGGAACTGGCACTAAACCAGGAAGCCCGCCGCCACCTGCTCC
>Ga0302315_10003834_pt1 | contig 13392 bp, 13 predicted proteins | sample III_Palsa_N3_1_FD_200532 | JGI IMG/M metagenome (GOLD analysis project Ga0302315, IMG submission 200532) | Peat permafrost microbial communities from Stordalen Mire near Abisko, Sweden - III_Palsa_N3_1 | ecosystem: Environmental > Terrestrial > Soil > Palsa > Peat permafrost | place: Sweden... | reverse complement strand
ACAACTACCCAAAACAGCGTATGAACTTAAAATCTTCGCCAGCAAAATAGGTGGTCAGTTTGCCTCGGCACGAGGTGGTCAGTTTGACCGGCATATCCATAGAAGGCAATCATCAAAATAGAAATATTATATGCAAAAGTAAAACTTTTTACATATAACATATTGGGAATATTTTTATTAGAGGCTGATTATATATCTATCTCAGGAAGGGTTGTAAAATGCCTTTTGATGCCTTATATTTTATTCTAAGACCCTGCCAACTACAGCTTTTGCATTTATATCTCCTTAATTGGAGTATGTTTAGTACTAGTAGGCTAATAATATAGTCGCCTTGCTTTCTTTTTGTACGTCTTAAACGCTTTTTGCAAGAAGGGCATTTGGCTGAATTAAAAGGACGGCTTTTTTTAATATAAAGATATATAAACAAAACAGTAAGAATGGGTATAATATAATAAATGGCAGTTATAGGAAAATGGAAAGGTGGGCTAACTTTAGAGTTATTGGGATTTCCATAAACCAAAGCTCTGCTTGTTACAGGTATGGATCTTTCCTGGAGAAATATCATAAAAGATGAGGTTAACTAATCCTTTGCATTAAAAATAAATAATATTTCTGATTTTTTTTAAAATATCTGTGAAAGGTTAAATTTATCTCTTAAAATAATTTTTATCATAGGCGGCTGAAAATGTTTTGTAATACCCCTCAATAGTAACGAAATAGCTATTAATATATTCCTCAAGCCCTTTGTGCCAATCTTTTTTGGTAGCAAACTCTATAAGTGTATCTGCAATAGCAGACCCTTGCCTTCCGCTGCTTCTTAATTGTGCCCAAGCTGTTAGAGTAGCTACGTTTTTTATAAAACAATCTAAATGGGTTATTCTTCCCCCACAGGTAATCAAATCCACCCTGTCTTCCATAGGTTGTAGCTCTTTTAACACAAACCATTTGTCGCTTAGTTTTATACCTTCAAGCAATGCGGGGGGGAATGCCTGCATTCTTTTTTGTATTTCGATGATGCGTTGTACTTCATTTGTCCAGGCAGGTTGTTGTATTTTTGTATGAAGTATGACAGAGGAAGGTTTTGCAAACTTAATATCAAGCAGATAATTATCAGGCTCGCCTTTCCCTTTTATTAGCGCCACATATCTTTCAAGTCCAAGGCTTCCTGTGCCTGCAATTCTTCGCGCTATATCTATAATTTTATAAAAGTCGTTGTCTGCTTTTCCTTTTGCCCATTCGTTTATAGATGTGGCAATATCTTTTTTAAGATTTTCAGGTAAGGCTATTGCATGCACTCCATCGGTAAGTATTTTTCTTTTGCCTTCTATCTTTTTTGTACGTTGGTCTATAAAATTTTTACGTTTCCTTTTTCTAAGCTTATGAAGTAATGTGTAAACTATGCTTTCAGCCGTTTCTTCTTCTATCAGTCTGGCATGGCCCTCAATGAGTGTTTGCGAATAGGTTTCAATAAAAAGCGTGCAAAGTTTTTCAGCCGAAGCCTTGTCTCCTAAACGTTTTGCTTTTATTGCAACAAGTATGCTTACCAATAAACGTGAAACTTCCCATAAACAAGGTGCAATAGCTGCATCATCGAAATCATTTATATCAAAGTAAACCAGTCGGTTATCCGCTTTGTAGCTTCCATAATTTTCCAAGTGAAGGTCTCCGCTTACCCATGTTGCAGGAGATTCATTAATTGTTTTATTATCAGCCGCGGCAAGGTCTTCATAATACAAATGGCTGGTGCCTCTATAAAATCCGAATATGTCCTGCCTCATATTCTTATATTTTAACTGTAACAACTCATCCATTCTCCCCTCATTAAAATCTGCAATACGTTCTTCTACCGGTTTCATTTTAAATTGTTAGTATTTATCTATTAGGCTTGTCTGTTTACTATACAAAAAGCAATTTAATGATTTGAGTATTAGTTAGGACTTAAACCTTTCTTTTTTATAAATGATTAGCGCCAATAGAAATAATTATTTACTAAACTCTGAATGAGACATATAAAAAAAGAAAAGACCCGGTGTAGGGCCTTTTCTCAAAATCAGGTTATGAATACTTAAAGGTGTTTGAAGGTTTATACTCTCTATAAAGCAAAGGTAACCGCATTTATAAAATTATTTTTTCTAATTTTTTTAAAAACTCTACCTGAGCGAGGTTTATTTTCTGTTTTGCTTCTTCCAGAGTAAAAAAGTCTGCTTTATCTATTTCGGGGAAAGATTGATACTTACCCGAATGTGGGGGCCATTCAAGTATAAAATTATTGCTGGTTATTGAGTTTATCTCTATATTATTCTCGAAAGCCCAGGCAATAACCTTTTTACCTCCTTTTTGTTTTACTTCTCCTAAGTCTATAAAAGGAGGTATAGGGCTAATACCAGTCTCTTCCAAAAACTCTCTTTGGGCGGCATGTAGCCCTTCTTCATTTCTTATTGGCTCTCCTTTCGGGATTGTCCAATAGCCATCCTGTTTATTTTTAAAATAAGGCCCGCCGGGGTGTACCAATAGAATTAAAAGCTGCTGATTGCTAATCTTATACATTAACAGTCCGTAACTAAGCATAATTTGATTTTAGAAGTTTAAACATTGTAATTTATACTTTTTGTATTTTTCATAAAACAAAATCAAGAATATGAAAATGTTTATAAAATCTTAATAATTTTTTATTGCATTATAATAATTATACTATTAGAATTGTATCCCCAATCGGGAACTATAAAGGTTTAACCCTCCTTTTTTAGTTTTTTTATTAAAAGCGAAAAAAGTCCCCTTTGCCAGGGACTTTTTTATTTTTATATGTTTCTATACTAATTAATCAAAAAAAACTTACTTTTGCGATTGGCAAATCAATACGACCAGCTCCTGTGAATCCCCCAGGCTCGGAAGAGAGCAAGGGTAAGTGGTTGAGCGGTGCGATATTTGATTTGCCTTTTTTCTTTTCTGTTCCTTCTTCCTGTCCTTTTAATAAATCTCCTGCTTTCGCATTTTTTTTATACCTTTGCAGCGTCAAACATACCCTTGAAATTTTTTATAACTAATGAAGTTTTTTATAGACACAGCAAATTTAGCGGAAATAAGAGAGGCTCATGAACTTGGAGTACTAGATGGTGTAACTACTAACCCTTCTTTAATGGCAAAAGAAGGGATAAAAGGAAAAGACAATGTATTTACCCATTATAAAGCAATATGCGACATTGTGGATGGCGATGTAAGCGCTGAAGTAATTGCTACCGATTTCCGGGGAATAATACGAGAAGGAGAAGAACTAATAGAAATTGATGAAAAAATAGTAGTTAAAGTCCCTATGATTAAAGATGGGGTAAAAGCTCTTAAATATTTCTCCGATAAAGGCATAAAAACTAATTGTACTCTGGTGTTTAGCGCTGGCCAGGCTATACTTGCCGCCAAAGCAGGGGCTACTTATGTCTCTCCTTTTATAGGACGATTAGATGATATATCGCAGGATGGCCTTTTGCTTGTTGAGCAAATTGTACAAATTTACAACAATTATGGCTACCCTACAGAAGTGCTTGCCGCTTCAATAAGACATACAATTCACCTCGTGAAATGTGCAGAACTGGGGGCTGATGTTGTTACCTGTCCATTAAATGTAATTACGGCGCTACTTAAACACCCCCTTACAGATATAGGGTTGGAAAAATTTTTAAGCGACCACAAAAAATTGAACGGATAGATTTGTATACAAGTTTAATGTATATTATTAAAGTAAAGGGGAAAGCCAAAATACCTGATTACATTCAGCTACGCGATGATAATTTTGTGCTTATTGCTTACTTTAGAGCAGACAGGCCATTAAAATCCCTAAAGAAATTTGGGCTTGAAGGCAAGGAAGAGGAGCTAGTGAATATTATAAATGAACTTCCCTTTGGTAAATTGAAAAAATTAGAAATTTAATGAGTAGTTTTTCCCAGGAACCTATAGTAAAGCTAAAAGACGTTAGCATTTTTCAGGAAGGGGTATCTGTGCTCAATAACATAAACTTTGAAATAGGTAAAGGAGAATTTGTTTACCTAATTGGAAGAACAGGGAGCGGAAAGACTTCCTTACTCAAAACTCTTTATGCAGATTTGCCCATAACCACCGGAGAAATGCAGGTGGCAGGTTACAACCTTGGCAACATAAAAAACTCTAAGATTCCTTTTTTGAGAAGAAAAGTGGGAATTGTATTTCAGGACTTTCAACTACTTTTTGACCGTAGCATTGCCGAGAACCTTATTTTTGTAATGAAAGCGACAGGTTGGAAAGATAAAGCAAAAATAAAAGCAAGGCTTACAGAGGTGTTAATGGGTGTTGGCCTTGATTCTGCCGCCAATAAACTTCCTCATCAGTTATCCGGCGGAGAACAACAACGGATAGTAATTGCCCGTGCCCTTATAAACGAACCTGCCATTATGCTTGCTGATGAACCTACCGGAAACCTTGACCCCGAGGTGGCTGATGAGATACTAATACTTTTCCAGGAAATAAACCGCAATGGTACCGCTGTGCTAATGGCCACACATAACCACTCTTTTTTGGGCAAGTACCCGGCGCGTGTATTAAAGACAGAACATGGCAAAGTAAGAGATTCATCTAAAGAAGTTTTTAGCTTCAGCCTAAAGTATGATTATTAGAAAGGTTAAGCTTTCCATCTTAATTCCCGTATATAACTATGACGTACGCGACCTTGTTCATAAACTTCATGACCAACTTATAGAACTTGACACCCCAGTTGAAATACTCTGCTATGATGACGCCTCCACTGATGAATCCTATAAAGTTACAAACAGGGAAATAAATAAACTTTCTGTAGTAATATATAAAGAATTACCAGCAAATATTGGTAGAGCAGCTATTAGGAACAAACTTGCTAATGAAGCGAATTACAACAAACTACTATTTATAGATTGCGATTGCGAACCAATAAGCGACAATTATTTAAAAAATTACCTTGGCTATTCCGCAAAATACCAGGCGTTATCCGGGGGCACTATATATCCTGCAACTAATGATAACCCAAAACAAAGCCTACGCTGGAAATATGGAATAGCTCGGGAAGAAAAATTTGCTGAACGACGAAACGATACTCCTTACGATTCCATTACACTTAATAATTTTTATATTGATAAAAGTACTTTTTTAAAAATCGGACTGGATGAAAGTATTGAGGGTTACGGACACGAGGACACCAAATTTGGGTATGCCCTTAACGATAACAACATACCTTTATTACACATCCGAAACCCTGTGCTACACTACGGTCTGGAAACCAATGAAGTTTTTTTGCAAAAGACTGAAACCGCTATTAAAAACTTTTATAAATTAAGCCTACAGGGATACGGCAAAAGCACCAAGCTGTATGAATCTTATTTACTATTAAAATCACTTCGAATGGATGGTTTATTTATCTCCGTTTTCTCAGCTCTCCAAAAAAGTATTATTAAAAACCTTTGTTCAAGCGACCCTTCCCTTCAATTGTTTGATTTGTATAAGTTAAAACTTTTGCTGGAGGAAAGTAGAAAATAGTAATTGATATGTGCCAATAGGCACAACCTTCAAAAACGAAACAAATATTACATCCTAAAAAAATAACAGTAAAACTAACAATAAATAACAATGAAATTAACAATCGAATAACAATGAAAAGCAATGTGCCAACGCTGTGCCATGTAATATTTCCCTTCAACTAGTAGTTTTTTAAGTAGCACAAATCCCTGTTTTATTCCCTCATAGTTATTATTTTCAATGTTATGCACATCATACTAAAGAACCATTCCTGTGCCAGTTGGCACATAAACAATACCTTTTAAATTCAGGCAAGACACAAAATAGTAATTATCCCGCCGGGTTAATACCAAACTTTTCCTTTGCAACCTTCAGCATAAAGTCAAACACTTCGGCATATTCGTTCTGTATCTTTCCTTCCAGTAAGGCCTCGCGCAGTTCGTCTTTTATCTCCCCTACTACTTTACTTGGCTTAAGGTTAAAAGTTTTCATAATATCTTCCCCTGTTATAACCGGCTGAAAGTTACGTAGTACGTCCTTCTCTTCTACTTCGTTCATCTTCGCTTCTACCTTCTTAAAGTTCTCCAGGTACTTCTTCACCTTTACATCATTTTTAGAAGTAACATCTGCTTTGCAAAGTAACATAAGGGGGTGTATGTCCTCTCCTGCCTCAAACATTAGCCTTCGCACTGCGGAGTCTGTTACTGTATCTTTTACAAGGGCAATCGGACGCAGGTGTAATTTCACCAGGTTTGCAACCATTTTCATTTTTTCATTTAATGGTAACTTTAGTCTTCGGAATATATGCGGAACCATTCTTGCCCCTCTATCCTCATGCCCGTGAAACGTCCAACCCACTTTTTTGTCAAAACGCTTGGTGGCAGGCTTGGCAATATCGTGCAGTAACGCCGCCCATCGCAGCCATAGGTCGTCCGATTCTTTGGCCACATTATCCAATACTTGTAGGGTATGGTAAAAATTATCCTTATGCGATTTATTATCTATAGTTTCTACCCCATGCAGAGCAATAAGTTCAGGAAAAATACTATCAAGCAACCCTGCATGAAATAACAGCTTAAACCCATATGAAGGCTTTGGTGAAAGTATAATCTTATTCAACTCATCAGAAATGCGCTCCATTGATACTATAGCAAGCCGCTCTTTATTTCTAGTCATCGCCTCAAAAGTTTCGGCGGAAATATCGAAGGTAAGTTGGGAGGCAAAACGTATTCCGCGCATAATCCTTAATGGGTCGTCCGAAAAGGTAATATCTGGGTCCAAAGGGGTGCGGATAATTCTCTTCTTTAAGTCGGCAAGCCCGTTAAAAGGGTCTATAAGTTCGCCGAAATCAGGTTCATTCAGACTTATTGCCAGCGCATTAATAGTGAAATCCCTTCGGTTTTGGTCGTCTTCCAACGTACCATCTTCTACTATTGGTTTTCTGGAATCTCGGTTGTATGATTCTTTTCTGGCCCCCACAAACTCTATTTCACAATCGTTGTACCGTAGCATGGCTGTGCCAAAGTTCTTAAAAACGGTAACTTGTACCTCATTACCTATTTTCTGTGCTGTTTGCTGCGCCAGTTTTATTCCGCTGCCTACAGATACTATATCAATATCTTTAGAAGGGCGATGTAATAAAAGGTCTCTTACATAGCCGCCTATAACATAAGATTCCAGCTTAAGCTTTTTGGAACTCTCCACCACAAGCGGAAATATTTTATTTGCATTAAGAACTTCTTTAAAATTCATGGGCAAAAAATTAGCCTCTCGCAGAGGCCTACTTTCTTATAAATTTAATCTCCCCATCCAACTCAATTTTCATGATGGTGGAAGGTCTGCTTATCTTTTTATCTTCCTGCCTCCAATTTACCACATAATCAACTGCCTTCAAAATATCTGGATTAACGCCTGTAAAGTTTTCAGGAGTTTTATCGCCGCTTATATTTGCAGAGGTAGATACTATGGCTCTCCCCAGTTTTTTTATCAGTTTACTACAAAACTCATCCCGCACCAGGCGAATAGCAATAGAGCCGTCCTCTGCAGTAATTCCATAAGCTACGCCTTTACCGCCAGGATAAACTACAGTAAGAGGGTTTTCTGCAAAATCTACTATGTCCCAGGCAATCTCAGGGACTTTCTTAACATAGTCATACAACTGCCCTATTTCAGCAATTAGAACAATGTACGATTTATCTTTGGGCCTTTTTTTTATTTCGTTTATTCTGTGAACGGCAGGTTCGCAACGTACATCGCAGCCCAACCCCCAAATGGTATCTGTAGGATATAGGAGCGTTTTTCCTTCCCTTAAGATTTTAACAGCTTTCTCCAACTCCTCATTCATTTTTATCATTGTGCAAAATTAAACCTATATTCTGATTTTTTTAAGGGAGTAAGATTTTTAGAGATTAGTTCAAGAAAAAAAACAGTTCCTATTAAGATATAAAGAATATAAGCCGTAACTTTGAATCCCATAAGTAATTGCTTAAATAAACTTATGGATTCCGCAAAATACATTTTCGTTACCGGTGGCGTTACCTCTTCTTTAGGGAAAGGAATTGTTTCCGCATCACTGGGCAAACTGCTTCAGGCTCGCGGATTTTCTGTTACCATACAAAAGTTTGACCCGTATATCAACATTGACCCCGGCACTCTAAACCCTTATGAACATGGCGAATGCTATGTAACTGACGATGGAGCGGAAACGGACCTTGACCTAGGGCACTACGAACGTTTTCTTAATATCACCACCTCGCAGGCAAACAATATTACTACAGGTAGAATATACAACACGGTGATTTCCAAGGAACGCGAAGGAGCTTTTTTAGGCAAAACCGTACAGGTAGTTCCGCATATTACCGACGAGATTAAACGAAGTGTTAAGCTATTAGGTGAAACTGGTAAATACGATATTATAATTACAGAAATAGGCGGTTGTGTGGGCGATATCGAATCACTTCCTTTCCTGGAAGCTGTAAGGCAGTTCAGGTGGGAACAGGGGCATAACGATACTTGTGTTATTCACCTTACACTTATTCCTTTTTTGAGCGCCGCAGGAGAACTTAAAACAAAACCAACCCAACATTCGGTAAGGCAATTGTCTGAAGCTGGTATTCAGCCTGATATATTGGTTTGTCGCACAGAGCATCCTTTGCCCATAGATATTCGTAAAAAAATAGCCTTATTTTGTAATGTGCATATTAACTCAGTAATCGAGTCGAGAGACGCAGAAACGATTTATGATGTACCCTTAATGATGAAAAGGGAGAAATTGGATGAACGCGTGCTTACCAAGTTAAAACTCCCTCATAAAATAGAAGCTGATATAGACACCTGGAAAGATTTTCTGGGGAAACTTAAAAACCCTACTTGCGAAATAAATATAGCGGTAGTAGGCAAATATGTAGAATTGCCCGATGCTTATAAGTCTATAGCTGAGTCTTTTATACATGCCGGGGCAGAAAATGAATGTAAGGTAAAAGTAAAGTGGATACAGTCAGAACATTTGACTTCTGAGAATATACCGGAACTACTATCGCCTATGAACGGCATAGTAGTGGCTCCTGGCTTTGGCGAGCGTGGCATTGAAGGAAAAATTGAAGCGGTAAAATATGCCCGTTTGCATAATATACCCTTTTTTGGTATTTGTCTTGGAATGCAGTGCGCCGTAGTAGAGTTTGCCAGAAATGTGCTTAAACTTGCAGGGGCAAATTCGACAGAAATAGACAAAAAAACACCTCATCCGGTTATAGATATGATGGAGGCTCAAAAGAAAGTTACCCAAAAGGGAGGCACTATGAGGTTGGGAGCTTACAATTGCGAACTTACAAAAGGCACAAAAGCTTATGCCATATATGGTAAAACAAAAATTACAGAAAGGCACAGGCATCGTTATGAGTTTAACAACAAATACCTGAAGCAGTTTGAGTCAGCCGGAATTATTCCTTCAGGAATTAATCCCGATTCTAAACTAGTAGAAATAATAGAGTTAAAGGATCATCCTTTTTTTGTAGGCGTACAGTTTCACCCGGAGCTTAAGAGCACTGTGCTTAACCCTCATCCTATTTTCGTCAAATTTGTTAAAGCCGCTATCGAACATTCACAGTCTAACTAAAAAACTAAAACAAAATTTTTAAAAACAATACTAATGGATAAAAATCAGGTTACGGGAATTATTCTTATCTCGGTGTTAATGATGGCATATTTTATATACTTTGGCAATCAACAGCCCCCGGCAACTACCACGTCCGACACTGCTTCTTCCCAAAAGAACATCACTTTGCAATCTCTTGCTCCGGCTGCTTTACCAGATTCTGCACAGCTTCAGCAAAAGTTTGGATCTTTTTCAACTGTTGCGAAAGGCGAATCAAAAGAAATAGATATTGAAAATAAGGACATTAAGGTTACTATTAATACTCATGGAGGAAATTTCGACAAGGTATTGCTTAAAAACTACCTAACTGATAAGAAAAAGCCTTTATACCTATTGGATAGTACTAATAGTACTATCTCATTTCTTGTTCCTACCTCTAAAGGAGGCATAGATATAAGAGACCTTTACTACGCGGCTGAAACTACAAAAAAAGCAGATACTACTGTAGTAACTCTTAAAGCGACAATATCTACTACCGAATACATTGAGCAGATTTTTGAGCTGGCGCCTCAAGGGTTTCAACTTAATTACCAGGTGCGTTTTACCGGCTTAGATAACCAACTTAGAAATGAGGCTTCTAAATTTATATGGAAAGCCAATTTACCAAAAATTGAGGAAGATGTAGAACAAAGCCGGATACACTCTACGGTAAACTACTATATGGCAAATGGTGATTTTAAAAACTTAAACGAGACTTCTAAAGATGAAGAAAAAGACAATCAGGATTCGCCAATAAAGTGGGTAGCGTTAAAACAGAAATTTTTCAATTCTGCCATTATAGCTAAAGATGCCCTTTTTCAGAAAGGAAACTTCCGTAGCGATATAGTAGAAACTGACAGCAATAGCATTAAAGCAATGGACTCAGAACTTGCCTTCTCTACTGCCGACCTTAAAGCAGGCAAAGGAAACTTTCAATTTTACTTCGGTCCTAACCAGTACAATGTGCTTAAAAAAGTTACAGACGGTTTTGATCAAAATGTATACCTGGGTTGGCCGATAATAAACCTTATTAACCGTTTTATAGTAGTTCCTATATTTGATTTTCTGCAAAGCTTCATTAAAAACTATGGAATTATTATACTTATACTAGTATTGCTTATAAAAATACTATTATTTCCGCTTTCGTACAGGTCTTATGTTTCTATGGCAAAAATGAAAGTGTTAAAGCCTGACCTTGATGAAATAAAAGCCAAGTTTGGCGACGATATGCAAAAAATTCAGGCAGAGCAAATGCAGTTGTATCAGAAAGTAGGTATTAACCCCTTAAGCGGTTGTATTCCTGTACTACTGCAAATGCCTATTCTATTAGCTATGTTTAACTTTTTCCCCAATTGCATAGAACTAAGGCAGCAGCCATTCCTTTGGGCCCACGATCTTTCTACCTATGACTCCCCCATCATTTTACCTTTTACAGTACCATTTTATGGTAACCACGTAAGTATATTCACTTTGCTGATGACACTCTCTACTCTTTTATATACCTACTATAACAACCAGATGAGCACAGTAACAGGGCCTATGAAATCAGTGTCGTATGCTATGCCAGTCGTGTTCATGTTTGTGCTTAACTCCTTCCCTGCCGGGTTAAGCTTCTACTACTTTGTTTCTAACCTGGTTACAATAGGCCAGCAGCTCATAATAAGAAGGTTTGTAGATGAGGATAAAATAAAAGAAACGCTTGATGAGAATAGAAAGAAAAACTCTGAGGGAACAGGCAAAAAATCCAAATGGATGCAAAGAGTAGAAGAAGCAATGAAAGCAAAGGAGGAAAATACTAAAATAACTCCTCCCAAAAAGAAAAGATAATTGCTATACCTATAAGGATTAGGCGCTTTTCTCGTTTTAATCCTTATAGGTTTCCTTAATGTTAATAAATAGTGAACAATCTGTTAATTAAAATCTTTTCTCAATTCTGTTTATCACGCATAATTCAAAGTATATTTGTGTATACTCCTTGTTCAGGTTAAACCTGTGCAGTAGCCATAGCCTTATGCAAATGCATAAACACGTCAAAACGAAATTTAAGCTGTAAATTCTAAAAAAATTAGCAAAAAAATATAGTTTTTAATTGTATATTCAATACAGAAAGTAAGAAAGCGACTTATTAACTAAATAAAGGAGGACTAAGTACAAAAATGGGCAAAATAATAGCGATTGCGAATCAAAAAGGGGGTGTAGGCAAAACTACTACCGCCATTAATCTGGCCGCCAGTTTGGCAGCGCTTGAACATAAAACGCTACTTGTGGATGCCGACCCACAGGCAAACTCAACCTCCGGCCTTAGTTTCAACCCTAAAACTATACGCAACAGCATTTACGAATGTATGGTTGATGGTATTGATGCCGAAACCCTAATACTTAGAACTAATATCAATTACCTTGATCTTATCCCCTCTCATATAGACCTTGTGGGTGCAGAAGTGGAAATGATAAACCTTGAAAACAGGGAAGGTAAGATGAAGGAATGCCTTGCAAAAGTAAAAGACAACTACGACTTTGTTATTATAGACTGTTCCCCTTCGCTGGGTTTAATTACAGTAAATGCCCTTGTTGCTGCCAATGCTGTTTTAATCCCGGTTCAGTGCGAGTACTTTGCCCTTGAGGGATTAGGAAAATTACTTCATACCATTAAGCTTATACAATCTCGCCTTAATCCAGAACTGGAAATAGAAGGTATATTGCTTACAATGTACGACCAACGTATAAGGCTTTCTAACCAGGTAGTTGAAGAAGTAAAAACCCATTTCCAGCAATTAGTGTTTGATACCATTATACCTAGAAATATAAAACTAAGCGAGTGCCCTAGCTTTGGGCTTCCTGCCATAGCGCACGATGCAGATAGCAAAGGAGCGATAAGTTATGTAAACCTGGCGCAAGAGATATTAGAAAAGAACGGAATGCCTGTTAGTAAATAAGGAATTGATGAGCGACAAGAAAATACCTGTAAAAAGAAATGCCTTGGGAAGAGGGCTGGCGGCTCTGCTAGATACAGAGGACACCCCCAGCCCCAAAACTGAAAATACTGGTCAGCTAAGTGGAATTAATGAGATTCCCTTAGAAAATATAGAAGTAAACCCTTACCAGCCTAGAACTCATTTTGACCAGGAAGCTTTGCAGGAACTTGCGGATTCCATTAAAGTGCAGGGAATAATACAACCTATCACCGTAAGACAGTTAAGCCCCAATAAATTTCAGCTTATATCCGGCGAAAGAAGATTTCAGGCTTCTAAAATAGCTGGGTTTACTAAGATACCAGCTTATGTAAGAACAGCCGATGACCAGCAAATGCTGGAAATGGCGTTAATTGAAAATATACAAAGGGAAAATCTTAACGCTCTAGAGATTGCCCTTAGTTATCAAAGGCTTATTACCGAGTGTAGCTTAAAACATGAGGAGCTGGGAGACCGCGTTGGTAAAAACCGCACCACTGTAAATAATTATCTTCGTCTTCTTAAACTTCCGCCAGACATACAGGCCGCTTTAAGGGACAACAAAATTTCTATGGGCCATGCACGAGCCCTTATCAGCATAGATCATATTGAAGACCAACTTGATATATTTAAAAGAATAATAGCGGGTGATCTTTCAGTAAGAAAGGTAGAAGAACTGGTAAGGGATTTAGAAAAGCCACTTAGCAAAAAAGAGGGTGAACTTAAAACCTCTGCTGTAACTTATGAGATACAAAATTTGCAAACTCGTTTATCTTCCCATTTTGGAACTAAGATTAA
>Ga0302315_10003833_pt1 | contig 13393 bp, 8 predicted proteins | sample III_Palsa_N3_1_FD_200532 | JGI IMG/M metagenome (GOLD analysis project Ga0302315, IMG submission 200532) | Peat permafrost microbial communities from Stordalen Mire near Abisko, Sweden - III_Palsa_N3_1 | ecosystem: Environmental > Terrestrial > Soil > Palsa > Peat permafrost | place: Sweden... | reverse complement strand
GAGTACCATGAATGAAATCGTCACCTCGATTCAACGCGTGGCCGACATCATGAGTGAAATCACGGCCGCCAGCACGGAACAAAGCGCTGGTATCGAGGAAATCAATCGGGCAATCACGCATATGGACGAGATGACCCAACAAAATTCTGCACTGGTCGAACAATCGGCCGCCGCGGCAGAGAGCCTGAAAGACATGGCGGTAAGATTGACCGAGGCGGTGGCCGGTTTTAAATTGGCGAAAAGCGCCAATCCTGCCCCCTCCTCTAAACCTGTAGTGAAAAAGCTGCGCTCGACGCAGCTTGTCCAGGCTCAGGCGAATCCAGGAAAACGTGTTAGCGCGCCTACACCGCCTAAAGCGACTTCAGCAAGTTCAGGTGAAGATTGGGAAGAATTTTAAGCTTTAAATTTTGACGAATTGATTTTGCGAGGAAATAGCCTAAATTGATATTAAGGGCATCTCTAAAAATCGTGGCGAGGGTTCGAGGCGAAACCGGGAATTCGAGAGGTGTGCCGCTCGCAAGTGGAGATCGATCTTCTCTCTTTGAGGAGCATGGGCGGACCGAAATGCGCAATCGTGCAAAGGTACAGGCATCACAGGTTTGAGTTTGAAGTGCGCAATAGATTTTTAGACATGCCTTTTTGGCTATCGCAGATTTTGTACTATGCCAGCCCACTACGGCGTTCGTGTGACGAATAGCCTCGCACATTCGCAGCCTAGAGCGGCCAGTTTCCTTACCTTCCACAACTAGTAGCGTGCTTCTTAACGACAGCAGCAACATAGGCCATCTCTTATCGGCAGCTATTTTTCAAACTAGGCACTCTCCGTCAAATACGCAACGCGCCGAAGCCTATGTTTGATGGCATGACCATGCGTGTTAGTGATATCACAAACATAAGCACCTCAAAATGAGGTTTGAATAGCCAGCAAAAAACAGACTATTTTGATATATGTCAACTCGTAAAGTTTACAGGTGAGAATAATCGACGAATCGACATCGCCCTGAAAAAAGTGCCGATGAGCAACAATGATGCCTTCTTGAACTTAAGGCTGATCTATTGTTAAAGACCTCGCACTGGGTCGTGGTAAGAGCAATTTCTTTTTGAACAAAGCGCAAAATGCAAATATTCGAGTACCTGCACCTGTTGCGAACGTTCGAGCGACGCCATTTTCCATTCGTATGTACTTTGGAAGACCTCGATATGCTGAATTTGATCGGGCTGCACCAAGAACGAGGCCTATCGCTGACACTAAAACAAATGCTGTCATTCGATATTGGATCAGTGGCCACGCTAGAGCGCCGCCTGGCCCGACTCAAGAAATTGGGCATCGTCATACAAACTCGCTCGGACGTCGATAAACGCAATGTCGAACTCAAGCTTAGCCCAAAGATAAATCGAATATTTCAGCGTTACTCCGCCTTGATCGCCTCAAATCACTATACCTATGGCAGCGAACAAACGCCGGAGTGATATTTCATCTCGCCTCCCTCCCGTCATTGCAGCCAACACAATATCGCGTTTATTGCATTTAGGCAACCTGTAATTTCCATCAACGTGATGGTTGATTGCCTAGACAAAAAATTGACATTATGATAGCAATATGGCTGCAGATGCGCCATTTCGATGCAAGTAAAATCAGTCGATAGTTCATTTAGGAGTATTCGCTCCTAATTTATTGGTGCAAGGAAATTTTTTACCAAAACCTCCTTCCCGTCTGGGTAATCTTTAACTACCAACCGTCTCGCGAATATACATTCTGTCACTCAAACTTTGCAGTTCATCGCAAAGGATTTGATCCTTGCATCAATCTCAACGATTCTTCAATCCAGGATGAGAAACCCATGTGCTTGATCGCAGAGTAATTACTTGGACGCACGGCAATTGTCAGTGCAAAAAAGCGGATAATAATGCATTCGCAATCAGGTCGCCTGATCGAGCAGCACGTTGGCTTTGCGTCGCGAGCACATGCATTTTTCAGCCCTGGAAACCAAGTGCGTCAATTAGCGACGGTGCCTTGGCGCAGGACGGTAACCTGACCGGTACAGTTCGGTTGTCGATGCGCAGGGCGACAGCCGCTTTAGCTTTAATTTCACAAAATTAATTACACAATAAACGTAGAAGCACCCTACCCCGGAGATCAAGCTATGTTGCGCGCAAGTTCCATTGTTATCCTGCTTGCCTTTTCACTTGCTGCATGCCAAAAGGGAGTCGACTCCCCTGGCAATGTCGCCAAGGCAGCCACCAACCCCGTGGAAAATCCGCCGATCCTGATTGCGGCAGAAGATCTCCTCACTGTTCACAACAGTGCATTGGCCTCCGGGACAGTTATTACAGGATCAATCCAGCCGGAACGGCGCGCGGATTTACGCGCCGAAATATCGGCGGTCGTACTGCAAGTCCTGAAGGAAAATGGTGAAATCGTGCACCGCGGCGACTTGCTGATCCGCCTGGACGACACGTCGATCCGCGATGGATTGACCTCGGCCGAAGCAGCCGCCCGCGCCGCATCTCAGGCGCTGGACCAGGCAGAACGGCAATTTCAACGCCTAAAGACCTTGCGCGCGTCAGGCATGGCCTCTGCCCAGCAACTCGAAGATGCAGAAATCCATCGCAATACCACTCAAAGCGACAAGGCCGGTGCTGATAGCCGTGTGGTGCAGGCGCGCCAACAATTGCAGCGCACCGAAATTCGCGCTCCATTTGACGGCGTGGTCAGCGAACGCAAGGCATCCGCCGGCGACACCGCCGCCATCGGCAAGGAATTGATCAAGGTCATCGATCCTGCCAGCGTGCGCTTCGACGGTTTCGTATCCGCCGACAAGATCAGTACTGTCAAGCTCGGGCAAAACGTGAGTTTCCGCGTCAATGGCTACGGACAGCAAAATTTCACCGGCGTCGTCAAGCGTATTGATGCGGCAGCTGACCCAACCACGCGGCAGGTCGAAGTATTGGTGAATTTTATCGATAAGGTGCAACCGAGCGTTTCCGGGCTGTATGCCGAAGGCCGGGTCGAAACCAGCAGTTCCGATGCGCTGATGCTCCCCGCCATCGCCATGGTGCGGAACGGCGACTACGCTTTCGCCTGGCGGGTACAAGGCGGCGTATTGAAAAAAACCAGCATTGTGCTGGGCGACCGCGACCCCCGCAGCGGCGATTATCCTGTGCATAGCGGTTTGGCTGAAGGCGATCAGGTTGTACGCAATCCGCAATCCACATTGAAGGACGGCGCCAAAGTGGAAACGCTGGCTTCCGCCAACATTGCAAAAAAGGGGAACTAAATGTTCCTATCCGACTTCAGTATCAAACGCCCAATCGCGATGATCGTCATCATCATCTCGTTGATGTGCGTTGGCTTGCTGGCACTCAAGAATTTGAAGGTCAATCCGAACCCGGACGTTCAAATACCAGTGATCGTAATCGACATTCCCTACCCTGGCGCATCGCCGGAAACGGTGGAACACGAAATCGTGAACCGGGTGGAAAAATCCTTGCAAAGCATCACCGGCGTTCACCAGATTTACTCGACTTCGAGTGAAGGCGATGCCTCGATCGTGATCGAATTCAACTTCAATAAGAACATGATTGAAGCGTCGGATGAGATACGCAATGCGATCGCGGCAGTTCGCTACAAGCTGCCGACCGAGATGCGCGAGCCGATTCTGCAACGGATCGATCCATCGACGCAGCCAATCATGGAAATTGCGCTGTCTTCGACCACGCAAACGCATGCAGAAATATCTCGCCTGGCAGAAGATCAGATAGCGGACAAATTTCGCGCGATTGACGGTGTCGCAGTCGTCAACGTCAACGGCGCATTGAAACGAGAACTGAGCGTATTGTTGAACGCAGAGAAACTACGCGAATACAATGTTTCGGTGACCGACGTCGTGACCGCGTTGCGCAATCAAAATACCACGGCGCCGGTCGGCAAGATTCACAATGACCTGGACGAGCAAAGCATTCGACTGGTCGGCCGCATTGAATCGCCATCCGATTTCGAAGGCATCATCGTAAAACGGAATGGCGACGAGGTAGTTCGACTTGGGCAACTAGCTACCACCGCCGACGGTTTCGCCGAACTCGCAAGCTATAGCCAGCGCAACAACCGGGCGAACGTTGACCTGTCCATTATACGGTCGCGCACCGCCAGCACCGTTTCGGTTGCGAACAAAGTGCGTGATGTCATTGCGGACATTAACAAAACACTGCCTGCCGGCACCAAAATGGAAGTAACGCGGGACCGCGGGGTCGATGCCGAGGATAGTCTGCACAACGTCACCGATGCGCTGATCTTTGGCGCCGGCTTGACCATTCTCGTGGTCTATGTGTTCCTCAATTCGTGGCGCTCGACACTGATTACTGCATTGAGCTTGCCGACCTCGGTGATCGCCGCGTTTATCGCAGTATGGCTGTGCGGATTCACCCTGAATTTCATGACTCTGCTGGGCCTCTCGCTGGCGATCGGTGTATTGATTGACGATGCGATCGTGGTCCGGGAAAACATCGTGCGGCACATGGAACGCGGTGTCGATCGCCGTACCGCCGCCAGCGCCGGCACCAAGGAAATCGGCATGGCAGTGGCATCGACCACATTTTCCATTATTGCCGTGTTTATTCCAGTGGCATTCATGCCGGGCATAACGGGCGAGTGGTTTCGTCCGTTTGCGCTCACGGTGGCCGGCTCGGTTATCGTCAGCTTGTTCATCTCGTTTACGCTGGATCCCATGCTGTCCGCCTATTGGGGCGATCCAGTAGGTGAACATCAGAAACCGAAGCGTGGCATATCTCGCGTCCTGGCACATTTCAATGTATGGTTTGATCACCAGTCGGATCGTTACGGCAATGTGATCGCCTGGGCTTTGCATCATCGGAAATGGATGGCCGGCATCGCCGTGCTAAGTTTCGCCGGTGCGATCGCACTACAGATTGTCGCCGGCGGTTCCGAGTTCTTGCCGAAAACAGATTACGGCAAGATCGCCATCGATATACGCACGCCATCGAGTTCCAGTATTGATTATGCGCGCTTAAAAGTGGAACGAGCAGCGGAGCTGGCACGCACCCTGCCGGAAGCCAAGGCCACAGATAGCAACGTGACTGCAGCAGGCGGCCGTGTCTACGTCGATCTTGGAAAGAGTTACGAACGCAAGCGCTCCTCCATAGAAATTGCAGCGCAATTACGCAAAATGATGGCGCGCCTGGTCGGTGCCGAATATGTGGTCCTGGACGACTTGAACAACGGTGCGAACAAACCGGTGCAAATACAATTTACGGGCTCAGATTCCAGGCGCTTGATGGCGATCACCAACGACTTCATGGAAAAGCTGCGTCAAGTCCCCGGCGCGGTCGATGTCGGCCTATCGGAGCAGGACCCGAAGGATGAATTGAAGATTGAGTTGAATCGCGGCCTTGCCAATTCGCTCGGCATCTCTGCCAATGACATCGCCCAATCCCTGCGGGTGGCGTTTGCCGGTGTCGAAGTCGGCGATTGGGTCGACCCGACCGGGGAAGCGCGCGACGTTGCCGTGCGCCTGAGTCCAGACGATCGTGTGAGGGCCGAAAATATCGAGCATTTGCCAATCGCCGTCGGCGGCAGCAAAGTGATGGTGCCGCTTGACCAGATCGCCACCATAACAATGGGCAAGGGGCCGTCGAAAATCGAGCATGAAGGCGGAAAACGCACTGTCACCGTATCAGCCAACGCGCAAGGACGCTCGGCCGGCGAAGTAACGAGTGATGCGATGAAGATTGCCAAGGCAATCGATTTCCCGCAGGGCTTTGGGCTGGAACTCGGCGGCGACTCGGCGGATCAGCAAGAAGTGTTTTCCCAAATGGGCATTGCCTTGATCATGGGCATCGGCTTGATGTACCTGGTGCTGGTGGTGCAATTCGGTTCCTTCAGCGCACCGCTGCCGGTCATGATGTCGCTGCCGCTGTCGCTGATCGGCGTCGTCATAAGCTTGATTGTCACGCACGGCACCTTGAACTTGATGAGTTTGATCGGCGTGATCATGCTGATGGGATTGGTGGCGAAGAATGCGATCCTGCTGCTTGATTGCGCCCGCAAACGTGAGGCGGAAGGCTATGACCGTGAGGATGCGTTGATGTATGCAGGCCGCCAGCGCTTGCGTCCTATCCTGATGACGACGTTTGCCTTGATTGCGGGCATGATGCCGGTTGCGATTGGCATGGGCGAAGGCGGCGAGTTCTATCGTCCCATGGCGGTTGCGATCATCGGTGGCACCATCACCTCTACCCTGCTCACGCTATTGGTCGTGCCGACTTTCTACGACAGTGTGGAAATCGCAGTTGATCACGCTCTCAACAAATATCGCCGGCGCGCAATGCGCTGGAACTCCGTGCTCGCGTTTGTGATGACGTTCTTTGAAGCGATCCTGACCTTGCTGTTGGCACGCTTTGTGTTCCGCTCAGTGTTGTGGGTTGGGCGTCGCGGCAAGCCGGCTCACACACGGAACAGCCCTGACGTCGTTTGAATTAAGTTGGAATCGCTCAGGTTACTATCGCACGCTCGCCATTCTTTGATTGGCGAGCGTGCGATTGAAACTCGCCCCATAACCGATCGTCAGCAATAATCAAGAACTCGGCAACAGGCCCGGTTTTCCGAAGTAATAGCCTTGGCCGTACAGCACGCCGTACTGGCGCAGCATCTCAGCAGTTTCCTTGTCTTCCACCCATTCAGCGATCACGCGTAAATCGAATACGCGTGAAATTTCGACCATCGCGCGCACGAAAACCTGGTCATTGGGATTACGCGGTAAATTGGCGATGAACGAACCGTCCAGCTTCAGGTAATCGAATTCCAGTTCCTTGACATAGTAGAACGACGAAAAACCGACACCGAAATCATCCAGTGCAAAACGGCAGCCCAAACTCTTGATACGGCTGACGAAATGTCGAACCTCGTCAAGATTGTAAAATGCTGCAGTTTCGGTAAGCTCAAAAATCAGACGGGATGGATCTATGCGCAGGCGAGCAATTTGCGACTCGATGAAACTCAGCAATCCCAGGTCGCCGATCGATTTGCCCGACAAGTTGATGGCAACGCCCGCGCCATCCGGCAACTTGGGCATGTCTTCGAAACAAGCCTTGACCACGGCATGATCGAGACGCCCGATTAATCCGAATACTTCACAAGTCTTGACCAACTCACCGGTATTGCAAAGTTTGCCGTTTTCATCGACCAGGCGCAACAACGCTTCATAGTGACTGGTGCGCCCATTGAACAGATTGACAATCGGTTGGTAATGCATGAGCAGTCGAGTGGAATCCTCGAGCGCCGCGTGCACCAACGCCAGGGTATTCAATTGCTGGGATAGCGCTGCCTTGTGCACTTCGTCGGCCTCGCTGTAGATCTTGATGCGATTGCGGCTGCGCTCGCGCGCCATATGCAACGCAAAATCCGCGCGATTGAGCAAGTCTTCCACTTCCATTGACGGGTGAGTACAGGCGCCGCCAACGACCACGGTCAAATTGATTGCATCTCCGTTCAGCACCGTCTTCGCGCTTTCCAAACGCTTGGTAATCGCAGCAGTGCGCTGCTCCACCTGTCGGTGCAACACGCCTTCCAGGTAGACGGCAAATACGTCGCCACTGAAGCGCGCCAGCAAATCGGTTTCGCGCACCAATTCCGACAAGGTTTCAGCAGCGAATTTTAATATTTGATCGCCGTTAGCGCGTCCGTAGGATTGGTTGATATGGTTCAGGCCGTGTATCTTGATCAACAACATGGCGCCGCAATCCTGGCTTACCGAAGGCGCATGGTTGCGCAGCTTGAGTTGGCTGGAAAATTCATCTCTGTTGAGCAACCCGGTGAGCGCATCCTGACGCGCCATTTGATCTGCGTACAAAGCCGAGCTTTGTTCGTCGGCATACTTTTCCAAGGCTTCGTTGACGGTGCTACGCAGAGATTCCAAATTCAAGGGCTTGATCAGGTATCCATACGCGCCGCGCCGCAATGAGGCGACCACATGCTCAGCGTCGTTGTGGGTGGTCGACATGATGAAGAGCTGCGGCGGTTGATGCGTGCGGGTCGCATCGAGTAATTCCAGCCCGCCCATGCCCGGCATCGAGATATCGCAAAGCACCAAGTCGTAGTTTGATTCGGCAAGCAGGTCTAACGCCTCTTCTCCACTGGCCGCGGGGGTCACCGCGAAACCCAATTTCTCCAGCATGGTTTTTCCGGCCAAACGCTCCAACGGGCCGTCATCGACCACCAGGGCGTTTCTGATACGCACGCTTTGTTCCAGCATGACTTTACTCCCGATTGCAGCTCGTCAACTCGTGATCATTGTTGGAATTGAGCAGACAACAGCTAAAACAGCGAAACAATCACGCCGCCAAATATGCTATCGAAATCTGGCGGCTCAAGCTGTGATTAAAATGTAATTTGACGAAGCAATCGTCTAGCCAAAATTCGTGAATCTTGCAAGAAAGAAACCGAATCCAGTCTACGTGCTTTCACCAGGAGCCGATATCCCATGAATATGGGATGACAAACCGCCGGATGTCAGAAATCATGCAACTAGTTCAACATTTTCTGACATGGCTTTCTTGTACAAAGATTGCTTGGGTTGTGCGAACAAACTACGCACCAGCGGTTCGAATTCGCTGAGAGGAAAAGTTTCTGTTTCTGGATCGAAGGCGCGACTGTCATACAATTCGATAAATTCTGCGGTCCGATCATAGTGTTCATGACCCTTGAACATGTCGCGCATATTCCGATCCATCCCCACATGATGGAAGAAGTTATATCCCTGGAAAATTCCGTGATTCTGGACCATCCAGTGATTGGCTTCGCTGACGAAGGGCTTCAATATCGCAGCAGCGACATCAGGATGATTGAACGTGCAGAGGCTGTCGCCAATGTCATGCAACAGCGCGCAGACCACGTATTCGTCGTCGCGCCCGTCACGCAGCGCCAGCGTAGCAGTTTGCAAGGAATGGCTGTAGCGATCGATTGCAAAGCCGCCAAAGTCACCATCCAGCAACTGCAGATGGTTCATTACCCGGTCAGCTAATCCTTTGCTGAATTTTACGAATTCTTCACCGATTATTTTCCAGTCTTCTGGTGTGCTTTTATCCATATGCACAAACTTGGCCCGATGATTCATGAAATCCTCCGAATTAAAAAATTGCCAAGCCTATTTTTCCGTCCGTGTAATTGAACGCTGAAAAAATAGCTTATAACGGATCGTCTTTTCGGGTTAACTTTTCAATTTTTGCGGTGGATTAAATCCGACTGACCGCCAATGTAAAGATGTCAATTGCCTATTTTGTCACGATCGCAAATGTACCCGGCGCCTTGTCGATCAGTGCAAAGAAACGCACCAGATCAATCCTGCTGCCCTCCACTTTCAAATCATCGCTCAGCAAGGTATCTTTCACACCCGCCGTACCTGCAATGGTTTTAATAAACAGACTTTTGGTTAACGTCAAAGTGGCATTGGCGTCGGCTGCCGGCGCCGTTTTCTTGAAGTGCAAGACGGCGTTTTCGATCCACAGTACAAAAGACTCTTTGGTATCCGACAGCACCAGATTGATTTTCAGATTCTTGCCTTCGGCGGCGGGGCCATCAAGACTGGCTGCCATCGCCTCAAGGAAACGCTCGACGGGGGTCTGGTCCAGCATGTCGACTAATCCTGCGCGACTGATTCCCTTTTTCGGGGGGCCGTTGCGTAGCTCGGCTGCGCCCGTGAGGTAGCTATTGCGCCAGGTCGCGGACTCGGCCATGTATCCCATTTGCTCGTAGGTGCGCGCCAACAATTCTTTCGCTGCCTGATTGTCCGGCTGCCCGAACACGACATGATTCAGCAATTCCGCAGCCCAGCGATACTCGCCCTTATCGTAAGCAGTTTGTGCTGCGGCTACCGCCTTATCCGCGCCACCTATCAATTCCAGGTAATGTTTTGCCGACTCTTGAGGCGGTAGCGGATTCAAATTGGCTGGATTGCCGTCGTAGGCGCCGAGATAAAATTGATACACCTCCTTGACGTTATGACGCAAGTCGCCGTAATAACCACGCGCCCCGAAATAGGACTCCAGAGATTTCGGCAGCTTGACCATGTCGGCAATTTCGCGCGGCGTGTAGCCGGCATTCATCAAGCGAACTGATTGATCGTGCGTGTATTTATAGACGTCGCGATGCATGGTGATGAACTCAGCAATGCGCGCATGACCCCACACCGGCCAATTATGCTGGCCGAAATACACTTCCGTGTCAGCGTTTTCGTCCAAAGCCTGCTGCATATACTCGGACCAGCGCAACGCATCGCGCGCCTTGGCGCCGCGTATCGGCAGCAAGTTGTGCATGGTTTGCGCCAGATTCTCGGCGCCGCCGTAGGCTTTCATTTCAGGCAGGTTGAAAGTCAGCTCTGCCGGCGCTTCTGCTCCCGGCACGTTGTGGAAGATGAAATGCACGCCATCCAGCGTCACGTCTTCGCTGGCTTGCGAGATCACTTGCGTCGGCGGCAAAATGCCAATGCTGCCGTACACCACCCCTTTGCCTAGGCCGGTATCGACCATTCCCTTGGGCGAGCGTTCCAGATCCTTGCCGAACTGGTACACGGAACGGCGCGCCATGGCGGTGCCAACCAACACATTTTCACTGGTCGCCTCTTCCATGAATCCGGTTGGCGCAATGATCGGGATTTTACGTTGTGCCGCTTCTTCCGGCGAAATCACGCCCAATGCACCGCCGAAATGGTCCGCATGACTATGCGTGAATACGATTGCCGATACCGGCTTGTCGCCCAATTGTTTGCGTGCAAAAGCCAGCGCAGCGGCGGCGCTTTCGCGAGCGGTCAAGGTATCGATCACGATCCAGCCGGTCTTGCCCTCGATCAGGGTCATGTTGGCAATATCGAAACCGCGCAACTGATAGATGCCATCGGTAACTTTGAATAAGCCGATTTGCGCATTCAAAATGGCATGTCGCCACAAACTCGGATTGACGGTTGGCGGAACCTTCCCGTCGACAAATTTAAACGCGTCGAAATCGATCAACACGCTGCCATCGGCGGCGAGAATCTTGCCTGTCGGGCGGGCGATAAAACCGCGTTTTGAATCCTCGAAATCCTGTTGATCGTCCAGCTTCAAGTCTTGCACGAACTGCTGATTGACCTTCAGCGTGGTTGGGGTGGCGTCACCCGTAGCGCCGCCGACGCCTCCGTTTTTGCTGCACCCGGCGACCACAGCCAATAGGACCGCGAAGGTCAGGAAATTGCGTGTCTTCATATTGATTGTGTCCCCTTGAATAGGCAAAAGTCGGATATTGACGACGATAGCCTAATGCTTATTCATCATGCAGTCCAATGCAATCGAGAATTGAAATCAATGCATTCGACGCATGACTATTTAAAGCGCAGGAACCGATGAAAACAAAGGGGGGGCGTTATCGATCAACTCAGTTTGCCAGAAAATCTCTCACGATGTTGATCTGTTCCGGCACGTTCAACGCGGGTGCATGGCCACATCCCGGTATTTCCACTACGCGCGCACGCGGTCCGCGTTGCGTCATTTCCTGCGTGACCTCGGGTTGCAGCAAGTCAGAATTTATCCCGCGCAATACCAAGGTCGGCATATCCAGTGTGTCGTAAGCGGCCCACGAATCATAGTCTTGCGGATGCATGACGAATTGCCGCACCATCGCCGGATCGTAATGCGTCGTGATCTTGCCGTTAGGCAGACGTCGAACGGAAGTCTCCGTCATGCGCCGCCATTGTGCGGCGCTTTGCCAGCCATAAGGAATGTAAATGGTGCGCAGATAAGCTTCCAGTTCCGTCACCGTATCAAATTCAGGAGGGCTGCCGGCATAGGTCTTGATACGCGTGATTGCAGCGGGATTGAGCACCGGGCCATTGTCGTTGAGAACGAGATGGCTGATGCGTCCCTTGAGTGTCGTCGCCGCAGCGCGGGTGCCGATTGCGCCCCCCATCGATGTCCCGACCCAGCGCATGCGCTCGATTCCTAATTGATCGACCAATGCTTGCGCGATCTTTGCGTAAAAGTCCAGGCAGTATTCGTTGTCGGGATCCGCGCTCCATTGCGACAGGCCGCGTCCTATCGTATCCGGGCAAAAAATATGATACTGGTCTGCCAAGGCGATCGCCAATTCGTCGAAATCCCGGCAGGTACGCGCCAGGCCGTGCCACAAGATCAAATGCGGCGCGCCGCTGCGCCCCCATTCAACCAAATGAATTTCACGGTCACAACACTTTAAATAATGAGAAATCGGTTGCATTGACATATCCTATTGAGAAATTTCGGTTTGGCTTATTTTTGATCTAGATCTAGGTTAACCACTACTGTCAAGAATAAGTTATTCACGCATATTAAATATCATAGCCGGGTTTTGCGTTTTCACGTTCAGCAGTTACACTGTCCTCTGTTCTGTGCATGCGAGATATCGCCGGCAACAGGAATTGAACTTTTTACGAACTTTTTGCGAACTTTTTATTTAACTACTTAAATCTCGGCAAATGCAAATTCGAAGAGCAACAGAAGCTGATTTTGTCGCAATGTGGTCCATCTTCCACGCTGTGGTGGCAACCGGCGACACCTACGTTTTCTTGCCAACTGCCAGTCGTGAAGACGCCCATGTCTATTGGCTGGATTCCGATATCACCACCTTTGTGGCGGAACTCAAGGGAAGTATCGTCGGATTCTATAAATTGATCCCCAATCAGCGTGACCTTGGTTCGCACGTCGCCAACGCATCTTTCATGGTCAGCCCTATTGCACACGGGAAAGGCGTCGGAAAAGCGATGGGACAGCATTGCCTGGTTGAGGCAAAGAAAGCCGGTTATCAAGCGGTGCAATTCAACTTCGTGGTCAGCACCAATAAAAGTGCCATCGCGCTTTGGAAGAAGCTGGGATTCACCATTGTCGGCACACTTCCCAAAGCTTTCAATCACCAGCAATTGGGCTATGTCGATGCGCATGTCATGCATCGATTCCTCGATGATATATCAATCTAACACTCAGCGATCTAACACTCGGCAGTCTAAAGAAAAATCCGGGCGATAGAAATACGGCAGTCCCTACCCAGCCGAATCCTGACCTTGCAATTCAGCAATCAATTTCCCTGCTACGTGGTCTGATGCACGTTGCATAGGATCGCGTAATTCATTATGTATCAGCCCTAAGTGGGCTAATGCCGCCTTTACGGGGCCAGGATTTGCTTCGGCAAACGACAACTGTATCATCGGAAGCAGGCGATGGAAAAGACTGCGCGCCTGCGCCAGTTCCTGATCGTGAATCAAGTGCGCAAGTTGCACGAACAGTTCAGGATGAAGATGGGCCGAAGCCGCAATCGCCCCTGCCCCGCCTAGACACATCGTCGAAAAAATCTGGATATCCTCGCCTGCCAGCACGGCTA
>Ga0302315_10003832_pt1 | contig 13397 bp, 13 predicted proteins | sample III_Palsa_N3_1_FD_200532 | JGI IMG/M metagenome (GOLD analysis project Ga0302315, IMG submission 200532) | Peat permafrost microbial communities from Stordalen Mire near Abisko, Sweden - III_Palsa_N3_1 | ecosystem: Environmental > Terrestrial > Soil > Palsa > Peat permafrost | place: Sweden... | reverse complement strand
CTGGCCCTGGATCACCGGATACTGAAAGAGATCGTTGAAAAAAAATTTAAGTGCAGCCCGTAAGCGGGATATAGCCTGCTCATTGGTTTCCACTGGAAGCTTTCCTGTAGGTCGTATTTGCCGTATTTTACGGGTATCCAAGACAGCCTACTACTATAAATCCCGGAAGGATGACAGCGCGGTAATCGAGAAGCTAGGAGCGTATGCAGAAAAAATGCCTACCCGGAGTTTCGATGAGTATTTTAAGCTGTTACGTAAGGAGGGGCTGGTGTGGAATCACAAACGGGTCAAAAGGGTCTACAAAATGATGAAACTCAATTTGAGACGGAAGCGCAAGCGTAGACTGCCAAATCGAATTAAAGAACCTCTGGCGGTGCCTGATCAGGTGAATGGTACCTGGTCAATGGATTTTATGCACGATGTGCTGGCAGGCGGCAGGAAAATAAAGGTCTTTAACCTGATAGATGATTTTAACCGGGAAGCGCTGGCCATAGAGATCGATACGTCCATCTGTGGTTCAAGGGTAAAAAGGGTGATCGAACAAGTTATTGAATGGCGCGGTAAACCAGAATACATCCGGGCGGACAACGGCCCCGAATTTTTGAGTCATGAACTGGTGGATTTTTGTAATGCTCAGGGGATCCGGATGAAATACATACAGCCCGGCAAGCCGATGCAGAATGGTTATATCGAACGGTTTAACAGATTCTATAGGGAGGATGTTCTGGATGCATATATATTCAGCAATCTGCAGGAAGTCCGGATGCTAAGTGAGGAATGGATGGCATTCTACAACAATAAGCATCCTCACGAGTCTCTAGGCAACAGGAGCCCGAGGGAGTATTTAGATGCTGTTAACAGTGGAAAACTCGCCACCCACAAAACCCTGGAAGAGTTTACCACAATTAATTATGGAAAATATTACATTACCGAAACTTAGGGAATACCAGAAATTTGGCGGTGATGACGATATGTGGTCCCGAGGGTCTAAAAGATTGAACAGCTCTGAAGAATGGAATTTGATACGAAGTTTGATACAGGATATCACCCTGGTAAAAAACGGAGCTGCTTCAATAGAATATAAGGAAAAGCTTAATAGTGATCTGCTTAAATATTGCGATGGTGAAGAGACAGTCAAAGAAATTGAAAAAATGGCCCTGGCCTTAGCTAGCAGCCAAAGATGAATTAGAATGTATTATGATAAGAGATTTGTCGCCTAAAGGATCGTCTTAAAAAGGGGGTGGCTACAATCGGAGTTCCATAATAATCATTCGCCGATGGATATGGCGCATATGCCCACATGTAAGTACCATTGATCACATTGTAACAATATATACCTAAGAGAGAAGACATATATAACAGAGAATCCGAACTAGTGATATATTGCCCAAGCAAACCTGTTGTGTTAATACTAAATTTTAGTGCGCCTGTTGCTGTATCTATAACATCAATGTATGAAGCCTCGTAAATGTAGGCGTTTCCCAGCGCAGCGGCAATCATTAAAGATGTAACTGATGGATAAATGTCCGATCGTCCGGTTTGCTGCCAGATTGGAGCGGCAGTCTGTCGGTCAAATGCTGCTTCAGCACCATTGTATGCAACAATTACCTTATTGCCCGTGACTGCTGGTGGAATATTTGTTTCGTTATCGATTTCCCAAATCTTATCGCCAGTGGCTGGGTCGATCGCATATACCGTAAGGCTATTCACAAAGTAGAGAACTCCTTGATTCAAGCTTATAGAGCCGCCCGGGCCCGCGGGACTCAGACCAGCGGTGGGGAAAGTCCAGCGCACAGCGCCTGTTTTTGCATCATATGCAGTGGGAGGAGTGAATTGCGTACACGCATACACCAGACCATTTGAAGCGTAAACAGCAGACACACCGGTACTTTGATTCAGAGTGACTGACCATTGTTCTTTGCCGCTGCTGTCGACAGCATGGAGGGTAGGAGTTGTTTCATATCCGGTCGCTACATAGATCATTCCCTGGTAATTCCGACATAAAGCATCATGACGGAATCTATGGGAGGTGTTGTTTTACTAATTATTGTGGTATCTGGATGCGCGATAGTATTAATTGGATCAGGATTAGGAGTAGCGGGATGGGTTTTTTGGCAGCCAACGGTTATCATGGCTAGTAAATGGCAAAAGAATATGCATTTCAGCAGGAAAAAGGTCGGTTTGGGGGTCATTAGGGAATCAAATTACGGAATATCCTGGAGAAACCTGGGTCAGAATACCCTTTGTTTAATCCTGTTCATGAACGACTCGCGGAATTTCTCGCTGATGGGTATCTGCTTTCCGCCGATGAAGATATGATTGTCGCGGATCGACTCCACTAGCGCAATATTAATGATATAGGAATTGTGTACCCGGGCGAAGGAGGCGGAGAGTTGTTCTTCGATGTCCTTGAGCCGCCGGTAGACAAGCAGCTTGTGTGCCGGGGTGACGACGCGGACATATTCTTTCTCGCCCTCGAAATAAAGGATCTCTTTGAGCAGGATCTTCTGAAATGCCCTGCCGGATTTGATAAAGAAGTATTCTTCCGAAGCGGGGAGGGGAGCCTGGCGTTCGACCAGAGGGGAATCGGGAGTGGCCGGTGACGTTGAGGCGGCCGGCGTGGATAAGACATTTGCGGTAAGGGGTGGGGTGGGGGAGGCTATACCGGTGAGGCCCGCGGCGCTGCCGGATTGATCCGTCCGCGAGTAATGAGCCTCTATCTTTTGCAGCGCAGCATAGAACCTTTTGAGGGTAATGGGTTTCAGCAAATAGTCGATGGTGGGGTAACCATAACTGTCAGCCGCGTATTCGGAATAGGCGGTGGTGAAAACGATACGCACCGACGGCGGCAGCAGGGTGGCCATTTCCATCCCCGTCAGATGGGGCATATTGATATCGAGGAAGATCAGGTCGACAGGATATGTCTTCAGGTAGGTCAGGGCTTCCCGGGCGTCATAGCATTTGGCAGGCTGGTCCCAGGAAGTGTTCTGCAGGATGAACATTTCCAGTAGTTTCACCGCATTGGGTTCATCATCTACTATCAGGCAACGCAAGTTCATATAAGCGGAATTTTGAGAGAGGCCTGATAGACCGACGCCGTTCGCGTAGTCCGTAATTCAAAGCGGTCTCCGTATAACAAGATAAGACGTTTTTCCAGGTTTTTGAGCCCGAACCCTTGCAATGAAGTTTTTGGGGCATCCGCCGGCAGCGGATTTTCAGTGGTGAAGAGCAGGAAACCATCCTGCTGCACCAGGGAGAGGCCAAAGGCATTCCCGGCCGCCGAGCGGTCGATGCCGTGCTTGAAGATATTCTCCACAAAGGTGATCAACAACATCGGGGGGATAGAAGGATTGCCTTCGAATTGCTGGTAAAAGCTAACCTTTACGCCATGGCGGATGCGGATCTCTTCGAGCGCGATATAGTTCTCCAGGAATTTGACCTCTGTGTGCAGACTGACATTTTCTTTGGGGCTTTCATCCACAAAATAGCGCATGATGTCGGAAAGGCGACCGATGAGAAGAGCGGTATGGGGCGCCTCGCGGAAGGCCTCATAGTAGATATTATTCAGGGTATTAAAAAGGAAATGAGGCTGGACCTGCGATTTCAGCAGGTTTAATTCAGCCAGGCTTTTTTGTTCCTGCATCTGTTCGGCCTGCCGCTTGAGTCCAAAATAGGCCAGGGCGATGCGATAGACGAAGCTCAGCAGATAAATTATTACGCCGGAACCTCCATAATAAAAGATTTCGTTGGTCATGAAAGGTTCGGGCGTTTTAGCGAAGAATTCGTTGTAAACCCAATAGGCCAGGTGCGCACGGGTAAAGCCGATCGCACTCAGCATCACTACTACCACCAGGATGTATAATACAATTTGACCTCGCTGATACAATCGGGGGAACAGGAAGGCGATGTTGCCATAGATAATAACGGCATAAAAGAAGGTATTCAATACCGTATAGACAGCCGACAGACCAAAGCCATCGACCGGCAGGAATGACAAGAAAGTGAATATGAATACGAGGCCCCAAACCAACAGTTCCAACTGCCTGGGCGTCGCTTTCCGTGAAAACAGGCGCATCGTCAAAAATACTATCCTTTTGCTGCTGTGGCCATTCTTTTCAACGCCTTTTTACGGATATTCAATGATCCCAATACCCTGCTCTCCTCTCCTTTCAAAATGAAAAAGCGCTTCGGCAGATCAGGGAAAGAAGGGTTTTTTCCAAAAAAGCCCCTGTTTAATATGATATAGGTAATAAAATTTTTTTAATTAAGGGGCTATTTTTCTGATAAAATTTCAAATTTTTATTGACACCTTTTTGTGTAGAGATTTTTTAATCTATTAATAGTTAATTAGTTAGCTATGATATTTATAAACATTAAAATTATTAGTAATTAGTTATTGAACGGCGATTATTGAAATATGTCGTACCTTCCCATTGAATTCTTAAGTATTATTTTTTATTTTAATATGAAATATACGAGACTATGAGCAAAATCACTGTTAAAAGGTTATTACCCTTCCTCATCCTGGTGGCTGTGGCTATCATTGCGATGTTTATCCCCAGCATAGCTCCCACCGTCGATGATTCGAAGTACAACCAGGCAGACGTGACCTGGATGCTGGTTGCGACAGCCCTGGTGTTCATCATGACGCCTGCGCTTGGCTTCTTTTATGGCGGGATGGTCAACCGGAAAAATGTCCTTTCTACGATGATGAAAAGTGTGGTGGCTGCCGGTGTGGTAGGCGTTCTGTGGATCGTAGTAGGATATAGTCTTTGTTTCGGCGATGACATTCATGGCTTCATCGGCAATCCTGCCACTCACCTGTTTTATAAAGGGGTCGCTTCCGGTGCTGCCTGGGTAGGCGCACCAACCATCCCGAAGAGTTTGTTCTCCATGTTCCAGTTAATGTTTGCGATCATCACCCCCGGGCTGGTGGTCGGCGCTATAGCCGAGCGGATGCGTTTTTCCGCATATGTGCTCTTCACGGTTCTGTTTAGTCTGCTGGTATATGCTCCCCTCGCACACTGGAGCTGGCATCCGGATGGTTTCCTCGCGAAGATGGGGGCCCTGGATTTTGCCGGTGGTACAGTGGTTCATATCTCTGCCGGTTGTGCGGCCCTGGCCGGAGCCCTCGTGCTCAAACGCCGGAAGGTGCATATCGATCGTATGGAGACGCGTCCTGCCAATATCCCTTATGTCCTGATCGGGACGGGGCTGCTGTGGTTCGGCTGGTTTGGCTTTAATGCCGGTTCGGCGCTGAGCGCAGGTTCTCTGGCAGTGTCTGCCTTTTCTACGACCAATACGGCTGCTGCTGCCGCCGGTTTGTCCTGGATGTTCTTCGATGTACTGAGAGGTAAGAAGCCGTCGGTAGTAGGTTTTTGTGTAGGGGCAGTCGTTGGGTTGGTAGCCATCACCCCTGCTGCGGGTTATGTCGCCATTCCCCAGAGCATCTTTATCGGTGTGCTCGCTGCGATCATTTCCAATATGGCCGTTCATTTCAAAGCTACCAAGACGGTATTGGATGACACGCTGGATGTGTTTCCTTGTCATGGTATCGGCGGTATGGTCGGTATGCTGATGACCGGTGTGTTTGCGACGCTCGCGGTCAACAAAGCAGGTGCTAACGGCCTGATGAACGGCAATCCTTCCTTCTTCTTCATCCAGCTGAAAGCCATGGCGATCGCGGTGGTATACAGCTTTGTCGTATCATGGCTGATCTTCAAGTTCATCAACTTTATTGTTCCGCTGCGCGTTAGCAGGGAAGAAGAGGAAGAAGGCCTGGATGCCAGCCAGCACGATGAGAAGTATACCCAGGGTACCTTGCTGGTGGCTACACCGGAAGGGCTCAGGGAGCAGGAGATCATGTAATATTCAGTTTATAACATACTTTTACGCAAGGCCGTCTCCAACAGGGGGCGGCTTTTCCTTTTAAAAGTTCTCCATTTTCGATAAGTCATTCCAACCCATCCGCCGTACAATTGTAAAAAAAACATCATGAGCAACCATTGGAGCGAATTCAAGCTGCGCGTCAATATCAACGCGCCAATCGACAAAGCTTATGCTGCCTGGGCGACACAGGAGGGGCTGGAGTCCTGGTTTTTAAGCAGGGCAGACCTGACTACCGGCATGACCCCGCGTCAAAGGGGTGACAAGGCACAAAAAGGAGATGAATATGAATTCCGCTGGGTTGGCCATCCGGATAGCGTGTCACATAAGGGCAAGGTCATTGCTGCCGACGGGAAAAGCCAGTTTACGTTCACCTTTTCCCAGGACCTTCCTGTCAGCGTCAGCCTTTACAGGGAATGCGAGGAGACCATCGTTGAACTCGTCGAAACTTTTGATCCTACGGATGAAGGGGTTGTCCGCAAGCATTACCTGGGAAATATGAAAGGTTGGATCTTTTACCTGATCAATCTGAAGTCGGTGCTGGAGGGAGGGCTTGACCTGCGTAACCGTAAGGTGGAGCTGACAAATGTGATTACTGCGTGAGGCGGTAGGCCTATTTTTTCCGGTAGGCCGAAGGCGAACTACCAAAACGCCGGCGGAACAGTCCGCTAAAAGAAGAAAAACTTTCGAAACCCGTCTGGCGGCAAATGGCCGAGACGGGTTGTTTTGTTTCCGTCAGCAGCTGCCGGGCGACGGTCAGCCGCACATCGATCACGAACTGATGCGGGGTAATGCCATAACAGTCGCGAAACATCCGCAGGAAATGCTGAGGGTTCATCATGGCCGATTCGGACATCGCTTCCAAAGAGATAGCAGCCGGGTAGTTTGCGAGTATCCATTCCCTGGCTGCGGACAGTCGTTTATACAACTCGATGCGGGTCGAGCGCCGCGTCACGGGCAGCCGTTCGGACACCCGGTCGGCTGCGACAGCCTCCCGGATGAATTCCTGCAGGATATCACGGACCATCGCATCGGCCCTCAATGCGCTGAAAGATGAGCAGCTATTGCCCAACTGCGCCAGCCATTCCAGTCGTTGCTGTAACTGGCTGGTCATCGGATGTACCCGTTCGAGCCAGCAAAGGTCTGCCTGTTGACGGGTCAGGGCGTCCCTCACCATCTCTGCGCGAAAGAAAAGCAACAGAGGCTGTACGTCGGGATGGGGCAGGTCGACAGTCAACAGACTGTCCTGGTTGATCAGCAGGAAGTGGTTGCTGTCAAGTGTCGATACTTCCCGGTTGATGCCATAGCGCCCGCTGCCCGCCAGCATGGTCAGGATTCCCGGTCCGGGAATATGTGGGGGGCATATATATGGGGCGGCCGTTCTCTCCGACAAAAGGGTATTATCGGAGAAGGTAATCACTTTCCCTTTAGGCAGCCGACCCGGCGAAAGCAGATTGCGGGCAATCATCGGTGAGTTTATTTTCAAATTTACCTTTATTTTACACTCCGATATGATTACTAAAGAAATTCTCGCAGAAGCCAGGAAGCTATGGGATTATCATCATCTGTACCACACGCCGGCGCCATCGGACTGTATCCTGGTGTTGGGGAGCCTCGATCTCCGGGTAGCCAACCGGGGTGCGGAGCTTTATCTGCAGGGGTTAGCGCCGATCCTTATTTTTTCAGGGGGGCTGGGCAAAGTGACGAAGGACATGTGGAAAGACCCTGAGGCTGACCTTTTTGCCCGGATCGCGCTGGACATGGGCGTTCCGGCGGAAGCCATCTTTATCGAAAACCGGTCTGCGAATACAGGGGAGAATATCCTGTTCACCCAACAGCTGCTGGAAGACAAAGGACTGCATCCCCGCACCTTTTTGTTGGTCCAGAAGCCCTATATGGAAAGAAGAAGCTATGCCACCTTCAAACTGCACTGGCCGGACAAGGAACTTATCGTCACTTCCCCCCAAATCGCGTTCGAAGATTACCCCACGCCGGAGGTGCCGATGGAAAAAGTAATCGATATGATGGTAGGTGACCTGCAACGGATCAGGATCTACCCCGAAAAAGGATTTCAGATCCCGCAGGAGATACCCGACGAAGTCTGGAAGGCCTATGAGAAATTAGTCAGCTGGGGATTCACCCGGCATTTAGCGTCCTGATCATTTCCTGCCGGAGGTAGGCTGCCGTGTTAGAGAATGAACTGCTTTCGGCAAAGGACAGTGCTGTTTCGCCCGCATCTGTTTTTGCATTGATGTCGGCGCCGTTTTCGATCAGGAGCCGCACCAGTTCAGTCGCGCCATGGTGGGCGGCGGAATGCAGCGGCGTCACCCCTCCCTGTTGGCGGGCATTTACATCAGCGCCATTATCAAGTAAAAGTTGAGTCAACGGGTAACTTGCAATAGCGCAGGCGGAATGCAGCGGCGTTACCTTAAAGGCATTGGCGCTGGGCTGATTAACGTTCGCTCCTTTTTCCACGATAAGGTAGCGGGCGATCGCGGGCTGGTTGAAGAAGCAGGCATAGCCCAGCAGGGAAAAACCGTCTGGGGAGGGGATGTTCAATTCTTCCGGTCGTTCGTCCAGCAATGCTTTGGCGATGGCTATCTCGCCTGTGCATACTGCTTCGTATATTGTCAGAGAGGTCCGGTATGTCTTCAGCAAGTTGACGGCCGGTTGATTCCTGCAGTAAGCTGCAAACAGCAGCAAAGAGACGCCTTCTTTTGCATCGCCCTCCGCCAGGGCTGGGTTTTCCTGCAAGGCTTTGGACAAAATGTCCACATGGCCCTCCCGGATAGAGGTGGTGATAGCCGGATCAGTAATCATAAGTCATGGGGTGTCGGCCTAAGGTAGCGAATTGGAGGATTTTCCTGCATTAAAATTATCTTAAAGCGGGTGGTATGGCGTAAATTCGAAGCTATAGAAACCTGTTCGATGAAAACAATCTTATCCTTTTTGAGATCTGTCAGCGATGGACTGGACTGGGTCAGGCAAGGGCTGGTCAGTTTTTGGCGGATCAATAAATTTTATTTTTTCCCGACGGAAAGGAACCTTTTATTATCCTTTTGGTACGACTACGTTCATTTTAAGGCCAGGAGGGCAAAGGCAACAGTGGAAGATTTTTGGGATAATCGGGTGGTTTTCCTCAAACAGGAAGTGGAGGACTTGGATAATTCACGTAAGCGAAGGCAGCTATACCGCGACCTGCTCAATGCTCTGCATCATCGGCGGCTTAGTAAGATTATCATCGACTTTCTCAAATCATCGCCGCCGGAAGAGCATTATCTGCCGGTGGTGGAAGCCATGAAGCGTGCCTGGCGGGATGATGGGGGGGCAGCGGGCCTTGAAGTTGCACCGCTCTCCGAAGAAAGTGAGGATGATGACCCGGCGGGTGATGAGTCCGGGCTACATGCTAAAACCTATTTTATTGCAGCACAACTACATTACGAATTGTCGGGCCGGCAGGATGAATTCCAGGTCATTTCCCGGGGGATGGCGGAACTCACTGCCTTCGTGCAAAAGCAATTTGGGGTCAAGCAGCTGCCGGGCACGTTTAGAAAATTAAAAGGGTATTCCTATAAGAAGGCATTGACAGGCCGCAATGTGGCAAAAAAAGGGCAGCTCAGGCCCTTTTTCCGACAGATCGCCGGTCATTCCGAGGTATTTGGTGAAGTCATAGCGGGGCGTGCCCGTGAAATTCTGGCTGAACATTTCAACTGACAAGCTTTCTCCTCAGAAAAGGTGTACCCTGGTCTTTTTCAAGGTATACCTTTCGTCTATTTTTTCTGTTCGGACGGCTATTTTGCACTTTACAGAATTGATAGGCAATGAACAGGAAGAAAAGCAAGCTTATTTCGAAACCGGACGACACTGCTGCCATCAGGCGGGTGGCCATTTCCATGCAAGAATCTGAATTTTTGCTCATCAAAGCGAATGCCAAGGCAGCGGCGATGCCTTTTTCCGCCTATGTACGGCATATGACCCTGGAGGGAAAGGTGAAAGCCTGCCTGAGCGAAGAGGATAGGGCACTCTTCAGGGAACTGGTGGCGATGTCCAATGATCTGCATCAATTGTGGAAAATGGCCCGCGATCAGGGAGTAGTTTATGCAATAGGTTATTTTGAAGCCGGGCGTGATGCAGTAGATAAAGTACTCAATTTACTAAATCATGATAGGCAGAAATTATCCACCCGCAAAGTCCTTCCTGCGTCAGAGCAGGTATCTTCTTCAGGATCAGACAAGGGCCGAGACACTTTATCAGGAAGGGGTGAGGGGACACGACTACCGGTTGATGGCCCGGGATTTCGAGATGATCCATCAATTGCATCCCGGGAGGACCCACCCGGTCTTTCATTCGGTGCTGGATTTTCACCCTAATGAACACGTGGATGACACCAAAATGGTCGAGATCGCCCAGAAATATTTGGTGGCGATACGGATGGCCGACACCCAGTACGCGATTGTCAAACATCTCGATACCAGCCATACACATATCCATATTATAGCTAACCGGATAGACTACAACGGCAACTATATCCAAACTTACCCGGAGATTCTCAATAGTAATGATGCAGTGAGAAAACTGGTCAAGGAATATGGCCTGATACCGGCAGGATCGAAAGACCTACGTCAGACCAATTTCGATGCGCTGGATAATTCCGAAACGCGGAAATATGCCATTTACCGGAGCATCAAGGAATGTCTGCCTGGTTGCCGTGGTCTTGAAGAACTGGAGCAAAGACTGCTCTTGTTGGGCATAGATACGCGGTATAGAATGGACAGGGAAACGGGGCAGAGACTAGGCATCAGCTTCCGCTATCAGAACGAGGCTTTTAAGGGAAGTAACATCGACGCAGCATGTTCGCTGCAGGCTTTGCGGCAAACCCTGTCGCTAAAACAGGATTTGACTCAATGGGAAAACGAAAAGCTGACAATAAGGGCGGCACAGGTGCAGCAAGAGCAGCTTTCGCAGGCGAGAGAGGCGATGGAACAGCATCAGCGGCAAAAACAGGAGCAGGAATTACAGCAGCAGCAAAAGCAGCGGCAGGAATTGGATCAGCAGGAAACCCGCCGGCAGACGGTACGGCAGGTCCCGCGGTTAAGAATACATTGATTAACAATTAAAATGAAGCATTATGAATGACGCAGTGGCAGAAAAATTGGTCCAACGGGTGATCAATTTAATCGAAGAGGTAAACGATGTCAATTTGGTGGTTAGAGGAATTACGCCTCCGCAGGCGATAGTGAATAAAATACACGAGCGAATCGATATCTTGTTAGCGGGTATTCAGCAGATTGAAAAAAAGCTGAACCTCGATGAAAGGCGATTGACGGAGCTCGAGAATCAGACGAAATCGTTAAAAGATGAGATGGAGGTTCGAAAAAAAGCTATGAGCGATATGGAGCAGAAGATCATTAAAAACAACGCAGCTATGGAGCAGAGCTTCTACGCAAGATTAGAGACAATGGATAATCATGCACAAGGGAGGTTTAAAAAAATGGAAGAAACGTTTCAGTCAACATTCTGGACGCAGAAATGGTGGCTGATTGTATTGAGTGCGGTGCTTGCTACTTTTGCCATCATCATGATTACCCGATAGTGCGTAGCTTTAAAAGTAACGTAGCCAGGTCTTTTCCGGATGCGCCGCCTTATACCGTCCATACCACCGGCACAACGGGTACATCGTGATCACGACAGCAATCCAGGTCGCATATACACCCCAAAGCGGCAGACCGTCGCCGGCGGGCGGATGGCCAAACTGGAAAGGACCGAATCGGAGATCACCGGGATGATACCCCTGTGCGAAGACAACGATGAACATGATCAGATGGATGAGGTAGAGATGGACGATGAAGTAGAACAAGGGCGCACGGCCATAGACGATCAGCACCCGGGTGATCCTGTTATCCCGCTGCTCCGCAGCGGCCAGCAACAGCAACAGACCCGCCAAGGTCACCAGGCTAAAGAGGAGGGAAGGAGGATATTTATTGACATTGAGAAAAGACAGCAGCGTAAAGACGGTATCTTTTTGTACTGACCATTTGACCGGGTCGCCATAGACATTTACTGCCCGAAGTACCACGAACAGTCCCAAGGCTGACGCCCCAAGCCACAGGAACAGCCTTTTTCGCTCCCGAACGGGCTTTTCGAATAAGCGGCCGGCCGCGAAACCAGTCAGCATGATCCCCAGCCAGGGAAGAATGGGATAGGCGATGACCACCAGCCTTTGAGGATTGAGTTGGAAGCCACCCGGGGACAGGCACAGAGAACTGATGAACCGAACCACAGCCGCCATGGCCGATCCTCCTTCGGCAGCCATCCGATCGGGCGTCAGTAGATCATGGCCGAAAACGATGAGCAGGGCAAGGGGCAGCAATATTTTCAGCGACAGGCGGGACAACTGCGACAGCAGGATCAATCCCGCTCCGATTGTAGCGATCACTTCGAATAGCAAGAGCCGGAATTGCGGGTCGAATGACAAGGCAAAGTTGACGAGGGTGAATTCCACGCCGATCAATATCAATCCTCTGCGCAGGAGCCAGCGGCGTGCTGCCCTGGGATCCTGGCTACCTTTGAGAAAAAGCGCGGCGGAGACGCCCGACAAAAAGACAAAGGACGGCGCGCAAAAATGAGTGAGCCACCGCGTGAAGAAAAAGATCGGGGTGGTCACTGCCAGATCGAGCGGGGAATGAGTGCGCGACCAGAGATGGAGGTAGTCCCGGGTGTGGTCCAATGCCATGATGATCATGGCCAAACCGCGGGCGATATCGATGGAAGGAATACGTCGCATAAAGGGAATTGTACGTCAATATAATTCGACCCTGCGACCGGGTAAATAATTTTTCGACGACGGAACGGATTTTCGACGAATGGACAAATGCGATCGACGGGTGACATGTCAAAACGATCTAACGATCGAGCCGCCGGTAAACTTCCTCCCGGTTAGCTCTGGAGATGGGAATAGCTTTCGCGCCGATATGCGCGCAATGATGCCGTACATGGTCGATCTTTTTGATGGCAACAGTATACGAACGGTGAACCCGGCAAAAGAATTCTGTGGGTAGCCTGGCCGTGATATCAGCCAGCGACTGATGACAAATGAATTCGCCTTTTGTAGTGACGACCCGGATATAGTCTTTCATGCTTTCCACATATTGAATATCGGCGACGTCTATCCTGACCCATTGCCGGTCGGTCTTAAGGAAAAGGGCATCTTTTTCATCGGGTGGGAGAGCACTGGGAGCTCCAATCCTGACAGCCTTTTCCATCGTCTGCATAAATCGCGGAAAGGAGAATGGCTTGACGAGATAGTCCAGCACCTCCCATTCGAATCCTTCGACGGCGTAATCCCTATATGCCGTAGTGATGATCACCAGGGGGCGCCGGGGCAGGATTTTCAACAGATCGAACCCTGTCAACTGCGGCATTTCTATGTCAAGGAACAGCAGGTCAAAGGGCTGTTGCTGCAATTGCCGGAAGGCGTCGATGGCGTTGTCACAATGGGTAATGGCCCGGAT
>Ga0302315_10003830_pt1 | contig 13405 bp, 17 predicted proteins | sample III_Palsa_N3_1_FD_200532 | JGI IMG/M metagenome (GOLD analysis project Ga0302315, IMG submission 200532) | Peat permafrost microbial communities from Stordalen Mire near Abisko, Sweden - III_Palsa_N3_1 | ecosystem: Environmental > Terrestrial > Soil > Palsa > Peat permafrost | place: Sweden... | reverse complement strand
TTTCGGCAATGCGTTCAATGAGTTACAGTATTCATTGATGTTGGTAGGGATCGCCCGTGGAATAGTTTTCAACAGATATTCAGTGCCGAGTGTCTCCTCCAAAAGGAACACGCGGGCACACCCGATCTCCAACCCATTGAACCTCTGACTTTTTGAAAAGAGCGAAACTGCTTTCCATTCGACTTCGTACATTAAAGGTAAATATTCGAAAAAGTTTCTATCTAGAACATTTAGATGCACCTGCGTTGAGGACATCATTGCTGGGTAATCTGGGAAATAGAATTCCGAAGATTGGTGACCTCTGCTTGGAAAAAGATCCAACCATGTTCCGTGGCGTTCCATTTCTAGTAAATCATATTTATATGGGGCATGGGGAACGACCGAATATGTGGCACGGCGATATCCCAACTTGAGTAAACCTTCATCAATTTGGTCAATAGTACTTTGGAGAAGATTCTTTAGATCATTGACCGACGCTCTTGGTGGAAAAGAAATTTCAAGGACCGAGTATGCAAAGTCGGGTTTGATAGAAATAAATCCAAATTTCGTGTCCTTATTGATCCTGTCTAAAGGTCCATCAAAAGGAAGTCTATAGTTGTACTTTTCAGCTAAATAGCGAAACAGTACGAGCGCTACCTCTTTTCCCATAAATTCATTTGGGTTTTGAATACTTTCGATAAGGTATTCTGTTTCACACCCAAATAAGAGCCTCCCGAGATCTCCTTGGTAACCAGGATATTTCGGAATAGAAAATAAATATTTGTCTAGCTGCTCAACAGTTAGAACTTTCAAGTGCCTGCTCCTCTGTAGGCCAAAACACAAGCCTGGACACATACCTTTCGGAAGACTGAAAGTTAATCGAGAGTATTTTGGGAATGAAAACTTACAAAACTATCCAAGGACTGTCAGTGATTTGACTTATTTTTGGAATCGTCAATAAATTGCCCATTTTGAAAGGCAATTCAAACCATCTTGAGCAGGAAAATCAATCTACCCACTGCTTCACAGCCCCCATCTCGACTTTATCTTCTTCGTGGATAGCCACGGAGATCCAGGCGAGGTGGACGGAGGGGTTGAGTGGGGCGAAGGTGGATTGGAGTTCGGTGGAGATGAGGGTGGCGAAGTGGGAGCCGAGGGTTTCGCAGGTTGGGGCTTTTTGGGCAGCGGGGGCGAGAGTGGTGACGTCGTTGAGGTACTTGCCTTCGAGCGGAGAGATGAGGGTTTGGAGTTTGGTGCGAAGCACGGCCATGTCGACGATCATGCCGTTGCGGATTTCGCCTGAGATGGCGGCTTCGACAGTCCAGTAGTGGAAGTGAGGTTTTTCGTAGTCCGCTAGAGAGTGGGCTGCGCGAAACATAAATTTTAAAATAAGTTCGGCGTTTTTCATCGTGTTACTCGCAGTTCATTTCCCAGAAGCAGAGGACTCTGCTTTCCAAATGGTCGAAGCGCCCTGACCGGTCATCTCTTCAATCCGAACTTCAATTCCAAGAATCACTGAACCGATAAGTTTGGGATCGAGTTTCTGAACGAGTTGTTTGCAGAACTCAGCAGAAAGAGTTTCGGTGGTGACGTTATCACGTTCAATCAACACGACTTCGTCGGCAGGAAGAACGTAGCGCTTTCCGCAGAGAGTGAATTCGAGTTCCTTTTGAGAAGACGCGATGACTTTAAAGAATGGGCAGTTTTTGGCGAGGAGGACTTTTTCGTCCCAGGCATCGCAGATTTGTTTCATGGCGGATTTAAAAACGTCGAAAGAAATCATCTGCTCGAGCGCAATGGTGCGAAGGTCGACTGAAACTTCAGTCCGGTAGTTGTGACCGTGCAGCGCTTCCTTTGATCCGTCTGGGAAGACGGTCATGTGCGCCGAGGCAAATTTGAGAGCTTCCTTTCGGATATGTGCACGATAACTTTCTTTGTAATTTTCTGGGGCCATTCTTCTTTACGTCCTGTTCTGACCTTTGATATCAACTTTAGAATGCAAGATCCAGTCATCATCATTACAGGCGCGGGAAAAGGGATCGGAAAAGCGATCGTGGAGGAGATTTATAGCCGTTCTCAACGCGAAAAGATCTTTAAACCGAAGCTTTTTCTGGTTTCGAGGACGATCGAGGATCTGAAGCCGCTTCAGACGGAGGGCCGAAAGCAGGGCTTTCAGGTCGAGATTCAGACACTGGATATCGCCGATGCGAAGGGCGCGCGCGGAGTTTCTGAAGCCTGTGTGAAGGCATTTGGGCGCGTGGACTGCCTGATCAATAATGCAGGTGTAGCTCGATTTGGCGATTTCTTGAAACTCACCGAAGAAGATCTCGACTACGTTCTTCAGATCAATCTCAAGGGCACGTTCCTGCTCACTCAAGAAGTATTCAGACAAATGTCGGAGCGTAAGTCGGGGCACATTGTGTTTGTGACTTCGATTGCGGCGCGAAAGCCCTTCGAACAAAGTTCCATCTACTGCATGTCCAAGTTTGGTCAACAGGGGCTTATCGAAGTTCTGAGACTTGATGCTCAAAAGGTAAATGTTCGGATCACCAACGTGATGCCCGGCGCGACCTACACTCCGATGTGGGGCGAGATGGATCCAGCCACGGTTGAGCGAATGATGCCGCCAACAGCGGTCGCAAAGTCGATCATCGACGCCATTCTTCTTTCGCCACCAGCGAACCTCGATGAGATCGTCATCCGACCTGTGAGTGGCGATCTGTAAGGTAGCGACTCGCTAATCCAAGATTCGGCATTACAACACAAGCAGAGCCCCATGGTTCGGCACTCCAATTGCTCTAGGCCCCCTCACATATTGAGCGAGTTGCTTAGTAAAAAAAGCATTGGAGTCGACCATGGATAATCGGAATCTTTATTTTATCTCGTTATTTTCTGCCATTTTAGCGGTTTGTGGAAGTCCTGCTCAAAGCGCGACACCTGACTACTTCGTCATCAAATCAGTAACGATCCATCAGATCAGTGGTCCACCCGTGGACCAATCGGTCCAAACTTACGATCAGATACTCCCACTCCCGATAGTTCTACCCTCACCCGCTGTAAGTGGCGCCCCTGGTGGCGATAGCGGCAGTATTTTCTCGAGCCTGGATGTTATTGGAGTGGGAAAGGAGATCTGGTCGATTATCGATGCTAACCAGCCCGCACTCAATGCGGATATCAATCACTACAGCGCGCTTCCACCCAATACGGCCCCTGATCAGTTGGAACATTGGTCGGATCCGAAGAAGTCAGAATTTCAAATGGTCTATACCAACAAGCTTGGGATGGACGTCGTGAAGTTCAGTTACATGATTATGTTTCAGTACGGAGGTGCTCTGAAAGGCGTTGGTAAGTATGTTGCGAACGCATCTGTAATCCCTACTCATATCTCTGTGGACTGGGGTTATAAAATCGATGCGCAGGTTCAGAATTTTCCGCCAACAAATGTGGGCTCAGATCAGAACCCTATTGCGATGATTCAGATGGCGTTGAAGTGGACGGTGTCGAGTGAGTTCAATAAGGAACAAGATGGGGCAAGCTACAATTTAGATGGAAACGGGCGCATTATTCCGAACTAGCCAAATTAAGAGGCAATACCCAGGGGCATCGTATCGGGGCGCATCTGGTGGGATTCACCGTAAAATTTGAAATGGGCAACGGGGGTTTCTAATCTCACCACTGTGAGCGTGAGATAGATGTCATCGCCTTCGATGGAGCCGTTCACGTTGATGTGTTCGAAGGCACCTCTCTTCGGCATGCTCACTTCAAATACGTGGCGCTCGGCTTCGGAGGCGTCCTTCTCTGCGAAGATTTCGTAGTCGACTTCCGCGTAACCGTGCTGCAAAAAATATCGAGAGCGAAATTTTCCGTCCCGAAAGCTCACTTCGTCTTCGAGTCGGTTCCCAACAGAACTTTCAAGATGCCCAACAAACACTCGTCCATCGACGAGATGACCTGATCTCACCATAAGTGAGAATAATGCAAGGGACTGGCCGATTAAACCGGGTTAGACATCCCGCTTATACGTCGATAACGAAAGTCACAGGTCCATCGTTGACGAGATAGATTTTCATATCGGCTGCGAAGACTCCGGCCGCCGTACGCACGCCTGCTTCTTTGCTTAACGCGACTGCACGCTCGTAAAGCTCTTTCGCGCGATCGGGCGACTCAGCCGTGACGAAGGAAGGGCGTCGACCGCCCGAGGTATCGCCCACGATCGTGAACTGCGAAACAATCAAGTGGGAGCCATGAACATCGAGCAATGATCGATTCATTTTTCCGTTTTCGTCTTCGAAAATTCTGAGCTCGCAGATCTTTTGAATCAGCTTCTTCAACTGTTCTTCTTGATCGCCTTTGGCAATACCCAGCAGGGTCATGATCCCCGGCCCGATTTCGGAGACCTTGATGCCATTGATACCGACTTCAGCTCTTGTGACTCTTTGGATGACCGCTCGCATGGACCTAGTGTAGGATTCTCGGCATGAGCACTCAACTCAAAAGCGTCACTTATCGCAGTGCGAAGCCAGAAGATCTCTCTCGGATCGTTCATTTCCAGATTTCGATGGCCTGGGAGACCGAAAAGTTCAAACTAAACCATGACACCGTCACCCAAGGAGTGGGCGAAGTGTTCCGGAATCCTCATCGGGGACAATATTTTGTCGCTGAGAGTTCGGGAAAGGTCGTCGGATGTCTTCTGACGCTGCCTGAGTGGAGCGATTGGAGAAACGGCGAAGTTTGGTGGATTCACAGCGTTTACGTGGAGCAAGACTCTCGGGGTAAAGGTGTCTACAAAGGACTCTACTTGCACCTGAAAGAAGTAGCTCAGAATCACAAAGACGTTCGAGTTCGTGGCCTCAGGCTTTATGTCGACAAGACAAATGAAGCAGCTCAAAAGGTTTATCGCGCTCTTGGAATGAGTGACGAACACTATGATCTGTTTGAATGGATGACGCCTGAGCGTTGATCTCTACCGAGCGCTAAGAATTAAACCGGCGCTGTTCCGTATCGGTTCTTCACAAAAAGAAAATCGCGCTCTCTCTGAGCGATGGGATAGTGCTCAACCGAAAGCTTCGCGCGAACTCGATGAAGAAGCTGAGCTTCATGTCTCCAAAATCTCCTGAGTCCGTTGAGATGCTTCTGAATGTCTTTCGGTGATCGTCGGGCCGCAGCGTTTTCAAGAAGTGCGAGAACGAGGTTTTCTAAAGCGCCGATCGATTCGCCCTTAAAAAAGCGGTCAAATTCGCCCGCAAGCTCAGCTGGAAGCTGGCGAAACTCATACAGGTACGAATGCTTCGAAATCTTTGGGCCCTTCTTGGTCCCAGCCTTCCAGGTTCCTTTACTTCTATTGCGATGGCCGACCATTTCTAAAAGTTTAATGAGAGAGAAGAAAGCTTCACCGCAGAGAAAGCGCGAACGAAATGCACCGTGCATTGAAAAAGCAGACATTAACTCCGCTCCCAACTCTATCTTCAACTCGTCGGGTTCGGTGGTGTACAAAAAGGAAATCTTATCCGACTCCAGGCGCACACCAATCATCGGATAGAGAAAGTAAAATGCGCCAGCGACGTTCCATTTGGGGCGCACTTCCTGGATCATCTTTGCCTCGGCTAGACAGGCATCGAGCTCGGTGAGATGAACTTGAGTTTCGATCCGGTCAGCATCGACCACGATCTTGAGCATCTTATGGTGCTTTTTTCGTCTCTTGGCGTTGCGATATTGAGAGAGGCGGCGACGAAGATTCTTGGCTTTACCGACATAAATGAGTTCGTTCGCCTTGTTATAGACGAGATAGATCCCCGGATCCCTGGGGATCTGCTCGATGAACTCGGGACCGAACTTTTTATCGAATGTCTTGGCCATCTTCGTCATTTATAGTAACACGGGTTCTACAGATGTCCGATTCAGAAAATCCACAAGTTCGCGCCACAGCCCTTCAGCTCGCCATGATTCGAATTAACGTTCGAGAGTACGGCGCGCGCGAAATGAAGAACTATCTGCGGCGCAAAAAATACGGTCCCGAAGAGATCGATGTCGCAGTGGATGCACTCGTTGAAAAGGGACTGATCAGTGATGAACGCTTCTCTCGCATCATTGCTCGACACTCCGCTCAACGCGGCAAAGGCCCGGGGTATATCCGCTCGAAGCTGCATCAAAAAGGTGTAAAGCTCGAACCGTCACAAGCCAAGAAACTTTTTGATGAGTTGTCGACGGAGTCGGAACTTGAACTCGCGAGACGTATTCTCTCGACCAAATATCCGCGTGCTCTAGAAAGCATGAAAGAGAAACAGCGCGCCTATCAGGGGCTGATTCGTCGCGGGATTTCACACGATATAGCTCGGGTTTGCTTTAAGAAGCCCGAGAGTGATTCGGAGACGTTTGAAGAGCAAGAGTGACTTGCCAAGGACCGAGACCAAACGTTTTATAAAGATACTTTTCGCCCTGAGGCCCCTGGCCTTGTCCAATCCCACTCGAATCTCGAGTCAAGATCCGATAATCCGTCACGACCGAACCCTGGTTTGCAGGATTTGCCTTAAAAAGAGCCTCTTTCACAGTCCAAAGCTCTAGCCCGGAAAGTCCGAGTTTTCTTTCGTCGGGAAGTGAAAATCGCTCTGCCATCGTGTCCGAAATCAATCGAGTACGAAGCTCCACGTCGATCCCAATCCCTTGAACAACATCACTTGGATCAGTCAGTCCCCAGGCCACTACGAGATGACCTGCTTCCGACTTTGCATCTGCTTTGGAATGCGAGCGTGATTGAAAACTAAAAGTTTCGAGAACCCAATTGCAGCGTCTCGACTCGGACCATTCTTTCCTTCGAGTTGGATCGGTAATATCCCCGTATTTTTGTTTCTGCTCGGCTGTCAGCCGCTTGAGTTCGTCCGCAGAAAGCTCTGTCTCTACCGACCGGATTAGCAGGGTTGATTTCAATTGGAGTTGAATCGTAGAAGCAAAGTCGGCAGCGGCCTTTTCAAGCTCCAAGGTCCAATCACTGAATACTGTGGAAGAGACGGCTGGCATCCCACAAGGGTATCAAACTCCGCAACGGTTATCCATGTACCCATTTCGGCATCCTTTTTTGGCCCTGATTAAGCAGCATCTGGAAGGTCGGCTGACTCAATTCGTTCTGCATCTTCGATCGACACTTTGCCATTGTCTAGGGGGTCTCCCTGCACCGGCTTGTAGTCTTTTCGTTCGCTCGGGTAGTCTTGAGTAAACTTGTGAAGTTTTTGTTTTTGCTCCACTTTCTCGGCCTTCCGTTTTGCTTTGGTCTTTTGATTCATTCCCATCGCTTTTTTGAGATGCAATGCATTGGCCATTTGAACGGTCGGGTATCGCTGCTATACTCCAGAAAATATGAAGATGAAACTCTCGCTCCTCTCCCTTTTGTTGGTCCTCATGGCCGGCACCTTCGTCTGCGTAAACTACTATAGCTACGTCTTTGCACGGACGGTTATCGGGAAGGTTGTCGACGTACAAAACGTCCTTCAGCCGACGACGATCATTCAAGGGAATCAGACCGGAAAGCTCCCCGGGCAAATCTTCTCTTTCGCGATTGCAATTATGGACGACAAAGGTGAGATCGTCACGGCAAGCAGCGAAGACAGGCAATGGGCTGTCGTCCAAAAGGGACAATGTGCTGAAGCGAAGTTTTTCCCTTACCCACCATGGGCGCTCTCAAAGTCTGGCACTTACTTCGGTGCTCGTCTCTTAAAACTCAACGAATGCAAATAGACTTCGTCATATAGTTAGTAGGTAGTTAGTAGGTAGGAAGCTGTTTGATTTTGAAAAAATCTTTCCACGGATCTTTGAACGAAGTGGACGAAGCGCTGATGCGCCTTCCGATATCTCTCATGTGAAATGAATCCGAATGAATCCCCTTGTTCAATTCGCTCCAGGCAATCGGAATTGATAGGGGAGCATCAAAGCGTGCTCGTGGCGAGTACGGAGCGATCGCAGTAGAGCCTCGTCCATTTCGAAGATAATCCAAAAAGATGCGTCCTGTTCTTTGGGACTTCGTCATCGTTGTCACATATTGACCCGGAAATTTTTTTGAGATGTCCTCGCAAAGAGCGCGGCAAAAATCCTTTCCCATGTCCCAGCTCAGGCGCGGAAGAACTGGAGCAACAACGTGAAGCCCCTTTCCCCCCGTTGTTTTCACGAACGACTTCATTCCGTACTGGGCCAACTCATCGCGAACATGATAGGCACTCGCGACAATCCTGGCCCAGGAGACTTTCTCGTGGGGATCGATATCGAAAACAAACTGATCGGGATGTTCAATGTGTTCAAAATGAGTGCCCCAAGTGTGGAGCTCCAAAACACCTAACTGCGCGAGAGCTAATAACCCTTCCTCCGAATCGATCATGAGAAGCGGATGGCGTTCACCGTTGGTTTTCACGCTTACTTTCTTCACAGCACTTGGAAGACTCTTGTTCCAGTTTTTCTGGAAAAATCCATTTGCATCGCGACCATCAGGGCAACGCAAAATCATCAGCGGCCTTCCCTCGATGTGAGGGAGCAACTTTTTGGCGGCCTTTGTATAATACTCAGCGAGATCACTCTTCGTGATCTTGGATTCTGGATAAAGGATTTTTGAGGCACGCGTTAGTCCCGGTGTGCTCGTGGTCTCGGAGTCCTTTTCCTTTGCATCTTTTTCTTTGATAAACAGCCACGCGTTTTTTTGATCCGCATTTTTCATTCGGACCAAAGCCCAACGTCCAGTAAGTCTCTCACCTTCGATTTCGAATTTGAGACTTCCGTCTTTTAAGGCCGTGCGAACAGAGGCTTTAGGATCGCTGGGTTTCCAGTACCCTTGATCCCAAATTTCCACCTCGCCAGCACCGTACTCACCTTCTGGGATCGTTCCTTCGAAAGAAGCATAATCGAGTGGGTGATCTTCCACTTTCATCGCAAGGCGCTTATCTGAAGGATTCATCGAAGGTCCCTTGGGGACCGCCCAACTTTTAAGAACTCCATCAAATTCCAAGCGCAAGTCATAGTGAAGGTGACTGGCCTGGTGTTTTTGAATCACATACTTCAGATGCCGACCCTGACTCGCGGTCGAGCCTTTGGGTTCTCTGGTGCTCGAGAAGTCTCTTTTTCGATGGTATTCGCGCAAACTCATTCGTTAGCTCGCTTTCCTCTTCTTAGAAGACCTTTGGGCAGACTTTTGGGGAGACTTCTTGCCTCTTGAGCGAAGACTCTTTTCAAGTAAAGGCATCAGATCTAAAACTTTGGATGAGCTTGTCGCCTCTTCTTGCGCAACCTCAGGAGCTTCTTCAACATCGACTCTTTTCTTCTTCTTCACGGCCTTGATCAGTTCTTCGTGAAAGGTGTCTTTGAAAACTTGAGGCTTCCATCGGTCAGAGAGGTCATCGACCAGACGTTCAGCCATGTCGAATTCGGATTTGGAGATTTTGACTTCCTTCGTTCCCTCGGCTGGAAATTCGTATTCGTCGAGAGACTTTAACTCTTTCGAGTATCGAATGATCTCAAGCGCGAGCGCCGGACCCGAGGCGCCAATCAGGACGAGATGTTGCTTGGAGTGCATCACCAAAAGACCTACGCCAAATTTGCGAGTTTTTTTCAGCGTCTCTCGCAAAAGAACGTACGCCTTTTTTCCGCCTTTCTCGGGCAGAAGAAAGTAAGGCTTTTCGAAGAACGCAGGATCGATTTCATCTTGCTCGACAAACTGCTGGAGTTCAATCGAGTCACTTCCCTTCAGGCGAAGTCGGTCGAGCTCGTTTTGATCGAAGATCGAATACTTTCCAGAATCAAGTCTCAGTCCCTTGACGATGTTTCGACTGTCGACCGTCTTTCCGGTGTTTTTATTAATCTTTTGATAACCAATATGCCCAAAGTCACGCTTGTCGATGAGATTGAATTCGGGTCTTTCTTGCGCGTTTTCTGCCGACGCAATCGAAATGGGGATATTGATGAGTCCAAAACTGATATTTCCTCGCCAGAGACTTCTAGCCATATTTTCACCCTATGCTGCGCGATTCACTTCAGACTCCAACTTATCCTCGCGAAGGCCGAGAAAAACTGGATGTCTGAGGCGCTGGTCCGCAGTCCATTCTGTGTATTTGATTTGACCGACGTATTTGGGTTTCACGTAATGAACTCCTCGTCGCTCTTCTCTGCTTAACTCCGTTACAAACGGAGATTTTGAAATCTCCGTCTTTTTTAAGAACTTAAAAATCACACTGAGCGTTTTGGAATCGAAGCCAGTTCCTACCCGGCCGCAATAGACAAAATCAGAGCCTTTCCAGTAACCCAGAAGAAGGGCGCCGAAGCCTTCCCGGCTTCCGCCTGGATCTGTAAATCCCCCGATGACAAATTCTTCTTCATGACGGCACTTCGTTTTGACCCAATCGCTGGAACGCCCAGAGTGATAGGGAGAATCCATCCGCTTCGATATTATTCCTTCAAGGTCATCACGACAGGCAGACTGATAAGCCTTTTCACCCTGAGCAATCTGATGGGGAGCAAATTGAATCGGAGAGTTTTTCTTGGGCCTCAATTTAGATTGGGACTTAGAGTTCAATAGAGTTTGAAGAAGTTTCTTTCGCGCTAAGAGAGGCGCCTCACGCAGATCCACGCCATTGAGATAGAGAAGATCAAAAACATAATAGATGAATCCATTTTTGGCTTTATCGCTGAGATGATTTTGGAGCGCGGAGAAACTCGAAAGGCCTGCTTCGCTCAAAACGACGATCTCTCCATCTAAAACAGCAGTCTCGACATCGAGCTTTTTAACGGCGTCGGCAACTTCAGAGAACCGCTCCGTCCAATCCAACCCGTTCCGACTATCGAGCCGAACTTTCCTATCTTGGAGCGTGCTCAGAATCCGATACCCATCGTATTTGCTTTCATGGATCCAGCCCGCGCCGCTGGGCGCCTTATCCACCAGCTTTGCGAACTCGAGTTGAGGGTGAAAGCTGAGGGTAAGCCGCTTCTTCGAGGCGCTCTGGGGCATACCACCCTTAGAGCATGAGACATGCCACTCCAGCTCTAAGTGGCTGTAATCACGGATTTAAAAGATACTGGACTTTAACGATCTGATAAGTTAATATTTATTAACAATTGCCCGAGGGGAAACTCATGAAAAGCTTCATCAATCAATTGAGCGTGATTTCAATCGGACTCTTCGCGTTTTCCTGCAACGCGCCCTCTTCCAGCTCCATTGGAGGATCCTCGGATGTGAATCCTGGTGGCCCTGCTATCGGAGTTAAGCAGCAAGAAGGCCCAAACACCGTTTGCATCAAAGACACTGTTTCACTCGTGTCGCTTGGCGGAACCTTAAATGTGGGCGGCGCAGACATCCTCTCGGGAGATCTCCTCGGCCTGAACAACAGCTCCGTCCAATTTGGTGGCTCAATCGTTCTGCAAGGTTCTCTCTATCTCAACTCCTCCGCCCAGCTTCATGAAGGCGGCGCAGACATTATAACCGGAAGCGTTGTTCAAGCAGACGAATCCGAAAACACTGCCCTTCTCACCGCATTCATTTCATCGCTTAGCACACTCGCACCCACACAGGACTTCGACACCATCACTCACACGACCGTCATTCATAGCTCCGGCGCAGTGAACGTGATCGCGATCCAAAATATCGAACTCAGTGGCGCTCAAGAAATCACCTTAGAAGGTGCTGCAACCGACATCTTTGTTCTCAATGTTGCGGGCAATATCTCCACAGGCGGCGGAGCCTCCGGGATTTATCTGAGCGGCGGCCTCGTTCCTAAGAACGTGATCATCAACGCTGTTGGAGCGGGCTCTGGCATCTCGATCGCGGGCGCAGATATTATCAATGGAACCTTGATTGGACAGGACCGTTCAATCAATCTCGGTGGCGCTAACATCATCAATGGTGCGGTTGTCGGTAACGGAATTTCCGTTGGCGGCGCAAACGTTGTCATGAGTCCTCAGGGATTTTGCGGAGTGACCACTCCTCCGAATCCAACGCCTTCACCAAGCCCGAGCAGCACCTCTGCCCCGAGTCCTTCGCCTAGCGCGAGCGCTTCACCTGCACCAAGCCCTTCACCGACCGCGAGCGCGAGTCCAACTCCAAGTCCGTCATCATCAAGTGGCGCAGATTGCGGTGAACTTGTTTGCCCAACAGGTCCTATTGGCGGCGGATCAATCGGGATCTAATTTTTGGCGGCGATTTAGTTCAAATGATCGAGCTGCGGCATGGGCGCGGTGTTCAAGTAATCTTGCACGCTCATTCCGAGACCTTGAATCATAAAACGATCAAGACCACTTCGCTTGATGTCTGATTGAACTTTCTGGTTGGATAAACGGGACGCGTCCGTCGCTCTTTCGACTCCCGTTGAAGTCTGCTTCTTGAGCTCCTTGAAAAGAGTCATCGGATAAAAGAAGTTTCTATTTAATCCAGGATAACTCATCACTGCCTTCGCACCAGTCTGAAGCCAATCGGGCGCAAGGGTGCTTCCGTAACAAGACTGCATGAACACCAGATCCAGCGAAGGAAATCTTCCTTTCCACTGATCAATTTCCTGCCAGCTCAGTAACGGGGAACCCGGCGTCGTCATGATGTTGTTGGGAAGCCCATGGGTCAGCAAGAACAAGTCGTAGTCTTGATGTTGAGACTCCATGTAATCCAGAGCGGCTTCGAGCGTGTTTGCATTGAAGCTATTGTAGGAAATCCGAAGCACTTGATCGTAAACGCCCACCAACTCCGGAGCAAAGACGTCCCAAGCGAGATCCTCAATTCGAACCTCTTCTTGCGTATGATAAATTTTCTTGAGGTCACTATCGAAGTAAGACTGGAAGGTCCGGTCAAGCGCGACAAAGACCATGTTGCGTTGAACACGGGGCGCGTGGTGGGTGTCGGGTCTTCCGACGTGGTAAAGTTCCAAGGCCTGCGCGTCTGCCGATGACAGGTGCGAGACATATTGCGGTGGTAGCTCGACCTGCTGAAGAGTCTTCGCGTTTGGTGTGTGTGGCAACGCGAGGCAGCCGCTCAATCCTGCGAGCAGTGCAAAAGAGATCAAACTAAAAACCAATCGCTTAAGCATGGACCGTCTCCGATCCCGATTGCTGCGTCATCTTGATTCGCGCCGAGATGATGAACATAGAAAAAATCAAGAGTGCACTCGAGATCAATTGGCTCGTCGACATTCCGAAAAGAAGGTCGACGCCACGATACGCGTCGCCGCGAAAGCTCTCAGTCAATGTTCGTGCTATCGAATAAAGACCGAAAAACATCCAAACCAAGGATCCTTGGAGTTCAGGCTTTTTCCGGTAGAACTCGCTCCGAGACACAGCCAGCAAAATTCCGGCGATCACGAAACCGGCAAACGAGTCGTAGAGTTGGACTGGATGAACGGGAAGGCCCAGGTAGGGCATTTCAGATTCGGGATTAAAATATCGAACTGCCCAAGGGTAGCGACAAAGCCTTCCCCAG
>Ga0302315_10003829_pt1 | contig 13405 bp, 11 predicted proteins | sample III_Palsa_N3_1_FD_200532 | JGI IMG/M metagenome (GOLD analysis project Ga0302315, IMG submission 200532) | Peat permafrost microbial communities from Stordalen Mire near Abisko, Sweden - III_Palsa_N3_1 | ecosystem: Environmental > Terrestrial > Soil > Palsa > Peat permafrost | place: Sweden... | reverse complement strand
TCCAAAGCCTGGAGAAATTGCTGAGTTCGTTGACCTCGCGCACGCGCTTGGACCACAGAATCAATTCTCCCCGTTAGAAGTTCCGACGATCGGAAAAACAAAGCTCGACGGTTACTTCTATCTCTCGCTCGATGCCCAGGCCTTCGCCTCGGCTTTGAGCGCAGCGAATGGAGATGAAGCAAATCTGACGACCGCGTGGGCGAAGATCCTCAAGCTCCCAAATCCAGAGACATGGGCATCCCTGAGCAAAGCCGATCAGGATCAAATGGCTGCGTCGATTCCTGGCGCAAAAGATCATCTCCACCATCTGAGAAACTTTTTGAAAGCCCTGAAGAAAACTCTTCAAAACGACGACGCCGACAAGCAAGCCAAAGTCTTCGTTAAAAGCTTTCGTGGCGAAGGAACCGATCTCTATCCTTTGGCCGCACTGGCGACCCTTTCGGATAAAGGCCATGTAACAACGCTTGAGCGCTACAGTCTTCGAAGACTCGAACAGCCTTCGGAAGAACCAGTTGTGGTGCAGTTCGAAAACATCGGCAGTGACTACGTTTTTCCAGCTCAATTGCTGTACTAAACTCAAGATCGAGAAGTCCGCTTAGTCGCGCTATTCGTGTCGTTCGTGACCCTTTTTCTGTCCAAACTTTTTACGATAGTTCCGGTATTGAAGAGTGTCCCAACTGACACATCTCTATTTCTCACGACTTTTTCGAACGCATTCACTGGCCCCGCTCTTGCTCTTACATGGGGTTATGAAGCCTTCTAAAAGTTTGACCAAGATTTTAATGGCTTCGATTTTCGCTTCGGCGCTTATAGCGATGACCGCATATGCCGGTGACGACTTACTTCAACAAGAAAAAGTCATTGAGGATGTCACTACTAAGAACGTTCCCGCGATCCAGGCGTTGATCGCAAAGAAATATAATTTCAACTTCGCTTCCGAAGATGTTCGGCCTCTGGATATGGCGGGAGTCAACTGCGATCCAGAAATGACGCAACTTCTGATTTCAGCGGGTGCAAATCCTGACTTCTCTGATCCCACTTCAACCTACCGACATACCACCTTGGAAGATTTCGAGCATGATATGTCGAAAGATCAGAGAAAGGATCCAGCCTGTCAGAAGACGTTGGCAATCATGCAAGCCCACTCCCACGATTCTCCAAACCAACACGCGATGGACACCATGAGCAGATATACCATCGACGCCAAAATCGTCGGTCTTATCGCCAAGGACGATTCCTTAGGCGTCATCAAATATACGAGCCTCATGGGCGCAAGAGTCGTTTCCAACCTTTACGAAAAAGGTGAAATTGCTGTCATTGGCGCAGATTACGAGATTCAAAAAATATTTTCTAACAGCGCTAAATAGTCGTAATTCTAAAATTTCGATCTAATGAAAAAGCCGGAGCATTTCTGCTCCGGCTTTTCTAATTTTGACGCAACTCACCTCAAAAAAGGACTAAGTCCTTTTTAGAGCAGGTTACTTGCGAGCTCAGACAACTTCGAACGCTCACCCTTGGTCATGGTGATGTGTGCAGAGATCGACTCGTCTTTGAAACGATCCACTAAGTAAACCAAGCCGTTGTTGGCCGAGTCGACATAAGGATTATCGATCTGGTAACTATCGCCGGTCAGAACGATCTTCGTGTTATCGCCTGCGCGAGTCACGATCGTTTTGATTTCGTGCGGAGTTAAGTTCTGGGATTCGTCGACGATCAGATACTGCTGCGGAATGGAACGACCACGAATGTACGTGAGAGGTTCAATCTGCAAGAGTCCCTGGTTCATCAATTCCTGACAGCCCTTGCCTGCTCCACGACGTGCAGTTCCGCCTCCACGGCTTGTGCCTGTCGCACCGAAGAGAAAGTCGATGTTGTCGTAGATCGGTTGCATCCAAGGATTCAACTTTTCTTCGATATCACCGGGCAAGAAGCCGATGTCTTTACCGAGTGGGAAAACTGGACGCGAGACGAGCAGACGATGGTAAACACCTTCGTCGACAGTCTTGGCGAGACCTGCTGCGATTGCGAGCAAGGTCTTACCGGTTCCGGCTTTACCAACAAGGCTGACCAGTTTGATGTCGTCATTCAAAAGAGCGTCCATCGCAAAAGCTTGCTCGGCGTTCTTCGGAAAGATTCCCCAAAGGCCTTCGACTGGCTTGAAAATTGGGACGATACAATCAAGCTCTTTCGAATAGCGGCCCATCGCAGTGTGCGTCGGATTCGCCGAATCTTTGAGGATGACGTATTGGTTTGGCTTGAAAGTCTGAGTACCTTCTTTATAAGCCAATCGCTTGTTCGCATAAAACTCGTCAACTAAGTGCGCATCGACACTCACGGTGAGTGTTCCAGCGTAGAGCTGATCGGGTTCGACACTTGATGGTTCGTAATCTTCGGCAGTGAGTCCAAGAGCATCCGCTTTAATGCGAAGATTGGTGTCTTTTGTGACGAACACGACCGGGCGCTTCGGGTGATCTTTACGAAGCTCCATTGCAACCGCAAGAATGCGATTGTCGGCCTTATCCATCGGCAGATCCAGAGGAAGTGGAGTCATTCCCCCCAACTCGACGCTGAGTAGTCCGCCTGTTGGAAGCTTTACGCCTTTGGAGAGTTCACCATCGGCACGCATCTCATCGATCAACCGAGAAAAAAGACGCGCATGTCGTCCGTTCTCGCTCATCTCACGCTTAAATCGATCAATCTCCTCGATGACGGTGATCGGAATCACCACATCGTTGTTGCCGAGTTTAAAAATAGCTTGGGGATCAAAAAGCAGGACGTTTGTGTCGAGAACGAAAGCTTTGCGCATATCGTTAAGAGCCTCCTTGCCCTTGAGTTGGAATGCCGACTAGCCTGTCATTAGTATGACAGAACTCGGCAAAAATTTACAAGGCAGGATCTTTGATTAAATCCCGATTTTAATGTCGAGGGAGACCAGATAGCGCCTTTGCCCGTCTTCGCCGACCAAAGCGTCCTGTTCTTGAGCGTAGGAGGCCACAGTCAACTTCAGGAGCCAGAGGTCCACGGCAGCACCAAAGGTCGGAAGCATTTCATTCAAACCCGCATAGAAGGTCAGGAGAGGTAGCGCAAGGCTCACCCCAATATGGTTCTTTTGTTCAAACTGGACGTTCTCGTTCAGATTTTGAAGATCATACTCGAACGTGCCTGTCGTATACGGGGTGAACTTATAAATCGCCGCGACCCCGGTCGAAAGGTTTGCGTCTTGAGTTTCAGTCGGGGCCCCGAAGTTCAAATCGCCGATTTGATTGTAAGCAAGTCCCCACTGAATCTTCAGCCTCGGGTTGACGTTGTGAATGAACTGCGCGCCGATGTCCGGTGCGCTAGCCGTCTGAAATCCGCCAACAATGGAATTGAACTCCGTCTGGCTCATGTTCACCAGCTGATTGAGCGAAAGTGGATAGTATCCCCCACGACGCCACGCAAAGGTGTACCCCACCCCGATGCGCAAATCATCGACAGGATCTTTCTTCCCTTTCGAAGCAGGCAACACAGAAACTCCATACGAAAACTGAAGCGCCTCGGTCGTCTGATAGCCGAGAGCGAACTGCGGCAACGAAAGATTTCTTGAGGTCAATCCCACTTGTTGATCGACCATATAGGCCACACCGAAGTTCGGAAGTACCAAGGCCGGCGCTATCTGCGCGTTCGCATAAATATCGCGTCCGACAAGCACGTTTAACGAATCAGAATCGAGATTGTGAAACGCTTTGATCGTGTTGCTGACCGAACTGATCGTGTCTGTCGAGGTCTCAACCGTGACCGGCATCAGATGAAACTCAAATCCTTTGTTGCCCGCCATCGTTGCGGGGTTCACAAAAAGTCCATCTTCGTCCGTGGCCGTCGCAACCGTCGCTCCACCCATCGCAGTCGTCATAGCTCCGCGATAAAGCGGATTCAACCCGGCGGAATCTGCGAAAGCAGAACCCGAGAGAGTGAGAGCGAGACCGGAACTAAGAAGTGCTCCCCAAAATGCTGAAATGCCCAGGGAGTTTCGGCTCATTGCCATAATGCCCCAGTATTAATCAAATTGATGATACCTGCGGAAGCGCACGCGACTGGGTCATTCGCTACGTTGGGATGACACTGGTTCCAATCGCGAATCGCGGTGGGACAGTGACCGCTATTCCCACAAGTGGTGAGTGTACATCCGCTCCCTTGCCAGTTTGGAAGAGGAAGCACTGTTCCTTTGCATCCGGCCTCGCAAGCAGCGTCGAGAGTCGCCGAGTTGAGGAGAAGTTCGATTGCCTGAAGCTGCGTACTGGCGCTCCCCGAGACGATCGCTGCTTCGTCTTCCAAGACATCCAAGAAGTTTTCCAACGCCGCTGCAACGGTACATCCCTCCGTCGCCATCGCGGTGGTATTATTCACCCAAGGAAACGCCATAGTCGCATGAATGGGATGAAATGTTGCGGTCCCGTAGCGAGATGCGGCTCCGCCCATCACAGCCATACTCATCATCAGCATGTAAAGATTCGAGTCATCGATTCGGTCGGAGAAAAGCAATGACCCAGGATTGTTGCTGGTGGCGTTAATCAAATTGCCAGGTGCAATCACCTCTCCCGTAGTCAGCGTCGTCAACAAGACTTCCATTCCATATCCACCAGACTCGACAACTTTATCAGCGGTCGTGGACGGAAAAATCTGCGAGAGATAACCGAGAAGAGACGCACTCGTTAAGGTATTTCCATCAAGACCCAAGTTGGTGAGCACTTGAAAGAAGTTCACTTCAGCATCACAACCGTAAGCAGACGCAGTGATGAGTCTCACCTGATTGTTCGAAGCAGAAGAATTATAAACCGGCAGGATCGTGGTGAGCGCATCGCCACAATCACCCGTGGTCAAATAGTTATTTGTAACATCAATCGCAGATTGCGTGGTAGCGGATGAACCGCAACTCAGAGAAAAAATAATAGGGAAAAATATTGAGAGAAGCGCGACAGAGGAAAACTTTTTACGCCCGGAAATTTCGAACATCCTGTTCGCTCCCCAAGATCATCACCAAAATTTGGGCGACGATCTTTTCATGACCCCGGGCTTCCGCCCTGATCTACGAAATGGGGTTCGCGATCAGGAAAGAAATTTCACAATACGTTCGCATCCTTCTTGGAGCGATCGATCGTCCAGAGCAAAACTCATTCGCACGAAGTTTGGTTCTCCAAACGGAGTTCCAGGAACCACTGCGACTTTGGCTTCATTGAGAAGTCTCTCAGAGAATCCAAAGGAGTCCTCACCCGCCTTGAGAGCTCCCTTTACACCCAAGAAGATGTAGAAAGCGCCGTCAGGGCTGATGACTTCTATTTTGCGGTTTTTCTTCAAAATTTCCAAGGCTAGATCACGTCTGCGGTGATAAATTTCGGCGTTTTTTTCGAAGTAAGAGTCGGGAAGTTTCAGGGCGGCAAGACTTGCCCACTGTGCAAGGGCATTGATGTTCGAAGTGCTCTGTCCCTGCAGCGTAATCATTGCGGAAGTGATCTCAGAAGGAGCAACACTCCAGCCGATTCGCCATCCGGTCATCGCAGCAGACTTCGACATTCCATTGACGGTGATCGATCGGGATCTGAGCTCAGGTGCGCAATCCAAGAACGATGCGAATTCCACACTTCCAAAAGTGATGCGATCGTAGATTTCATCCGAGATCACCCAGACGTTCTTCGCAAGATCACTCATCAAAACTTTTCCAAGCGCTTCGAACTCTGCGCGCGAGTACATCATGCCTGTCGGATTGCTTGGAGAATTGAGAACGAGAACTTTTGTTTTGGGAGTGATCGCGGCTTTCAATTGCTCAGGAGTAATTTTAAAATGCTGCGAGAACGGCGCGTGAATGAGTTTCGGAGTTCCCCCCGCAAGCTTCACCATCTCGGGATAGCTCAGCCAGAACGGAGACGGAATCAAAACTTCATCGCCTTCGTTCAAGAGTGCGAGAAAAGAATTGAACAGCGCTTGTTTGCCACCGTTGGTGACAACGACTTCGGCGCCCTTCCAAGGTTGGATTTTTGCGACGTGAGGTTGCTGAAGATTGGTCTTGCTAGCGATCGCTTCGCGAAATTCTGGAATCCCTGCGGCCGGAGTGTACTTTGATTTGTTCGCGTTGACCGCGTCGATCACGGCCTTCTTCGCTTCTTCAGGTACTGCGAAGTCGGGCTCCCCTGCCGTGAGATTCACAACATCGATGCCCTGGGCTTTCATCGTCTGAACCATGGCATTGAGCTTGAGTGTCGCGCTTTCTGAGACACCATCCATGCGAGAGGAGATGACAGTTTTCATTTGGAGATTTTTTCCTTCATTTTATCTTTTAGGCGTTTCAAGACGGTCTCAGGCACGTAAGACGAGATGTCTCCACCGTAACGGTGCAATTCTTTAATCATCGAAGAGCTGACGAAAAATAAATTCTGCGCAGTCATCATAAACAACGTCTCCACATCAGGATTGAGCTGTTTGTTCATCGACGCCATCATAAATTCGTATTCAAAGTCGGATGCCGCGCGGAGTCCGCGGATCACGCCCGAGATATTGTGCGTTCGCGCGTAGTCCATGATCAGGCCTGGCCAACGATCGACCTTCACACCCTTGCGACCAGCGGTGACTTCTTTAATGAGCTCAATGCGTTCATCAAACGAGAAGAGCGGATCTTTGTTGCCCGTTCCCGCGACGACGATAATGACTTCGGAGAAGATGTTGAGGCTTCGATCCAAGATGTCGAGGTGACCGTTGGTGATCGGATCGAAGGATCCAGGATAGATTGCTCGTCTTATACTCATTTGGTGCTCACCAGTGCCTTCTCTAGTTACCCTGACGTTGCCCGTTCATAAGTACTGAGGACACTATCACCATAGTTTTTCTCGCGAATTTTTACAAGGTGGCCGACTTGATCGGGCACAGATTCAACCATCGACTTGTGAATCCCCCACTCCATGCAGAAGATCCCAATATCGCTCAAGAGCTGCTCCCAAGGCCACTTCAAGCCCTCGAGCAGTTTCATTTCAAAGCCGCCTTCATAGGGAGGATCTGCCAAAACCAGGTCGTAAGGGGCGTTTTTTAAGATTCGTTGAGCAACTTTGTCCACTGATTCGGAAATGACTTCAATCTTATCGAGCACCTTTAAATCCTGGGCGTTCGCCTCGATCATCTTCACGGCCGGGATGGAAATTTCGACAAAGGTCACATGCGTTGCACCGCGCGAGAGTGCCTCAAAACCGAGTGCACCTGAGCCTGCGAACAGATCCAGGACTTTGGCGTCGGGAATATTGGCTTGAATGGAATTGAAAAGCGCTTGGCGTAAGCGCGCATGGGAGGGGCGCGTTGCGAGCCCCGATGGAGTCTTGAGATAACGACCGCGAAACTCACCCCCAGTGATTCTAAGCATAGGGGTGTTCTACAACAGATTGGCTGGCAAATCCCTTGTCTTGTAAAGGATCAGCCGGTTTTTTTGAAAGGCTTAACGTTGCTTGCAGTACCCGTCGCAGTGGCTGCGAGCCTTGCTACTGGAACTTTGAATTCGGTTCCATCAGTCATCTTCACGCTGAGAGCTTGATCTGCGAAGCTGACGGTCACTTCCTGACCTTCAAATTCGTATTTCAACTTCAAGGTCATGTTCCCAGTCAACGTCATCGTCAGACTTCCGTCCGAGTTCCCGCCAGTAGTTCCGCCGGTATTTGCCCCAGAGCTTGCCCCAGTGCCTGATTGATTCGACATACTCATCTCCTCGGCCTCATCGAGGCCTCCATCAAAACTAGTTCCTTCGGCCGCTGCAACAGCGGTTTCAATTTCCGTGTCTTTTTCAAATTCTGCTTCGGCAGTGGTCGTGATCGCCCGATCGAGCGCACTGTCCACAGCGCTATCCAAAAGCCCGGTCACAGAATCGTCACCCTTCAATTGAGAAAGCGTCGCTTCCATATCGGAGTCGTCGATTTGTGCGCTGGCTTGGATTTCTTTCAAAATATCTTCTTCGGAAGCTTCCGTGAGCATTTCAGTGATATCGCCTGCGAAAGCGCCACTGGGAGTAGACTCCAATACTGGAAACACGGTTGGCTCAGCTTTCGGTTCACCAGAAGAATCAAGAGACGAATCACCAAAAGAATGAGGAGATTCGGTGGACGCAGCCGTAGTCATCACCGTTGTTTTCACTGTCGGTGTTGGTGAGACTTCCATCTCGTGCTGAAGCTCTTCGATCTCGCTCATGATCTTTTCAAGCTCGTCTTTTTCGGTACTAGCGTCGTTCATAGTGTTACCCATGGTGTTTCCGTCCTAACGACAAATCGAGAGTCTGATCTGCCGCAATAACAGATCGGAGGAAACCTGAATGAAATTAACGAACAATTTTGACACCCCCACTTTTTTCGATAACACGGCGCGGTAATTTGGCTTTTTTACTCGCCAAACGAAAAACTTGGCTGCTATGAAGAGTCCCCCCGTCCGAATTGAAAATGATTTTTGAGAAGATGGGGCTGGCGTTGTGTGGCCAGGAGTTGAGTGGGGAAGTTAATGGAACAGCCGTCTAACCTTAAGTCTCTTTTACTATTGGGAAAATTGCCAAAGGCGGCTCCATCTGCCCCTGCGCTCCTTTCTCCGTCTTCAACTGTAATAGCGACACTAGGATCCGAAACCGCAGTGGCTCCGAGCCTCCCTCCCGTTCCCCCGTCCTCATCTGAAGCAGTCAATGTAATGACTCCTGTCGTGCCGCCAGTTGCGCCGACAACTCTTCCTCCCCTTTCGAACGGCATGACCAACAGCATGCAGTTCTCGTCGCTCGTCCCCGCGCTCATGACCTTAAAGGGTCAGATGATGCAGGATTTGGAAGAGCACGTTTCAAGACTTCTGACTTTAAATCCTAGCCGTCGCGAAGCCATCGCGATTTATCTCGATCGCCTCGCCAACCAAACTTCGTCGCCCAGTGGCGCGGGTGGAACTGGAGACGCTGCTGGCGGACTTCGTCGCTGGATCGAAGGTCCACGCAGTCCCGGTCAGAACGCCGCTCTTCGCGCCTACTTCGAAGAAGTCGCCATCATCTATCTCAGCCAAGCGATCCTTTTAAAGGCCTGGTCGGATGCGGGCATTCGCCCTTGGAACGAATCGGATGTCGGCAAACTCAATTGGTCTCTCAGCACTGCTTTGAAACCTTTGCTTCCGATCGACCGCGAAGGCTGGCAGGTCACGCGCCCGAATCTTTATTCGTGGTACACGCCGAGCAATACGATTCAGCACCAAGTTTGGCTGACTCTTGATCAAGCTCGCATGTCCGAAGACGGTCCGTCTCTTCTGTTTTCAATCTCAGGACCTGCGCGCCAAGCTCGTCCCGAAGCTGTCATCCCGCATGGCTATGATCTGCGCTTCTTCAATGCGATTTGGAAGTCGATGCCCGGTTTCGGCGCCGACTTCTCGAGCGACAACGGTCCGATCAAACGTCACCGTGTCGCCTTTTCTCCGAGCCTTCGCGATGGAACGATGGTCCGCACCGGTCCGTCAAACCTTCATTGGGCTGGGATGGAGCAATGTCCATTTCAATTGATGATCGCTGAATTGATGCAGCTCTGGTGGGGACCACAAGCTCCTCCCATTTGGGGAATTGGGAGCGGCCTCGAAGCTCACACCCGTGATCAACTCTCTTTAGGATTAAATTCGCCGAAGCCTTCCCTCCTCTCTAAGATTGCTGAGATGGAAGCCTGCGATGTGAGTTTCGTTTTGGAAGAACGCACCGTGCGCTCCCAAGGCAGAAACGCAGAAGCTCAGCGATTTAGAGATCAACTGGATTCACTTCCTTACTTCAAGAAACTGAAATCTCCGGGCACAAGCTTAGGCGATCTTCAGGCGTGCATGACCTTGAGCAAACTTCGTCCTGGCGGCTTGATGTGGTGGGGACGCGAAGAGCCGCTCTCGCAACAAGACGGACCGGAAGTTCTCTCGTTTCTCTTGGAGCGTTCGAAGATCGTTTGTGAATGGGATTTTTCTCATCTCGAACACGCGCTGCCTACTTCGCTGCCGCTCTTTCCGAAGTACCTTTACTTGCTCTCGCGCGAAACTCGCGTTGAAGAGCGACTCAGTCATCGCCCCCTTCGCATCACGCTCAGTGGCCAGATCCGTAGTCACATCGAACTTCCGGTCATGTTGCAAGACGCTCTTGAAAGCGCGACCCAAGCGAACCCGCAACCTCGCGGCCAATATCAAATTCATCAGCAAGTCAGTCCAACTCCTCAAAAAGACTGGGCAGAACGCTGGCCCGATGCGGCTTCTCAAAATACTTTGCGCGCGCTCGAAAAACTGCGCTCTGTTTCAAATCCGTTGGCGAACGCCTGTACTGTTCAAGCCGTATCAGCGCTCAGTGCAGAACAAATTCCGGCCAATTGGCAAAATCTCAGCGCCGATGGTGGCTCGATCGGTGTTTGGCTCCGTTCGCAGGACCGCGAACTTTCAGTCCTGCCTCTTCATCAGGTGACACCAAACGATGTCACTCACGGCGGATTTACTATTTTGGTTCCAGATCCTTCTTGGACGGTCCCTCTCGCAGCTTATCTCTGCTCGCAAACTGTTCGCGAGTGGCTCGATCACCACGCCGAAAGAAAAGGCGATAAGTGGTCACTCAACGAGCAAACCGTTCGCTGGATCCCCATTCCAAAATCATTGCTAAAAAGCTTGCAGGCTTTATCGCCAAACGCGCCTCAAGTTTTGAGCGCTGAGTGGGAAAAGCTGATTCAAGAAGCCTCTCAAGACTCCAAAAAGACCAAGCAAGTGCAATCGATCGTCGCGACTCGCCTTCCAAATGATGAAGCGGGCCTGGATCTTCGCGCAGCGTTTTTTGTGAAGACCGCGCAGATGCTCGATCACATGAAGACGACGAAGAAACGTCTACTTGCCGTGGTCGACTCTCAAGGACGCATCAACTGGTGTGAGCTTCTTCAAGTTTTGCCGAAGAGCGAACTGATTCCGCTCAGCACGCATCCGCAAATTCAGATCTCAGGCAATCTTCCGCCTCATCTTCCGATCACTCGGATCGACAAGGTCAAGACCCCATCACCAGGCTTCATGCTCTCCACGGAATTGGGACTCTTTATCCATCTCGCGTGTGGCGGAGCCACTGAAGGGACCCGCGCCCCAAGCGTTCTCACGGACATGCTCTGGGAACAGCTCTCGAGCGTCCAGCACCCGACGTGGAGCGAGCTCGTGCAGTCCGTAAAGCTTCCGAGACGCCTCGACTTCGCTCAATCAACGGCTCAGGATGTTTTGAAATCTCACGCTGAAAGTGTCGCCCATCTCAGCGCACTCGGTGAGTTGCTTATCGCCTGTTCAGTGTTTTGATACGGACCGTTTCGGCAGAATTTATGGCTCAAGAAAATGAAAAAATTAAGGGACTGGTTGAATTGAGTGCGGACAAAAGCACGGTCCATTCAATGCGATCCATCTTCGCCCGACTGAGTGCAAAGTATCTTTTCTTTATGGCGGTCGTCTATTTAGGAGTTCAATTCGGGCTTTGGGAGATGAGATATATCCTGAGGCCGTCTTCAAATTACGAACCTGGGTTTGCACCTGAATTCCTTTTCACTTCCCGCAATGAAGAATCGTACGGATGGATTTACCTTATTTTGATCGCATATTTCATGACTACAGTCTTTTTTAGGATGTGGAACAAGATGATCAACCCCACGTTTCCAAGGTTCAAAGTCAGGGATCTATGGATTGGCGGATTTTTCATTTTCCTTTTCACGTGCACTGAGGTCTTGATGGTCGCACAGTCTTCGAAATAACTTTCGGAAAAATCCAAGCTATCTTACTAAGGGCAATACCTTTCCATCACTCTCCTTCCGAAACTTTCAACCGCATGTTGAAGATTGTGCGCGCGGCAGATGAGCCGAAGATTTTCGACAGAATCCACCCCACCTTTTGCGTGAGGAACGATGTGATCGAGTTCCAATTGATATCGCGATTGGCACCGTCCATTTGAGCTCGAGGCTTCGCACTGACCTTGTGCTCTCACCCAAATTTCACGACGGACCCGATTTGAAATGTGTTTTCTTGAGCGAACTATTTTTGTTTGCACCGTTGCGGAGTCAGATTCGGTGTTTTCCCTTTCGCAATTCGCGTTCTTTTCGCCGTTTTCGTTCTTTCCCTCCGCGCTCAATCCACGCTTCTTATTTTGGTGCTTCAATTCTTTTTGAACAAGATAAACGAGAAGCGCCGAAGTCCCGGCATCAGAAAGAGTGTGAGCGAGAAACGCCTTCAACTCATCGATCTGGCCATGTATTTCTTTTGAAACCACGAGTTTGATTTCATACTGCTCTTCAGAAATCTGTCGATCTCGTTCGAGAAGTTTCGCTGCAACATTAGGAGCGAGTTCAAGGAGAGCTGATTGGCATTCTTTCTGAGTCATCCCAGAGATTTTCTCCAACGTCTCGCGCTTTTGTTCAGGTTTCAAATGCGCGGCCCGAAACGCTGTTTGAACCTGCGAGGCATTTGAGAGAGAAATCTCACCCGATTCAATTTTAGCTTTGGCCTCTGGAACATCCCTCATCAATCGCATCGCCGAAATCCGTCTATGCGCAGATCCTTCGCTGAGACCCAGGTGCTTGACTGCGAACTCAAAGAGACTCGAATATCCGTATTCAAGAAATAAGAGTCTTCTTTCAATCTCGCGAAGATGCTCGACCAACTCAAGCGTCGCCTTTCGTTCAACCACGACAAGATCTTGAGTGCGTTTGACGAGATCCGACTTTTCCAACGATCGAATGTTTTGCATGGGCGATTTCATAACATGCGATTTTTGAGGCCTCTGGCAGGCTTCAAGATGAAGAGATTTTGGAAATTTGTTTTTTTAAAAACCGAGATTTAGAACGCGCTAGTAGTCAGCTTCACAGCGCGCTGAAACGAGAAATAGAAACCGAACTCGGAAAGCAAGAATGTCATTCTGAAAATATCGTCAAGAAAAATGTTAAAAATAAAGAGAAAATTTTTCGAAATACTCTACTTCAAATTTCGGCATGAATTTCATTTAAATAAAAACGGAAGCTCTTGGAATACAGAACAGAGATCGCCTACTCTCGCTCGAGAACTCGCCCGTCTGTTTTTATCCAGGAACAGCTTTCGTTATTCCAGACCGCTTCTACTCAAAACTTCCTCTGTTCGAGGCTGTTTTTGTTATCCGCCTGTTCAGTGTTTTGACAGTCAAACTGTCCAAACTTTAGACACTCAATAGCAGTGTGTCACGCCTGACTCACCCTCTTCGATCTGACGTATTTTTCCACGAACCTCAACCTTGGCACCCACGCTGCAATAAGTCATTGCAGGTTGATTCGTCACAGTCGGGAAAGACTTCTTAGACTGTGAGTTTTACTGAGTTTCCGAGCTTCTGTACGTTTGTTTTCGGCAATTAAGTAAAGCGCTAATCCTATCTCCCCACCCC
>Ga0302315_10003825_pt1 | contig 13411 bp, 7 predicted proteins | sample III_Palsa_N3_1_FD_200532 | JGI IMG/M metagenome (GOLD analysis project Ga0302315, IMG submission 200532) | Peat permafrost microbial communities from Stordalen Mire near Abisko, Sweden - III_Palsa_N3_1 | ecosystem: Environmental > Terrestrial > Soil > Palsa > Peat permafrost | place: Sweden... | reverse complement strand
GGCTCGCCGGGATTATAGGAAACTCCGCCCCAGCTAAAGTTCGCGAGATTTCCTCGAGCAGCGGTACCCGAACCAGCTGCGCTGGTTCCATTGATTTGGGTATAAACTTCAGGCATTCCAAACGGCAAGACGGGCTCAAGGGCCGTCGCTACCCAACGAATCCCTTCGAGCAGTGTGTACATGACTTCGCGAAGTTCTTCGCGCTTGGATTCATCTTTCGCCAATGCCCAAGGCTTGGTGCGATCAATATATAAATTTAAGACGCGGGAGCGCGCAACGGAGGCAACAATGTAAGCTTGTGGATCAATCTTATCTAAAGTCTCGCGAAGCTCCGCAGGCAACTTGGCAAACGACTCGCGAACTTCCGACGAATGAGTCGGTGCCGAAGGAGCACTGAGATCTTCACCTGGAAAATATTTGCGGGCCATGCTGATGGAGCGGTTCACAAGATTTCCGAAATCGTTAGCGAGATCGGCGTTTACTTTTCCGACCATCATTTCCCAAATGAAGTTTCCATCTTGAGAAAAATTATTGTCCGACAAGAGATAATATCGGAAAGCGTCGGGACCGGTGATTTTCATGACTTCATCAGGAGTAACGGAATTTCCAGTACTTTTTGACAATCTTTCGCCACCGAATTTTAAAAATCCGTGTGCGAAGACCTGACGAGGCAATGGAATGTCGAGAGCCATGAGCATGGCAGGCCAGTAGATGGTATGAAAGCGAGAGATGTCTTTTCCGATGACGTGAACGCGTGCGGGCCAACGTGCATCGAACAGGCGCGCGCCTTCGCTCTTCGGATCTTTTAGTTTAAATTCCATTCCAGCAGCGGTCAGGTAATTAATCAGAGCATCAAACCAAACATACACAACATGCTTTGGATCCCAGGGAAGTGGAACTCCCCAAGTGAAGGTCGAGCGCGAGATGGAGAAATCCTTCAGGCCCGATTGAATGAAGTTTACGACTTCGCCACGGCGATAGTCGGGCAGCAAAAACTCAGGATTCGCCTCAAAATGCTTCAAAAGGCGATCTTGATATTTAGAAAGTTTGAAAAAATAGTTTTCTTCGGTGATCCATTTTGGAACGGTCGCGTGTTGCGGACATTTTCCATCAACGAGATCTTTTTCGGTGTAGAACGCTTCGCAACCTTCGCAGAAGTAACCTTCGTACGTCGCTTTGTAGATGTCTCCGTTATCAAACGCACGTTGAACGAGTTGCTGAACAACCCACTCGTGATCTTTGTCTGAAGTGCGGATGAAGCGGTCGTAACTGAGTCCCATTTGATCGAGAACTCGGCGGATGTCCGTGCCCATTTGATCGCAGTACGCTTGCGGCGTCAAACCTTTGGCTTCGGCAGCACGCTGAACTTTCAGAGCATGCTCGTCCATCCCGGTGACAAGAAATGTCTCTTTTCCAAACGCCTTGAGGCCTCGGGAGAGCCAGTCCGCACCTAAACACTCCCAAGCCCAGCCCACATGGATGCGGCTGTTGGGATAGACGATGGCAGTCGTGATGTATTCGATGCTTGGACCTGGCGCAGACATATTCTTCTCCGATTAGAGCGCTCTAAAGATTGCCCATTCGTTTGAAAGTTACACTTAAGGAGACCCCCCTCGCAAGCCGATAAGACTTAGAGGACCCCTCGGGGCCAAAGGAGTAAAAGCACTTGGTGATCCAGAGCACGTCAAATAGATCCGGAGTAATCGCCATCATGGTGGACGAGCGCCTTTCGCGTGAGCGCGGCGCTATACTTACCCGCATCATCAACTCTCTGCGTCAATTTGCGAAGGTAGAACTCCTCGGTGGATCCATCACCGAAGATCAACTCCTCAAGAAAATGGAAACCACGAACTACGACCTCGTGCTTCTTCCTTGGTACCGCTACTTGTCGTGGAGCCGCGCCGAAGCTTTTTGGGGTCTCACGAGAACCAGCGGCCCCACTCTCGCGGGATATTTCTGCGAACAACTTCTTCCTTATGAAATCGGCGAGCACGCCGAACATTTACGCGGGATCTTTCTCGACTTCGCAAATCTACAAACTGCGGAAGTCCACACGATCTTCAAAAGTCTCTACAAAGATGTGCATCGCAGCGGGATTAAACCGTTGATCGACCCAGACGCCAAAATTTACGTTGAACACTGGTATGGAAGCCAAGGACTCGGAACGCGCACCGATTCCGTTATGGCACTCTCAGAATTTCAAGATCCATCTTGGGCAAAGCGCTCGAGCTCGATGCGAATCTGCTTGAGCGCACTTTGGAGTCTCATCTACGAAGAAGGCCCCGGCAAAACAGAACTCAATCAGCTCACCACAGCCAACGTACCAAAAGCTTATTTTCAAATCGCGGCTGATCGCGAAGTGGCCGTATTTCGCTTGGGATACTCTTTACCCAACTCTTCGTCTAAAGACGCAATCGCGGTCTTTTGGCCGAATCCGAAACTTCCGGCAGCACCAGCACAACTTTTGCTCAAATACGCGGACTTTGTCCGTGTTCATTCGGTAGCAGGCACAAACGATATCGAAGTGGTTGTAGGATTTTTTCCATCTGCGGTCGCAGAACAAGCTCACGGCCAAGTTCACACGCTTTGGGTTGAACCCATCGCGGCCAACCTCTTTACCGAACCGTTTTTCGAAGCGCCGGGCCCGAACGCCCCTCGCCTCAGGCCGTTGCCTCACGGCGGCGCGCACGTCAAAGATCCTCGCGAAAATAATATCCGCGCCGTGAACTCCACCGGATCTGTAGCGAACCAAAACTCTGGTCTCACACAAAGACCGCCTGCCGCGAATCAAAATTCGGGACCAATTTTGCGCCCAAGCACCGGGGCAGCGAACCAGAACTCTGGCCTCATTCCGAGACCCGTTACCACGACCGTTGCCGCGTCTGCTAATGAAGAACAACCGATGGCTAAAATCATCGAACTTCAGTCGATTATTCAAAAACGAGAAGCAACCATTCAAGAGCTTAAATCCGGTGGAGTGAGTACAGCTCAACCTCTCGCGCCGCCAGATCCCGAATCTTTACTCGAAGCCTTTCAAGAACGTTACTTTGATGCAAAATATCAAATCCGCCAACTTGAACTCGAGATTGTTGCGCTAGAAAAAAGAAACGCAACACCAGAAGAAATCAATAATCTCAAACAGAAAATGGCCGCTCTCGCAAACCGCGAAGCATCTTGGATTAAAAAGCTTGCGACGACGATCGAAACGTTCCGTGCAGCAGGTGGAAAAAAATGACCGCCGATTCGGATACCTCGAATAGCGCAGATACCCCGAGTGCAAAGCCCAAAGACATCCTAGAATATCGAACAACGGATATCGATCATCTCCGTGATGACCGTCCATTGCCTTGCGATATCTTCTTGTACTTCGAAAAAAACAAGCACCTTTTGCTCTGGAAACCTACGGGATTTGTTTTCCCGGAAGGGTCTGTCGATGATTACATCACGAAGGGCTTGAAAAAAGTTTGGGTTCATAAATCCGACATCGATGCATTTAAAATGTATCTCGCTCCAAATCTAGTCGATGCACTTCCAGGCGAACCGGTCCTCGAAGTCGTTGAATCAAATGAATCCGAAATCGAAATCACGGCACGTTATCTCATGAGTTTGCTTCGAAGCGCCCAGTATCCTGATCGCCTCAAACGTGCACTCGTCGCAAAAGCGGTCCGCATTCTCTTAGGAAAGTCCAGCCGAGCAATCGACCTGATGGAACAGGCTCAAGAGAACAAGAAAATCCAAGGCATTGTTTTTGAGCTTCTAAAACGCATTAACGAAAACGAATCCTCCCCTATTTTCCGCGTCTCACAGCAGATTTGGTTTCTTGCCAATGCCCAACCGGAGCTTGCTCACTCTGCCAATGTCGCTGCCTACGCGGTCATGATCGCCATGGCGTTTGGTAAAATTAACGAAGAGTTGATCAGTGAAATTGGCGTCTCCGGACTTTGTCACGACGTCGGTACCTCGCAAATTTCTTTTTCGCTGGAAAGTCTCTCTCAAAACAAAATGACGCCTGAGCAGCTCGGCGCCTATTCTCAGCATATTCCAGCGACACTCGAACTCTTCACACGCTTTGTCGGCGATGTGCCTTCGCGCATCTCACTGTTGGTCGAGCAAGTTCATGAACGATACGATGGCACAGGCTATCCACACCGAAGACAGGGCGCTGAAATTCACGACGCTGCACAGATCATCGCAATCGCGGATCTTTTAGAGAGCATTACCTCCGGTCACTGGGATGGCACAAAGAGAACTTTGAGCGACGCCATCACCCTCCTCGAAGAACAAGAAGCCCAAGCCACAGCGGGTAAGCCTGGGGCCATTCAATATTTCAAGCCCGACATGTTCTCAGCGGTTGCCCGATGGATCCGCGAATCTCAAAAGAAGTTGGCGTAAAAATAAAAATAGCCCTTAAATAAGGCAAACTGAGTGAGTTTTTGAAATTTGCCTAAGCAGCAGATTCAAGGACTGGCATTTCTGGTGGCGTGTCGGCTTGGCCACTCGAACCCTCGCCTAGTGCGATCCAAAGGCCTGCACAGGCACGAGCGTAAGCCTCGAACTCGCCAATAGGATCATTGTAAGTTCTTGGGCCCGAGAAGACCAGCAAGCCTACTTTTTTGGAACCGCTCATGGCTAGCGCGGCCTTCGCTCCGCCAACATCCAGCATCTTCAACTGTAATGTCGGACCCTGTACCTGAACGCTTTCGGTTCTCTGAAGTAAAGAAAAGTCCATCAAGTCTTCGTGCTGAAGACAACGCCATTTATTTTCTTCAAAAATCCAAGCTTCAACGGTCGTATCCGAATGGTAGCGGGAAATCAGCTCGCAGTATTTTTCTAAAATCTCTTCGACAGCATCTTGATCCGCAACTCCCCGAGCCGCCATCATCTCCGCGACGAAGAACGCTGCGACGAATGGATGAAGGGGCGAATCTGCAAACAATGCTTTTTCGGTCAACGCTGGAGCCTTCCCATAGACCGCTCTCTTCAGATAGGGCGCGGGTTTCTTTCTAAGAGTCTGAAGCTTTTCGAGCGCGAAAGTAGAAGCGGTCGAATCCTCAGCAAGTACAAAGACCCCTCGGCTATCCACCGAGAATCTTCTCGCGACAGTGCGTCCGAGTGTCGGATCGACGTTTGTGACGAATTCTAGGCGTGGTTTTTTCCCGACAAATGCCCAAAGTCCGTCTTTAAAGTGGGGTTGGTTGCCCTGAAAAATCCACGCTCCAATGTCTACAACAAACGTATCACTCGATTTGGGGACCCACTGCCAGACTGCGTCTTCGGCCTCTTCACGACGAACGATTTCCCATTTCCCGTGGGAAGGCGTGGGCGCAGAAAGCTTCATCACCCAGTTGCCGTTCATGAAGCGCGGAATGCGTTCTTCTCGGGCAAAACAATCACTTGCGAGCGTCAACGCCTCCGTCACCGAAAAAGGCTTTTGAACTTCAATGACGGGTACTTCTTCGACTGATTTTCCAGACTCGGCTCCCGTGGTGGACGGTCTCACAGGTTTCCCGGATCTCTCCATCAAGCCGGCTGCGGCACGCGCTCGTGACGAGTCCTCCGCGATCACGAGGACGTCTTTCTCGCTCGTGTTCGCCGAGAATTTGGAACCGTAACTTTCACCTTTGTACAAAAAATAAAGTTCTGCGCTCGCGCCGATAAAAATCCACGTCCCACCTTGAAATTCAGGGCGACGTCCGTTGAAAATCCACGCCCCTTCTTCACGGATGAACGGGTCATCTAAGAGTTGGGTAGGAACCCACTCCCATTCGCCGGTTTCACCAGTCGAAGGATTTTTTGCGCACCATTGGCCGAATCTTGGTGAAGGTCCAATGATTGGAACAATCCATTTACCCGCGACAGATTTAATACCTTCTTTTACGGCAAGCCAACAATCACTCTCGATCTCAAGCGGAGCGACCCACTTCACCGAGGTTGCCGACGAAACGCCTAAGCCACTCGACGCGCGTGACGGCGACTCTTTTGCTGGTTTTTTCGGGGCCAACGATTTTCGCGTCGGCAGAAGGGAAAGTGCATGGTCGACTTTCCCGGAGAAAGATTTTTCGGCCGTGGATTCTAAAACGACTTCAGACGCGCCCGCCTCAAAAAATTGTTGTTTCAAATCCATGAAATCCGCACCAACGGAAATGATGACGCGAATTCTTTTGCCGAGAATTTCCGCTTGCAGCGCCTTCAAGAGATCAAGATATCGCTGCGCCTCACTAGCCTTAGGGCAATAAGCGATGACCACACAGACCTGGAGCTGGCGGCTCAACGAGATCAGCTCCGTGGTGTTCGAACATTCCACAGTTTGTAGGCCCTGCTTCGTGGAAAACTGTTGAAGCAGTGTAGCGAACAAAACGCCAAATGGCTCGAGTGCGAGCAGCTGATTACTATCTGGGTCTAATATGAATTCGGCTGACTTTGCCACGACGGATCCCCTCAAACTCTGATCGGAAAATAAGCTCAAGAACTCAAGGTCAAAACTCTGACGGCGCGCCTTAACGACATGCTCGAGTACCCTATTTGACGCGCCCCCACTCCCTTGTGTTTAGGCCCCCAGAAGGATACACCTAAAGGGTGGTACCTGTGGCCCAGCAAACTCCGAAACTGATCGAAGCCATCGCACCGCTTCAATTCGCGATCGAAGATGAGGATCGTTCGAAGTGGCGTATATGGATCCTGGTTGCCCTCCTGGCACTCCTGATTCACGGCGTGCTCTCGCTTCTGGATATTGATTGGCACTCCAATCCCCCTCCGATGCCCGTGGAAATTAACCAGGTCGACCCACAAAAGCTCGCTCAGATTCGTAAGCAATGGAAACAGGACATCCTGATCGACAAGGACAAGAGCCGTCCAAGTGACGCGACGAAACCAAAAGACGCGCGCTACTTTTCGGATAAAAATATCAACGTCGAGAAAGAACAACGCGCGCGCGAAACCAATGTGCTTCCAAAGCCTGGCAAGCCGGGTCCCCAAGCGCAGGCGCAAAACGAACCGAAGCCGAAAACCGAGACGCAACCGCGCATCAAAGATATTCCGGATCTCAGCTCTCTTGGAGTTCCGCTCAATCTCAATCAAAAGCCTCGGCCCAAACCGCCAGAAGAGACTGCAAAAAATCAGGGAACGAATCGAACTTTCGCGGGTGACGAAGGCGGCGATCAAGCGATCTTGGATCGTGATCTTCCTCAGGGAAGTGAAAACATGCTGAATGCCGAGGAGTCTGTTTACTACTCGTTCTACTCTCGCATGTACGAAGCGATCGCGCCGATCTGGCAGAGCCGTGTTCGAGAGGTCACGCCTTCGACACGCATCATTCCCGGTAACTACACGACTGTCGTGGATGTGATTCTAGATCGTGACGGCAATCTCATTGGCGTGAGACAGGTTACAGGCTCCGGAGTTCCGGTTCTCGATCAAGCCGTCGAAACTTCGTGGCATAAAACGGGACACTTCCCAAATCCGCCGAAGGATCTTCTCAATGCTCAGGGAGAAATCCACACGGGTTGGACGTTCACGGTGCAACTCGATCAAGGCTCGGGCTTAAATTACATGCCGCCTGAACGGGTTTACTAAGCTCTATTTTCTAAAACAAAAGTAAGCGATCCAAAAACCGAACACGGTGATCACTTCCCAGCGTTTCGCGAACTTGATCAGATTTTCGCGAATGGTCGGCATCCGAGAAATGTCGCGGATCCTTTGACCTTGCTCTACCCAACCGCGCAGAAGACCGTTCAGTCCGATGGCTTCACCCATCTTATCCGAATCACGTCGGACTTCGCCGAGCATCGCTTCTGCGCGAAAGAAAACTTCTTTCGCACGCATCAGCGCTTCTCGGCATGAGGAGCAGCTAAGCAAGTGACTTTGTAAAAAGAGCTTTTCTTGCCCTTTCATTTCTTCATCTAAGAATTTTTGTGTCCAAGGAGTTTGAGCGTTGTACTCGGGGCAGGAGGGCGTTGCGGCTCTTGAACCAGCGGGATAGCCGCGATGAGAAGCGAGATGAACTCGGGCGTTCCAAGCCATCGTCTGAACGGACTCCGGCGTTTCTTCGAGCACTCGCGCGATTCGCGCGTAAGACCAACGACCCGAATGCAAAGCCAAGAGCAAGAAGCGCTCTTCAGCAAAAAGAGATTGAAAGAGCTGAGCGCCTGGTCGGGCAAAACTTCCGCGCTTTTCTGCTTGAGACAAAAGCGCACGGACCGTTCGCTCAACAACAGCGTCGGTCTGGGTCTCCACCAGGCTCGCGGCAGACACGGTATCGCGAACGGCGACTTGGGCCTGATAAGGGTCCTGCCAAAGCGCGTAGCCTAAGTCTGTTACGAGGTTTAAATCCTGGTCATTCATCATCTTCACCCGCCAATGATTTTACGCAAAACATGCGTCATTGCGCCACGTTTTTTTGTTATCACTTTTTGGGTCCAGACCGATAAGTCCACTGAAGTCCCACGAGCGAAATTGGAGAATCTATGAAATCCTTAAGATATTTGGCACTTGTCGTCGTTATCGGCGCCTTCTCCGCATGCCAAACTGCCCCGACCCGCGCTAAGTATGCCTCCCAAACTCAGGGAACGGCCCACTCGACTCGCTCACTCGCCGCAGCAGATACCTCCCTCATCAATCAATTTCTTGACGAACTAGCCTCCAAAAGCTCTTTGGAAAGCCGCGATGCCTTTGACCAAGCCTTCATGAAAATGGCCAACGATGACGGATCTCGCGATATCAAATCGACGGACGACCTTCAAAAAATGTCCGATGCCGATCAGAAAAAACTGATCTCAGAAGTCTTAAATAATCCTGCTCTAGAAAAAGAACTTGCTGTCAGTCTCGACGCCGCAAAGCTTGCGCGTCTTCATGCGATCAACTACACCGATGTTCACGGCATTCGAACCGCGGATGTTCCTGACCTCAAAAAACCTGCTGCCGCGATCACCGACACCAGCAATGCGAGTTACTTTACAAATTTTGTGCACAACAATCCAGCTGCAGGCGTCGACATTCAAGAGATGGTCAACGAGAGCAAGCACATCGAAGCAACAACGGGAATACCCATTCTCGGTAAAGGTTGCGACTCGATTACAAACACCGAAGCAATGGAAAACTTAGAACTCATCGTCGACGGCGTCACTCACGATGCGCCCACGAAGGCCGAAGACGTGCCTCCTGCGGTCGAGCGTGAAATGAGTTTTGTGACCGGCGCAAGCAAAGACGAAGCTCACAACCGCGTGCGCGCGCTCTCGGATCCTAAAGGTAGCTGCGGAGTTTTCTCGCCAGGAATCGGCGGGTTTTAAGCCGATTTTCGATCTGACCTCTGTACAGTAATCACGCCTCTGTCAAAACTTTTGCCAGGGCCATTCTGACATTCAGTCCGCTCGTCGGCGGTACTGATCCTCACCAATTCCTTTGCGATCCAAAACGTGGAACGCCTCTTGCTCAACCCCGTCCGCGATGAAAGTGGCACGTATGCGCTCCTATGGAGTGGCAGCTCTTCTTAGTTTGAGTCTTCTTACCGTTGGCTATGACTCCCAGAACGCTCTTAAGAGCGAAGCGGGAGACATCGGCGCTTCGTTAAAGACCATTACGGATGGAGCTAAAACGAAGCTCGCTGCCAACCAACCCTTTTCCTTTCAAGACCCCGCAGTTCAAGACATTGTCCGAAGGCTCAAGAAACTTTCGTCGAATCTGACGTCGACTGCTAATCGACTTTCGCAAAGCGCTCAAATAGCGGGAAATGATCCGGAGAACTCTACACTTTCTAGCAGCACCACAGCCCTCACCGATGCATCTGCAAAATATCTCAGCGATGTCTCCGCGCTTTATCAGCTCTACGCCTTTGCGGCTCACGGTCCGGGCGCGAACGTCGCCCAATTTACCTTCGACGATCTCTCACCGCTCAATCTCAAACTTGCGCCCTCGATCGCTCAGGATCTCGTCAAACAACAACCTTTCAACGCGCGCCACAGCGCCGATGGTCAGGTCGAATTTTTCATCACCTCCCAAGAAAAGCAGATGGCTGAGTTCTTTGCACTCACCTCTCCCCGCGACGAATATACCTATTCAAAACTGATTCAGTTTGCGGCCCTACACGAAGGATTTGCAAATCTCTGGGGTATCCAGCGCCTCACTTATGGAGATTTAAAAGTTCAGCCGGTTCAAAATGGCTCGCCAGATTTGCTTTCCTTTAAGAATGTTCCCGGCGGAGATTTGAAACAGTCCGAAGCCTACCTCGATCTCCTCGCGCTCGATCGATACAACGACCTTTCGGCTCAGCTGGTCTCTGCATTTCATGCTACTCGAAATCTCACTCTTCTTCCTCGTGGCGAATATTACGATGTCCTCAGTCGCGCCCTTGCACCCACCGCCGAATTCAAAAGTTACATTTCGGGTTTTGCACCTCAGGATGTCTCTCAGTGGATGAATAACGCTGCCGCGCAGATCATGACTACCGAGACTGCGAATTGGACAGGCGATGAAAAGAATTCAGAGAACATCCTCGGTTCAAGCAGCATGCTGGGCGATAACCTCACCCCTGCGGAAACCTCCAAGCGCATGGCTGAAGCGATGTTCGATCGTCGTTCGGAAGCCGCTGAAGCCGAAGTTTTAAAAATCGCCGCTGATAATATCAAATTGACTGATCTTTCGGACGTCCAAAAACGAACGGAATCAATGCTCAAAGCCTACAAAGCGAGTTGGACGGCCCAGGCCGCCCCTCTCTTATTCGCGTCCCTTTCTAAGAGCACCCAGAAATCCGCTGAAAACGAAGCGATTACGTCTCACATTCAGCAGAAGACTGACGAAAGCCTTTCGCAAGCGAAGACGTTCATGAGCGCGTTACACGACCAAGAACTTATCAAAACGAACTTTGGCATTCACATGGATAGCGAAGAGGACTTTGAGAAAGCCGCAGATGTCGACGCACTCATCACGGATGTACGTCCCGAATTTCGACTTGAGATCACTGATCCCGATACCCTTCAATCTCATCTTCTCTACCAAGCGCAGAAAGCCAAAATCTGGGACGTGCTGGACGCCGACAAAGCCGCTGAACCCGCCTTAAAAAGTTTCCTTGGGGACCTCACCTCCGACTTTGCGCACAAGAGCCGAGGGATCACCGATCCCAATGACCTGGCGAAACTTCTTCTTTCGATCGCTCAAACTGACGCTGGTACTTCTCTACAATCCCTCGCTGGGAACGTGCCCTCGCACGATCACCTGAAGGCCGTGTTTGATCAAATTGCATTACTTACAGCGAAAATTCCGACGGATCTTGCCCGGACAACCCGCCAGCAACTCGACCTTGCAAACTTGGTCATTGAGCAGGCCTATGGAACGAATCCTCTTCTCGGAATTCGAACGCCAGCCAATCCGGCAGCCACGCCAAAAACCTGGAAGACTCAGATATATACAGGGATACAGTCTGAGATTCATTCGCAGAATCCAACGGCCCTCGAAAGACTTTATCGCGAAACTTGGAAAAATGGCCAACTGACCACGGACGCCAACGCGATTATCTACCAGAGCATCCAAGCCGCAGCCGTTAACTTCCAAGGCAAACTCGAAGATTTCTCACAAGCAGATATTCATAATCCGAAAGACCTTCGCTTTAGGAATCTCTTTCTTTCCTCCTCGCATCTTCGCACCGCACTGATGAACAACGGCGATAAAAATCACAACGCACTCGTAAAGAAGTTTGATGCCTCTCTCGCTAAAAAGACCGAGTCGATGTCCCAGTTGTTCGTAAACAAGGTGATTAATCCGGCAAACACCTGGCTTTTCGTAGCCCTCATCGCGTGGACTGTGGTCGCATTTTTCTGCCCCGTCGCCATTCCCGCGGCTCTTGCGACTTTCTTTCTTATCTTGAACATGACAGTTTTCCCAATTCTCACGGCCGCTCAACTCTTTTTTAGCTTAAACATGAGCTTCATTGAGCAGCCTGCACAGCTTCGCTATCAGGAGGCACTCGCCTCCTCGCAGATTTCTTCCAAAGACCCTTTCGGCGAATGGGAAGAGCAAAAGAGCAAGGGAGCGATTACCAACACCATCGACCGCACTACGGTCGATCAAGCTCATCATGCGATGGTGCGATCCCAAATCATCAACACCTCCATTCAAGTCGCCAATGCTGTTTGGATCGGGCGCGCAACCGCGCTCGTCGCGAAATCCAATGTCGGCGCAACGGGCCTTGAAAAAATGCGTGTGATTTTTGGAGAGCAGCTCCCTAGTTTTGCGACTCGAATAGAATCTCCCGTCGTCACAAGCTTGAGCGAAAACCTGTCAGACGAAGGTCTTGCAGCCTCGGTAAAATTACAAGCAGCACGTGCCGCAGATCAGAGCAAGATACTTCTCGGTGTTCAACCCGTTTACGGGGGCTACACCTCCGAGCAAGCTCTTAATGGTCTTAAGTCTGCCCTCGTTCGAAAACTTTCAGAAGGTGCGAGCGAAGACTCTGTGAGCATCCTTCCCGAAATTCGTTCTTACCGTGAATTTTTGCAGGGGCGCCTCAAAACTACGGGCGCCGCAGGCGACCTCGATTCTGAAGCCCTCGATCTACCGAAAACGCCGAGCGTGGAGGAAGAAAGCCCAGATCCCGCCATAAGCACTCACTCCCCACAGTTTTGGACAACCACGCCCGAACTCAAGGGTTCGCTCAGCTGGAAAGAAATGATCGAAGATCCTGGTCTCAGAAAGTGGATGATCATTCCGAAAAGTGCCTATCGTGCGCTCCGGGAACATCGCTTCCCAGAATGGCTGCATAATTACGGCGAAATTGTTCAAGCAATCAATCGCCTTCGGGGTGAGTTTGTTCAAAACAAACTTACTGAGATTCAAACTCTCGAAACGAAGCTGGAACTCTCGACCAAAAATGGCGAATCCATTGAAACTTGGTTGGGTACTTTAAGTCCTCGCGAGATGGTGCTCCTTGAAGAATGTGCGAGAGGCCCTCAATGGCTTGCTTATGGGTATTTTAGTGCGAAGGCCGCTGCATCCCAATTAGCAGACACACCTTTGAAAGACTTGGTTTCCGTTTTTGACGACTATCAGAAAATGATTCGCTCCCTGCGCCCGATCGACTACGCACCTGTGGGAGCCTTTTCTCCTGCTAAGTCCGGTGATCAGGAAGATGTTCGCGAATTCTACGACGTCACTCGTGGGCGCGACGACATCAATCTAGGAAGCCCGGCTCCCGATGCGGCAAATACTCCTAAAATTAACGAACTTGAAAAGCACGTCGAAGACGAGCTCTTCAGCAAAAACGCTTCTTAAGCAATTCTCCTTCTAAGTCTGCAGGTAAGTCTGCGGGAGCTAACGCGAATCCATGTGTCACTCGCGACACACTCTCCAAGCCTTGCCTAGTCGCCGAGACACATGTCCATTTCTTGGACAGCTCATTTCAAAAAAAGACCGTAAAATCAGCAGT
>Ga0302315_10003823_pt1 | contig 13414 bp, 7 predicted proteins | sample III_Palsa_N3_1_FD_200532 | JGI IMG/M metagenome (GOLD analysis project Ga0302315, IMG submission 200532) | Peat permafrost microbial communities from Stordalen Mire near Abisko, Sweden - III_Palsa_N3_1 | ecosystem: Environmental > Terrestrial > Soil > Palsa > Peat permafrost | place: Sweden... | reverse complement strand
AAAATCGCGGACTACACGATCAAACTGCGAGCTGCGTTGGATCAGAATACGGCCACCCCTTTAAAGTAGGGGGCTCTATCTTCTCCTCTCCCCCATTCTGATGGCGGGAGAGGGTAGGGTGAGGGGTTATCCTGATAAATTACCGCTTAAATCCTATTGTCGTAACGTTCCAGAAAGACCCCTCATCTCAATCTTCTCCCACAGGATGGGGAGAAGAGGCAGGACTCCGGACCGAAGCCCGCGGGGCTCTCTTACTCCTCTCCCGCATAGGAATGGGGAGAGGAGGCCGGAACGGACGTTTTCCTGAATCCCTCACACCTTCAACGACAATAGACGCTGTCTGAATTCCTGTTTCTTGGCATCGGCGTGGATTCCGGCTGAGATTTCTGATGTGAGTTTGATGTCGTCATTTGTCAAAACCGCAACTCCTCGAAGGAGTTCGATAAAATCCTGTAGCTCGTTTTCATACCGGGGCAGATAATCCACCCATAGCCTGTCGTCGATCACTTCCACCGGCGGACGGACGGGGGTATTCACACGGTCGTACAGGGTGTGAAAGACGGTAATCCAGCCTTCCGACGGCGAGGTGTTCAATACGATGGCGAAGCGCACTGTTTCGGGAGAGCTTTCGACATCCGTAAACGAATCGGGATCGATGTGGTCGAGCACCACCTCAGTGAGAACGATCTCTGCTATGCTGTGTGCCATTGTCATGATGGTTTAGTCCTGGATTAGAATTGCCCGTACGGGAGCTCCCTCCAACCCTTTAAGGCGTGGGGGAACGGCGACGAGCGTATATTGGCCGGCGTTTACATGTCCTAAATCGAGAGTTTCGATGACGACTACGTCATTTCCAAGCAGCGTTCTGTGCGTTTGTATGTTGTCGTCGCCGTATGGACCTACGGAGAGATAATCGACGCCAATAACCTTGATCCCGCGCTCTACGAGCCATTCAGCCGCGTCTGGGCCCACTCCTACATAGTCCTTATGAAACTTGGCGTCATGGATTAACCGGCGAAGCGTGTTGTCTGTCTTGACGAGCACACGCTGTGTGTCGGCGGGAAGATTTAGTCCTTCAAAATCCGAAGCTGACAGAACAGGACGTCCGTAAAGTTCGACAACCTCTACGGGGCCCACAAGCACATTGAGATCGAGCTCTTCGATGGTTTTGCCATGTTCCACAAAGTGGTGCGGGGCATCCATGTGCGTCCCGGTATGCGCTCCCTGGTGGATGATGCTTACATTACAGACTTCACCCTGCGAGATCTGAGAGGTCAACTTGGGTTCGTACCCAAATTCGACTCCATCCCAGGTTACAAAGTCTTTATGCGTCTCTGCGGAAATGTCTATTACAACCATTTAATACTTTCATGTGTCAGGCGTCGTCAGTAAAATCGTTGACCTGATGACGCTCCATATCTACGGTGCTGCCCTTTTTAAATTGGACCCCTTCGCTCTCCAGAAGATGCTTCTGCAGAGCTTGATGCACGGGCGAGCGCTGCCCAATCCGCAAGTAGCCGTCCGAGCCGACTACTCTATGCCATGGTATGGAATCGTCTGGACAGTTGGCCATGGCGCGGCCCACTTCGCGGGCTGTGTACCCGGCCAGGAATCCAGCCTGTCCATAGGACATTACCTTTCCCGCCGGGATTGCCCGAACGAGATCGAAAAGCGCTTCAAAATACTCCTCTTTAGAGGCCATGGTTATTAGGTATTCCGTTTCGCAGGCTGATATTCCTTCATGGACCGCGACTGTGGGCTGAAAACAAAAGCAGACAAGAACCAGATGCTTGGTCCTTGTCTGACTAAAATCTTTATCCAACTTTTCTGGCTATCTCTTGAACCTACCTGGACGCTGCAACTAGTTGTCGTACTTTCTGTTGCTCGCGTCTATTTCGCTCTTTGCTCGCGTTTGTCCGCCTTTTTGACCCTCTTGCTTTGAGGGCTGTCTTGGGTCCATTACTGCAGCTCTTTTTGGCTGGCGTATCTGTGTATGATACTCTTCCTGATTCGCGGAGTTCCCGCGGCTGCTTGTGTTTTCAGCCATCACGTTCTCCCTTCCTGAGATACTGTCGACTCGTTGTCACTAAAATCAGTTTTATCTACAATACGCGTTTTCTAAACATTCGTGCTTGGGCTGTTAGTTCCGTGGGTTTATCTCTATGCTTTTCTGGGTAAAGTACCGCCATTTTTTAGCTTGTTTTTATAAAATAGGGTCATGTTTTGCATCGGTTTGTATGGGGTAGTATTAACCAGTAGCTTTTGAAAAGAGATAGCAATCTAATTGCAGTTTCTATAAAAATTTGTTAGTGATTTTTAGCTAATTCAATTGAATTTAATTCTTGGTAATTAACTTAGATTAGCTGTAAATTATTAATTAACATAGGGGAGAATTGATTAATGGCGAGAACTAGAACTAAGTCGGGTATCTGGAGCGAACGAATGCAAAAGGTTAAGCGCCAGGAGCATATTGTCAGGATATTTACCGGTGAAAACGACGAGGAATGGAATCAGTTCATGCAGTCCTTACCTCACTTTGCACAGGTGCGGGTTGGTCCGATCTGCCCACACTACAGAACCGCGGACAAGCAGTTTAATTGGTCTTCTTACCAGTGGCCTGTAAACTAGGAGGCTTGAAATGGCTGGAACAGTAGTGGCTGTCTTTGTAACAAGAGAATCAGCCCATAACTCAGCTCGAAAGCTTGTGGACACCGGGGTGTCGATTAATGACATCTCCGTCGTTGTACAGGAATCGCATGCTGCAAACGATCCACAAGCCACCCATGATTCGGAGCATCCCGTTCTTGTATCATCCGTACGGGAGGTAGATCATCACGATGTGGAGCAGGCGCATAATGCGTCATCGGGGTCTGTCGGCAGAGCGGCTACGGGTGTTACGGTTGGGGTATCCATAGGAGCTTTATTTGGATCGGCGCTTATTCTCGTGCCCGGTCTGGGGCCCCTCCTTGCGGCAGGCCCCATTGCCGTTCTTATGGGCACCTCAATAGCCGGCGGAGTAGTTTGCGGGCTTGTGGGAGCGCTGGCCTCTGACGGCATTCCAGAGCGCGCTGCGATGACGTACCACGAGCAAGTAGCCGCGGGCCATGCCCTGGTGACGGTGCTTACTTCGTCGCCGCATGCTGAGGGCATCGAGAAGATACTGGAAGACGGGGGCGGCAGGCAAATTGGGTTCTTTCCCCGGATTTTGGATAGCGTGCAGAGTATTGAGTCGTAGTTGTATGGTGTGTGGGGCTTTAGATCGAAGACCACCCCTAACCCCTCTACGAAGTGGAGGAGTTAGGGGTGGTCTGGCTCCTGTCTTTTTCCGTTTCATCACTCGTCCCCAACTGACCGTCGATTGCTTCCATAATAGCGTGCGGACTTCCCGGACTGCTCAGCGCGTCCGCTTCAAGGTCTACTCTGTTTGCTACCGTGGGCATATCCCTCCTCAGCTCTTCCAGAAGACTAATGATCTTTGCTGACCGTTGTTCGGTTAGCAGGTTGATCTGTAGTTCAAGATGGCTTCGGTGCTGATCGGCCTTTCCCTGTCTGTTTTGAGTTACCAGAATTACTGCCGCCAGTAGCAGCGAGGACAACGTTAGCAGGCCCTGCAGCATGGGAAACGGGATGTGGTCCCACGGCCGCAGCCCTATCTTGCTGCCATACTCATTGCCGCCAATCCACAGAATCACAAAGACAAGCAGGTAAATGAGCGCTACGGGTCTTGCCAGCGTCTCTGCAGATTTTTCCAGAAGCCGCTGGTGAAGGGCGATGTTCTCTTCGCTTTTCTGGTAAATCTCCATAATTGTGGAGATGTTTTGGCTCACCTGGTTTGTAGAGTCGGTCTGAGCGTTGGGTTCGGGACTGGGCACGGGCATTAGCTCAAAGCTCCCTCCGGCGCGTGCAAATGTGTTTGGCCATTCTGACTGAAGGCTGCATTTTTCGTGACAACCGTTTGAAGGGCAGGCCGAGGACCGTCACCCAGTACTATTCTTACGGTATGTTCGACCTCTTCCCCTGAGAGCGGAATGGTGTAGGATTCCAGGGACGCCCCATCAAGCTCAACGCTCTCCACGCCGCAACTAACGTGCTTGGGGTTCTCAACGGTTATGTTATAGACTCCCAGGCCGTGTTTTATGCGCAGCGAGTATTCGTTCCAACTGTTTGGGATGGCCGGGTCTATAATCAGGGTGTCGGACATCTTGCGTACGCCGAGAACTTCTGTAATCCAGACGTTGTACATCCACCCTGCGGCGCCCGTGTACCAGGTCCAGCCTCCCTGTCCCTCATGCTTGTCGGCGGAGTAAATGTCTGCAACCACGACATAGGGCTCAACCCGGTATGCATTTACGGAATCGCGGTCCCTGGCATGAGACAAAGGCCCCATCATAGTGAGAAGCTTGACCGCGGTATCGCCGTCTCCGAGTCTGGCGAAGGCCATAGGGACCCACAACGAACCGTGGGTATACTGTCCGCCATTTTCCCTAACTCCCGGTATGTACCCCTTAATGTATCCGGGGTCGTGCGAGGTTTTGTCGAACGGGGGAGTAAAGAGAAGTACGGCCCCGTAGTTCTCCTTGACCAGATGCTGCGCCACCGACTGCATGGCAATGCGCGACCTATCCTTCACGGTGGTTCTGGAAATGACACTCCAGGACTGGGGCAGGGAGTCGATGATCATTTCCTCGGAGTCGTGGGATCCCAGAGGGGTACCGTCGTCGTAGAAGCCTCGCAGATACCACTCCCCGTCCCAGGCCGTCTTTTCGAGGTTTTCGATAATCTCCGCCGCTCGGTCCAGATAGAATGCAGCCTGATCGCTGTCTTTTCTGATTTCCAGGAGTTCGGAGAGGTCGCCCAGTACGTGCACCAGGAACCATCCAAGCCAGGTGCTCTCTCCGGTGCCGCGCACTCCCACACGATTTAGTCCATCGTTCCAGTCTCCGCCGCCAATCAGTGGAAGGCCATGCGGACCCGCTGTCAGACCCTTCTTAACGGCGCGCAGACAATGTTCGAGAATTGTGCCGGTCTGCGGCGATACGTCCGGTATGAAGTACCGTTCGTGTTCGTCGGGAGCGAGAACCGCACCTTCGATAAACGGGACTACTTCATCCAGAATCGACTGGTCGCCGGTTACGCGTACGTACTGGGCCACGACATAAGTCAGCCAGAGCAGGTCGTCTGAAATTTGAGTTCTTGTTCCTGCTCCGGTGATTGGGTGCCACCAGTGCTGGACGTCTCCTTCGATAAACTGACGTCCCGCGGCTCGGAGAATCTGCTGCTTAGCGATGTTGGGTTCTGTGATCAGAACAGCCAGGACGTCTTGAAGCTGGTCTCTGAAGCCGAAGGCTCCGCTGGATTGGTAAAATCCCGTCCTGCCCCAGATGCGGCAGCTGATGGTTTGATAGAGCAGCCAGCGGTTGAGCAGAGCATTTATTCCAGAATCGGGAGTCTGGACCTGGACTGTCTCAAGCAGGGTGTCCCATTCCTGTTTTGTCGTATCGAGGGCCGCCTGGGCAAGCTCCGGGGTTGAATATTTCTGCATGAGGGCAAGGGCTTCAGCTTCAGAAGCCGCTTCGCCTGTAAGTACGACGATTGTTTTCGTCTCGCCGGGTTTCAATTCGATGCGCCCCTGCAGTGCCCCGCAGGGATCGAACGAAGCACCTGTGCGGTTCGAAAGGACGCCGCCGTTTAACGCTCCCGGATTCTTGACGGAACCGCAGCGGCCAATAAACTCGGTGCGGTCTCCGGTGCAGGTATCCGCTTTGGGGCTCATGGCCAGAAAAGCGACGCGGTCGCTGAAATCCGGGTTGAAAGGATTTCGGGCAAATAGAGCCTTTTTGTTCTGGTCAAAGCTTGTTATGATGTTTGGCTGCGTTTCTTCCTTTGTCGTGCCCAGCACCCATTCCACATAGGGAGTTACCGTGAGCTTTCGAGCATTTTGGGTCCGGTTTTTCAAGGTTAGAATCTGAACTTTTACGGGATCTCCGCCCGCATGGTCGAGCGGTACGAATGTTGTAAGAATCTGATCGATCCCATGGCTGTTATGCTCGAAGATCGTGTAACCCTGACCATGCCGGGCTCGGTAAGGATCGTTTTCCCGAATTGGCTGTGGGGTGGGGGTCCAGTAAACGTCAAGATATTCGTCGCGGATATAAATAGCGTCTCCGGAAGGGTCCAGAACCGCGTCGTTTGCCCACGGAATAAGCCGGTTAGACTGACTGTTCCCATACCACATGGTGCCGGAACCCGATTCGGAGACGAGGGCTCCGAATGATTTATTGGCCATCACATTGACCCATGGGGCAGGTGTGGCTTCGCCTTCTCCCATATAAATGGAGTACTCTTTGCCGTCTGAGAAGAATCCGCCAAGTCCGTTGAACGACTGCAGTTCCTGGAAGGGCAGCTCCGACGAAACAAAGTCCTGGGCTTTCTCGATACCCCTTCTAGGCGGCGGCTGCAAGGCTGGAGCCTGACTGATGGCGCCAAGCTGCTGGGCAAGGGAGCCGCGTGCGGCCACCAGAACTATGCGTGAAGCGGCGAGCAGCAGGTTCAGGTCCTCTGCAGCCATTTGCCGGCCGGCTCTAAGAAATACTCCGCCCGGCTTGTCGATTTCGGTAAAGTGGCCAAAGCCGTCGACAATCCTTCTTAGTTGCTCCTGCAGAGGCTGGACATAGCCTACGGCTTCCTGGTCGATAATGACCAGATCGCTCGTCAGTCCATGGATTCGCCAGTAGGCGTGGGCCTTGACGACCTGTTTGACGACTTCTATGTCGTCCGTATCGCCAACAACTATGGACGTGATCGGTAGGTCTCCCGAGATCCCGTAGGCCCATAAGTGCGATTTACCGAGCTTATTAAGCCGGAGCCTATCCTGAGAGGGGCGCAGCGAGTTGTCGGGATAAAGCACATAACTGGCGAGCTGCTGATAGCGCATGGCTTCGTTTGGCTGTATCCTGAGATGGCGCAAGTCGAGTTGTGCATGGTTCCAGGCCAGGTCGAAGGCACGGTTGGCATTCCCAAGGTCTGCATATTTAGCGGCCAGGTGCAGCGCTGCGTCACGGCTATCGGAGGCTGCTGTAACGAAGGCAATATGCACCCGTTCTCCGGGAGCTATCTTAACCAGGTAGCGCAGGGAGAATACAGGGTCCATCACGGCCCCGTCCGTATTTGTGAGTTTTGTCTCAAGAGCTATAGGCTGGGATAGATCCCGGCCGCGTCCGATGAAGTTCAGCCGCGCCGTCTCGTATTCAAACTTGGCGCGAACTCCGTTGGGCAGAGAGAGTACATGCATGGCGTAGGGCACGGAATCTTCTGATGATTTTGGACGTCGCCAGGCAAGAAGCCCTCCGTGTTCCGGAAGAGCTTCGGTCTGCACGAATAGCTTGCTGAACGCAGGGTGGGTTCGGTCTGCTTCGTGCTGGTTCAGAGCGATTTCCACATAGCTTGTCAATTCCAGCTCGCGAGGCCTTGAGGAATGGTTGACAAAGGTCATGCGCCGAATCTCGGCGTCGTCTTCAGGAGACACGGCAATCTCCGTAATGACCTCAATTCCATTGTCCCGGCGTCGTATTTCCGCCTTTTCCACAGAGTACATAACCTTGTAACTCTGGGGGCGGTCGGCCTGGATCATGGGTTGTCTTGTGGATGCCCAGACGGCCTGCGATTCCCGATCCTTGATGTAGCAGAACGTGCCGTAAGCATCGCAGGTCGCGTCCGACAGCCACCTTGTTATGTCGTATCCGTTCCACCGGCTGTAGCCGCCGCCGGCGTTCGTTACCATAACGGAATACTTGCCGTTAGACAGCATGTGCGTGCGGGGATGCGGAGATTCCCAGGTGTCGACGCTGACCACGGCAGGCTCGACCCGTTCGATGCGCCGCCGCTCACCGGGAGACGAAACGTGCTCGTCGTTGTTGCCTTCTATAATCCGCGCTGTTGGGATGCGTTCGTGCAAAAGGGATTCCGTAGATCGCACGCGAGCGTCGGCATGGAACCTCTTTTGCATGATATTGTCGTTCACGACATTGTCGATCGCCAGGAGGGACATTCCCTGATGGTGCGCCATGTACGACCGAACAACCACTCCTCGGATGCCGCCAACATCCCGCTGCCTTGAATAGTCGATGGCTTCAAAGAATCCGTATTGCCCAAGCATTCCCGATGTATCCGCACGCTTGCTGCTCCCGCGGTTTGCCAGACGCCGCAGGTTTTGCAGGGCGGCCACGGGATCGATCATAAGTGCGAGCGCGGACGCATAAGGTGCTACTACAAGCATGTCGTCGGCCTGACGCCGCAGGCCAAGTCCGGGCACTCCAAACGCATAATATTGATAAACGCCCCTGAAGTCGATTGCACTAAAGCCGGCCTCCGAGATCCCCCATGGAACCCCACGCTGTTTTCCGTAGGCGATCTGTATTTCAACGGCGTTTTCGCAGGCTGCCTTAAGCAGAGTATTCTCATACAGTTTTGTGAAGAGAACCGGCATCAGGTACTCAAACATGGTGCCGTTCCACGACATAAGCACTCGGTGGTTATAAGCTTCACCAACGGCTCTGCCCATGGAAACCCAGTGCTTTACGGGCACTGATCCAACAGCTACAGAGCAGAAGGATCCCAGGCGCGCTTCGCTGGCCAGAAGGTCGTAGTAGAAGTTGTCCATCCGGTGGTCGTCTATGTTGTAGCCGACGCGGAAAAGAGTGCGCTCCGAATCGTAGAGAAACGCCATATTCATTTCATCGGCGAGGCGCTCCGCATCTTCCCGCACGCTCTTGAGATGTCCCAAAATCTCTCTGGAGTGATCGCGAGACTCGTTGAAGGCGATTTCCAGTCGATCGAGCCATTCGATAAACTCCGAGCTGCGTTCATCGGGAGTAATACGGGATTTGGCGGCAATCAGAGCGATAATCCCTGTTATTTGATCCTGGTCGAGCATGGAGAGGGATGGGTTGGATGCCAGGGCTTCGCGCCGCCACTCGTGCGCGTGCTCGCCGACATGCAGCAGTCCCTGCGCGGGCAGGTCGTCCAAAATGTCCACCCAGGATAGGAAACGGTCGATCGTACCGTTCCAGTACTTAACCTGTTTGACAACCTGTTTTGCCCAGTATATAAGCTGAGAATCTGGATCGTTTTCGTGCGCTCTTATGAGAGTGAGCAGTGCATCCGCGGGTATGCGAGCGCCGCGAACTCGACGCACTATTTCTCCTACTGAATTGGGCGTGCCCTCACAAAGCTTGGCTAGCGCTTTGAAATGCTGTTCCGCGGTCGGGATTGTCGCGTTCGCGTGCTCCATTTCGCCGTGTAGAATGCCCAGAACATCGACAAGCCCCTGCAGGGCGGAGCCCCCAAGTATTGGACCCGCAGCCACTTCCCGGCAGGACTGGCTTAGTGTCCAGAAGGATCCAAGCAGGTTTCCACTGTCGACCATGGATAGGTATCTCGGCCTTAGTGCCGTAGCGGTATCGGTTTCATACCAGTTCAGGAAGTGCCCTTCGTATCGTTCCAGGCGGTTGAGCGTAACGAACGTGTCGGAAAGACGGCTGGCCAGTTCTTCCAAGGGAAGGTAACCCAGGTCGTTTGCAACGAACAGCGTAAGAAACCAGAGGCCTATGTTAGTGGGCGATGTTCTTGCGGCGATTTCATTGGCTTCAATCTCCTGATAGTTGTCCGGAGGAAGCCAATTTGTTTGCGGACCGACGAAGTGGTCGAAGAATCGCCATGTGCGGCGGGCATACTGGCGGATGGTTGCGATGTCCGATGTGGTCAGTGCAGCTTTTCGGCGTTTGACGCTGGCCTGTCCGAGCCAGAGGACTATGAACGGCGACGCGCACCAGAGCAGACAGTAAAGAAGGACTGTGATGCCTCCCGGAAGTGGCCCAAGCGACCGGTACGCCAGCACCGCGATTATAAACGCAGCGGCGGATATCCAGTACATGCGGCTGACAAACTCCGTGGACCGATCTTTGGATTTTTGGTGCGCTTCCGAGGCGGTTTCCCACTCCAGCAAGCCGTGATGCGAGACGTTTTTTCTGTACCAGACCCTGATGATGGCGTCCAGCGACGCCGCCGACTGTTCGGGAAGGAGTGCGGTAACAACGAGCGCTCTGCCTATTGTCGCCCAGGGTTCGCGCTCCACGAAGGCGGATATACGAAGGTCTGTGGTAACGCGCATGATGAGCATGAGCAGTACTGGGACGAATACGACCAGGATACCAATAAGGCTCCAGATAATGGCCGGCGGCGAAAGGAACCAGCCAACAAGAAGGAGCAGAAGGGTGGTGATAGGAAGCAAACTGCGGCGCAGGTTGTCGAACACCTTCCACCGGTTGATGAGCGTAAGAGGATTCGCTACTTTCGTCCCATCCGCGGATGGAACCGTTGGCAGTATCCATTCCGCAATCTGCCAGTCGCCGCGAGTCCAGCGGTGCTGGCGGCGGCTGAATGTTGTGTAGTCTCTTGGGAACAAGTCGAAGAGTTCTATGTCGCTTGCCAGGGCAGTTCGAACATGGGCTCCTTCGATAAGGTCGTGACTGAGCAGGTGATTGTCCGGAAACCTGCCGGATAGAACCGTGTGGAACGCGGCAAGGTCGTAGATGCCCTTGCCATGGTAGATTCCTTCTCCGGTAAGGTCCTGGTAGACATCGGACACGGCGCTGGCGTAGGGATCGACGCCGGTTGGATCTGTGAACAGGCGCGAGAAGCGGGTGGAATTTGCACTGGGCAGACTGGTCGTTACGCGCGGCTGGATGATCGTGTATCCGCGCTCCACACGCTTCGTCTCTAGATTGACCTGGGGACGATTCAGCGGATGCGCCAGGGCAGCCACCATCTTGCGCGCTGTTTCTCGTGGCAGTTGAGTATCGGCGTCCAGCGTAATGATGAAGCGTGTCCCTGTAAGGCTGTCCGGGCTGCCGAATCGCAGGAAGTCCTTAACTTCGGAACGCGACGCGCCCATCAAGTAACGGTTCAGGTCTTCGAGCTTCCCGCGTTTCCGTTCGTAGCCCATCCAGACCATCTGATCGTCGCTCCATTCACGCTCCCGGTGGAACAGGAAGAATTTGTTTGGTCCGTAACGGCTATCCAGACTCTCTATGCCCCTCCGGGCCACGTCGAGCCGTTCGGAGTCTTCGGGCATAGAATGTTCTTTGGCGTCTGAGTAATCCGAGAGCAGTGCAAAGAGGAGGTTAGGGTCGGTATTTGCCAGGTATCTCACTTCAAGCAGCTCAATTTCATGAGCGATGCTTTCCGGTGTCAGCAGCATAACCGGAACCACGACCAGAGTCTTGAACTCGTTGGGGATGCCTGTTTCTTCAAAGGACATCTTTGGAAGAACGCGGGGTGGAAGAACGAGTGTTGCTATCCAGTTCACAATTTGAGTGGCTATCTCACTTGCTGGAAACATGAGCAGTAGAAAGAGAATGGAAGTCACGACCGGATGGTAGTGGTGCTTTACGGCTTCGTGTATGGTCGTGAGACTGATGGCGAGAGTCAGCAGGGTTATCGATCCGACATACGTCCACGTGGGGTGAATTCGGAGTACGTTCTGCACCCGGACAAGGAAAGGCCAGCGAACCCCGAGCTTGCGCGCCAGCGCCCAGCGCCCGCGGTCCACAAGATGAAACCCAACATGGCCTTCCACTGTTTTGGTCTGTCCGGTGGCTATGGCTACGGCGGCATGGGCGACGTCGAGCTCCGACACTCCGGACCATCGCGCCATTTTTTCCACGGCGTGCCGGTATTGGTCTCTGGTTTCGAAGTCCATTTCGGCGTAGGTGCCGGCGGGATCCACACGGAGGATCATGTCGACAACGCTGAGAGCTTCGAAGACTTCACGCCAGTCGGCTTGTGAGAGTTCACGCAGGCTGCTGATGGTATTGGCCAGCGAAACTTGCTGGATTGCCTGCGACCTCTGCTCCTGAATGGAGAGCTCAGACAGAGGCACGCCGAATACACGCTCGACATAGGCCTGCGCACGCTGCAGGACTTCTGCTTCATCGTAAAGGTGCTCCACGATTTGCATGGCGAGGTGCGCGGAAGGCTCTGGCTCTTCGCGTCCTATTTGGGAAAAGAGTATTGGTAGTCTTTCCGGATAGGAACGCGCGGCGGTAAGGAGACGGTTGGCCCAGAAGTTGGCCCACTCACGCTCGCGCTGTCTGCGCTCGATCCGATTTACCAGGGAGTGCAAATGTTCTATTACGGCAAAGCGCAGCATCAGCGGCAGTGCCCAGAGTTCGCCGATGGTGAGCGGCTCAACACTCTGGTAGGCGCCCACGAAGTTCAGGATATTGTCGTTGGTAATCTGGGCATCCGCATCGATGACGAGGGCCTTGGCAATACCGTAGACCCTAGGCAGGCCTGCATCGGGGCCTTCGGCGAGTACGGGGACCTGATCGTAGAACTTCTGCGGCAAATTGTTGCGGAACTCATTAATCTGCTCTTTGATGATGTACGCGTTATCGAGCAGCCATTCACCCGCCATGTCCACGGTGTCTTCACTCTTGGCGGCCGATCCCAGGTGGCGTCTCGCTAAGTCAAAGGCGTGCTCGCTGTCGGCAAGGGGCTTGAGGAGGGGACGTCCGTGGCGATAGCTCTTGCGCACCGGCTGGGCTTCAGCCAGGGCGCGCGCCGCTTCGCGCAGCCGGTCCTGGGTAACGGGGCCGCTGTCGGAGCTGCCCGTGCTCGGAGGTGCGATCTCCTCTTTGTTTTGCCAGTCTTCATACAGGGTGAAGGTAAGGGCGGAGACCTCGGTGATTTCTCCGATGAGCGTGCGGATGTCGTCCAGGTCTTCAACGCGCGCTTCCACGATGACCATGCGCTCGTTCCCGATCAGCCACGTTCGGAATTCCGACATGGCCCGAAGGCTGACTTCGAACGCTCCGTACTGGTCCGCAAGCAGGGTGACAAATGTTGCTACCATTGCTATCGCGGCAATATCCTGGCCAAGCACAATATCATGGCGCAGGGGGCTGTCGTAGGCCACCTGGAGGGTAATGAATCCCACAGCAGAGATCAGGGCAAAGATGGCGCCCGCGGTAATAGGCCGGATGAGTCTGGATAACCGTGCAAAGCGCGGCTTATTAAATCGATGGATAAGCGAGGAGCGGCGAAATCCGTGCTTTCTGATTTTGGAGAGAATAATCTTACCGTCAGCATTGGATTGACACAGGGCGAGAACAATGCCGGAATCACGACGACGATGGAACACGCAATACCTCCAGAATAAGCGTACCTACCGGACCGCCCTGCGCGCCAGCGCTGGAGCTTGAGGGGGCCGATATGGAAGTAAAAGTAGAACGACTAAATGGTTGAAAATCGTCGCACAGCGGCCGAATCTAACAGGGTTTGTATACCAGCTTGGTTGTGCGACTAAACATTATAAAAGCTAGAAGTGTGGGGTTTGGTTCTTATTTGATGGGCT
>Ga0302315_10003822_pt1 | contig 13415 bp, 6 predicted proteins | sample III_Palsa_N3_1_FD_200532 | JGI IMG/M metagenome (GOLD analysis project Ga0302315, IMG submission 200532) | Peat permafrost microbial communities from Stordalen Mire near Abisko, Sweden - III_Palsa_N3_1 | ecosystem: Environmental > Terrestrial > Soil > Palsa > Peat permafrost | place: Sweden... | reverse complement strand
GCCGAGCGTCGCGCGATTGCGGGAACATCTCAACCACCTTGCGGAAATCCTGGATCTCCGCCTCTGTGTTGCCCGCTCGACGCTCAAGAAGGCCATCGTAGTAGTGTGCCCGCGCACTGTTGGGATCAAGCACAAGCGCCTTGTTAATGGCCCTGCGCGCCGAATCGTACTTCTCCCAAACGATCTCAGTCAGGCCGATGTTGGTGAAGGCGTCGGCGTATTGAGGCCGCAGCTTGGTCACCTCGGTAAACGCCTGGACGGATTCCATGTATTGGAACTGGTCGAGCAGGGCGATGCCGAGATTGTTCCAGCGCATCCAATCCTGGTTGTCCGCGGGGTCCGGTGTTTCCGGCTCGTTCTTTCCGATCTTCAGTACGCGGGTGCGCGATGCAATCTCGACGATCGGATACGCCGGGTGGTCATCCTTGCCAAAGATGTTATTCAGGTAGCTCTGGCGCAGATGCCGGTAGTTCACCTTCGCGGTAATCGTCACGGCGCCAGCGGCGTCGGCCGGCAAGCGGAACTGGTAGCGCACCAGCACCGAGCGGCCCGCCTGCACGCTGTTGTCGTACGCCACGGAGTGAATCGTCCACACCTTGTGGTTGTCGACAAACTCTCCCTCGTCGGTGACCGGGCGGTTGGTAAAGCTGTGTGCGCGCGGGTCCAGCATGCCATCCGGCTTGATGAAGCCGCTGTGATAAATCTCCTTGCCGTTCGCGTCCTTTGCTGTGAACTCGACCCAAGCCTCGTAGAGATCGCGCACCTCGGGAATAAGCGAATGCCCGATGTTCTTGTTCTGGATGACGACGTAAGCTTCAACCGTGTCGCTGGGGGCGAGTTTATAGGGAACGGTTCCCAGGGGCGCGATCAACTTGTTGCTGTCTGCTACCTTGAGCCCGAAAATGTCCACATTGAGATAATCGCCCGCGCGCAGAAACTCGATGGTCTTCTTCAATTGCTCGTCGAAGCCATAGTAGAAGGGGACCGCGGTGTTGCCCGCCAGCCAGCGATGCGATACAAGTGTGCCATCCTTCGCTCCGTAGTCGGGCAGCGAGATCGGATTGCGTTTCATGTGGCAGCCCTGGCAGGTTTTGAAATCTGCGGTGTAGAAAGTCAGCGGATTGCGCTGCGAGAATTTCGACTGCTGCCACTCGTCATAAGCCGTGAAGGCGCGGATGAATTTGTAATCGTTCAATGGCGCCGGGAGGTTGGCTTTGTGGCAGGCGGCGCAGAACTCCGGCTTGTGCAGAAAATCGTGCATCACTGCCTGCGAATGCCGCTCGGGATGCCTAAGAATCATGTCGAAAGGAACCTCGCCAGGAATCCGTTCGCCATTCTCGTCGACGATCACCGCGGGCACGCCCATCTTGACACTGGCATTGCCGTTCGTCGAATCCAGACTCAATACGGAGTGGCAGGTGGTGCAGGTCAGCCCGTCGGAGTCGAACTTGGCGCGATCGACCTTCGAGTCCTCCGTGAGCGCCGCGCCCAGTACTCCAATCGGATTGTGGCAGCCGTCGCAATGCCGCGCGAAGGCTATGCCGCGGGTCTTGTCGCGAATAAGCAGGTTGACACTGGTGCGATAGAAAGGCGTGCGAAAAGCGTTCGAGTGCAGCGCTTGACGCCACTGGCTATAGGCTTCCTGGTGACAGGTGCCGCAGTACTCCGCGCTGGGGTACGCGCCCGGCTGAAGAAATCCCTCGCCCTGCACCTTCACGTTGCCGGGAGTGAAAGGGTTCTTCGGTCCGTAGTGGAAATTATAGGCGGGAGTTACCTGCGCGTTGTATTCCAAACGGTCGGCCGCCACCTTCTGCTCTGCCCTTGCCTTCCATCTGGCAATAGCCTCTTTCTGCGCCGGCGTGTCTACGGCAGGGGGCGTACCCTTGGGCGGAGCTGTGTACGCAGGCGGGGGCGTCAGGCTCGCTGCGTCCTGCTGCGGGGTGCCCGCCTGGGCCTCTCCTCGAAGAGCCGTGCCTTGCTGAGCCTGTCCCTGTTGAGCCTGGCCCTGCTGAGCGCGGACGGAAGTGATCCAACTCGTGGAGACTGCCAGGTAGCCGCAAACGGCCAGACCGGCGGTTGCAATCGAGATGCTCGCAATTCTTTTCATGTGAGCTCCAGCCGAGGGAACGGGCCAAGGCCTCGTCTCCTTCGGCGCTATCGTTCAGATGCTGGTTCGCCTACTTACCCGCATGGGTGGCGGGGACGCTTGTCCGATGTTGCGCAATAGCGTCATAAACGCTCGGCACCAGCCCCTTCCCTTCTTCGATCGCAAAATACCGGTCCACTCCGGGCAGCGTGTAAGTCTCTTTTGCGCCGTCCGGCCAGCGAATTTCAACCTTGTCCACCGTTGTACTCTCGCCCAGGCCGAAGTGAACGCGAAAATCGTTAGAAGACTCGAAACTGCCACCGCTCATTACATCCCCGCGCTGCCGAATCCCGCCAGCCGAAAGATACACGGTAGAACCCACCGCATCGCGGGGGCTCTTGGGGCCGCCGGTAAGCAGCAAGCCCACCCAGTGGTTGTGGTCGTCGTTCACGTTGCGCAACAGCACCGGCGTGTGGTCCAGGCAGTTGATCACCACATCGATCTTGCCGTCGTTGAACAGGTCACCAAAGGCCGCGCCGCGCGCCGGAATCACGTCGGCCAAACCAGTTCCCTCCACCGGGGGAATAATCTCAAACTTCTTCCCGTGCCCCACATTGTGAAAGAGAAGCGGACGCTCGGCAAACGATGTGCCCCATTCGTGTTGATCCACTTGCGGGTAAACATGCCCGCTGACAAACATCAGATCCTTCCATCCATCGTTGTCGTAGTCAAAGAACGCGGTACCCCAGCTCAGGAACGGATAAGTGCCTTCCGCGATGCCCATTTGCGGCGTGATGTCCACAAAGTTCCCATCGCCATCGTTGCGGTAGAGGGTCTTGTAGTCGTCGGAGAAGGTGGTCGTGTAGAGATCGAGCCGCCCGTTGTTTGTATAGTCGCCCACGGCCAGCCCCATTGAAGCTGTTTCGCGCGCATCCTGGTTCAGCGCAAAGCCGGAGTAGAAACTCGCATCCTGAAAGGTTCCGTCACCCTTATTGATATAGAGATAGTTGGGGGATGAATCGTCGGTTACCAGCAGGTCCACCTTGCCGTCACCATCGATGTCCACAAAAGTTGAGGAGAACCCGTAGTAGCGGCGCTTGTCGCTGACGCCTGCTTTTTCACTCACATCCGTAAAGGTCCCATCGCCATTGTTATGGAATAAATGGTCCGGCTCGCCCTGCAGGCCGCGTGGGCCGCACATGGTTGGCGCGCCCCGAAACTGGCAGTTGGCATAGGCCACGTTACTGGATCCCGAGGCAGGCAGGTGGTTCATATCCCAATGAATGTAGCCGGGAACAAAGATATCCAGCCGTCCATCGCCATCGTAGTCGCCAAAGCTGGGTCCGGTCGACCAGTTGCCCAGCTGAACTCCCGCAGTCTCCGCTATATCGGTAAAGGTGCCGTCGTGATTGTTATGGTAAAGCCGGTTCTTGCCATAGTTACCTACATAAATGTCCGGCCAGCCATCGTTGTCATAATCTCCAACCGCGCAGCCAAATCCCCATCTGTCGTTTGTTACGCCCGCGATGTTGGCAACATTTGTGAAAGTTCCGTCGTGATTATTGTGAAACAGAGCGGCGTGGGGCGCCTCGGCCTTTCCGTCAAGTGCGTCGTAAGTCGAGCCGTTGACCATGTAGATGTCGAGCCACCCGTCGTGGTCGTAGTCCAGAAGGCAGACGCCGGAGCCGATGGTCTCCAGAATGTACGGCTTCTCCGGAGTGCCCATTTTGTGCTTCCAGACATTAAGACCTGCCTTTTCAGAGATATCCTGAAAGACGATGGGGCCGGTTTTCACAAAACCGCCCGCCGTGATGGGCCGTTTTTCCGAGTCGAGCACAGGAGCGAAAACACCGCCCGTGGCTGACCCGGTCTGTTGCGGCAAAGGCGCGGAAGGTCCGCTGCCACCATAGAGCGGTGATTGCGAAGGCTGGGTTGCCTGAGGATAGGCCGTTCCAAACAAAATCAGGAAAGAGACAGGTATTAGCGCCGAATTCCAGCGTCGAATACCGGAAAGCACATAAGAGCCCATCAGAAAACGACCTCACAATTTAAGGGGAAACTCAACGCACCAATTCTCGCGCGCTTAGTCGAAAATGTCGTCCCTCCCAGGGAGGACGGCTATCTCATCCTATTGGACGACTTCCCCGTCCTATTGTATGACGAGGCGAATAATCTTTGATAATAGGCTGCAACAGGATGGATTGATTCGCTTTAACGCGCAAGGCGACGCGCCCGTGCGGCTTTTCTCATCACAAAGGTTGGCTAAAGCCCCTATTCTCAGGCCATTGACCGAATCCTGCCCTTTGGCGAAACATGGATGAAGCGCCAGGGCAGGCGTGCATTTGACAAGAGCCTCCGACCTTCGAATCGAAGTCCAGCCGTGATTTGAGCCGCGTCTTCGTCGACCCGCCGTTGGCAGCCGGGACGTGCCATAATAAGCAATCGTTCTGCTAGCGGCCACAAGCATCAGCGGGAGCGCGAATGGGCGCAACTTCGAGAACATCGGTCGGCATCAGGATGGTGGTGGCTGCGGCGGCCAGCCGAACCATTCGCGCATGGTTTTTGTTTCTCGCGATAGCATTTCTGCCTCAACTTTCCCTGGTCCTATACGGGCAGAGAACCCAGGCCGCCGACTCTGCCCAATCCGCGATGCGGCAGCATTATGATGCCGCATTCCAATTTCAGAGCGCGGGCAATGTATCCCAGGCGAATTTGGAGTACAAGCTTTTCCTCGCCGCCGCCCTGCATCGCATTGCCAATGGCCACGCCAATCTGGGGGACTATGCTCGTGCCGTGCCGCTTTATGAGGAGGCACTTAGCCTGACGCCGGACGATCGCAGTTTGAAGATGGACTATGCCGGCGCGGCGCTCGACGCATCCGATTGGACGAAGGTTAAGTTTTTGACAACATCCGTTCTGGATACGCTGAAAAAAAATGCGCAACCCCCTGACCCGCACGCTGTCTCGTTGCTTGCCAAGGCTTTATTGGAATCGGGCGGGCATCAGGAAGCTGTGGAGGAATTCAAGCTCGCGGCCCAGCTGCAACCGGGCTTCGACTCGTCCTCCCAACTGGCGGCCGCTTACCTCGTTCTGCAGGACCAGGCAAACGCTGCGAAGATTCTGAGCGATATGCCGCAGAAATACGGCGACACCGCTATCCTTCGTATGAATTTGGGCCTGCTCTACGGCACGACGGGGTCCTTTGATGGAGCGGTGACCGAATTCACCAAGGCTATCGAAATGGATCACAGCCTGAAAGGCGCGCACTATTCGCTGGGCGCCACTTATCTAATGCAGTTGAGTGAACAGGGCTATGACAAGGCTGAAGCCGAGTTTCGCAAGGAAATCGCTATCGATCCGAATAACTCGCTGGTCTATACGCCGCTTGGCCGCATTGCGTTGAGCCGGCACAAATATGCTGAAGCCGAGGCAGATCTGAATCGCGCCGTTGAGTTGAATCGGCAGAGTGCGGACGCTTACCTTTATCTTGGCAAGCTTTACCGGGAGACGGGAAGAATTCCTCAAGCGGAAGCGGCGTTTCGCAAGTCCATTGCGCTGACTCTGGACCCCTCAAAGGATGAATATGCAGTGGAGCAGGCTCACTTCTGGCTGGGCAGGCTTTTGATTCAAAGCGGCAATTCCGCGGAAGGCCGCAAGGAAATGGACATATCTCAGAATCTGCTTTACCTGAAAGAACAGCGCGTGCAATCGAGATTGGCTGGAAAGTCTACGCTACAGGCGCCTCTGGAAAAAACGCACGAGGCTGATCCCGGAGATTTAGTCAAACAAAAGGCGTTTGAGAAGCAAGTTGGGCCGCCAATTGCCAGCAGCTACGACAACCTTGGAGTCAACGCGGCAAACGCCAGCGACTTTGCGAATGCGTCCAGGTACTTTGAGCAGGCAGCGCAGTGGAATCCCTCGCTCAGCGACGCAGACAGAAACTGGGGCCGTGCGGCGTTTGCCGCAAAGGAGTATGAAAAAGCGGTGGGACCGTTGAGCCGCACACTCGCTTTGCATCCGGAAAATCCGGACGTGCGCTCAATGCTCGGACTGAGTCTTTGCATGACCCACGATTATGCTCAGGCCCTGCGAGTGTTGCAACCGATTGAAGCAAGTTTGGGAGCCAACCCTCTACTCGCCACTGCGTATGCCGGGTCGATGGCGATAGCCGGAGACTCGGCACAGGGCCTTGCTCGACTGAAGGCCATTGAGGAGGCGAACCCTGACAAAGCGTTTGTCCACTTCATGCTTGGCGAGGCCTACGCCAGCCAGAAGCAACCCGCTCAGGCGGCCGACGAATTGCATGTCGCTCTGAAGCTGGACCCATCCAGCGCGGACACAAAGAATGCGCTGGCGCTCACGGAGCTGGCGCTTGGCCAGAAGGCAGAAGCACTGCAGCTATTTTCCGAATTGGCGGAATCCGGATCGAAGGATGGTGAGGTCTATCATCGCCTTGCGCAATTGCAAATCGAACTCGGATTCGACAAGGCCGCTGTCGACAGCCTGGGAACCGCCGTCCGGCTTGACCCGATGAACGCCGCGTACCACCAGGAATTGGCAGATGCCTATCGAAAAAACGGACAACCGGAAGCGGCCGAGCGCGAAGACCGGCAATCGGAAACACTACAAGCAGAGGGTAATTTCGTCCAACCAACGAAAAGCGGCACTTCAGAGAGCGGCAATCATTCCGGTGCTTCGTCGAAGATACAAAAGAACTAGAGCCGGCCTGCTACAGCGGATTAAGAAATACTTTATCCCGGAAGCACCACCCTAAAGTCGGCGCGACCCCAAGGAGCGACGACCCGGCACGACACTCAAGACGGCTACATCTTTTCCCAATACGCCTTAAATGCACGCGTTATCGCAGTCGTCACCCAGCGATTCGCCCATTGCGCCAGAGCGTGAAGACCGCACCAGTTAGGGAACAGCTCTTACCGCGCCTCAAAGATGTAATCGGTATACGCTTCGACTCCGTCGAAGTTGGTAGAGAGCCGGGCGTAGATCGTCTCTCCTTTAGCCGGCAATCGGCCGATCATCGCAAATCTTACTTTGCTTTGACCCGAATTAATGAGATTGCTCGAACCCGGGCCCGTGGTTCCCACCAGAATCGCATAATTAGTAGCCCCATTGCCCTTCGTCCATGTAAACAAGATGACGGGGCCTTGAAGCAAAGGGCCCGCCGCGGGCGAAATTAACGTTGCCTGCTGCGCCGCTGTGTAGGTGAAGTCGGCATATACCTGGACTCCATTGAAGTAGGTATAAAGCCGCGCATAGAGCGTCTCGCCGTTGGTCGGCAGGCCGGTCGCGGTGGCAGAAGCGACCTTCATCTCTCCCGAGTCGTAGAGGTTACTCGAACCTGCGCCCGTGCTTCCCAGCACGAGCCTGGATCCAGTCTCACCGGGAGCGGTCGTGCTCGTGAATTTCACAGTAGGACCCGATAGAAGTGCGCCCGGAGTTGGAGACGAGAGCACCGCTTCAGTCGCCGCAGTATACGTGTAGTCAGCGTGCGCTTCAGTTTCGTTGAAGTTGGTGTAGAGACGTGCGTAAATTGTCTCGCCGTTGGTTGGCAGCCCGGCAAACGAATCGGAAGTGGTTGTCTCTCGACGATCGGAAATGTTGTTCGAACCCACCCCCGTGCTTCCTAGCCAAACCGTATATCCCGTCGCGCCGGTGCTGGCCGTCCAGTTGAGCATTACGGTCGGTCCGGGCAGTACTGCTCCGGGCGCGGGAGACACTAGCGCCGATTGTGTCGCCGCCGCATAGATATAGTCGGAATACAACGAAACGCCGTTGAAGTTGGTCGTAAGGCGTGCATAGATCGTCTCGCCGTTGGTTGGGACCCCGGTGGCCGTCCAGGAAGTCACCGTCCGGTCGCCTGTATTGAAGATGTTTTTTGAACCCGGACCCGTGCTTCCCAGCGAGAGGAAGTACCAACTGACTGCGCCTGTAGCCGCGGACCATGTGAACGTCACGTTCGGCCCCGGCAGCGCAGAACCCGGTGCGGGCGACGTTATCGCAGCTTGGTACTCCCCGGTGCCGGTCAGCACAATCAACTGCTGTGCCCCGGTTACGTTGAGCGCGTTGTCAGTCAGGGTCACGCTTTCGCTCAACGCGCCATGATCCACGGGAGCAAATTCGAAGGATAGATCGCACTCCTGCCCTGCGCTTAAAGTGGTAGTGCCGGTGCAAGCGGCCGAATCCCCGCCCACCTCGGGAAAGTCGGTTGGATACATGAGCGCCGTCAACTTCAGCGACGCGTTGCCCACGTTCACAGCCTGCACCGTGTGCGTACCGTCGATGGCGTCAGTTGCTCCGACATTCGTGAGCAGGGGAAAGTTGAACACGGGAGGTTGAGAGCGGAGCACTTTCTCCACAATGGAGTGGCTGCCTTCAGTCCCTCCCTCGATGATGAAAAGATCGCCGCTACTGTTTACAGCCACTCCGGAAACCTCACCCAACCCGCCGTCATACCAAATCGGGTCGATAGCGATTGCCGCTCCGCCACCCGCCGGCACCTCCACGACTCGGTGATTCACATTATCGGCAATAAATAGATCGCCCGCCCCATCCGCGGCCAGGCCTTCTGGGTTCTGCAACCCTACGCCGTTCACAATCGGCTCGATGGCCGTGGCCGCACCGCCACCCGCCGGAACCATGACCACGCGGTTATTGCCCAAGTCGGCGATGTACAGGTTGCCCGCGTCGTCCACAGCCAGGCCGTGAGGATCATTCAACGGGACGCCGTTCACCGTGGGACCGATTGCGATCGCCGCACCGCCACCGGCAGGCACCTCTAACACGCGGTTGTTCATGAAATCCGCAATGTACAGGTCGCCTGCTCTACCAACTGCCAGACCGGATGGAAAATTCATCGCAACGCCATTGACCGCCGGGGTGATCGCGATCGCGGGACCGCCGCCTGTGGGCACTTCGACAACGCGTCCGTAGAATTCCCCTATGAAAAGATCGCCGGCTCCGTCCACTGCCACACAGGAGGGAAGATACAGACCAGCACCGTTCACTGTTGCATTGATTGTTGTGGCGTCGCCCCCATTGGCCGGCGCTTTCACTAAACGGTATCGGTTGGGATCGCTGTCTGAATCCAGGATGAACAGATCACCCGCCGCATTCAATGCCACGCCGGTGGGGTTCTCAAGCTCCATCCCGGGTCCAATCGGAACAAACGGCGAAACCACACCTGGGCCAAAGGCAATCTGCGGACCCGTTCCAATCCCATACAAAGGAACGCTGGCCAGCACTGTTCCTTTGTTTGGGCCAGAATAAAACACCACCGCACCCTTGCGCAGTCCCGCGCCTGACGGAGCGAATTGGACCGCAACTGTGCAGTTCATAATCGAGGAGTAGACCTTGGCCGTGCAGGTGCCTGCCGTTGCGCTCGTGAAATCCAGGTCAGCGATACCGGTGGTCACCACCGCGATGCTCCCCACCGTCGTCCCCGCAGGAACCGAGAACCTAAGCGTCCGCGCTGCGCTTACGGAGCCAATGGCAACCGTGCCAAAGTTCTGGTTGGCCGAATCGCCGGTGAAAGTTACTTGCGCCCTCGCCGTCACAGGCGACGCCAGCGCGGCCAGAAAGAAAAGCGACAAGGAGATGCACGCAGCAATCAGGGAAAACAGCTTGGTCTCGACGAATCCTGTTGCTCGGCTTGGCCGGTGCATAGAAGCTAGGATTGCAGTTTCGGTTCGAGGCGGGCTGAGATTATTTATCTATATGTTTGCGAGGAAAATCCAACAGTACCATAATGAAACAGGACCATTGTGACCAACTGCCTGCGATGAGTCGTATCAAATGAATGCACAAAGCGGGAACCGCATGCGGCGCGCGACCAAGATTACGGAGCGCGCCGTCAAAGAGATATCTAACTATGCCAATGCGACCTTCAGCGTGATGCCGATATCGGAGATCTTCTCCATCGGCATCTCCACTCTCAGCGAAGATTCATCCTGCTTCCATTTCAACTCGCCGTTATATCCGAGCAATTCGACCTTGCGAATCGTTCCCGGAGCCTGTGCACTGGCAAGTCCAAGAGCATTGACGACCGCGGTCTTCTCCGGCCAGCCCATGACGAATGCGTAGAGAGTGCTGTCCTTGGTTGTGAAGCGAACGTCTTCGGCCGTGAGATCCTTCGTTTTGTCCTCGTTGAAATTGCCGGTTTCGATCTTGACTCGTGTTGACGGGCCTTCCCCGTAAATCTTCCACGGCCGGGAGCTGTAGATGCCCTCGCTGTTCACCGCCATCCACTCCGTGATGCCATTCAGCACGATCATCTCTTCGAAGTCCAGTTCGCCGGAGTTGGGCAGAGGAAAATTCAACAACAGGTTTCCATTTTTGCTGACGATATCCGTGAGGAGATCAATCACCTTCTTGGGCGTCTTGTACTTTTCTCCGCGGTTGTAATGCCATTGTCCGATGCATGTGTCGGTCTGCCATGGATTCTTTGCAATCCCGTCGGAAACACCGCGCTCATGATCCAGCAGGCAGGTCCCGATGGCGCAGTCCGTGCTTTCCTTGCTGGTGTAAATGGCCTGTGTCTGGCCGCCATGCTGTTGCGCGCTCACGTTGTAGAGGTGCGAGACAACCTTCATTCCGTAATCTTCAAACGGCAGGTGGCCGTCGGTGTAAAGCAGGTCGGGATGGTACTTGTCGATGAGGTCGGTCATACGGTCAACGTAATGCCGCTTCCACGAGTCGGGAATGCCGTCGTCGTTCCAATCGAGCTTGTCGCCGAAGCGCGCGCAATCGGCATCGTGATAAAGGTCGGCAAACTGAGGGTCCGCGCCATCATAGGGAACGCCGGCGAGTGGACCCATCTTGTCCGCTTGGTGGCTGGGCGAAAACCACTTGTAACTGATCCATAAGTGTTCACTGACTCCAAAGCGCAGCCCCTGCTGCTGCGCCGCTTTCTGCCAGGTGCCCACAACGTCACGCTTGGGGCCCATGCTCGCTGCATTCCAGCGGTTGTACTTTGAATCCCATAAGTCGAAGTTGTCATGATGCACGCCCATACTGACGAAATATTTTGCGCCAGCCTTCTTGTAGAGGCTCATCAGGTGGTCAGGGTCCCATTTCGCGGCCTTCCAGTTATTTACCAGGTCCTTGTACCCCACCTTCGACGGATGTCCGTATGTTTCCGCGTGGTAGAGATACTGCGGCGTGCCTTGCAGATACATTGTGCGGGCGTACCAATCGCCGAATTCGATGGCCGACTGCGGTCCCCAGTGCGCCCAGATGCCGAACTTTGCATCGCGATACCATTCGGGAATCTGGTATCCCTCGAGCGATTTCCTGGTGGGAAGAAAGTTTGCGCCCTGCGCCTGGGCTCTTGCAAACTTCGAGAGAGCGAGAGCGGAACACGCACCGCCCATCGTTTTGAGTACTTCACGCCTGTTCACTGCCATTTTGATTTTCTGCCTTTCACGGTGCAGTTGGTGCCTGAGATCAGGCGAAAACTCATTTCTATCAGGTTCAGCTCTGTTTCCCTTCGGCCTCGAGAATCGCCTTGCGGAGTCGCTGCTCCGCCGCGGCGTTCCAGTAGCCACAATCAAGCTCAAAGAAGACCGAGGTGTAGGGAATCGTCATCCCCGTCTTGATGATAAGAATACGGAAGATCTGAGCGGACTGATCGAGCCTGGTTATGATTTGTTCGTGAGGAAGCCTGGATAAACTCGAGGCTGCAAAAAGAGCTTCAACCTGTTCTCTGTAACTGGCAACGCCGCGCGCGTCTTGCTCGGCAACAAACTTCAGTTCAGAATCCAGATAAATGTTCGCATCGATGTGCTTGCTTGCAGAGATGGCGGCCAAAACTTCGCGCAACACTTCGATCTGATCCGCGCCGGAAACAATCGTTTCAATTCCCGGCCTGGACTGCGCGGGGTAGGCCGAATCGGCAACTACAATCCAGTTGCGGTGACCAAACAGGGGCAAAAGATCTGCGAGCCGGTCCTCCCAGTCTGTAGCGGGCGAAGATTTGATTTGAGTCGTCAATGCATTCCTCGATACGGCACTAGACTAACTCCTCGTCCGCGCAGACAGCCACTTTGCCGCATTTGCCGGAAGCCATGAGTGCGTAGGCTTCGCTGGCACGCTCCAGCGGAAACCTGTGTGTGATAATGTCGGCCGGATGCAGTTTCCAACGGACCAGCCGCTCAACAAGTTCTTCCATCAACCAGGTCGACGTGACCCATGAGCCGTACAAAGTCTTCTGATCGTGGATCATGTCGGGCGACGGATTCAATTCCACAGTTCCGCCTTCTCCGATAAAGACGATCTTTCCCCATTTGCGCGTGGCGCGGATGGCAGTGGCGCGAGCCGCATGGTGCGCCGAGCAATCCACCGCGCGCTCTACACCGAACCCGCCGGTTATTTCCTTTACCTGTGCGACATTGTCCGGTCCCGAGGCGAGCACCGTATCGCACAGTCCAAGGTCAAGAGCAATCTTCATGCGCTCGGGAACGACATCAATGCCGATGATTTTGTTTGCGCCGAGTTTGCGGCAGAGCGCGCCGGTAGCCAATCCAACCGGCCCCAGCCCGGTGATGAGCACGGCGTGGTTGCCATCGATTCCGATCTTTGTCAGGCCTTCGTAAACGGTACCAAAGCCGCACGCCACCTGTGCGCCATCGGCGAACGAAAGCTCATCGGGCAAGGCGATCAAATCCTTTTCTTCGGCCACCATGAACTCCGCCATGCCGCCATCGCGTTGCCATCCATAGGCGCGGCGGAACTTTTCGCTCGTGCAGGAGATCATGTAGCCGCGCCGACAATCGTTGCACACCCCGCATCCGGAGATGTGGTAGACAATCACTCGATCGTCCGTCTTGAAGCAGCGGCAGCCCTCGCCCGTGGCAACAATCTTGCCGCACGGTTCGTGTCCGGCAATCACACCCTGGTAGCCCTCAGGACCCTTCCCCAGGTGCTCGTGGTAGATGCATCGAATGTCAGAGCCGCAGATGGTCGAGGCCTTCACCCGCAGCAAAACTTCACCATGACCCGGAGTCGGCACGGGCACCGTGCGCAACTCGACCGTCGAGTCGCCGGGAAGAAATGCCGCCGTCATTGTCTCATTCATCGTTCACTTCCCCGCTCTTCGATCCGCTTCATTTGCCGTTGCATTCTCGCCCGCATTTTTGCGCTCTCACGGCGGTGTAATCTCCCCATGAATATCCCAAAGATCCTCCCACGTCTGGCCGTCTTTCCATAGAAACACCTGTCCTTTGATCAAACGGCAGTTGCGATCGATGCCCGCAATCTCCCGCATCTCTTCGTCGCTGAGCGGGTCGCCGGCTACGCCTGCAAGATTCGCGCGGTA
>Ga0302315_10003819_pt1 | contig 13421 bp, 6 predicted proteins | sample III_Palsa_N3_1_FD_200532 | JGI IMG/M metagenome (GOLD analysis project Ga0302315, IMG submission 200532) | Peat permafrost microbial communities from Stordalen Mire near Abisko, Sweden - III_Palsa_N3_1 | ecosystem: Environmental > Terrestrial > Soil > Palsa > Peat permafrost | place: Sweden... | reverse complement strand
GCCGTTGTCAGTGCTTGCAGTGCGCTGATACCGGCAACGGCTTATGACATAGACGGACATCATTATATGATTTCGACGATACTGGCGGCGGCACCCCCAGCCTCGTCCAATATTGTCGGCCCTGCGGTCACCGTCGATCCCTACGAGCGACTCGAGTCGTTTTGCGTGGAACTCCCGGACTTGGTTCCGGAACTCGACGCCGTCACTCAGCGCATTCATGTAGTTCGTAGCAAGAGTGATTGGCAATGGGGCGTACTCGGGCGATGCGGTACGGCGACATCACGGCACATGGTCGCAACCCAGTGGTACATCCATGGCCTAACAGGATTAAACTCGGACATGGTGCGGAAGCTTGCCCTTACCATTATTGCCAATCGGCAAAGCGCGGCGGCTGCGGCAACAAACGCTCAAGATCGAGTGAATTTGATCTGTGAAGCGGGCTTTGGATTGCATCTCCTTGGCGATACATTCGCTCATTCCCAATTATCGGATCCCGATACGCTCTATAAAACGGGGAATGGTCATTGGAAGGACAAGCACGTTCCGGATGAAATATTGAGCCGGAGCTTGAGGGCCGTCCCGCCTCGCACGCAGCATTGGGATGACTGGGTTGCGGCTGCGGCTACCGCGCTCGGGCGACCCAATAACTCGCCACAATTGGCGCTGTTGGTTCAGCCCATATTGACGCAAACAGCCAAACAAGGCAGCGACTATGGCGAAACCTCGCTTCGAGACACCCTGCATAGCAGCCTCCCTCACGAATGGGAGCCTTACAACCCATTTCTCGAGAAGTGGCGCCAGGATTCTCCCGTTACCGGGGAAATCCAGTCAAATGTAAGTTGTGACGGTTTGATACGCAGTGGCTTGACGGGCTCGGGCATCGACCGGGTGGATGGCGAGCTGCCCAATTGCGATACGGTATGGACCGAGTATCTTCAGGTCGCAATGCAGGTCTTCGCGGCCAACGCGGACCCCGTGCGCAATGGAGGGTTAGAAAATTGCGACGCCGCGGGTGATCGCCTCAGTAACGGAGTGGATCCGCAATGACCATGAGTATTCCCACCTCAGCCTTGCCGTCCGGCAAAAGCGTAAACACCGACACCGCGCACAAAAGGATTGCGGTTGTCGGTTGGTTGGTATGGCCCCTATTGATCCTATGGGTGCCCATTTTTTTTATGTGGCTCGGATATCGATTGGTATCGTGTACCAGCGACGTATCGCTGGTGGTTTGCGACTGGGCGTTCCTGGCGCCGCTGATTCCGGGCGGGCTGATCGTGGGCTGCCTCGCATTCGCCGTTCTCACCCTGCATCAACGCGGCCGGGAGGCCACATTCGACGCCCAGGTTGAAAGACTGTCCCAGGTCAACCTGAAGCGGGTCGCTCTGAATGTACGCTGGGGATATCGCGGGCTGCGCGAGACGCACAAGAAACATGTCCGGCGGACAATGCTATTTTTTGCGTTCACACTAAGCATGTTCGTCGGATTCTGGGTGTACTACTTCGGATTACCTGCGCTCGCTTCTATGATAGTGGGCATTGCAATAGTAGTACTCGCCGTCATGTTTAACGGGTGGGTCGCAAGCCCGCTGGGCGATTCCACTCGGGCGACTCTCAACCAAGTCTTACACAAGGAGTTGGCCGCGCTCAGACCTAAACTACCACTGAATATCGAGCCCGCGACGTTCAACAGCGCTGATCCCGCGCAAATCACCGCTAATCTGCGCGACATCTACGCCCTTATCGCTACACTCGGACCAAAGAACATCACGGACAGTGCCCCCGACCCCGACCCTCAACCCCTGTCGGCGCTCTGCCTTTCCGGCGGCGGGATTCGCAGCGCAACCTTCAATTTGGGAGTAATTCAAGGTCTCGCAAAAATTGGGCTACTTAAAAAATTCGATTACCTCTCGAGCGTCTCCGGCGGTGGTTACATTGCGTCATGGCTGCGAACCTGGATACATCGCGCGGGTGCCGACCAAGTCGTCGAAGCACTCGCAAATAAAGGCATTCCGGCCAATCCCCTCGCGCCGGAGCCGTCGCCTCTCGAGAATCTGCGCGCGTACAGCAACTACTTGACGCCCAAGCTCGGGCTATTTTCGGGCGATACCTGGGCGGCTGTAGCCATTATTGCCCGCAACATCATTGTCAACTGGCTGGTTCTCATACCCGTGATCGCCGCCGTCATCGGCATTCCTCTGCTCTTTCTGATGATTGTGCAAGGCGAGACCCTCTCGGAGTACGTGTATCCGAACCTCTTGTGGTGGGCGCTCGGAATCGAGCTCGTCGCCAGTCTGTTGGTTTATGCGTGTAGGCGATTTGCCAAGCGCTCGCGTACTTCCCAGGCCTTTTTCGTCCTCTATTGCGTGGTCCCGATCTGCTGCGCAGCCGGCGTGCTGTGTACGGCCGCCTTAGGACTCAAGATCCCGTGGCACGATGCGCTGCCGCAACCCAGCGGGGATGATTATGCGAAATTGTGGATTTTTGCCTTCCTTTGGTGCGTCACCGTTCCGCTCATCGGATGGGCCTTCGTTGAAGGATTGGCTGCGATATTTCCCAGTTGGGCCCAATCCTTGCCGCCCAAGCCTGAGGCCGAGAGCACGGTCGAGAAAACCAGCGAGATCCCGACTGAGGCATCGCCGCCAGATGCCAAGACTATGCGCGATCGCGCACGCAACCCCCCGCAGGTGTGCGAGTTCTTCGCATTGCTGATTTCCGGGTCGGTCGGCGCCGCATTGCTGGTAATCGCCATCCGATGCTGGTTCTCTCTCTTTATCGCACAACCGTGGCTGTATGTGACCGCAGCGCTCCCGGTAGTGCTCTGCATCTACCTGCTGTCCCGCATTCTATTTGTGGTCATCGCCAGTCTGGCCGATGGCTCGCGCGGCAACGGCGACGATGCGGACCGGGAATGGTGGGCTCGGCTGTCCGGCTTGGTGCTGCTGGTCATCGTAGTTTGGGCTGCGGGTACCGGCGCCTGTCTCGCCGGCATTTATCTTCCCGACTGGACGCAGCAACACTGGCACTCCAGTAGCAAGGCCGCCTTGAATACGGTGAAGGCCGTGGTCGCGGCGATTGGTACAGTGACCGGCCTGGTGGCGTCGTTGAGCGGAAGCAGCGCGAAGACACCCGCAAACGACAATTCTCGCGCTCCCAAACCCCCCATTAGTATTACGCTACTGGTGCAATTGGCGGGCGCGATATTCATCGTGTGCGTCGTCATTTTGCTGTCGTGGGGACTGCGGGCGCTGGCCGAATGGGCCCTCACGGAGCCGGAACTTTTTACCGCACCGCGACCCTGGTTTGTATGGTCGGATTTTCTAGCCTTGCTGTTGTTCGTGGCTGCGGTAGGCGTTGTCGCGAGCAGAGTGGTGAATGTCAATCGCTTTTCTCTGCACGGCATGTATCGCAACCGTTTGGTGCGTGCATATCTCGGTGCCTCGAACGGCCTCTCGGACCATCAGCGCTTGGTGGACCCCTTTACAGGGTTTTCTCTCAACGACAATTTGCCATTGCGCAAATTTGCCTCGGACAAAGATCGGCCATTGCCCATTATCAACGCCACGTTGAACCTCGTGGCGGGCGAGAATCTGGCCTGGCAGCAGCGCAAGGCGGAGTCCTTCTCCATGACGCCGTATTTCTGCGGCAGCTGGTCGGAAGGATATCGAGACTCAAAAGACTATGGTGGACCGGGCGGCATCACGGTGGGTACCGCGATGACCATCTCCGGGGCAGCGGTCAATCCCAACATGGGCTACAACTCGTCTCCGGTACTGGCCTTCGTTATGAGTCTCTTCAACGTGCGCTTGGGCGCTTGGCTTGGTAACCCCAATGACCATGGCGACACCAGTTTTGGCACCACCGGGCCCCAGATGGCGCTGATGCCGCTATTCGCTGAACTCTTCGGGCTGACGAACGCCTACCGGCGTTACGTGAATCTCTCCGACGGAGGACACTTCGATAATCTCGGCCTATACGAGGTGGTGCTGCGTCGCTGCCGTTATGTTCTCGTCAGTGACGCCGGCAGTGACGCGAGCTTCGCTTTCGACGATCTCGGCAATGCCATTCGTAAGATCCGGATCGATTTCGGGATTCCCATCGAATTCTCCGATGCGATCAAGATTCTTCCCACCAGCTCGAAAAAACCCGGCCTCTACTGCGCCATCGCGACCATTGGTTACAGTAAAGTTGGCGAAGGCTCGGACGGTAAACTCGTCTACATAAAGCCGACCTTGCGGGGACGCGTACCACCAGCCAAACAGGGCGACACGGTTCCCTATGACGTCTACAGTTACTCGCAGGGCAGCGACACCTTCCCTCACGAAACCACGCTGGATCAATGGTTCACCGAGTCGCAGTTCGAGAGTTATCGGGAGTTGGGTTCCTACATTATCGGACGGGTCGGCCAGTTCGCGGGGAATGGCGTGGGTGGCGGGGATAGCAGCTTCAAGCAATTCCTGGCCAGTGCCCGACAATGCGTTGAAGAAGCCAAAGCCTCAAAGAGTTCTGAGGAAGTCGCCATCGGCGCCGCCAACGCAGCGTCGCCACCGTAACCACTGGCTGCCGGTCGCGGGATACCCGCCATGGGATTTAGGCAACAGTTTTTGTCTCATGTTCAATAACAGTTAGAACCGCTTCACCCACATGCTCATCGATCTCGGCGGAGTTTTCGAGATGTACAGGATAGCGAATCACCGCGACCATTCGGCCATCTACCAAGTGCATTTGGACAAATTGCGTAGGGTCGCTTGCCGAGACGGTCGACGTTGTGCGCTCGATTTCTCGGCTTTGGCGGCTCAATTCTGCTTGGTACTTCGTCAGAACGGCGGCAATCGCTGACTGCAGCTTTTCCTTTAAAGCACCGTAGTTGGTGAGGGGCGGCAAGTTGAGCGATGACTCATGCCAGGAAAGATTAACGCCAGGTATCTGCTTGAATAGCCCTCCTGACGCCTGAAATACGATTAGGTTTGCAAATGCAACGACTCGGCCGGTAGGCCCGAGAGGACCGGTCGAGTTGAGTTCCATCAGGTGCATCCGCACGAGGCCTATGTCGATGACCTCCCCGGTCACGGTTCCGACTTGGATCCGGTCCCCTACCCGGATTCCATATTTACCGATCAAGAAGAAATAGCCCACCACGGAAACCAGCACGTTCTGCATTGCCACCGCGACGCCGGCAGTCAAAAGACCCGCAAAAGTCGCGAACGTGGACAGTTCAGTGGTAAAGCTCAATCCAGCAATTGCCACGAGTGCTACCCAGACCACGATGCGTTGCATCAGCAGCAGTTGGCCGCGGCGTCGCGGTTCGTGTGTAAAGCGAAGGACAGCGCGCTTCCAAATCTCGCCCAAGAGCACGACGGTGGCCAAAATCCCAACCAAGATGCCCAGTCGGATACCGAGAGCTACCAGCGCATCCGAATACTGCGATTGAACAGCGGTTCGCCAATTGGTCAGATTGTGGCGGTATTGCTGCAACAGCACGTGCTCTTTGTCGAGCGGCAGTAAAATATCGGAGGTCTGCTTGAACAGCCAAGCGAGTGTGTCGAATTCCGCGCGAAGACTCTTCTGCGTTTCAGGGTCGGCGCTGCGCGCTCGAGCCGCTAACGTCTCGCTTCGCGCCGTGTAGGATTTGAGCTGAGCTGTCGATGGCGCGCCAAAGTCCGCAAATAATTTATCGAGGGCGACGGTGTGCTCGTCCAGAACGGCGATCATTTTCAGCTTGCGCTTTAGGCTCAATGCCGCAGATGCCAAATCCCAAACGCTGGTCCGTACATTCGCAGGCTTGTTCTCGCCCGTGGGTACCGTGACTGAAGCGGCTATCGCCGATGTGGCCGGTGCCGCCGTGGAGGCCGCGCCCGGCAATCCAAGCTGCGGAATGGTTGCGGCAATGGCGTCTATTTGGGACTTTAGCGCAGCGGTGCTTGCCCCTTTCGGATTGCTTTCGGCAACAAAATCGCCCATGGTGTCCAGCAAGTTCTTCCTTGCCTCCAACATGGCAAGTTCTCCTTGAAGAGACACCTCTTGTTTCGCTGGCCCCCGTGCAATTTCCTGTTGAATAGCCGCGACTTGCGAGTCGACCTGGGTATGCTCCTGCTCGAAAGCGGCCAATCCAGCCCCGTCATTGCCCGCCGGTGAGGGAGCAGCGTCCGCCTCACTACTGAGCAATTCCGCGTTCGCACGCGCGATGTCGAAAGCGAGGTCAACAACCTGATTGGCCGTCTGGCGATTCGCAAAGACAACGAGCAAATCGCTCGGCTGCGTGGCCACTTGTTGTTGGGCGGTGAGCGTGCGGTACCACTCAACGGATTCGTCGAGGATCTGAATCACTTGCTCAGCGGTGAGAACGGATACTGTGTTCGTCTGCGGCGAGGCCGACGATGGCGCCGGTGCCGCATGAGAAAGTGCCAAAACACCGCAGCCGAAGGCGACCGCAACCCCGCGGCGGAAACAGTACCGTACCGTTTTCATGGGCCAATACATGCGGAATGACCCTACGGTCAACCTAACTCTTCTTGGCCGACTTCTTTTTTTTCTTCGGCTTCGGAGATGCCTTGGCGCGCAGAATCTGTTTCGATTCTTGCAATAGCCCCAGCGCCGTTTTGAGCAGTGCCCTGAGTCTTTTGTTTTCTTTTGTTAGTCGAGCTATTTCGTCCACGCTGGTCATCCTTATAATTTAATTCGAACTTACAATGTGCGACGACGAGCCTATCATGTCCTGAAGGGGGGGAGTTCGATCCATTGATCCTCACGGTTTTTACTCCTAGAGTCATTCACCAACCTATGAAAAACCTTGAAATCGCGCAGGGCGCCACATTACAACCTATCGCCGGAATTGCGCAGACGCGCCTCGGCATACCGCCGCAGTTCATAGAGAGCTATGGCGCCTACAAAGCTAAATTGTCCCTCGACTATTTACGCAGCCTCGAAGCGAATCCGGACGGCAAGCTGGTTCTCGTCACGGCAATCTCCCCCACCCCCGCCGGCGAAGGCAAGACTACGACGACGATCGGCCTGGGCGATGCCTTGAATCACATCGGCAAGCGCGCCCTCATTTGTCTGCGCGAGCCGGCCCTTGGACCGGTGTTCGGGCTGAAGGGAGGTGCCACCGGTGGCGGCCGTGCGCAGGTGGTTCCGATGGAGGATATCAATCTGCATTTTACCGGTGACTTCGCCGCCATTGCACAGGCCAACAACTTATTGGCGGCCTTGATAGACAATCACATTCATTTCGGCAACGAACTCAAATTCGACCCAAGACGCATTACCTGGCGCCGAGTCGTGGACATCAACGACCGCGCGCTGCGCGATATCGTGATCGGCCTGGGGGGAGCCGCCAATGGCGTGCCGCGCTCCGACGGATTCGATATCGTCGTCGCGTCCGAAGTCATGGCGATATTTTGTTTGAGCGAGAATTTGCACGAGCTGCGCGACAGGCTGGGTAAGATCGTCATTGGAGTATCGACCGACGGCCAGCCGATCCTCGCCAGACAGCTGAATGCGCACGGCGCGATGACGGTGCTGTTAAAACAGGCTCTCGCGCCCAACCTGGTCCAAACCCTGGAGAATAATCCTGCCCTCATTCACGGCGGACCTTTTGCCAATATTGCGCACGGCTGCAATTCCGTCATCGCGACTCGCACCGCGCTAAAACTAGCCGACTACGTCGTCACTGAGGCCGGCTTCGGCGCCGACCTCGGCGCGGAAAAATTCATGGACATCAAGTGCCGAAAATCGGGCTTACGACCGGCCGCGGCCGTGCTCGTGGCCACCGTCCGCGCGCTCAAGTATCACGGAGGGATCGAGGTGGCGGACCTCGGCCGCGAGAATCTTTCAGCGCTCGAAGCGGGCGTGGCCAATCTGGAACGCCACCTCGACAATATGCAGGACGTCTTCGGCATCCCTTGCGTCGTCGCCATCAATCATCGCCAGGAGGATACGGAACCGGAACTTCGGATGCTCGGGCGCCTAATATCTCGAAAAAACGTCAAGGTCACCGTAGCCCGGCATTTCGCACAAGGCGGCCCCGGCGCAGCAGAGCTTGCACATGAAGTGGTGCGGCTATGCGCGGCGAAGCCAGCCACCTCGGCACGATTCGCGTATGAAGACACCGTAAATTTATGGGAGAAAATGCGTGCGGTCGCGCGCAAGATATATCACGCAGCCGACGTAGTCGCCGATAAGCGCATTCACGACCAAATTCAAGCGCTGCAGACCGCAGGTTACGGCAGGTTTCCGGTATGCGTTGCCAAGACGCAGTATTCCTTTTCGACCGACCCCACTCTGCGCGGCGCACCGACGGGTCACATCGTCAACGTGCGGGAAGTTCGCCTGGCCGCCGGCGCCGAATTCATCGTGATGATCTGCGGCGATGTCATGACCATGCCTGGATTGCCGCGCGTACCGGCAGCGATTTCCATCGACATCGACGAGTCAGGTAAGGTCATTGGCCTGTTTTGACCCGATCACCGAGCAGAGTACAGAGCGCACGCCAAATCGGTAATCGAGTGACTCTTGATCCCATCCTGCGTCGTCAGGAGGTGATATCGCACCCCACGAATGGCCGCGTTCTCGGCAGAAGGCGTTACTACATAGGCGGTGATCCAGCGAAGATAGGAGAGAATCTCATAGGCCTCAAAGGCTCGATCGGTCTTAAGCCCCTGGCGATTGTCGTCGCGTATTTTCTTATCCACGCTGTAAAAGCCGGTGACCGGCGACGGATCAAATGCATAAACCTGCGCCACCCCAATGTCGCCCGGCCGCCGCTTCGCGGCATAGGCGAACTGCTGCGCCAAGCCCCCGCCCAGGGAATGGCCCACCGTCTTCACGACCACCTCGCTCTCGGTGATGCCCTGCGCCTTGAGCCGACGCTGCAGTTCGCCCTGAAAGGCGCCGGCAAAATCCTTGACCACGAGAGTGTATTCATCGTCATGCCATGGAATGAGCCAACGAAGATTCGAAAGCCAGTCCCAAACATTACGGGGATTGGTGCCGCCGAAGGCCACGACCACCTCCAATGTTTGCCCGTCGTGATGCGCGAATACGTGCACTTGAAGATGATGTTTGCGTGCGGCCTCCTCCGCTTTGGGAGTCGAGAATCCCACGGGCCAGTACTCCCACTCGAGGCGACGCAAGGTCGTTCCAAAATCGGGGCATGTCCCGACCGCTTGCGCTTGCGGCGTGGGAGCGAGCTTGTTGCCTTGCGCCACCGCAGTAGCGGTCTGATTCAGGACATCCTGATCGAGCGTTTCGTAGAAAGAACTCTCGTAGGCAACCGCACTCATGAAGGCGTATGGCCAGTGGGTCACTGACGTGGAGGTGACTGCCGCCGGCGGGTCGTAGCGTGCGTTGCCGGGTTTTCGTACGAGTACTTGATCGGCGCGTTGCGAGACACAACCTGCCAGGACTTGACTCATCGCAAACGTCAGTAGGGCCCATGACGGCAGGTGCGAACCTGCCTGCGCTAACAGGGGGCTGTTTTTCCAAGGCGTCCTGTGAAGCATGAACCTCTTCCTTGAGTGGAGATTACCATGGCTAATGCGCCTTGACCCCGGCTCGCAGAGAGACTAGCGTCAGCGATATCAATGCGATAAGGATATCACCCATTAAACACATGGCAGTGCGACACCCATGCCTGCTCGGAATATTGCTCGCGGCGCTTTGCGCTGCGGTTGCCTCGGCGGCTGAGGTACCGTGGACGCCTCTAAAACAGGGAGTCTTCTGGACGGCCGAGGCACGGGAAGATTTCTACAGCCGCGATCAAGGCTCCCGGCTGATTCCATTGCATTGGATAACCGCGCTGAAGCAGCCGGACGGATCACCGTTCATGGCGGCGAGTCTTGCGCGGTACGGCTATCTCCCGAATGAGGGGAGCACGCCGCCCGGCTTGCCCGTTGGCTTTACCGTTGCCAACACCACCGGCGGGGAAAATCTGGGCATCACCTGCGCCGCCTGTCATACCCGGCAAATCACCGTTAACGGAAGCTCCTACCGCATTGACGGAGGCCCCGGGATTGTCGACTTCCAAAGCTTCCTGCGCGACCTCGATGCGGCCGTCGGGCGTGTGCTCAGCACCGAATCCCTATTCATGGACTTTTCCGTGGCCGTACTCGGACCGGCGCCGCCGGCTACGGACAAGGATGCGTTGCGCCAGAATCTTCAAGACTGGTATTTACCCTTTCACACCATCATGACCCGCGCGCTGCCGCCAAACCCCTGGGGACCAGGGCGTCTCGACGCCGTATCCATGATATTCGACCGGCTCTCCGGGCTCGACATTGGGCCCTCGCCCGACCACCTGATTCCCGCCAATATCTATCCCGCCGATGCGCCGGTTCGATACCCGTTCCTGTGGAACGCACCTCGTCAAGATCAAACCCAATGGTTGGGCTTCGCCGACAACGGTAACGCCATACTGGCATTGGGCCGCAATGCGGGCGAAGTGACGGGCGTGTTTTCTGCATTTCATCCCAAGAAGGATGCCGGTCGACTGTTCGGCATCAACTTGACCGCGGAGAACTCTACCAACTTCGAAGGCTTGGATGCCCTCGAACGGCTAGTGAAGAAGATCGAACCACCGCGGTGGCCGTGGCCGGTCAATCGGGCGATGGCCGCCCAGGGCAGCAAGCTCTTCGTTCAGAACTGCGCGAACAACTGCCACGAAGTGAAGCAAGGCAAAATCCGCTCCATTAATTTACTCGAAGATATCTGGGCAACGCCCGTTGTGAACGTTAAAACGGACACGCGCGAATGGACCATTCTCAATCGCAAGGTCGATCCCGGTGTGCTCCAAGGTGCCTTCATATTGGGAGTTCAAGTTCCGTTGCAGAATCCGGACTCGCCGTTGGCAGTACTCAACTTGGCGGTTGTCGGTTCTATTATCCAACACACCCTACCGGTGGTTGTTCCGAGTGACCTTGGCGCGCAAATGGAAGCCGCCGGGACCGCCCTGTCGCCGCAAACTCAGGCCTTGGCCGGTGCGTTTCGCTACGGTGCGACGGCGCCGCGATTCGGTAGCTACGAGGCGCGGGTGCTGCGGGGAATATGGGCCGCGGCCCCCTACCTGCACAATGGGTCCGTACCGACCCTGACGGAATTGTTGAAACCGGCGGTGGACAGGATAGCTGCGTTCAAAGTGGGACCGGCCTACGATCTCGATAACGTGGGTCTGGCGGTGGAACAAACGGCATTCGCGCAGGTCCTGCAAACTACCGACTGCAACGATATGGACTCGGGCAATAGTCGCTGCGGGCATGAGTTCGGCACCCAACTGTCGCCCACCCAAAAGAAGGCCTTGCTGGAGTATTTGAAAACACTGTAGACATGGCCGCGGAAAACCGCTCAATGCCGTCCTTTTGCCCCGGCGGCCGCCTATTGGCCACCCAATGCCGCCATTGCGTAAAGCCTGTATAATTGCTGCAGCGCCCCTACGAGTATTACCTGGCACCGAATGTCGAAGTCGTCCTGTGAATAGAATCAACTCCCGCGCCCACACTTCCCCCGCTCGAGCAGGCATGCTAGGGCACTGCGTCGATGGCTGTTAAATCCCTGCCGGCTACGGCATTTGCGAAAGCATTGCGTTCGCTGGAAACCGGGGGGTTATCCCAGAACAGCGTGATGGCCGAGATAAAGGAATTGCTCGCGGCCGGCGCGTCAGCCACAGAACTTCGCGACATTCTGCTTGGGCGCGACTTGATCGAGCCGCTGTCGGTACAGGCTCGTGCTGAGATTCTTAGCATCCTCAATGGCGCCATGCTGCGGGAACGACAACGCGCGGCCGCGTCGGCCGAGAAGCCGGCTACGCCCCAAGATGCCGCGACAAGCCCTGGAGCCAGTTCCGCGACCCTGCCGGAGGTCCCTTCCGGTCCCGATCTCGCACTGCCGATGGCAGAGTCATCGGCAGTCGCTAGGGTCACCGCGCTGGAAGCAGAGCTTGCCGCAGCACGTACCGCCCTAGAGTCTGAACGTAAGACGACCCGTGATGCTGGGAGGGCATCCGCCCAGGCTGCAGCGGACAACTTGGTGACGTTGGAAACCACGCGTGCTCGCGCCGACCAAGCTGCGGCCGATGCCGAACATTTCCGGACCGAAGCTCAGTCGCTACACGAGTCGCTGGACGAGCGAGACGCCACCTTAGCTCAAATGCGACAGTCTCTCGGCAAACGGGAAGCCCAGCTAGCCGCGCTGTCCAAAGAGCACGCGGAAATGTCATCGGCTCTCGACGCGCGCACCAAAAGCGTTACGCAACGACAGAACGATGTAGAAGCCGCGCGAGCGCGTGAGTCCTCCCTCGTTGCGGATCTTGCGAAGGCCACCGCCGCCCTCGAGTCGGAGCAGACCCGCGCCCAGGCAAACTCCAAGTCATTGGTGGAGAAGTTGGTGTCCACCGAAACCGCGCTGGCCCGTGCCGAAGAGGCGTTAAAAGGCACTGCGGCCCAGCAGAACGAAACGCGAGCTTTACGCGCTGCACTGGCGGCGCGCGAGGCGGATCTCGCGGCACTTCAGCGGGAACACGCCAACCAGGTGACGGCTCTCCAGGCGCGTGAGAAAAAGCGCGTTCAATTGGAATCGGATTTACACGCGGCTCACGCGCGTATCGACGAGGCGTCGGGAAACTCAGCCCGCTATCAGACCGAAGCGCAAACTCTCCGCGATAAGCTGGCGACGCATGAAGCGGCTCTGGCCGCGCTTCAAGAGGAACCAGGAATACAGGAGACTGACCTCGAGCCGAATGCCGGCAGTACCGCTCAATTGGAGGCAGACCTACAGACCGCGCGCGCTCGTGCGGAAGAGGCATTGGGCGATTCGAGGCGCCATCAAGCCGAAGCGCGCACCCTGCTGGACACCATAGCGACGCATGCAGCGGATCGCGCAGCGTTTCAACGAGAATACGACAAACAGGTCACGGCTCTCGAATCGCACAAAAAATATGCCGCACAGTTGGAAGCCGAATTGCAGAAGGCGCGCGCGCGTGGCGATGCACTCGAAAAAGAGCAGCACACGAGGCTGGGGAACACCCGTGCCCTCGATACTCGGCCTGCGCCATCACCACCGAGCCCCCAGGCTGCCAAATTGGAATCCGCACCGAGGGTAAAGGTCGCCGCACCCACCACACGCCGTCCTTGGAAAATGCCCGTAAGTCCGCGCGCCTTGGCGATAGCCGCTGGTGTCATCATTGCCGTCATCGCGGTGTGGATGCTTAGCCACCGTACATCCGCGCCGGCCGAGGCCAAGGCACCCGTGCCGCGTACCGAGACTCAGAATCCCGGAAGTATCATCCGCGACTGCCCGACCTGCCCCACCATGACGGTGCTGCCGGCTGGGCGCTTCAAACAGGGCTCGCCCGGTGGTGCGCCTTCTTTCGAGCAGCCACTGCATTGGGTCGGCATCGGCAAGCCCTTCGCCATGTCGACGACTCCCGTGACCGT
>Ga0302315_10003817_pt1 | contig 13425 bp, 12 predicted proteins | sample III_Palsa_N3_1_FD_200532 | JGI IMG/M metagenome (GOLD analysis project Ga0302315, IMG submission 200532) | Peat permafrost microbial communities from Stordalen Mire near Abisko, Sweden - III_Palsa_N3_1 | ecosystem: Environmental > Terrestrial > Soil > Palsa > Peat permafrost | place: Sweden... | reverse complement strand
TTCCAATATAAAGTTATCCCCGGCGTTTAAGACGCCTGCCACTACCGGGTGATCTATGTGTCCGAAGAGCTGGTGTAAATACCGGCGGGAAACACCCAGCGTAATGCTTGCGAAAATGATGTTTGAGGGCATCTCTATCACAGCCGAAACGGCCTGCATACAGACCAGCACGTTCGGCCGCTCTGAAAATAATTGCTCACTTGGCTGTGTCAAAGGCGGGAAAACACCGCTCAGCAAAAACATAATGTGTTCCTGCTTTTCCACCGGCTCTTTAGTCCATTCCACCGAAATGTCTTCCTTGACATAGTAATGCCGCATCATCATGCGCAGGTCATATCCCCAGGAGAATCCGGTGATAAATCCCGCTCCCATACTTTCGGGAAGGTATACGAACCGGCCCTGTACGATGGCGCCGGTGTTCCGGATGAATTCCGACATCATGCCAGCACCGTTAGCGGATATTTTCATTTTCGACTATTAATATTCCAATCATGGCTATTTTAATTGCAAAAATAGGCAGAATTTTGTATTAATAACAACGGGCAGTATTTCATATCAAAATAAAATAAAGTATCAGCACGCAGGCTTCGGGGCCGCACCGCAACGAGGCCTGAAATGGAACACAACAACTTAAAAAAACACACATGTCAAAACGTATCATTATACACAGCCATGCAAGGCCGGACAAGATTGAACAGGCCAGGGCCGCATTAATAAAAATCATGGAACCCATACGTGCAGATCCGGAATGCCTGGACTTCCGCGTTTTCCAGGATGAACGCGAGCCAAAGCTGTTTATCATTTGGGAGGAATGGACCAGTGAAGAAGCGATTATGGATCATAGCAAGCGCGATTACATGAAGGAATATACCGCCCAGAAAAACATATTATTCGAAGGTTCGGAGGGCAATTTCCTCCAGGAAATCCAATAGCTAATCACGCCAATGTCAGCATGGATCCATTGCAAAAAGTGCGTTGCCGCCAATGGTAAAATGGCTGATCAAGATCCATGAAAAATAAGAAGTTAACTAATATTAAAAACATAACATGACTACGACAGAAGAAGGAAAGATGATCATTAACCCAAGCCAGCCCGGTATGGTGCTGAAGATGCGCGCAAAGCCGGGAAAAGGGGACGCGCTGTTTGCGCTTACGAATAAACTTCACTACAATGGTGACCCCGACGGCCCGGTAGACTGGCTGCTTTGCAGGGATGACAAGGATCCGGACACTTTGTGGGCCTTTGAATTTTACAAAGATGAGCCTTCGTTCGCACGTCACTTCAGTAACCCGGCGCTCGACGGCGGCCACAATGAAGTTTTCGAACTGCTGGCAGAAATGCCTACACGTGTTGAAGTTCACACGGCATTCTCCGGTTTCCAGGCTACGCTATAAAATTTTTCCATTTCAAACAAACGGGCAGCAGCGGTACGGTGTGAAACCTGGTTAAAGGGACAGCGTGCTATGGGCCCGCAGGATCAAACAGTTGAGCGCGCAAATGGCGCCCTTGTTAAGTAAATAAATAATAATGCATTTCAAAACAGCTGCATTAACTTTATAGTATGAAAAACCAAACAGCCGCGGCTAAGATTGCTTTTCAACGCAATCCCGTTATTTCTTTTAGTCCTATCCTATTTAACATTCCCGGGCGGGGGGCGGAACTTCAAATTAAAGTTTCCGCACCCGCTACAGGCAATGAGCTGCCTGTTATTTTGTTTTCGCATGGCGGCGGTACGTCTGATTTCCTTTTCTCCATGCGGGGATATGGCCCGGTTGCGGACTATTTTGCTTCACAGGGTTTTGTAGTGATCCAGCCGACCCATGAGAATTCGAAAGCGCTGGCACTTGACCCTACCGGGCCCGAGGGGCCGATGTTCTGGAAATCCCGCGCCATTGACATGCGCTTTATTTTAGATCATCTGAGCGAAATTGAGGCGGCCGTTCCAACCCTGAAGGGCCGCATGAATAAAACCAAAATAGCTGCCGTTGGTCATTCGCTTGGCGGCCATACCGTGGCTATGCTGGCAGGTATGCGAATGAAAGACGTGGAAGGCCAAGAGGTAAGCTTCGACGAACCGGTGATCCAGGCTTTCGTCATCATCAGCGCTCCCGGTGACGGTGCTGATCTTGGCGATTGGGCGTCTGCGCATTTTGCGGCGCTGAAAGGGAGCGACTTTTCCCGGATGAAACGGGAAGCGCTCGTAGTGGCGGGAGATAAAGACTATCATGCTGTTTTTTCTGCCCGCGAAAACTGGCGTTCTGATGCTTACTACCGCAGCCCCGGTGCTAAATGCTTGTTAACGGTATTTGGCGGTGAGCATGGTTTAGGCGGCATCATGGGTTATGACAGCGATGAAAAATCCGATAACCCGGAGATGCTGCTATTTGTATTGGATAACATATTGGCCTACCTGCAAACTAAGCTTTTTTCCAACACGCTTTATTGGGAAAATAAAATGCAGGCATTACATAAGGAAGCTCAACCACTTGGCAAAATTGAATGTAAGGAAGCATAACGGTCAGGTTATCATTACTCATTCATTATAGCGCATCACGGATTGCAGCGGCATCCTTCGGTAGAAGATACAGCGTAAAGCCGGGCCCGGAGGGGATGCCGTATAAATTTGGAGCGCTTATTGACAGCATGCTGCGATTGCAAATCCTATTGCTTAAAAAGGCCGGAAGATGAGCGCATGTATTCGCCTTATCTGGAAAAGAATCAAATTCAGATCTTGAAGCGGTAATCATTTGAAGGCGTAAAATAGCTGAACTGCCATAGCAACCAGGTGATTAGAAAAGAAGTAATCAATCACAGTGGTTCTATCAAAATAAGCAGCAGGCAATACTTAATAAGGGGACACTGTAAAAACACTAATGAGCAGATCAAGGTCAAAGCTCATCAAACATATATCCGGTCTCGTGTTTGACTTCCGACATTACAAACAAGCTTTGCATGTTCCCCACGTCGGGAAGTATAGAAAGCTTCTCATTAAGGATAAGATTATATTCATCAATATCCCTGCAAGCAATGCGAAGCAAAAAGTCAAACGGGCCGGTAAGGTGGTAACACTCCATCACTTCAGGAACTTTTACCACTTCATTTTTATAAGCATTGAGGCTATCTTTAGAATGCTGTTTTAAAGAGACCTGCGTATAACAAATCAAACCTTTACCAACTTTTTTATGGTCAACCTCTGCGCGATACTTTTTGATAAAACCACTGTTTTCTAAATTCCGGATGCGGGCATGGATTGGATTAATAGTTTTATGCAGCCGGTAAGCTATTTCCTTGTGCGTTAAATTTCCATCCTCTTCAAGCAATTTTAAAATGCCTCTATCAGTTTTGTCCAATTCTTTCATAGTCATATAATCCTTACTCCCTGTATATTTATATTACCGGCCTTCCCGGGCATATCCGTTAGTCCCGCCTGGTTTACCTCGCGGTTGAGGATCTTCGCCGCGATACCGATTTCCCGCAGCGACCTGGGTAGTCCTCCTTTCGTATAAGGGAAATCCGCTTGTTTCTCCATCATGAACTGCCCTGAAATCTCCCTGTTATTCATCGGCTTAATGTATAAGGTGCATCTCAAATATAACTGATTGGTGCTGGCAAATTAGCGACAAAAAACTGTTTAAAACAAATAGCAGTGTAATTGTAAGGGGTGTTTTTCGCTTGTTAGTGTATCATGAAAATGTATTCAGCTGGTGTCAATGTATCGTTTTAAATTAAATCATTAGTTTAATTGGTACTAAAGAACAATAATATAAACAAAATCGGTTTTTTTTACCAAATATGCAAGCAGGTATAGTATTAAAGACTGAATGTGACCAGTTTTACATCGCTAACCACCAATAAACATGCTGAATAAAAAACACAATTTTGGCGCAGGCCCCTGTATCCTTCCTGAGATGGTATTAAGCCGTGCAGCTGAAGCTGTGAAGCAATGGGATTCGGCGGGTTTATCTATCCTGGAAGTATCCCATAGGTCTCCTGAATTCGAGGATGTCGTAAAATCCACCGAAAAACTGGTCAGAGAGTTGCTAAGCGTACCGGATAGTCATTGCGTCTTATTCCTGCAAGGCGGCGCAAGCATGCAGTTCGCGATGCTTCCCATGAATTTTTTGGGCAAGGGCCAAAAGGGCGCTTATCTTGACGCGGGTTTTTTTGGGCAGAAAGCTATAAAGGAAGCGCAGATCAGCGGCGACGTTAACGTTGTCGCTTCTTCAAAAGAGCAGCGTTATAATTATATTCCGCAAGATTACGCCTTACCAAAAGATGCTGCTTACTTTCATATCACCTCAAACAACACGATTGAAGGTACGGAAATGTTTTCTTTTCCCAAATCGCCGGTACCACTGGTGTGTGATATGTCGTCAGATATCTTCAGCCGTGTAATCAATATAAACGATTTCGACCTGATCTATGCCGGGGCGCAAAAAAATATGGGCCCGGCCGGTATGACCCTGGTGATCGCGCGAAATGCTTTTTTAGATAACATTAAAAATCCGGTACATGCTATTTTAGATTACCGGGTGTACCGCGATAACGGCTCCATGTACAATACCCCGCCGGTTTTCGCAATTTACACCGCCATGCTGAACCTGCACTGGTTGAAAGGTAAGGGAGGGGTTAAAATTATTCAAATGGAAAACCTGGCTAAGGCGCAATTACTTTATGATGAAATTGACGGGAATCCGCTGTTTTACGGGTTAGCGAATTCCAGCGACCGGTCTATCATGAATATTACTTTCAAAATGCATGATCAAACGTATGAGTCGGAATTCCTCGATTTTACCACAAAAAAAGGAATTGTGGGCATAAGGGGATATCGTACAGTTGGCGGATTCCGCGCGTCATTATACAATGCGTTGCCATTTGAAAGTGTACAGGTCCTCGTTGAGTGTATGAAAGAATTCGCGCTTATTAAAAATGTAATGACGGGAATTACTAATTAGCATGGCGATAATAAAACCCTTCCGTGCATTGCGGCCAAATCCATTTTATGCAGACCAATTGGTATTTTCCGGTGTTGATAACGTTTTTTATTTTGGTATAAATGCGAAGGAGCACCCTTTATTACCGCTAAAAGACCAACTGGAAACGCCTGCACGTCTACGCCCTGAAACAGACCAAGGTCAGCAGCTTGGATACCAAACTGTTACGGATAACCTGAAAAATCTCCTAGATCTGGGCCGCCTCTGGAAGGATGAAAAGCCAGGCATTTATATCTATGAAATTGTTCACCGTAACTATAGGCAAACCGGCGTATGGGCGCTTACCTCCATTAACGCGCTGGAGGGGAACACCATTAAAATTCACGAACTAACGCTTGCGGACAGTGAGCGCCGGATCGCCAATTACCGAAAAAATACGGGTTTGGAAGGTAGCCCGGTCTTGCTCACCTATCAACCATCTGTTGAGATTAACAGGATCATTGCCGAGACTTGTACCACTCATAAAAGGACAAGTATTGGTAATAAAAAAAGCCTTCATCGTATTTGGAAGATAGAAGATGATCATACATTGAAGCAACTGATAAGCGCTTTTGCTAAAGTTGAGCGCGTTTATATGGCGGATGGCCATCACCGCCTTGCAGGCACCTGTAAGCTGGCAGAAGAAAGACAAGGGGTTGAATATATTTCATCCCTGTTCATTGCATCCGACCAGTTGCAAATATTAGACTATTACAGGGTAGTTGTACCAAATGCGGAAATTCCTGAACATATGCTTTTAGAGCGGTTGGGGAAATCCTTCAGCATTTTACCCAGTGCTCAGCCTGTCAAACCTGAATGCCCTCATGTATTGGGATTATGCCTGAAAGACCGGTGGTATGAATTAATAGCCATAGATCAGCATAAGCCGGATACCGTTTTACTCCAAGAAGAAATATTAGCACCAATTTTTGATATAAAAGATCCAAGGACAGATGACCGGTTAAAATGTATTGGTGGAGAAAACGCGCTGGAGGAGACGATAGCATTCATCAAACAATACCCCACAGGTATTGCCTTCACTTTGTGCCCGCTTTCGGTTAAGGACCTCATGCAGGCAGCCGATACCAACACTATTCTACCCCCAAAGTCCACCTGGATTGATCCAAAAGTTCCTTACGGCCTATTACTTTTTCAGCACAAGATTCAACAAGACGCTATTTCAAACCATCATTATGATTAAAGAAACCAAGATATTAATTATCGGTGCTTGCGGCCAGATTGGCACGGAACTTACCGAAGCACTTACCCATAAATATGGCACGGACAATGTCCTGGCTGCCGATATATTAGACCAACCGGATGGCTTTGATAACTATATTCAGCTGAACGCGCTTGATCATGCCCAAATTGAAAAAGTCATCATCGACTATAAAATCACACAGGTATATCTATTAGCCGCAATATTATCCGCGAAGGGTGAAAAAAATATAGAGACCGCCTGGAAACTGAATGTAGAAAGTCTGTTATCCGTATTAAAAATTGCTGCGGAGCAAAAACTTGACAAAATATTCTGGCCGAGCAGTATCGCGGTATTTGGCCCGACTTCTGCCAAATATAATACCCGCCAGCATGCCCGCGCAGAACCATTAACGGTTTATGGAATAAGCAAAAAAGCAGGCGAGTACTGGTGCAATTATTATTTTGAAAAATTCGGTGTGGATGTTCGCAGCCTTCGCTATCCCGGTCTTGTTTCCTATAAGACACTTCCCGGCGGCGGTACTACCGATTACGCAGTGGATATTTTCCACCAGGCTATTGAAAAAAAAGCGTATACCTGTTTTTTAGAAGAAGATACCTGTTTACCAATGATGTATCTGGCAGATGCCATACGCGCGACCCTGGAATTAATGGATGTGCCAAAACAAGATATATCGATACGCACCTCCTATAACGTGGCTGGTATGAGTTTCGCTCCCTGCGATCTCGCGGCCACTATTCAAAAACATATTCCGTCTTTTAAAATGAGTTATTCGCCGGACTACCGTCAAGCTATAGCCGATAGCTGGCCGGCAAGTATCGACGACAAACAAGCCCGGGATGACTGGGGATGGCAACCTTATTATAACCTGGAGCGTATGACCGGCGATATGTTGGCTCATATGATACCCGAAACACCTTTAATGGCAGAATAACAGGAATTAAGGATGACCCATGTACTAACAACGGCAGGTGCCGGTGGTTTAATGACACTTACATTCTGCTTAGCAGTTTACCATTATCGAAAATACAAAAAGTTTCAAGACCTATATCAAGATGAATTTAAGGGGTGGATTTGAGTATCGCCTAAGGCAAAGTACGAAACTAAGGATATTGTCCTTTTATATGGGAAAAGCAAGATGGCATCGATTTCACGCGCAGCCGCTTAAATTATCTTTATTCTTCGGTGAGCAACCGTATCTTATACACCATTGCCCATAACCTGGTCAGGTATACATACGAATTCTCCCTAAACACCCCCATTAATATTGGTCAAATTATAACAGATTCGTTTGCGTGAAACGCAACTCGCTGCATTGACCGGGTCGGAGATCCGGGCTTTCTCGAGAAAATGAGATTGGTCGCTGAGCTGAGCAGGAAAGAAAATCTCCCGCACAAATAAATTGCCGGAAAACCGGGCATTTCAGGACACACTGTTCGCGCCCATATCACACCTGCCTTACGCATATCGAACCTGGCCCGGCATCGAGGGTTTTCTTTACTCTTTTTAAATTTCCGTTTCAAATGATACGGCATTAAATGGTTAAGCAGCGCCATCTATCATTTAACAACCTATTTTTCCTGCCCGTAAAAGCATTTCGGGAGCAACAATACTGCTTTGACAAAAATCCAGGAGATGAGGACCTTCCAATTGATTATATAAAGTTTTCAGATCGCTTTCTGTTCCAATCTTCCGAATAAGAAAAGCATCTTCGGACAGACCACAAACCGCGGCACCATGCTTTTCAAGTAATGTCCAGGTCGCTGAACCCATAGCCGCTAATCCCAACCGGAACAGACCGATCTTTGGGCTGTCTATTTCTCCCGGCTTGAAAACTTCCGCTTTATGCACTTCAATTATTTTTTCCAATTTCATGAGTATAGTATGGACATCCGTTTCAGGCAGGTAAACTTCTAACATGATGAGTACCACTTCCTGCAAGTCGGTGCGCGCCACACTAAGTGAATATACCGGGTAGTTCCTGCGATTAAAAAGCATCAGCACCTGGCCCAATAAGCCTTTCTTGTCATCGGCATAAATAGCGATAGTCTGTAAGAGATCGTTTTTTGCTTGTTTCATAATTTTGCTCATAAAAAAAGCCCCCCGGTTCGCGGAGGGCTATATTTAAATTATTATTAATTGTTATTTAAATCACCCTCCTTGCGGAAATACCACGACAACGACATTAATAATAATGACAAAAGCAAGTAATAAACCGGCAAGATTTTGCGGTTTTTGAATTGCAGGCCTGTTGTTATTTACTTGTACCATGGGTGAAGAGGCAATATAAATAGTTTTTATTGACTTTTATAATTATAAATATGATAAATTAAAATCAGCTGTTTAGTAAAAATTTGATTGCGTATTAATTTCACTAAGAATAGAAAAGTACCTTCCCTCACCATAGCAACTTTCTATTTACATAAAATTTACATTTCCTTTACCCATCGCCGCGTTGCCTGTCACACCTATATAAATAATTAATGAAGTTCGTACGCATCGGCCATAACGGATCCAGCTTCATTACTCGACTATCCGTTTTAATTAACAACTATGCAATTAATTTAAAGCGCCTGCTATTTCTACAACGGGCGCTTTTTGACAACGCGGTAATCCGGAGTAAAAAATATTAAGAGTGTTTTTAGGAATAATCAAGTAGGGTTGCTCAAAAAACAAAGGCGCAATTAATACCAGCTCTTATGTTTCCAATTTTCTTTCTTCGTGTTTAGCTATAAATTATGATACCCCTATTTTTTTTTATTTATGCGCGACAGACGAATAAGCCTATTTATCCAGTACTATTTATTGCTATTTAACCAATCTGATGTTAGGATAACGATTATTACAGATAATTTCACTTGCCATCAGCAAATGGCAATTGACGCCCAGAAAGAATGGTTTGATGACCAAGAATCTTATAATGCATTTTTTATGTTTAGTTTTTGTTAAATTTGAATAGAAAATTCTGAACAAATGTTTACAAAGGATAGTGGTGCCGGCGATAAACTATTGCTACTAAAACTTAAGGAGGGTAATAAGGAAGCATTTGATGTGCTTTACGAAAGATATTGGCAACGCATATATGCCGCTGCTTTTAAAAGAATGCAGGACCCCTACCTGGCTCAGGATATGACCCAGGATGTTTTTTTACAGCTGTGGTTGAAGAGAGAATATAATAATATTGAGAACCTTTCTGCTTATTTACATACATCGGTTAGAAATATGATTTTTAACTGGATGGAGCGGGAACGCAATTTCACAGCATTGCCTGAATTATTTTTGCATCTTAAAGTTTCTATGGAAGAGGCCGATGCAGGTATTTTGCTTAAAGAGTTTATGCAGGCTTACGAAGCGCTTATAGCGACATTAGCTCCCTCCCAACAGGTTATCTTTCGAATGCGTTATCAACAGGATCTATCTACCTCCGAAATTGCCGAGCAATTGGACATTTCACGAAAAACCGTTCAAAACCAGCTCACCAGGTCAGTCGCGCAGCTTCGTGCATCTTTGACATTAGTGTCGATGTTTTTTTTATTCACCGGTCGTTGAAGCATTTTCTTAGATATTTTCTCTAAGTACTTATTAAAAACTCCCTCGCCCTGGTTTTGGCCTATTTTTCAGGATAATCCTATCCTATTTTCATCATTTTATTAAAAAACGTAAAAATATTTTCATAAAGCATGGGACTTTTTGCATTTCAACTGTCATGTATATAAAAGGATAAGTTTATCGCTGATGAAAAAGCAACATTTTTTAAAGATTTTACGAAAATACAATGCGGGGAAAGCATCCGAAGAGGAAAAGTCGTTCCTATTGGCTTATTATAACCTGTTTGAGGGTGAATTGGACATTACGGAAATGTTAACCGGCGAAAAAAGGGATCTGTTCAAGAATCAGATGAAAGCAAATATTTACCGCAAAATAATACAACAGGAGCAAAAGCCTTTTAAATCTAATCCATTGATCCGCCGTCTCGCTGCTGCCGCTATTATTTTTGTCATCTGCACTACCGGTATCACCTTGTATATATTTAGGGCGGAACTTTTTAAAGGACAGACCTATACTAAAAATGATATTGCGCCGGGCGGTAATAAAGCAATACTTACGCTGGCCAATGGTACCCAAATTATATTAACCAATGCCAAAAATGGCCTGCTAGCACTGCAGGGAGGAACAAAAATCAGCAAAACTGCCAGTGGCCAAATTTTTTACGACGCTTCCCTACAAGGTAAAAGGAGTGATACCGCTTACAACACCATTACTACCCCAAGAGGGGGGCAGTATTTGGTTGTGCTTCCCGATAGTAGTAAGGTATACCTGAACGCCGCATCAACATTGCGTTTTCCGACAGCCTTTATTGGCAATACGCGAACGGTAGCGCTGACAGGCGAAGCCTACTTTGAAGTATCACATGATAAAAGTAAATCATTTCATGTGTTAACAAAGGGTCAAAATGTGGAAGTTTTGGGTACGCACTTTAACATAAATGCCTATGATGATGAGCGCTCTGTTAATACCACATTACTTGAAGGAGGCGTTAAGGTCTACTTTAATGGCCAGGTTGCTAGGCTTATACCTGGTGAACAATCGCAAGTTTCCACTACAGGAGGAACGGGATCAGGTATAAAAGTAATCCAGAACGCCAATACTGACGAGGCTGTTGCCTGGAAAAATGGTTTTTTTCAATTTAATAACGCCGACTTGCAAACAATTATGCGTCAGTACGCCCGCTGGTACGACGTGAAAGTTATCTATGAGGGGAAAACAAAGGAACGTTCCTTTTCCGGGGAAATACACCGGAATCTAACTGCAGCACAGGCACTTGACGTGTTAAACTACGCAGATGTACATTTTAATATTCACGGCAGAACAATCATCGTATCACCATAAATTAACTAAATTTTTAACGCACAAAATCAGAAAGGCATGATAAAACAGATACAAAACAGAAAATAAATTACCTCAGGGGTAACTAAGAAAAAACCGCAGAAGTACTTCGAACTACTTCTGCGGAAAATAGCTGGGTTAACCCTCTGCTCCGATAAAGTATCGGTCAGAAAATAATTTGGAGAAACTATTCGATTTACTAACCCAAAACTTTACAAAAGTAATGAAATTAAATGCTTTTATAAAAGCAATCCGTTCTCTGAACGGGTTGCTTCCCCCTAAAATCATACTGGCAATGAAGATTACTACATTTCTTATGATGATAGCCCTGGTGCAGGCAAGCGCCAAAGGGTTCAGCCAGATCAACCTGAATGAAAAGAACGCACCTCTAGAAAATGTGCTAAAATCCATTAAACAGCAAACTGGCTATTCATTTTTTTACGATACAAAAGATGTAAAAGGCGCTAAGGTAAATATACAGGTAAATAACGCCTCTCTGGACCAGGTGCTAGCCATTTGCTTCAGAGACTTGCCGCTCACGTTTAAGGTCATTCAAAATAACGTGGTCTTAAAAGAAAAAGACGAGTCCATATTATCGAAAATCAGCGATATGATTTCATTACCCATTACGGTTAATGGAACTGTAATAGATGAAAACGGGCCATTATCCGGGGTAACGGTGTCCATAAAAGGTTCAACCAGGGCAACAACCACTAATGACAAGGGCGAGTTTTCACTAAAAGTGAATGAAAATGAAATTCTTGTTTTCACTTATGTTGGTTATAAAACACATGAAGTAATCATAAACAACACGGCCAATTATAGCATAAAGCTGGAACGGGATGTTGCAGGACTTGACCAGGTTGTTGTGGTAGGCTATGGAAGTACTCAGAAGAAGGATTTAACCGGTGCGGTTTCTACTATTTCTGCCGGTGATATACAGGATGTTCCTTATGGTACTGTTGATAATGCAATGGCAGGTAAGGCTGCAGGCGTACAGGTAACTAAAACGGATGGTTCACCTGGCGGAGCGGTCCGCGTAAGAATACGTGGCTCCAGTTCATTGCTTGGCGGCAATGATCCTTTGTATGTAATTGACGGCGTTCCTGTAGAAGTACAAAGCAATTATATTAACCCGGGGTATGATGTAAGTAGCGCCGTTGCAAATAACGTGCAGGCGGCCGGCGGTGCCAGCACAGGCTTATCCACCTCTTTCGTAAACGGGCTTAATAGTTTAGGCGGGTTGAATCCCGATGATATTGAGTCTATAACAATTCTGAAAGACGCTTCATCTACGGCAATATATGGTTCAAAAGCAGCTAACGGCGTGGTGATCATTACAACAAAAAAAGGGAAAACAGATATGAAACCGGTAATAACAGCTAGTTATTATACTACAGTTACCTCACCTGTTACCCCACATGTTTTGGATGCTGCTCAATACCGCACCTTACTTACTGAAGCCGCACAAAACGATGCCGACGAGCGTGATGCTGCAGGCGTTGCGTTGCCGGCTAATACAAATGAGATCTTAAATGATCCGTCAACATTTTTTGGTAACGGCAATACGAATTGGATAAAGGAAGTTACCCGTAACACGGTATCAAATGACGCGGAGCTTACGGTGCAGGGCGGCGGAAATTCTTCCAAATATTTCAGTTCCGTCTCCTATAACACTACCCCGGGTGTCGTTGATGGCACTGATTATCAAAGGATCTCGGGAAAGATCAATATGGAAAATAACATTGGTTCTAAATTCAAATTTATTACCAATATCATACTTGGCTATACTAACCAGAACATCGGTGACGGTGCATATGATCAGGCATTGATTGCCCCCCCCACCTATTCACCTTATAATGCAACCGGTACTTATACTGATTTTTCACAGGTGGGCGCATCTTACCAGGGTTTTCAGAATCCGGTAGCTTTATTAAGCGCTACCAATAATGCCAAAACTGTTAGTTTGCTGGGTTCCTTATCCGGCATATATGATATAACCCATGACCTGAAGTTTGAAAGCCGGGTATCGTTGGATATGCAAGACTATAACCAGCGTAATTATACACCCAGTTATATTGATATCGGTAGTTTTTATGGCAACGTTTCTAATAGCGGAGGTATCGGCAGCAACTCTAATAGCAGAATGGCCGATTGGTTTTTGGAAAATACGTTAACCTATACTAAAGCCTTAAATAAAAACAATAAAATTGATGTGTTGGTCGGACAATCTTATGAAACCGATAAATTGAGTTATTTCAGCGCAACGGCAACCGGTTATCCAAATGACAATGTATTAAATAGTTTGTCTTCGGCGGTTACCCCATTAATTGTAAAAGGCGATG
>Ga0302315_10003809_pt1 | contig 13450 bp, 7 predicted proteins | sample III_Palsa_N3_1_FD_200532 | JGI IMG/M metagenome (GOLD analysis project Ga0302315, IMG submission 200532) | Peat permafrost microbial communities from Stordalen Mire near Abisko, Sweden - III_Palsa_N3_1 | ecosystem: Environmental > Terrestrial > Soil > Palsa > Peat permafrost | place: Sweden... | reverse complement strand
CCTTCCACCAGCCAGAGGCATTGGCCAGATCGCCGCTGCTTTCGAAATAATCCGCTTTCGTCATCTTGACCTTGATCAACACCAGGTGATCGGCAGCCAGTTCCCTGATGTCATCATGAACAAGACTGTTAATCTCTTCAGGATCGGTGACGATAAAGGCCTTTCCCGACACATGCAGAAAAAACTTCTTTCCTTTCCGAAAGAATTCAAGCCGCACAGGAAACTCCCGGTCGAATTCGTGGAGAGCCTGCGGCGGACGGGGAATAAAAAACCACATTTGTCCCAATTCATCCACTTTGGAAATAGAGACTATCGTCGTAGCCATCCGCAGCAAAGAGGTATTCTGGCTGAAAAAGATAGCATTCCTCAAATCCTGTATTTTTTCCCTGAGAAACCGTAGATCCGATTGATTCAGCATAACTAAAGCATTTTAACATTAATTTTCAAAATCAATACCAGTTCGCTCGCCGGGGAAAAATTGACCGGATAAATGCATGGCAACGTTTCATTATCAAAGAGAAAGAAGGTTGGACGGGAAAAATTGCGCTGACCGGCTGCAGCCCTTGCTCAGTATCCGCCGGGCATTCTGAGGAAATTATTGCACAAACGCAGCCCAGTCCTCTGGCATAGTTTTTTAACAGTTCACGATGTCAATAAACCTGAAAGAAGAACATTGGATCCCGTTTCTACGGGATTCTTCATTAATTAATTAAAAAAAAGCCGGTTATGATACGGAAATTAAAATCGGGGCAATATCGCATCTATTCGAGAAAATTGGACCCGAAGACCAAAAAACGCCGCAACCTGGGCACTTTCGATTCTATGGATGCCGCAAAAAAGCACGAACGCGCCATCCAGTTTTTCAAACACGGATAGGGGTACATGTCCCGGCCTATACCGACTTTTTAAAAGTGATCAAGCCCCCGGCACTATCCTGCCATTCCATCATCGCAGACCCATCCTCGTGCTTGTCCAGCCGCAGCACAACGAATTCATCATCATTCAACATGATGCCGCAATAATCTTCCTCGATGGTCAGTGCGTACCGGAGGGTCATCGGCTGCCCCTCTTTTCGCCGGATATGCAAATCCCTGAACATCCGCTCATCGCGGAGCTCCATGTTGTCGGTGGTAAAGGAATAAGTATCTCCATTATCTTTTCTGAGCCAGTCCCCCGGCAGGGAGACTTCCAGCTCCTGAAGGTCTGTTGTGTTAATCATAATGCAATATAAATATATTGAGAATGCCTGCCTATATTGAATAGGCCCGTATTGAATATGCCCGCCCCGAAAATGTCGGAACGGGCATATCAGCAGACAGATCCGGGTCCTGCGCCAGGCCGGGCCGGTCTTTCATATTAATGTTTGCCATGCATATTCGGAACCTTCTTCTGCGTTTCATCCGGATTATCGCCGATCTTTACTTTTTTATCGGGTTGCTGATCCGGATGTTCTATATCTCCTTCCTCAACATCTCCGCCTTGTTTGCTGTTCTTCATATTTCCGCCCTGTGAGGGCTGACCGGACGGCGTATGCTGTCCTGGAACCTGGCCACTCTGCTTGTTGCCCTGCTGGGGCTGTTGCTGCTTGTTTTTCTGATCACTCATATAGCTTACTTTTTAGGTCGTGAATAAAAACTGTTGACACCAGTAAGGCTAAAAAAATGATGCCACGCCTCAGAAAGGGTAACCGATTGCCAGGTTGAGCACCATATTGGAAATATCGGCCGCCTCCGGGAAATCCCACTTATGACCATCCGGCAGCCAGGGATAGCGCACAGGTACGGCTACATCGACCCGCAACACCAGGATGCTCAGGTCAAAACGAATCCCTGTCCCTACCCCCACCGCTATATCCTTGAGGAAACCTGGTGTCAGCCGGCTACCGGGCCGGCTCGTATCCTGCCTGAGGGTCCAGACATTCCCGGCATCCGCAAACAGGGCCCAGCCGACCAGAGGGGATAATTTGCCCCTGTATTCCACATTCCCCTCCAGTTTGAAGTCCCCCGGCTGGTCGGGCAGCAGGGTGGTGGTACTGGGATTGCCGGCATAATAGCTACCGGGCCCTAACGCCCGTGATCGGAAAGCCCGGATATCATTGGTGCCACCGGCAAAGAACTCCTTGACAAATGGCATCGTAGAGCTGTTGCCATAGGCAAATCCCGCCCCGCTCGTGATCCGCGAGGCCAGCAGCGAATTGTCATTGAACCGGAGATAATGCCGGAAATCCGCTTCGAACCGGACATACTGCGCAAAAGGCACATTGAAGATGTCAACCTGCTTCCCTTTATTGATATTCGCCCCGGTAACCAGCCCCAGGATATTATTCGACAGATCTACATTGCCATTGAAATAATAGTTATTGGTATTCTTATTTGGCTTCGCCTGAGAATTATAATTGAAATTATAGGTCGGCCCGATAATGAATGTCTTCTCGATGGCACGGGCCAGCGTAATGTTCTTGTCAAGGGAATCCTGATAGACAGGATTGATATTGCTGGGCCGCACATAATCGATGCCCAGTACGGTGATCGTATTTTCAGTCGTCTGGTTATTTTTAAAGATATACCCGAAACTCACCCGCGACGACGTCAGCGTATATTCGGAGCTTTGGTCGAAAATATCATAATCCGCCTCGATCCTGGTCTTGGGTACATAAGCGCTGCTGGTGTTCAGATTAAAAGGGGAAATGATCCTCGGCACGAGGAGGCTCAGATCGAGGCCCGCCCGCCGGATATTGACCTTTTGATTAGATGTTAAATTATTAGAGGCTATATATTGTTCCTCGAGACCGCCATAGATCTTGGCCGTGAATAATTCCGCGCCCTTCAGCAGATTGCGGTGTCGCCAGTTGATTGATACTTCGGTACCTGTCGTGTTGTCCGAGCGTGTCAGCCCTGTGACCTCGAACTGGATGGACTTCTTTTGCGCCGGGGTCAGATAGTAAAAGGCATTCAGCAGGTGGTTGGAATCATCCGATTTCACCGGGTCGAACCGCACCTTGACAAAACCGAATACACCCAGGCTGACCAGGCGGCTGAGCGAACGATTGTGATCGTCCCGCTTATAAATATCACCCGGCTTGACCACCAGTGTCCTGCTGAATATCACCGGCCGCAGGATATGAGCTGAATCGACAATACGGTAACCCTCCGGGGTGGTATAGGCTTTCCTGAGGCTGGTGTCGGTGAGGATACCGTAATTCGCATAGACGACCACCGTATTGATCCGGTAGATATTCCTGGCCAGCAGGGGCGTCGCTTCTTTGACTTTCAGGTGCAGGTCCACCTGGTGATTCCCGACGGCCGAATCGACATCGATGAAGAGATCGTCCGGACTGAAAAAATAATACCCCTTGTTCTTCAACAGACCGTCGATGCGTGCCCGTTCATTCTTGATAACATCCAGATCGAAACCGTCGTCTTTCTTCAGCAGGGTTCCATGCTGCAGGGAATCGATGCGCTGGCTGAGATCGTCTGAATCCGGCGGATAAGTGACATTGCGAATGGTATACCGGTTGCCGGTCTGCGCCGTATAAACGGCCGTCAGATGCTTATCCTTCACCGGTGTAGTGCTGAGGACAGTATCCCCGAAATACCCTTTGTTTTCCAGGTGGTTCTGCAGGATCTCCCTGTTCTTCTCGATCACCTTCGGGGAAGACAGTACGGGGGGCTCCCCCACTTTATATTTCAGCCAGTGCTTGAACCCCTTTTTCTTTTTGGGCGTACCGGCTATATTATAGACCCATAGCTTGACCCGTATCCCCAGTATCTTGCCATTCAGATTAGGCCGCAACAGCTGGGCCAGATCAGTCTTTAGTTCTTTCGTCCTGCGATGCGACAAGGGTACGGAAGATTGAATATTGACGACATTGGCCGTGTATAGCGTCTGCCCCTCCGCAAGATGCCTGGACTCATTGCATGCCGCCCCCAGCAGCACCAGGCCAAGTACGATCAATCGGATTAATGATAATCTCAGACGATGATTCACGGCCATGCTCATGGGTTTGAAGAGGTCTGACTGACCGGTTTTATTGTTGTTCTTTCTATCAATTTTGTTTCCTGCGAGCGATGAAACAACTCCTTCAGGGAATTGTAATCAAGGGTCAGGATAAAGCTGAGGCCCGTCTCCACCACCTGGCCTTCTACTACTTCATCGTACTGGTTCTGGCGATAGGCCCTCAGCCTGTAACGCCCGTCCTTCGACAGCTTGTAATCCACGGATACGTCGCCGGCCAGGTTGCTGGAATTCTGGTTGGGAGCGCCCACGCCTACCACATCGAAGTTGCTGCCCACACTCACCTCGACCCGCTCGTTGAATAGTTTTTTGGAGACGGCGACATCCAGTTCGGTATAATCGATCTCGTTACCGGTGCTGAAGTCCTGTTCGTTGTTGAGATCGAAATGAATGTTCACTCCCTTGATCAGGCTGCCTGCCAGCTGATCCAGCTGGTTGGTCAGGATCTGGCTGGCGCTCTGGAAAGCCAAATTGCCGACGCTGGAGTTGCCCCCGGCACCACCCCCCGCGACACTCTCCACCGGATCTTCCCCGACGAACTGGTTCAATAGCAGCAACGCAAACACCTGTTTGTTCAGTTCCGATTCCTCACCGCGTATCTGCTGCAGCCGCTGGTCGACATCCGGCCAGAGCGTCAGGACATTCGGTGGCAGGGAAATATCGAAGGTAATGGTGGGCTTCATCAGCTCGCCTGACATTTTCAAGGTAATAAAGAAAGGCAGTTTTTCCTTGAACTTATTCTGATCCGTCAAGGGAAGGCTCGCGATTTCATTTTGAACCAGGTTAAAGGAAGGAGTGACCGCGGTATAGATGGCCGTCAGGTCCAGCGTAGCAGTCAGCGGGTCTCCGGTCCAGGTGATCACGCTGCCCCGCTGAATGGAGAATGACCGTTTCAATACGCTGAACGACAGGTTGTAGCTCCCGCTCGACACTTCGTAAGAGCCCGTCAGTGTTGTCTTGCCGCTCTTGTCTATGCCGAAGGCCAGCGTACTCCGGCCCCTTGCCGTCAGTACATCGCCAGACCGCGGATCGATCACTACGGTAAAGACGGCATTGCTATCCGTCTGCAGGCTCAGGCTGACATCCGCGCCGCTGACGAGCGCTTTCCGGGCCTTGGCGATCATCGCCGTCTTATCGACGAGCGTATCGGTGGGGTTGTTGTGATCCACGAACCGGATGACACCCTCCCGTCCCACAACCTCGGGATCATTGCCAGGGAGGACAAAATAAAAATTGGTCTTTTTGTTAACCTTCACGTCGCCGTCCACTTTCGGCGAATTCAGATCACCTTCGAGATTGATCGCGGCATCCAGGTTGAGACTGCCGTAGAACTGCCGGGTGTTCTCGACGGGTGCATTGACCAGTCGAAAATTGGTAGCATTGACCGAAATGTCGAATTTGAAGTCCCGGTAGTCATGGGTATAGACGTTGCCATCGATGACCAGCTTGTTACCGGCAGAATCCTGCAGGGCAAACTGGCTGAAGTTGAACCCATCTTCGTCAAATCCAATATTGTCCTTCGACAGCTTTAATGCCTCACCTGAGACCACAGGGGTTATCATACTGCTGTCAAAATGCAGATTGCCTTTCAGCAGCGGCTTATCCAGCGTGCCGGTGATCGCCAGGTTACCCTTCAGGTACCCCTTCATGCTTTCTATATTATCTTTCGCCACATGATCGAAAGCGGCAAGGTTGAGCTGGCTCAGGTTCAGCTGCAAATTCATCCGACCTGAACCGGTATAATAGTCTCCTTTCACCTTGATGTCATTACTGTTCCCTTCGAGAGAGATATCGGCGGCCAATGCGCTGTCTTTTTCATTATTGACCTTTACCGCCATGTCGCCCAGGGTATCGGACTGATAAGACAGCTTACGGATCAGCAGATCGGAAGTGAACACCGGATGGGTCATCACATTCTTCAGCTGCGCCGTTCCATTGATGGTGCCGTCCACCAGCAGCGAGTCCTGGTCGGCAAAACGGCTGAGCGTACCCAGGCTGAAATTGGCGAACCGGATATCGATAGGCGAGGCCGGTGTGGAAGACGGGCTGTTGACGGACAAGGTATCGTTGCTATGGCTGATGACGAAATCATGGATGTTGATACCGGCTGAATCGTATTGCAGGTAATTATCCCGGCTCACCTGCCAGGCGTCATAATTCAGCATCAGGCTGTCCGGGTTAAAGACGAATTTCAACCCCTCCGACAACTTCTCGATCTGCCCGGCCAGCCGATACCTTTCTTTTCCTTTGGTATCCTCTAACACCAGTGCGGTCGTCAGGTGATCATGCTGTAAGCCCCCCGCGACCCGGGTCCGGTGCAGCTCGAACCCGCTGCCGGTGGCCCCGTCGATTTGCAGGTTGTAATTCAGCCGGCCATCTTTCGTGCCCACGGTCAGGTCCGGGTTGTCGAATATTTGGCTGCCGAATTGAACATGAGGCGATGCCAGGTGAAGATGCAGGTCGTTCTGTGCACTGTTAAAGCTCACCAATACCCCAAGACTGTCAGTCCCTTTCAATGCAGGCATATAGGCTAGTACAAGGGGCGAAGGCCGGAAGTGCAGGCTCATCGTCCAGTCCTGTGGAGAAAAAGCCGAATCCCCCCTGGCCACCGCCGCCGAATCGCCCCCAAGCCGGTAATAATTGTCAATAGTATGCCGCAAGGCCTGCACCGTCTCGGTCAGTTTATACCTGCCCTTCCAGTCGAGATCGGCCATTTCAGTATGCAGCCGGATGTCCTCGATATCATCCTGTCGCGCGGCCACCAGCACGATGCTATCGGTAGTTAGCCACCGCCCCCCCTGCAGCAGCCGCAGACCGGTGGCTTTGAAAGTCCCCTGCAGTGAATCCGGATTGGTATCCGAAAAATCCGCTCCGATATGCCCTTTGAACTGCATAGTGTCTTTCACCAGGTGCAGCGCATACAGGTCCAGCGTATCGACCTGCCAGTCGAGCTTCAGCGCTGGGAATTTATGCGCCAGGTCGGCCGTGGCACGTAGCTCAAAGCGTACTGCTGCATCGTTGATTGCGGCTTGCAACGTAGCTTGCTGGTTGGCCATCGAACCGTCGAACGAAAAATTAGTGTACTTATACTGCCGGATGGTTGCCGAGGCCACGCGGCCGCTGAAAACCGCATTGGCGCTGTGAAGATCGAGCCCCTGCCCCTTCACCGTGAGGTCGGCCGTGACCGCCCCCCATTGCAGGCTGTCCTGTAAGATATAGCCAAGCTGGAGCGCCCGGGTCTTCAGATCGAGATCATAGGTGGCGGCTGTCGTCGACCGTATATTCCGCGCCCAGCCTTTCAACAAGATCGTCCCGGAAGAGGTTTGCAGTACCAGGTCCGGCTGCATCGCATCGATCCCGCCATTCAGCCGGCCCGTCAGATCGAAATGGTCAGGCAGGGTGATATTTTTAGGCAGCGTCCCTGGCGGCAGCAGGCTGACCAGTGCTGCCCGGCTGCCGGAAATATGCTTGATTTGTAGAGCTGTCTGTATCCGCCGGATATCGAAGGGGTGCAGCACCTTGCCCGCCACATCCACACGGAGGTCCTGAACCCCGCTGACTTGCAGGACAGGAATAGTCAGGGCGTCAAAATTGCCTTTGACCCGCGCATTGACCTGCCAGACCTCGTTAGGATGGCTGAACAACGGCTGCTTCCGAAGGAAGGGAGCGAAGATCAGGATATCCTTTACCTGAACCCGGCTCCCCGGCAGGTCCACATCGACCAGGGTCCGGGCCGGATCCTTCATCATCCCGGCGAGAGAAGTATATTGCAGCGAGGCATTGCGTTGCAGTAAAGTACCCGGCGTCTGTAGTACCAGATTGCGAAGCAGGGCCCGGTGGTCGGAATAAAAAAATTGCGTCTGCAGCCGGAGGAGGTGAAAACCGGATTGTTCCGTCAGACTGCCTTGGGCGATCGATCCGCTGATACTGGCAGGAGAATAATCCAGGTTGCTGGCAGCCAGGGTCAGCCGGCTTACCGCCAGGTGAGCGTAATCCATACCATCTTTTTGCCGCGGCTGGTTGTCGTCGTCGAATTGGATATTGTCGCCATTGAGCCGCACCGAGCCTGCCAGGACATGCCAGCCCAACGTGTCAACCGCCGCAGCAGCCAAATTCGCCTTCGCGGCCGCATTGGTCCCCATCCCCGTGCTCTTCGCTGCCCCCACCTGCTTCTTACCCAACCTCACCGCAGTACTGGTGCTATCTAATTGAAAATCTTTTACTTGAACAAACTCCTTTTCGATATCAAGCTGTTGCACATTCGCCACGAGTCTGCCCAGGTTAAGTGCGATATCCGTGCTGGCTGACGGTGCCGCTCCCAGTGACTGCCCCTCTAAAACCCTCGCCCGCAGCCCCGCCATCTCCAGCCGCGGAATCCCAAAATGGAGATGATCAAGGTCGATGCCATCCAAGTGAGCCAAACTATGACCTATCCAAACGTCCATATCACTGCCCGTAACGGTATCCCTATAAACAAAGCGTATTTTGTCCATCACCAGTTCCTCCAAACTCATCTTCATCGTCGACCCCGACGTTGTCGCAGGCTTCGTCGAAGGCGGCCCCGAAAAGGCATCCACGATATACTGGAAATTAAAGGCGGTATCCGGCAGCTGCCGCCTGATCTTGACGGTCACATTTTCCAACCCTATTTTTTGGATATCGAGATCCTGATGCAGCAATCCCAGCATCCGCAACTGCACATCGATCAACCCGGCCGACAACAGCGTGTCCCGCTGCCGGTCTTCGATATACACATCCTTCAGGGTCACCCGCCGGAAGAACACGATGGACAGATCGCCGATCCGAACAGGGGTCTTGAGCTTCCGGGAAAGATAAGTCTCAGCCTTCCCCCTTATAATGTTCTGGATAAAAGGAGTTTGAATAAGGAAAAAAACGATCAGCAGGATAATGACAACCGTCAACAAGGTTCTCAATAGTACCCGCACCAACCGACGAAAAAAGGACCTCCCGGGAACTGCAGGTTGGCTTTTAGGCATAGATTATAATTCTGAATAATATTTTAAGTTAATGCATTAACCCTGATATGACAAAATACAGACCAATTACCCACGCAAATGTTAAAACGCGGCCCTTTCACCGGCAAAGCTGAAAACATTGTCCTTCAATGAATTTGTTCCGTTTTTTCCCCATGAACGTACCGTTTTTTCTACACGCAAAAGCGGTTACGCCGCCGCATTTTGTGAATTACAGGCTGTTGAAATTCTGGCTTTTGATTTGTCCTACCCCATCTACATAAAAACGGGTATTATGCTGAAGCAAGTCCAAACGCAAAAGCAACAACACACTATCCTGCCGCAGCAGATCGAATTACTAAACCTCTTTCACCTCAATACCCTGGAACTCGATCTGCGGATTCAAGATGAACTGAGCGAAAATCCCGCTTTGGAAGAGCTATCTTCCGGCGATGATGCTGCATCGGACAAATTCTCCAAGGAAACCGTCCAGGATTTTCAAAACTGGGAAGAATACGGGTATGACGATATCCCCGACTACAAAACGGAATACAATAATTACATCAATACCGAAAAAGTACCGGAAAAACCGATAGCCGAAGTCACCGATTTCCGGGAAGAATTGAAGCGGCAGTGCCGGTATCTCGAAGTACCGGAAGAAAAACTCCCTATGCTGGATTTCCTCATTGACTCGATTAATGAGAACGGCTTTCTCGAACAGGACCTGGATGAACTGGCCTCGGAAATCTCTTTCAAACGCAAGACCTGGGTCGAACCGGAAGAACTGGAAGATTCCCTCAAACTGATCCGGGGCCTTGAGCCCATGGGTGCAGGCTGCCGGTCGGTGCAGGAATATATGCTGCTGCAGCTGAAGAATATGAACACCAAACAGCCCGACGTGAGGACGGCCATCCGGTTACTCGAAGATCATTTTCATGACCTGCGGACGGCCAACCTGGACAAGCTGAAAAAACAGCTGCGACTGGAAGATGATGAGATCCGGATCGTGCTGAACCTGCTGGCCCATCTGAGTACCCGCCCCTTCAACCCGGAGAGCAATGCCATGCAGGCAAACCCCTCCATCCTGCCGGATTTCATTGTTATCGATGAGGGCGATACCCTCGAATTGGCCTTATATCGCCAACGCTCGTCCAATCTCCACATCAGCCAGTCATGGATGGAAATGGTGCAGCATTCGACACAAAATGCCGCCATCGACAAGGCGGCCAAACAATACCTCCGCAGTAAGCTGTCCTCGGCGCAATGGTTCATCAACGCGATCCAGCAACGAGAGTCTAACATGCTGAAGATCATGCGGGCGATTGTCGATATGCAATACGAATATTTCAAATACGGGGACATACTCCTGCTACGGCCCATGAAGCTGAAAGATATCGCGGACCGGGTGAAGGTCGATATTTCAACTGTGTCAAGACTGACCTGTAACAAATACGCAGAAACACCCTTCGGCACCATCCTGCTGAAAGACCTGTTTACCGAAGGGATCGTCAACCAGGAAGGCAATAATATCAGTAACAAGGTGATCCAGAACATCATCAACGAAGTGATCCAGGCAGAAGACAAAAAGGCCCCCTATACAGACCGGCAGTTGGTGACGATCCTCGCACAAAAGGGCTATACGATCGCCCGCAGAACGGTGGCCAAATACCGGGAGCTCATGAATATCCCGGTAGCCCAGGTCCGCGGATTATGGAATTGATTAAATTTACGGTATGAGATCAATATGGACAGGGGCTATTGGCTTCGGCCTGGTCAACATCCCCATCAAAATGTATAGCGCTGTCCAGGGCAGCGAACTGGACCTTGATATGCTGGACAAGAAAGACAAGGCCAATATCAAGTTCAAAAGGGTCAATGAAAATACCGGCAAAGAGGTGCCCTGGGAAAATATCGTGAAAGGGTATAAGCTGGATGACCGTTACATCGTATTGACCGATGAAGATTTTGAGAAGGCAAGCCCGGAGAAATCGAAGATCATCACGATAGAAGAATTCGTCGACGAACACGAGATCGACGGTATGTATTATGAGACGCCGTATTACCTCGAACCGGAAAAATCGGGCGCAAAAGCTTATGCCTTGCTACGCGATGCCTTACAAAAGACTGGCAAGGTCGGGTTCGGCAGCTTCGTCATGAGGAACAAAGAGGGGCTGATACTCCTCAAACCGAAAGAAGATGTATTGGTGCTTAACCGCATCCGCTGGGCCCAGGAGATCCGGTCTACGGAAGAGCTGACTATCCCCAAGACAACCAGTAAGCCGGCAGAAATGAAAATGGCGATCGAACTGATCAACCAGCTATCCGGACCATTTGATATCGATAAATACAAAGACACCTATACGGATGAACTGATGAAACTCATCAAGGCCAAAGCCAAAGGTGTCAAGCCGTCAAAACCTGCGATGAAGGTGGTGCACCGGGCGGGTAAAGATCTATTATCTCAACTGAAGGCCAGCCTGCAGGGCAACAAACGCCGCGCTTCTTAATTAATAAACCGCAGCATCGTCTTTGGACAACTCCCGCGTCTCTCTTTTTAAGATAAAGACGGCATTATCGTTGGGCTTGATTCCGCCGCCATACCTACTCGCATATGCCTTGGTAAACTCAGCGCCAAAATAAAGGATGATGGAAGAATAGTAGACCCAGGTCAGGATCACCATGATCGAGGCTGCCGCGCCATACATGAGACCGATATTGGAATGGCCGAGGTATACGCTGATCAGCAATTTACCCAGCATGAACAGCATTCCGGTAAAAAAAGCCCCGATGAAAGCGTCTTTCCAGCTGATGATTGCGTCGGGAAGGATGCGGAAAATGATCATGAACAGCAGCGTGGTAACGGCTAAGATAAGGGCAAGATCAAGGCCATAGAAAAAATACACGGTGAGGTGGGAGAAATAATGCCGTAGATAGTCGCTCAGCAGGTCCATCAGCGAGTTGACTACCAGCGACACCATCGAAATAAATCCAAAGGCGACGATCAGCGAAAAGGAAATTAACCTGCTGATCAACAGGTACAGCCACCCCTTCTTAGGTTTCGCCTGTATCGCCCACATGTAATTGATCGATCCCTGTATCTCCGTGAACACGCCGGTAGCGCTCACCAGCAGAACAATTCCCCCCAGCACAACGCCCGCCCACGTGTGCCTCGACGCCTGGATATACTTGATGATATCCTGTACCTGCAACGCAGCCGGACCACCGACCAGGTCCTTGATCTGCAGATAAATTTTCCCTTCGACAGCCGCCTGCCCCCAGAAGATACCCGCCAGGGAAATAACGACGATCAATAGCGGACCGATGGAAAAGATCATGGAAAAGGAAAGGGAAGCCGCGAGTTTAAAGGCATTGTCGTTGTTGAAATCAATGGCCGCCTTCTTAATGGATGGCCAGCCGGCCCGTAATATCGACTGCTTCATACTTTTATTATATGGAAGACCATGCCAGTTTACTCGAGGGACCGCGGCCGCCCGGATAGCCTTAAACGCGACCGGACCACTTTTTATGTAGACTTTCTTCCCCATTTATATCAGATTCAGGTGTTTCATCCCTTCAAAAAAACTGGCAAGCATTTTTCTTTATATGAATGGACTCAATAAAATTCCTGACACTAAAAATTTAAATGTATGAGTGGTTTACTTTATTTAATCGCGGTTATCCTTCTAATAGGTTGGCTCCTGGGTGTCTTTGTATATAGTGTGGGTGGTCTGATTCATATTCTCATTGTTCTGGCGGTTATTTCACTGATACTGGGTATTATCAGAAGAGCTTGAATGGTTATGGTTATTTCGGGGATCTTAAAGATCCTGCTGATAGCCGGTCGAGGAGACTGGCTATTTTTTTTGCGCGCGTATCGCCGCCACAAAAAAGCCATCCCGGGGAACCGGGATGGCGTCCATTAACCTAAACCTCTATCGCACAATTTTTATGATTGCTTGAACTTTACGAGATGAATACCCTAAAATGTTATGCCACGGGGTAATTCCGCATGAATTCCTCATAATTGGCTTAAACCTTGTAACTTAAGATCCAATTCTTCCAATTTTTTTCTATGCCGGATGGATTCTTCGATCGCTTTAATCAATTGCCCGACCTGGTGTGGGACTGTTTACTGGCTGGAATAGCCATCGTCATCGGCCTTATCCTCAAGTTCATGCTATCCCTGCTGATCCGAAAAAAGCCCAAAGACGGCCGGCCCGCCTTTTCGGTCAGCCGCAGCATGCTGAACCGGCTCGGCAAGCCCTTTAGCTATTTCCTTCCGCTGGTGGCCTTTAATTTCCTGTTGCCGCTGATGAAGATGAGGACCAATATTGCCCCGGTACTGAATAAAACGGTGGAGATCCTCCTGACCATCTCCTTTGCCAATGTGCTGATTGCGGTCGTCAAAGTTTTCGAGGATTATATCTATCATACCTTCGATATCCAGAAGGCCGACAACCTGA
>Ga0302315_10003808_pt1 | contig 13451 bp, 9 predicted proteins | sample III_Palsa_N3_1_FD_200532 | JGI IMG/M metagenome (GOLD analysis project Ga0302315, IMG submission 200532) | Peat permafrost microbial communities from Stordalen Mire near Abisko, Sweden - III_Palsa_N3_1 | ecosystem: Environmental > Terrestrial > Soil > Palsa > Peat permafrost | place: Sweden... | reverse complement strand
ATTTCAAAACGAATTTCAGCTGGTTCCTCAATGCCAGCCATACCATTACCTTCGGCGTGAATACCCTGCGGTATAAGCTGCACCCGGGATACTACGTGCCGCAAGGCGGTAAATCCCTGGTCGTACCCGATACTTTGCAGGCTGAACAGGCACTGGAAAGCGCCTTATACCTGAGCGACCATTATACCATCACCAATTCCTTGTCACTGGAGGCCGGTATTCGCTGGTCCGTTTATAATGACCTGGGGCCTGCCATGGTGAATAACTATGCGCCGGGACTGCCCATCACGACCGCGGACCAGACCGGCACGACCAGCTATGCGTCCGGTAAGATCATCAAGACCTATGGGGGGGCCGAGTACCGGGTTTCCGCCCGGTATATCGTGACAGATAACCTTTCCATTAAAGCAGGTTATAATACGCAACGTCAGTATATACACATGCTGTCGAACACGACTGCCATGGCGCCGACGGATATCTGGCAGCTCAGCGATCCGAATATCAGGCCGACGACCGGCGACCAGGTCTCCCTTGGGCTATACAGGAACTTCAAAGCCAACACGATCGAGACTTCGATAGAGGTGTATTACAAGCGGATGAATGACTTTCTCGATTACAAGAGCGGCGCGGTGCTGGTCATGAACCCGCAGATAGAGACGGCCCTGCTGGAAGACAAGGGAAAAGCATACGGTGTGGAACTGATGGTCAAAAAACTAACGGGTAAGCTGAATGGCTGGGTCAGCTATACTTATTCGCGGACCCTGCTGCAACAGAATAATCCCAATGAGGGGCAGTTGATCAATAACGGCAACTGGTTTCCGGCCGACTATGATAAGCCCAATGATGCAACGGTGGTCAGCAACTACCGCTTTACTCACCGGTTCAGCATTTCGTTGAACGCCACCTACAGCACGGGCCGTCCCATCACGCTGCCGATCGGCGTATATCAATATGCAGGTTCATTGAGGGCGCTGTATTCCGACAGGAATGCCTACCGCATTCCCGATTACTTCCGTACCGATTTAGGAATGAACATAGACGGCAATCATAAAGTGCATCAGAAGACACATAATTCCTGGACGATCGGCGTATACAACCTGACCGGCAGGAAGAACCCTTATTCTGTGTATTATGTATCGCAGGACGGCGTCATCAACGGTTATAAGCTGTCTATTTTTGGCAGCGCTATCCCTTATGTCAATTTTAATATCCGGTTTTAAACATATGAGGCCAAGAATCACATTCCTTTTGCTGTTATCCTGCCTCGCAGTCCCGCAGCTGCGATGTATACGAAAGTATAACAGTCCGTACACCTCACCTGCAACGGGTTACCTGGTTGTCGAAGGATATATTTGCGGTAACGGCCCAACCCAGTTCACTTTGAGTCGCACTATTCCCCTGCCCGGCGATTCGGCCATCCCGATGGAAACGGGCGCTAAGGTACAGGTGGAAGGAAATGATAATACGGTCTTTCCGCTTGCACAGCAGGGGAGTGGCATTTATGGCATAGATACATTGTCTCTTAATCCCGCCGCCCAATATCGATTGCGCATCAATGCTTCTGATGGCGAACAATATCTTTCCGATTACGTGCCATACGTCGCGACGCCGCCGATCGACAGCATTAGCTGGGTATACAATTCCGCCGGGGTCAATATATATGCCAACACCCACGACCCATCGGGCAATATCCGCTATTTTCAATGGGATTACACGGAGACATGGCAGTATACTTCTGCCGAGTTTTCGATTTTTATGTATGACGCCACCGACACTACGGTTGTTCCCCGCCCCATACCGGCTGACCAGATTTACAATTGCTGGATGGCCGACAATTCTACCCGAATCATATTGGGCAATTCGGCTAAACTGACACAGGCGGACATCTATGATCAGCCGATTATTTTTATTCCGATCGCCACTCAACGGCTGAGTGTGTTGTACACTATCATGGTCCGGCAATATGGGCTGACGGAAGCTGCCTATAATTTCCTGTACATGATGGAGCAAAATAGTGAAGCGCTTGGTACTATCTTCGATCCGCAGCCTTCACAACTGACCGGTAATATTCAATGCCTGACCAATCCCAGCGAGCCGGTGGTCGGGTATGTCTCGGCCGGCGCGGCGCAGCAGCAGCGTATCTGGATCAGTCCGGCGCAGGTACCGCAATGGTCTTATGTGTACGCTTGTACGGCGGGGGATAGAGTGGTTCCACAGATCAAGGATACTTTATTCGATTTCTTTAATTATTACGAGTACATACCCGTGTCGCAACCCAAGCCAAATGGGCCATACCTTGCCAATGGCTCCGGCTGTATCGATTGCAGGCTGCAAGGCGGAACGACACAGGAGCCGGCCTGGTGGCCGAATTGAAGCTTTGAACATTTATATATTAATTGAACATTATGTGGCGAACGAATAAATTATTACTGTTTTCACTTTTGCTGATCACGCTGCAGTGGCAATGTGTGCAAAAGTATAATAGTCCGTATACCTCACCTGTAACGGGCTATTTGGTCGTGGAAGGATATATCAGCGGTAATACCCCAACTCAGTATACGTTGAGCAGGACCATCCCATTGCCCGGCGATTCGACCATACCCCTGGAGACGGGAGCAAAGGTGCAGGTCGAGGGCACTGACAATTCGGTTGAGCCTCTGACGGAACAGAACCCCGGGACGTATGTTGCCGGTACGCTGGCGCTGAATGCCGCCACACAATACCGGCTGCGGATCACGACGAGTGCCGGGGAGCAATATCTTTCCAGCTACGTACAGTACAAACCGACGCCGCCTATCGATAGCGTCAGCTGGACCTACGGTTCCAGTGGGGTACAGATATATGTCAATACCCATGACCCGGCGAATGCTACCCGTTATTACCAATGGACGTATGGCGAGACCTGGGAATATACTTCAGCCGAATACTCCCAGGCTGAGTATGATACGGCGACTAACACCGTGGTACAAAGGCCGCTCGCCGACCAGATCTACACTTGCTGGCACTCGGATTCCTCTACGAATATCCTGGTCAGCAGTTCGGCAAAATTGGCGCAGGACGTCATCTATCTGCAGCCGCTGGTCCTGATCCCGTTAAATAGTGCACAGCTCGGTATAGAGTACAGCATCTATGTCCGGCAATATGCGCTGACAGCGGACGGATATAACTTCTTAACGCTGATGCAATCGAACACTGAATCCCTGGGCACGATCTTCGACCCCACACCTTCACAGCTAAAAGGAAATATTCAATGCCTGACCAACCCGAACGAGCCGGTGGTGGGGTATGTGTCAGCCGGAACGGTGCAGCAACAAAGGATCTTTATCAAGCATAGCCAGGTACCTTACTGGTATTATGCTTTTCTCTGCGCAGCGGCTGATACGCTGATAAAACCGCCGGATTCCGCTCACCTGAAAATCTTTTTTGATTTATATGGGTATATCCCGGTGTTCGCGGATGTCTCACCGACCGGAAGCCTGATAGGATGGTATGGCAACTTCCCGGATTGTATAGACTGCAGATTGCAGGGCGGGACCACTACGGAGCCGTCTTTCTGGCCGAATTGAAAATAAAATGAAATTAATATCATTCACGAATGAAGCAACAGATACCGATAACCTTTCTCCTTCTTTTTCTGGCCACGCAGCCGATGTCTTCCCTGGCGCAAGAGCCGGTGCCGGCAGCGGTAAAGAGCGACCTGGCCGAATACCATGCACAGCGCCTGGAAGAGAAACTGTATGTACATACAGATAAGGAGTTCTACCTGGCGGGCGAGATCTGCTGGTTCAAACTGTATGTTATGGATGCGGGCGGCCACCGGCCGCTCGACCTGAGCAAGGTAGCCTACCTCGAATGGCTCGATAAAGACAATCATCCCGTCCTGCAGGCTAAGATCGGCCTCAGCCAGGGGCATGGCGACGGATCTCTCTACCTGCCGCTGACCCTTCATTCAGGAAATTACAAACTGAGGGCCTATACCAATTGGATGAAAAACTATGGAGCAGACTGGTTCTTCGAAAAGATGGTGACGGTAGTCAATGCCCGCAAATCGGCAGAGAGGCCTGCTGCGCCGGTCCCCTTACAATACAATACCGTCTTTTTCCCTGAAGGGGGCAACCTCGTGCAAAATATCGCCAGTACCGTAGCTTTTAAGGTCACTGACCAGTATGGACGAGGTGTCGAATACAGCGGTGTCATAACGGAAGATGACCAGGACACCGTCGTCCGTTTTCATCCCTGGCGGTTTGGTATCGGCCATTTTATCCTGACACCCCGTGCCGGCCATCGTTATCGGTCGACTGTCAGGCTAGCCGATGGAACGGCTGTCAGTACATTGTTGCCGTCAGCCTATCCCGAAGGAATGGTGATGAGCGTATCGGAAGAAGATACGGCCCATTTCCGGGTGAATGTGCAGTCTACCGTGTCGGGTTCCGATATTTACCTGATAGCCCATACACGGCAGTCCGTCAAACTGGCTAAAGGAGCCACGCTGAAAGAAGGGAAAGCCAGTTTCCTGGTGGATAAGGACAGTCTGGGGGAGGGGATCTCCCATTTGACCTTATTCAATGCGGAACGGCAGCCGGTTTGTGAAAGGCTGGTTTTTACCTTCCCGTCCCGTCGCCTGCATATCGGGATCAGCACGGATAAAGAAAAATATGCTACGCGAAAACCAATCCGGCTGCAGGTCGGTCCCACAGGTGGGGATGACCGGCCGCTGAAGGCTGACTGTTCTCTTTCCGTTTTTCGGGTCGATTCCCTGCAAACGGCCCCGGCGGGTGATATCAGCAGCTATCTATGGCTGACTTCCGATCTGAAAGGGAAGATCGAATCGCCGGGCTATTATTTCGATCACCCGGAGGATGGGCAAGCCATCGACGACCTGATGATGTCTCATGGCTGGCGAAGGTTCCGCTGGGAGGAAGTGTTGCATCGGATCACCCCTTCTTTCGATTTTCCTCCTGAGTACAATGGCGCCATTATTTCCGGGAAGGTCACAGATACCCGGCCAGGGGCCGGGCCGGCGAAATTTGTACAGTGGTATCTATCGGTACCGGGCACTCGCACTCAATTTGCGTCAGCCTTTTGTGACAGTACGGGGCAGATAAGGTTCGAGATGAAGGATTTTTACGGTGGTCAGGAAGTGATCGTCCAGACCGATCCCTTCGCAGACAGCGTTTTCCGGGTAGATGTTACCAATCCTTTCTCGGAGAAGTATGCGGATGGGCTATTGCCGCCATTCCTTTTGCCTTCATATGACTCCGCTGTGGTGGCGGAAAAAAGCCTGGCCATGCAGGTACTGAACCGTTATGGCGGGGAAAAGCTCAAGCAATTCCGGTTGTCCGGCGTCGATACGAGTGCCTTCTACCTGTATCCTGATCATTCCTACCTGCTCGATGATTATACCCGGTTCACGACGATGGAAGAAGTGATGCGTGAGTATGTGGTCATGATGCTGGTGAAAAAGAAAGGGGGTCATTATCATCTGCCTGTCTTCGATTTGCCGAACAATGGCTTTTTTGAGGCTGATCCCCTGATCCTGCTGGACGGGGTGCCTGTTTTCAATATTGACAGTCTCATGGTGCTGGACCCTCTCAAGTTCCGCAAACTGGATATGGTGCAGCGGAGATATTTCCTGGGATCGACCAGTTACGATGGCGTCATGAACTGGATCACTTATAAGGGTGACCTGGGCGGATATGTGCTGGACCCGCATGCAACTGTAGTCGACTATGAGGGATTACAGCTACAAAGAGAATTCTACTCCCCGTCCTATGCAACGGAAGAACAGGCAGGCAGTCACCTGCCGGATTTCAGGAATGTCCTGTACTGGTGCCCGGCGGTGCCCCAGGATTCCACGGGTAAATCGACGCTGAGCTTTTATTCCTCCGATCTTCCGGGTAAATATGTGGTGCTGGTAGAAGGGCTGACCGCCGACGGCGATGGCGGCAGCGGGTTCGCGAGTTTCGAGGTGGATTGATGGGGCCGCCCGCGCTCAATACATCCTCAACAGGATCTTCCCGATATGACTGCCGTCTTCCATCAATTGCTGGGCTTCTGCCGCTGCCGCCAGAGGGAAGACGCGGAAGATCACCGGTTTCATCGCCCCCTTTTCTATCACTGGCCAGACGTGTGCCTCCACATCCGCGGTAAGGGCTGATTTGAAGGCTGTATCCCGGGGCTTCAGCATACTGCCGGTGATCACCAGCCGCCTGTTCATGACCACGCCGATATCTATGAGGGCCTGTTTGCCGCGCATGGAGTTGATATAGCACATCCGGCCTTCTTCGCGTAACAGGCGCAGGTTCTTCAACGTGAAATCGCCGCCCGTCATGTCCAGGATGACATCGATGCCGGTATCCCGCCATTCTGCCTCAAAATCCTGTGTTTTATAGTTGACAGCCTTTTTTGCGCCCAGGGCCTCGCACCACCGGCATTTTTCATCCGTTCCCGCAGTAGTATAGACTTGAGCGCCAAAAGCCACACCCAGTTGAATGGCTGTTATTCCGATGCCGCTGCTGCCGCCATGGACCAGGAAATTCTCCCCGGCCTGCAACCGGCATGTCCGGAATACATTGGACCACACTGTCAGCACTGTCTCCGGCAAGGTGGCGGCCTCTTCCAGGCTCCATCCTTTCGGCAACGGCAGGCATTGACCGGCCGGGACCGTCACATACTCCGCATAGCCGCCTCCGTTCACCAATGCGCAGACCGCGTCGCCTGCCTGCCACCGGGTTACACCCGGCCCGCAGGATTCGATGATGCCGGATACTTCCAGCCCCGGTATTTTCGATTCGTCAGTGCCATAGGCCATGGATGTCCGGGAATAGATATCACTGCGGTTCAGGCCGGCGGCCTTTACCCGGATCAATACTTCTCCGGCAGCGGCCTTCGGTCGCTCTAATTCTCTTAGTTCCAACACTTCAGGGCCGCCTTTTTGGGCTATCCAGATTGCTTTCATGGGCATAAAGTTGGCGATTTTTGCTATAATAATCGTTTCTTGCAGGATGCCTGGGGAAAAATTGCCGTTTAACAAACAACTGGCCTATGCTGCAGGAATGATGGGCTGGAGTATCCTGACCAATACGATTATTGTTATACTGCCTTATTATTATCTGCCACCTACCAATGCCGGTCTCATCCCCCTTGTTCCGCAATTGCTGGTACTGGGTGTCCTGAACATCATTTCGATCATTTTTGCCTCGGGACACCTGATCGATGCCGTCTATGATCCTTTTATCGCCTCTCTCAGCGACAAGAGCCGGAACCCCCGGGGCCGGCGGATCCCTTTTATGAAAATGTCTATCGTTCCGGCTGCGCTTTTTTGTTTCCTGATGTTCCATCCCCTGGTGCGGGCCGAGAGCATGCGTAATGCCTGGTGGCTTACTGTGACCATGGTCCTTTTCTTTCTGTCTGCCACCTCTTATATCATCCCTTATAATGCCTTACTTCCGGAAATGACGGACACACCGCATGAAAAGGTGAGGTTGTCCTCTTTTCAGCAGGTCGGTTTTGTCATGGGCATCATTGTAGCCTCTCTGACCAATAATTTTACCGATATCGTGCAGCGCTCGTTCCATCTCGCCGATCGCAATGCCTCACTGCAGTGGACGATTGCCGGGCAGTGCGTGCTGGCGGCGTTGATCATGTGGATACCTGTGGCGGCCATCGACGAAAAAAAATATTCTGTCAGCAAGCCCTCCCATCTTTCTATATGGCCCGCGATCCGCCAGACCTTTGCGAATACCAATTTCAAATACTACCTGATCTCGGATTTTTCCTATTACATGGCGCTCAGCATCATTTCCAGCGGGCTGTTGTTCTTTGTCAGGGTATTGCTCAATCTGCCCGAGTCCGAGGGCGGGCCTCTCATGGCCACCATGGTGCTGACCTCCTTGTTGTTCTATCCTTTGATCAACTGGCTGGCCGCCCACTGGGGGAAAAAACCGGTCGTGCTGGTGTCTTTTGCGATCCTCAGCATACTTTTCGTCGCCATTTATTTCCTGGGTAAATTCCCGGCGTCCCCGCGTGTCCAGATCTATTCGCTGATGATTGGGGCTGCCTTTCCCCTGGCTTCGCTCGGTATCCTGCCCAACGCCATTCTGGCGGAGATCGCGCAAAAGGATGCGATCGTTTCCGGGGAGAACCGGGAAGGCATGTTCTTCGCCGTCAAGTATTTCTTCGTGAAACTAGGCCAGACGCTGGGTATTGCTCTTTTTGCCTACCTGACAATATACGGCAAAGACCCAGGGCATGACTACGGGCTGCGGCTAAACGGGGTATGTGGATTTGCCCTTTGTATCCTGGCTTTCACCTTCTTCTCCCGGTTCAGGGAGCAATAACTAATTAATTCACTATATATGTTAAAAATATGTAAATAATATAACATAATTAGGCCATCGTATAACATCCATTAAGACAACAGCGCCCACCTTTGTAGTACAAAAATGATAAAGCTAAGGGAGGTTTCTACTTATTACAAGCCTATGAACAACCCACCGTCCAGTTGAGGAAAAAGCCCCTATGTTGAGCAGGGGCTTTTTTTTTGGCGGGCGGCTAAAACGAACCACAAAACCTAGAAATATGGCTGTTAAACTCTTGTCTAATTCAAGCGGCGTTAAGCAAAACGGTAATGGCTTCGGCTATTCCGGAATACGCATTGCCGATATCATCAGCAATGGATTCTTTAAGGTAGATCGCCAATGGACCGTCAGATATTGGAATAAGGCAGCCGAAAAATTATTAGGGGTCGCATCGAAGAACATCGTGGGAAAGAATATCTGGGACGTTTTTGCCGGCACCCTTTCGAAGGAGTTTTCCGCCTCCTACCGCAACAAGCCGTTACAGGATATTCCTGCTCATTTTGAAGAATACTGGCCGGAAATGGGATCCTGGTTTGACGTCATCACCTACTATTTCGACGATAACCTATCCGTTTCATTCAAAGGTCATAGCCAATCCGCGCATTCGAAGCATGCGGATCATCCGGAACAGCAGTTGAAGGTCTTGAACGAATTGTATCGTTTCGTGACGGAGGTTACGAACGATTGCCTCTGGGAATGGGATCTTCAGAATAAGGAAATGTTCTGGATAGACGGAGGCCATAAGCGGGTGTTTGGCTATCCCATTGAGAATACCCTGGTACCCCAGAGCTTTTGGGAGGAACTTCTGCATCCGGACGATAAAGAACGTATATGGAAAAAATTGGGGGAAGTCCTGGCCGGTCACGGCGATAGCTGGGAAATTGAATACAGGTTTAAAAAGGCCGATGGGACATATGCTTATGTACAAGACCGCGCCCATATATTTTATGACGATAAAAATTCCGCTGCCAGCATGATCGGGGCCACCCAGGATATCACGGCCAGAAAATCGGCCGATATTCAATTGCTTGAGGAAAGACTGTCTAAGCAAAGGGAGATTACAGAGGCGGTTCTGAACGCGCATGAGAACGAGCGAACGGCGATCGGAAAGGAACTGCATGATAACCTGAACCAGATCCTGGGTGCGGCAAAGTTGTATATAGAGATGGCAAAAACGGATGAGGAGGTAAGGGACATGTGCCTTGACCGGTCCTCGGGCTATATCATGAAAGTGATAGAAGAGATAAGGAAGATTTCGAAAACGTTGGCGAGCCCGAGCGTGCATTTGATGGGCCTCATTGAAAGCATAAGGAACGTGATAGATGACCTGGTCGTCGTCTACCCGATAAGAATCGAATTTCATGAGAGTGGAATTGTCGAAAAAGAGCTGGAGGAAAAACTGCAGCTGGACATTTTAAGGATCGTGCAGGAGCAATTGAATAATGTGATCAAGCATGCAAATGCAACGCTGGCTATTATTCATTTAAACAGGCTGGAAAACGAGATAACCCTTGTTATCTCGGATAACGGGGATGGTTGCGACACTTCGATAGAAAAATTTGGTGTGGGACTTATCAATATCAGGAGCAGGGCGGAATCCAATCATGGGTGGGTAACGATCGCGTCGAGGATCGGAGAAGGATACCTGTTAAAAGTTATATTGCATCCGGTAGTCATCCCGAAATAAGCTACAGATCTTCCAGCATGGCTCGCCGTTTGTCCTTCAGCTTCTTAAAATGCGAAACAGTCAGGCCGGTCACTTTTTTGAATTGAGCGGAAAGATGCGAAAGACTGCTATATCGCATCCTGCGGGCAATTTCGGTCAGGGTAAGCTCATCGTACACCAGCAATTCTTTTACCCTTTCTATTTTGTGTGAAATAAAAAACTTTTCAATCGTAGCGCCCTGCACTTCTGAAAACAGATTGGAGAGGTAAGTATAATCGTAGTCTAATTTCTGACTTAAATAGCTGGATAAATTATTGATCAGCGGCTTCTCTGAATAATGTACCAGTTCAATGATAATGCTTTTGATCTTCTGGATCAGGATGCTTTTTTTATCATCTATCAATTCAAGGCCCGACTTTCTTAGGATCATATCAATTTGATGACGTTGCGAAACGGAAATGCTTTCTGCAATTTCTATTTCGCCGAGCTCGACCTTGACAAGGTTGATTCCAATTTGCGACAGAACATCCCTGACCACGATCTTGCAACGTAGGCATATCATATTTTTGACGTAGAGCTTCAAGGGGCTTTTTAAAATGATGCTACTTCAGAGCCCCCTCAACAGGGCAGGTGCAATACCTGCCAACGTATAGCAAAATAAACAATATTTTCGATATTACCTTTCCATATTGTTCGGCCTGGTATAAATCAGCTGCATGACGTGAATATTCCGCATCCGGAACGCCGCCTCACAATAGCAGAGATAATAATTCCATTTGCGGATAAAGCGATCGTCGAAACCCATTGCTTTTACCTGCTCCAGACGGCTGTTAAAATGGAGGAACCATATCTTCAATGTAGCGGCATAGTGCAGTCCCAGGTCTTTCAGATCGACCAGGGTCATTTCGCCTGCCCGGTTGATCGCCGCGTTGATGGCGCTGACCGAAGGCAACAGGCTGCCGGGGAAGATGTGCTTTTGTATCCAGTCCACGCCCTTTCGCATGCTTTCGTAGCGTGAATCCGGGCAGGTGATCACCTGCAAGGCCAGTACGCCATCGCGTTTTAATAATTCATTACATTTACTGAAATAAGTGTCCAGGTATTTATGCCCCACGGCTTCCAGCATCTCCACCGAGACGATCTTGTCGAACTGTCCCGATAATTTGCGGTAATCTTCCAGCCTGATCTGAATCAGGTCTTCCAATCCTTCTGCCTTAACCCTTTTAGTAGCCAAATGGTATTGTTCAGCCGAGATGGTGACGGAAGTAACCCGACAGCCATAGCGTCGGGCCATATAAACGGCGCCAAAGCCCCAGCCGCTACCGATCTCCAGCACATGATCGGCCCGGGAAAGATGTAATTGCTGACAGAGCCGTTCGTATTTGGCCAGTTGCGCTTCTTCGAGGGTCATTCCATCACGCCGGAAATAGGCGCTGGAATAAGTCATCGTCTCATCCAGGAACAGGCGGAAGAACTCGTTGCTGAGATCATAATGATCAGAGATATTCTGCCGGGAACCTTTCAGGGTATTGGCCCGTTTGAAATATTTTCGCCTGTTCCACCATTTCAAAATATTCAATACCAGCGTCTGCGTTTTATTACCCGATATACCCGGCGCCCGGTCTACGTTCAATAGCGCCCAGCTGATCACCGCTGTGATGTCGTCCGTGTCCCACAATCCGTCTACGTAGGCCTCGCCAAAACCGATGTCGCCGTAAAGGATACACCGCTGGTAAAATTCGGGGTCGCAGATCCGGATGTGTGCTCTTACGGCATCCAGGCCGTCACCAATGGTCAGACAGCTGCCATCCGGGAGTTCCAGCTCCAGGCGGCCTTTATCCATGCGAGCGAGTCGCCGGAGAACGATATTCTCGTACAGGCTGCTTTTGCGTGCTATATACAATGTGTTGTCCATCATACTTTATATTCTCTGTACACTCCCTGCTGCAAGTCGCGGTGTGATCCTTTTTTATGAAAGGGAATCTTCTTCGACCATAGGCGAAAGGCTTCCCAATGGATCAGCCCCATGACTTTCAGCGTGATCAGGGGAATACTGAAGAAGTAACGCAGGAGGTTAGCATCGTTCAACCGGCGGCGCTTGCCCGTCAGTGTGCTGATGAAAAACCGGTGGCCTTCCGAATCGTGGTCATCGATCCTGATGTGCAGCTTATCGTCGGGGATGTCCAGGCTGAAATCGAAATGCGTATCCATGTCGATGAAAGGGGAGACGTAGAAATATTTTGGCGTCCGTTGCCGGAATTTTTGTCCCCGCAAGGCCTGGAGGCCGATAAAATAGGGCTTCATTTCCCGGAAGGTATTGCCTACCTCTACCACCGAACACAATGGCTGCCCTTTCTCGTCATAACAAAAGTAGAAGGAGACAGGGTTGAACTGGTATCCAAGGGTACAGCAATTCGTCAGCAACTGTATCCGGCCCTTGCCTATCACAATATTTTGGGTCAGGAGGTAGTCAGCCAGGTGCTGGCGGATGTCTTTTGAGGTATCCGGCTTTTCCGCCGGCAATTGCAGGTGGTCGCGGTCCCGGAAATTAAAAAGGTTAAACCGGTTCCTGCTCAGCAAATGCAACCGCCTGTTCAGACCATCGATCTCGTCCAGGTCCAGGTAGAACATGAAAACCTGATATTGAAAGAAGTGCTCCCTGGGAGATAAACGGTAATGGATCACATTGGCCTTGTACAAGCAGGAATTCATATATTTCCAATATACGAGACGCGGGCAATTATAGTTCGGTTGTGGAAGATATCTGCCACAAATTCTCCGGATTGTTCAACTCCAGGAGCCTGGTACACAGCTCAACGGCGCTGGTAAAGGCGTCTTCGTGGAACCCGTAGTTGAAATAGCTGCCGCAGAAATACACCGGTCCGGAGGTGTTTAGCCGTTGCAGCTCCTGCTGGGCCCGGATGGCGGGTAGGTCGAATAGCGGGTGGTCATAGTCCAGTTCCAGCAGGATTTTCTTGTCATTCAGCCCCGGATGGGGATTGACCGACACAAAATATTGCCGGTTGTCGGAGACCCCCTGCAGCCGGTTCATCCAATATAAGGTACTGGGTACCAGCTGTCCTTTTTGTTCTTCTATCCGGTAATTCCAACTGCTCCAGGCCAGTTTTCGGGCCGGCATCAGCGAGACGTCCGTGTGAAGGACACAGCGGTTGTGCAGATAACGGAAACAACTGAGCAGCCGCCGTTGGTCCGGTGTGGGTTGTTCCAGCATGGCCAGGGCCTGGTCGCCATGGCAGGCTAGGATGACCCGGTCATACCGCTGGCGTTGACCGTCTGCAGTGACGACAATCGCGGCCCCGCGGTTGGATCCGTCGGCGCTGCCTGCGCCGTCCTCTTCCCGGATGACCCTCACCACTTTGGTATTGACTTGTATCCGATGACGGAAAGGCCGGATCAGTAAGTCC
>Ga0302315_10003807_pt1 | contig 13453 bp, 10 predicted proteins | sample III_Palsa_N3_1_FD_200532 | JGI IMG/M metagenome (GOLD analysis project Ga0302315, IMG submission 200532) | Peat permafrost microbial communities from Stordalen Mire near Abisko, Sweden - III_Palsa_N3_1 | ecosystem: Environmental > Terrestrial > Soil > Palsa > Peat permafrost | place: Sweden... | reverse complement strand
CCGTTACGTTGCACCGAAAGTCTCTGACTGGGTTTTCGCTCAGGCTAATGGCCACAACAATTTCGATTCCGTCGAGATCTCGACTCAGATGCCAAGCGAGCAAGAGTTTGAGAGTCAAATCACAAGCCTTCGTTAATTTTCGAATACTTTCGTAATAATTTTGGAGAATAAAATGAAATTGAAAAATGGAATCTTTGCTTTAGTTTCTGTAGCGGCGTTAGGCCTTGCAGCTCACTCTGCTCACTCTGCAGTCATCGCAATCGTCGACTCAGGCACCGATATTACTCATCCTGAAATCGCTTCGAAGATCTGGAACAATCCAGGTGAAGTTGATGACGGCGTTGATAACGACAATAACGGTTACATCGATGACCTTCATGGATGGAACTTCATCGACAACGACAACAAACTGATCGACCGCAAGTTGATCGGTACTTTTGCTCCAGACGTCTTCAAGTACTTCGAAATTCAGACCAAGGCCCTTACCGGCGTTGCGACTGCTGAAGAACTTGCTTGGATCAAAGCAAAGATTGCCGACGATAACTTCATTGCTCAGCTTGAAGCTTTCGGAAACTTCGTTCACGGCACGCACGTGGCAGGAATTTCTTCCATCAATGCTGCTAAGGCGTCCTTGATGATCTTGAAGACGATTGGAAGTCCGACCCCACTCGGTCAGAGCTTCATCGGATTCATGAACACTCATCAGAGTGAAATGCTCAGTGACGCTGGTGGCGTCAACGACAAGCTCATTCGTGCAGGCCTTGACCTTCTTGCTCAAGCGCAAGGAAAAGGCGTTGCAGCTCCTGGTCAATATCTCGCAGATCAGAAGCCACGCGTAGCAAACTGTTCTTGGGGTGCAAGTGGCGCGGCCATCAAGCCTCTCTTGAAGCAGTTGATCGAAGGTGTTTTACACCAGACGATCACCGAAGCTCAGTTGGATGGATACGTCACATACTTCCTCAATCAAACTGTCGCGGCAATGGCTACCAACTTCATTACGCCATCTCCAGGAACTCTGTTCGTTATCGCAGCAGGTAACGACGGTACGGACAACGACCAGATCCCAGCTGCTCCAGCAAACATCAAGAGTGATAATACCATTGCTGTTGCTGCAACATTGGATCGCGTTCGTTTGGCTTCCTTCTCGAACTTCGGTGAGAGCATGGTCGACATCGCAGCTCCAGGCGTAGGCATCAAGTCTTCGATTCCAGGTGGTCAAGAAGTTCAGTTGAGCGGAACCAGCCAAGCTGCTCCGTACATTACGAACATCGCAGGCCAGATCATCGATGCTAACCCAGCTCTTTCGCCAGGCGAAGTGAAGCAAGTTCTCATGGGTACTGTCGATAAGAAGGACTTCTTGGTCGGTAAGGTTGCTTCGGGCGGGATCGCAAATCCTGAACGCGCAGTCGTTGCTGCTCAGCTTTCCATGACCATGGACTTGAGCGCTGCAATCGAAAAAGCAAACATCCAGGTTGGCGACTATGAGTCTCTGGCTATCGAAAGCTTCTCGAGTGAGCAAGGAAACTTCGTGCTTCCTCTCCCTACGAACTTTCGTTAATTCGACCTAGTTCATAACCTAGTTCATAAAATGAAGAGGCCCGGACGGAGATTCTGTCCGGGCCTTTTTTATTTTGAGCGATTTAAATTTTCGTTTTGAATTCAGTGAGAAATGCAGCTGAGAAGTTTGCTTTCGGTCCCTTTTTCGCTGTTCTCGCGCTGGCAGCTTTCGCGAAGATCGTCGCAGCTTGAGCCAGTTACGGGGATGGTGACGTCTCTGAATCCGCACATCAGATTCCAAGTCCCGAAGACCTCGCCGCCTTGTTTCGTGCACTGATCTTTGAGCGCTTCGCAGTTTGGGGTTCCGCTGAGGAGTTGTGCAGCACCGAGTGCACCAACTCTGCATTTTACGGAGAGGGTTTCAGGGGTTCCTCCGAAATTGACACACGAAAACTGATCGTCGCTGCAAGTCTTCATCAGTACGGGGTGGCTCGCCTGTTGATGGCGACACTCGCCATGGAAACTTTCGACTTTGGCCGAAGTCTTGAGGCAGACTTCCCAATCGCCTTTGAAAGTCGAGATCGTTCCCGCAGGGCAGCCAGTGCGGGGGACATTTTGGCAATTGTTCGATTGCCCGGAGCAGATCCAAGATTTAATGAAATCGCTTCCCCAAGGGTGAGTTTTGCAACTGATGTCCTGGATGGTGCAGCCGAGGGTCGAAACACTTTGCTTGAGCAGGTCGATGCAGTCGGTCCGCTTCACTCCGCCGCTGTCGCATGAGAGCGTGAGCTCTCCTGCTTGGGCAGCTGAGAGACCGCCAAGGAGCGAGGTGCAGAGAAAGAGAGTCGATAAAAGAGGGGAGGCGGAACTTTGGGCGCGCATCCCGTTATTATAAACCATCCTTGAAGACCGTGCGACCGGCATTTTGCCTGGCGTTGAAGCTGCATCTTTTACGGACAGATGTCAGCTGTACGATTTCTTTTAAAAATCGCTCTTTTAGGGTTTGTCTTGGTTGTAGGGGCTTGTGCGACCGGGAAAGAAGATCGCCAAAGGGCGTCCTCCTTCTACATGGGTTGTTATCCCAGCGAAGTTATCGTGAACGGAGTGACTAATGACCAAGGCGGCGTTTCCACGTGGCAGGCTCAGTGCCGGGGGAAGAGCTACAACTGCGCAGCGGTTGGAACGGATGAAGCTCCGACCTGCCGACCGGCGCTTCATCAAACGGGCTAAATTTACATATTTACGGGGGGCCGACCAAAAGCTAACTTGAAGGCATAAGGGGTCGGCAATGAAATCCTTCGCTTTGGTCTGCGCGCTACTTTGCACTCTATTGGTGATCTCCTCGGCACATGCGGATCCTTATCATCGCTTTTGGCGGGGGACGAAACTTCGCAGTTTGAGTTCTGCCGATTTCATTCAAGGGCTTACACAAGTATTCATCCCCGCAACAGTTCAAGTGGGAGCGCATCAGGGGTTACTCGCCTACGAGCCAGTGTTGCCAGCTGCTGGTTTAGGACTTCCTGACGAAGTCGCTTTGGTGAGTTACGAGAGTAAGGCTACTTACGATGCTTTGTTCGCCACCGACGCCGGAAAAACTTATCAAAATCTGCATTGGCAATATTTCGATCGGAGTGCGAGTCGAAGTTTGACGCCGCAGCCATTTTCCGACGAAGTCGATTTCGAACAGGCATACGATCTTCATCCCGACTACAGCGCCTGGAAGAAAGGCAAAACGACCGTTCTCGTCTTTCTTCGTCAAGCAGGCGAAGCCGACGAGGACTTCTTAGATCGAGCGCAAACGCATCTCGCAAGCCATCTCGACAACGCAAATGTGCAAGGCTGCGTCGCTTTAGTCTCGCAACAGTATTGGCTCGAATATGTCAGCTCTCAAAAAACTTTGGGAGATCCGGCGGCGAGCTCTGTGATTTTGCTCGATGGTCAGTCGCCTTCAGATGCTCGAATCGCAGTGGGGCACGGAATTAATCTTCAATTTTAGTCATTCAACTTTAATTAGGCAATTTAGATAGAGGCCCGAACATGTTAGCGACGTCCAACGAACTCGAATACTTTGTTGAAGTTTATCAGACAAGGCACGTTTCAAAAGCCGCGATCAGGCTTGGTGTTACACAACCTACTCTTACTTTGAGTTTGCAGAAATTAGAGGAAAAGCTCGGGACGAAACTTTTTCACCGAACTAAGCAAGGTGTTGTGCCGACCGAGCAGGGGATTCTCTTCTATCGAAAAGCGGCCACACTGATGGATCTTTGGGGAGAAGTTCATAAGGGACTTCAAAATTCGACGTCCGAGATTGTTGGGCGATTTAAGATAGGCTGTCACCCGAGTGTGGGGGCTTACGTGCTGCCAAATTTTTTTGATCGCCTGAACAAAGAGACCCCGGGTATTAGTATTGACCTCGTTCATGACTTTTCGCGAAAGCTCACGGAGCAAATCGTCTCCTACACCCTCGATCTCGGTTTCGTCGTTAACCCAGCGAGACACCCAGATCTGGTTTTGAAGAAAGTGGGCGAAGATCGTGTTCTCTTTTGGAAGCGACGAGGAGCGATGAATCTTCCGAAGCGGATTTTTGCGGATGTGAATCTCATTCAGATGCAGGACATCTTGGGAAAGACTCACTCGAAGGAATTAAAAGGTTGGGACCTCGTCAGTACGTCCAGTCTTGAGTTGATCCGAACTTTGACCTTGAGCGGGCAAGGGATCGGCATTTTACCCGAACGCGTGGCAAAGGCCGATGGCGCTGATTTGGTTCCTTATGATCCGAAACTCCCGATCTACGAAGATAAAATTTTTGTCGCCTACCGGAAAGATGTCCTTTCGAGCAAAGCGGGTCGAGAACTCGTTCGATTGAGTTCGTCTGAGCTGTGATCAGTCCTCTCGATTTTTCAGTCATCATCGTCTATCTTTTGGCCGTCACGCTCTTTGGAATGAAGTTTCGCCACGGGGATCGCTCTCTCAAGAATTACTTTCTCGGGAGCGATACGGTTCCTTGGTGGGCGATTTCGCTCTCGATAGTTGCCGCCGAAACAAGCACCTTAACTCTTGTGAGCGTCCCGGGAATTGCCTATCAGGGTAACTTTTCGTTTCTCCAGCTTGCGCTCGGGTACATTTGTGGGCGGGTGGTCATCAGTGTTCTTCTGATTCCTCAGTATTTTCGGCGGGAGATTTATACCGCGTACGAATGGATTGAACATCGTTTCGGTAAGAAGCTTCAGAAGATTACGGCCGGTGTTTTTCTTCTGACTCGTGCAGCGGCAGAGGGCGTCCGTGTTTTCGCGGTTTCCATTGTGATGAGCATCGCATTCAATATGTCTGGGTCAGCGACCAACGACGCCATTGCGATCGGCGGCGTCATTCTTTTAACCCTTCTTTATACCTATCATGGGGGGTTGAACGCCGTCATCTGGACGGACGTCCTTCAGATTGGGATTTATACCAGCGCAAGTTTTGTCGGACTCTTAACGGTCATTCATCTGATTCCATCGGGGTGGGGCGGATTTTTCCACACCGCGAGCCTTGCAGGAAAGTTCCAGGTTTTTAATTTTTCCTTCGGATTCTATCAACCCTATACGATCTTTGCAGGTTTGATCGGGGGGACGTTCTTAACGACCGCAAGTCACGGCACGGACCAACTCTTGGTTCAGCGACTGCTTGCGACTCGGAGTGAACGCAAGGCAACTCTTGCGCTTATTTCAAGTGGTTTCCTCGTCTTCATTCAATTCGCGTTTTACCTCGCCATTGGGGCGGCGCTTTTTGTGTTCGACCAAACCGCATCCCGCTCAGGCGGCCCAGTAGCTGCTCCAGTACGGTCCGACCGCATTTTTCCGGAGTTTATCGTTCATCACATGCCTCAAGGTATTCGGGGACTTCTTATCGCGGCAGTTCTGGCGGCTGCAATGTCCAACCTGAGTGCTGCTCTGAACTCGTTGTCCTCGACGAGTGTGATGGATTTTTATCGCAACTGGTATCCCGAGAGCGATGAAAAAAAGCTTGTTCAACTTTCGCATCGAACAACAATCGCCTGGGCCTTCGTTCTCTTTGGTTTAGCAATGCTCTCTCGCCACGGTGGGCGTGTCGTCGAGACTGGGCTCGCGATTGCCTCAGTGACCTACGGCGGACTTTTGGGTGTCTTCTTGGTGGGGCGACTCAGTCAGAAGGTGAGTGAGAGATCTGCAATTATCGGAATGGTCATCGGACTTTTAGTGAACCTCGGAGTGTGGCTGTGGACGAGCATCGCGTTCCCTTGGTACGTTCCGCTCGGCTCTTTGACGACGTTTGCAATCGCGCATCTCTGTGAAACAGACGTCTTTTGATTAACTAGGTAATTAATAGGTAGTTGGTACATCCATAGCACTCCTTGGTGGGAGCAAATCAACGTGCGTCCGACACAAACAACCCACCTATTTTTCAAGGAGTCATTCAGTGAAATCTTGTTCAGGCTATTTTAAAGTAGCCCTTTTAGCCGCTTCTCTTTCTTGTCCGCTATCACTCTCATTTGCCCAAACAGCCAGTCCAAGTCCGAGCGCTTCGCCAGTAGCAGGTCAGGTTTCAATCGCAACAGGCAGTTTGGGATCCTATTTGGCTGATAGCAACGGGAAAAGCCTCTATCTTTTTGAGGCGGACACCTCCAGCACGAGCACCTGTACTGGTGCTTGCGCGACCACATGGCCGCCTTTTTTAGTTTCGAGCGGCCAAACTCCGAGCATCGCGACAAGTCCAACTTCGTCCAGTATTCAAAGCTCTCTGTTAGCAACATCAGCTAGACCTGACGGAACTACTCAGGTCACCTATAACGGACATCCGTTGTATTATTACAGTGGTGATACGGGTCCAGGCACGACCGTTGGACAGGGACTCAATCAATTCGGAGCGCTTTGGTATTTAGTGCAGGCTAGTGGACAAGCGCTGCTTCAAGCAAGCGGTTCAGCAAGTCCAAGTCCGTCTCCGACTGCACCAGCAGCCGGTGGTGGCAGTCCTTACTAAGTTAAGTAGTTAAGTAAGGAAAAATTTAAACCCTGATCTTAAAGACCGGCGCTTGGTTGCAAATGTCTTTCGGATCAGGGTCTTTCTGTCCAGAAATATAAATAATAAAAAGGTAAATAATTTTTTCCGTTTAGTAGTAGCATGAGTACCTCGATCACTAGAGGTACATCAATGTCAATCAGCAGTGCAGAAAAGTGTAAGAAGAAGTTCAGTTTTGAAGCCGCATTTTGGCTTACTTTGGCTCACGTGGGTGCACTCGCAGCCATTCCGTTTTTTACGTGGCCAGCTTTCGCTGTCTGCATGATCCTTCTCTTCACGATCAGTCCGCTCGGAGTGACGTTGACTTATCATCGGTTGCTCACGCACCGATCTTTCAAAGTTCCGAAGTGGTTGGAATACATCCTTGCAACGATCGGAGCTCTTTCTGCTCAAGGGTCGCCGTTGCTTTGGGTTGCAGAGCATCGCCTCCATCACAAGTATTCCGATACTCCCAATGATCCGCATAGTCCGCGAGACGGTTTTTTTCACTCGCATATCGGTCATCTTTTTTACGTGAAAGATCATCACTGTGAAAAAGTAATGATTCGGTACGTTCCGGATCTCAACAAGCAGGCCTATTACCGCTTCTTACATAAGTACAATGTTTTGATCGCGCTTTCCGCTCTTCCACTTCTGTATCTCGCCGGAGGTTGGCCATTTTTGTTGTGGGGCGGATTTATGCGTGTCACTTTGATGCTCCACTTTACGTGGTTCGTTAATTCCGCGACCCATACTTGGGGTTACCGAAATTACGAAACAAGGGATCAGTCTCGAAACATTTGGTGGGTCGCGCTTCTTTCAGCAGGTGAGGGCTGGCATAATAACCATCACGCTCAACCGAATAGCGCTGCACACGGACAAAAGTGGTGGGAGTTTGATCTGACCTACAGGATCATTCGAGGCCTCCGTTTTCTCGGACTTGCAACCGATGTGATCACCCCTGTTACGGCGAAATCGACCATCAAGTCGATTCTGATCTCTCCTGTGGCGGTTATGGCCGTGCCTAACGTTATCCTTCCCAATGTGTCCTTGGGTTTGGCCGCTCTCGATATGAGTAGCGTTGAACCTTTGACGGTCGAGTAATCACACAGCCTTGGCTTTTAGCTTAATTTGACCGATACGACTGTTGGAATGCTGTCATTTCAACGGTTCGTCATCATCTCTATCCTTGTTCTATCGGCTGCCGCAGTTGCAGCGGAGCAGAACTATTCCGACCTAAAAGTTGACCAAGAGTCCATCGTCGAAATCAAAGAGCTCCATCCGACCCAATTTAATATCGGCGTTGATGAGATGAAGGAGAAAAAAGACGAGCTTGGAAAGATGAGTCCAGAAGAGTTGAACACCTTTCTGAAAGCCAATCCCTGTCCAGTTGTAATCGGTCCCGATGGCGTCCCTTATATTACGGACAACCAGCATCGAGCTAACGCCGCTTTTCAGGTCCAAAATAGTCATCGAGCTGCCACGGCTCTTGGCGAGAGTGGTCAGCCTACGATGTATATGAAGGTGGTCGCGAACTACAGTGGTAGAAAACCACCCATGACTCAAGCAGAGTTCGAAGAGGTCATGACCAACTCTAAAGAGCCTCTCGCGTATCTTCATGACAAAGGAAAACTTCGATCTTTCGATCAACTTCCTAAACATGTGTGGGACATGACAGATGACCCTTATCGAAGTTTGGCAGGATTTCTAAAAAAGAGAGCCTGGAAAGTAGAGAACGAATATTTTGAGCAGTTCTATGTCGCCGAGTGGTTGCGGACAGAACTGAAACTTTCCGACAAAGAAGTCAGTAAGAAGTTGAAAAAAAAGCATCGCGATAAATTTCTGGAAGAAGTTACTGAGTACATGCAGACTCACGCCGAGGGTCAGTCTTGGTATTTAAGCCCCGAAGATTGCATGAAAGCAAAGCTCAAGGCTATTGCGAAGCTGAATGGTAAGAAATAGGATTTTACAGCTATGAACCTCACTATCACAGATTTAGAAAAAACGATCCGGTCCCTAGGTTTCACTCCGGTGGAAGAAAACGGGAATCTGTTCATCTTACAAAAAGAGAAGCAGATCATTACAACCCTTCGGATCGAAGCAGATCAAAAGAGGATCCTCGTCAGAAGCCATATTCAAGCTTTGCGGATCGATGAATCTAGACGAGCGGGAGTCGTGGAGTTTTTCAATGTACTGAATGGGCACGCAGGTCTTTACGCATCTTTTTATGTGGATCATGCGGGTGCTTGTTGGATCACGGGCCTGGTTTCGTTGAGAGCGAATACTTTCGAAGAAATAGATCTAGCGCCCGCACTTCTGTCATGTGTTCGAGGGGCTGAACGTCTTCGCGAAGTATTTGATCAATTCCCAGATCAGAGCTTTGACGTCATCGCTGCGGCAGAGTTCTTCTTCAGTGGCGGTCAAGTCCTTCCAGGCGATTTATAGGCCCCAAAAGCGTGGAATCCTTCAATAGTGCCGGCATATTGCAGGGTTTTCCTTCCATACCGCTTAAATACTTCCCGCCTATCCTGAATCTATAGCCCGAAATAATAACGAAGCTATAAAAGGAGAACAAGATATGAACGTCCAAATGAACAAGAAAATTATGGTTTCTCTCGTAGCGGGATTGTTGCTTTCTTTGAGCGCACCGACCTTTGCTGACAATGGAGCTTCTGGAGAAGGTGCTCCTGCAGGAAAACATCACCGCCATTGGAAAGAAATGAAGAAGGTTTTCGAAGCTTGCGCGCAGGCCAACGGAATTACTCTTCCTGCCAAGGGTTCAGGCGAAAAACTGAGTTCTGCTGACCGCACAACGGTTCAAGCCTGTGTGAAGGAATTCCGTGAGAATGTGCATTCATGCATCCAGAGCGCAGGAATTTCAAAGCCTGAACCTGGTCAAAAACCGAGCGATGCTGATAAGGCCGCCTTTAAGAAATGCGGAGAACAAGCTTTCACGCAAATCGCTAAAAAGTAAGCAGACCTCAATCGTCGACCTTAGTCTTTAGGTCGATATTTGCGCAAAAGAAAGGGTAGTCAGTGAAAACTGGCTGCCCTTTCTTTTTTTAATTGAATTCCATCTGCATCCTGTGTCGCCCGCGACACATTTTTACGTCTTAGGCAGATGCTTAAAATGTCATCACTCTCGTTATTTAACTCACGCCAAAATACCCTGATTTCACAGCTATTTAGCAGCGGGGTCGGAATTGCATTACTCCTCAGTAATCAAATCTTTTGTCGGGGCTACGGGGGCGCGATGATCAATTTTACTAAGACAGCAAAAGCTTCTCTTCTTTTCCTCCTTTTAATCAGCGCTATGAGCGCTTTGCCTGCTTCTGCATTGGCGAACTCCTCCGCGACCTATGATTTCGATGGCGACGGCAAATCCGACATTCTTTGGTACAACACTCAATCCGGCCAGGTTGATATTTGGCTCGACGCCAATCCGAACAACAGCTCGCTTCCGGCTGCTGTTGCTCCGAGTTCTGGATGGGTCATTTCTGGGATCGGCGATTTCGACGGCGACGGAAAAGCCGACATCCTTTGGTACAACACCCAATCTGGAACTTTGGACATTTGGTATGATGCCAATCCAAATAACTACTCAGTCCCAGGAGTCGTTGCTCCGAACTCCGGATGGGTCATCGCAGGAGTTGGCGATTTCAACGGTGACGGAAAATCCGACATCCTTTGGTACAACACCAATGACGGAAGTCTTTCCATTTGGTCCGGCGGACAAGCAGTCGGTCTCCCTTCGGGCGGACCTGTAGCTCCAAGCTCAGGTTGGACGATTGCAGGAGTTGGCGATTTCGATGGCGACGGCAAGTCCGACATCCTTTGGTACAACACGAACGACGGAAGTCTTTCGATTTGGTCCGCTGGGCAAGAGATCGGTATTCCTTCTGGTCAACCTGTCCCTCCAAGTTCGGGTTGGGTAATTTCGGGAGTTGGCGATTTTGATGGCGACGGCAAGGCCGATATTCTTTGGCACAACTCGATCTCAGGCGAAGTTTATGTGTGGTGGGCTGGCGGAGCTACCAGTCAGAATTCTCTGGGCATCGTTGATCCCAACTCCGGTTGGGTGATCTCTGGAACCAGCGATTACGATGGTGACGGAAAGTCTGACATCCTCTGGCGCAATAGCCAATCGGGGCAACTCGCGGTTTGGTCCGGTGCTAACAGCGGCAACAGCTATTCACCCGGAACTGTGAACGATCCAACTTGGCAAATCATCAATCTCAAAAGCAGTGGACGGAGTAAGCGCAAACTTTCCGTTCTCACCGCGACGAACGATTTTAACGGCGACGGAAAATCCGATCTCCTTTGGTACAACACCCAATCCGGGCAAGTAGACTATTGGATTAACGCAAATCCTGGGAACTCAGCTCTTCCTGGAGTCATTCCTAAAAGTAGCGGCTGGGTGATGTCGGGCACCGGCGACTTCGACGGCGATGGCAAAGCGGATATTCTTTGGTACAACACTCAATCGGGTCAGCTTTCTATTTGGCCGGGTGGACAAGCGGTTAATTATCCTTCACCCGGAACGGTTGATCCAAACTCGGGTTGGGTGATCGCAGGCGTTGGCGATTTTGATGGTGACGGAAAATCCGATATTCTTTGGTACAACACCGGATCAGGCGCGCTCGATATTTGGTCTGGTGGAAACGGAGCCAATAACTATTCTCCCGGAACGGTTGCGCCAAGCTCCGGCTGGGTGATCTCAGGCGTTGGCGATTTCGACGGCGACGGAAAATCCGATATTCTCTGGTACAACACTCAATCGGGACAGGTTTCTATTTGGCTTGCCGCAAATTCAGGCAACTACACGGCACCAGGCACAGTTGCGCCTGGAAGTGGCTGGGTGATTTCTGGAGTCGGCGATTTTGACGGCGACGGAAAATCCGACATCCTCTGGTACAACACTCAAAACGGAACGATCTCCATTTGGCACAGTGGGATCGGCGAAAACGCGACTCCTTACTCAGTCCCTGCAAACTCGGGCTGGGTGATTTCTCAAATTGGCGATTACGACGGCGACGGCAAGTCCGATATCCTTTGGTACAATACCAATTCTGGACAGGTTGCGATTTGGTCTGCAGCAAATCCAAACGGCAGCACCATCTGGGGCACCGTTCCTCCAGGTCAGGCTTGGAGAATCGTCCAGCAGCCTGCGTATAAAAAATCCGGCATTCTTTGGTACAACAATCAATCAGGACAAGTGGACTCTTGGGCCGGCGCAAATCCAGCGAACACCGTTCTCCCTGGAATCGTTGCTCCGGGCTCAGGCTGGGTCATTCAGGGAACCGGTGATTTCAACGGTATCGGCACTACCGACATCCTTTGGTACAACACTCAATCTGGACAAATTGATATCTGGTTAAATTCCAATCCCGCAAATCAATTCTCCTCGGGCACCGTTGCGCCAAGCTCAGGATGGAGCATCGTCGGCATCGGCGATTTCGACGGTGACGGAAGATCTGATATTCTTTGGTACAACTCCAACGACGGAAGTATTTCCATCTGGTCCGCTGGACAAGCGGTTGGTCTCCCTTCGGGCGGACCTGTCGCTCCAAGCTCAGGTTGGACGATTGCAGGTGTGGGTGATTTTGATGGCGATGGAAAATCCGACATCCTTTGGTACAACACGCAAAACGGAGATCTCTCGATTTGGTCGGGCGGCCAAGCGATTGGTATTCCTACTGGTGGACCAATTCCTCCAAGCTCCGGTTGGAAAATTGTCGAGATCGGCGATTTCGATGGCGACGGAAAATCCGATATCCTTTGGTACAACACTCAATCGGGTCAGCTTTCGATTTGGCCTGATGCTAACGAAAATAGTAACTATTCTCCAGGAGCCGTCGCTCCCAACTCGGGTTGGGTGATCTCCGGCGCGGGCGATTACGACGGCAATGGAAAAGCCGACATCCTTTGGTACAACACACAATCAGGACAGCTGGATATTTGGGAGAACGGGAACGGTTCAACGCAATATTCTCCAGGCACCGTTGCGCCAAATCAGGGCTGGTCGATTACTTCGAACAGTTCAAATATTTCTCCTGCTCCTGCGGCGCCTCCAGCACCACCGGCTCCGCCAGCCCAGACTTTTGCACCGCCCCCAGTTGATGAGCGTGAAATCACTTTCCCATCCGACATGATTGCTTGGGGATGGCTTGACGTCACCAAAAACGGAGCTGCAATTGGTTGCCCCGATTCTCTTCCTAATCAATCGGATGCAAACTCGGTCAATCAAACGACTCAGGCGATTCAGTGTCGCTTGAATAACTTAGGATTTAACGGAAATCCTGGTGCTCTTTATTTCCCAGCAGGAAATTATTACATCAATCAGACGCTTTCGATCACGCAAGGAAGCGAAGTTCAGCAACCAGATGGCACTTACGCATTCGTTTACAACGGCGGCGGCGATCGATCGAACTGGACAGGCCAAGTTCATATCTCTGGAGAAAATCCAGCGACGACGCAAATCATTTGGGCTGGCGACTGCGGATTGGATCCGAACATTGGAGTTGCTGGAGTTGTTAAGTACAACGACATTTTTTATGTCGACGGAATCGCACCTTTCCAAATTGAGCGACTCACGCTCGATGGACAAAACTGCGCAGGCGATGGTATCGACATGGTCTCGAAGCCAGGTAACATCAGCGGCGTCGTCATCAATGAGATGAACATTCAGAATTTAAAGGAAGTCGGAATTATCGGCGATCGCAACAATCTCACGAAACAAGAAGTGATTGAAGGCGACGGCACCGGAATGGTTTCTGAAGTGAGCATCACGAATGTGCACTTCGCACATGTGGGCTTCGCTTGCGTCATGCCAGACGCACCGAATGCGGTCGACTGGTGGATCAGAGACTCTGTTTTCAACGACTGCGGTTTTGGACTCACTAATAACAACGGCGGCAATGGTTGGGTTTTCCCAGGGGCT
>Ga0302315_10003806_pt1 | contig 13454 bp, 11 predicted proteins | sample III_Palsa_N3_1_FD_200532 | JGI IMG/M metagenome (GOLD analysis project Ga0302315, IMG submission 200532) | Peat permafrost microbial communities from Stordalen Mire near Abisko, Sweden - III_Palsa_N3_1 | ecosystem: Environmental > Terrestrial > Soil > Palsa > Peat permafrost | place: Sweden... | reverse complement strand
TCATCTGCCGGACAATTGTAGAATGCCAACTAAACCCCCAGCATCACAGACACAGCAACAGATCACTCCCTGACTGACACAATATTCTAGCAGCCACCGCTATGCGGGAGCTATTTGACGCTTACCGTGCAATCGAACTGGCGCTTGGGCGCCAACTCTCAGGCAAGCCCCTACGCGAACGCGGAAAGACGGGCGTGCAATCGAACTGGCGCTTGGGCGCCAACTCTCAGGCAAGCCCCTACGCGAACGCGGAAAGACGGGCGTGCAATCGAACTGGCGCGTGGGCGCCAACTCTCAGGCAAGCCCCTACCGGTCAACACGGAGGCTGGTTACGATTGAGTCGTTTGCTTCGTCGACTAGGATTGTGTCGTGATCTTTGTACTCGCCTCTCAGGATTCCTGAGGAGATTGGGTTTTCAACGAGCCTTTGCAGCGTTCGCTTGAGGGGGCGAGCGCCGTAGAGAGGATCGAAGCCGACGCTTCCTATGAGAGTGCGTGCGGCCTGGGTTACTTCCAGATGCAGATCGCGCTCGGCGAGAAGGCGTTCGGTGTTCTTGAGCAGAAGATCGACGATCTGTCCGATTTGCTCCCGGTTGAGCGCGTGGAAGATGATGGTTTCGTCGATGCGGTTCAGTAATTCCGGGCGGAAGACCGATTTTAGCTGCTCTGTGACGTCCCTTTGCATCTTCTGATAGAGGCGGTCGACTTCTTCGGGTGTGGCGTTAGACGGAATGGCCTCGATGTACTGGCTTCCTATGTTACTCGTCATTATAACAACGGTATTCTTGAAGTCCACGGTGCGTCCGCTGCTGTCGGTGAGACGTCCCGCGTCGAGAAGCTGAAGCAGGATGCTGAACACATCGGGATGCGCCTTTTCGATTTCGTCTAGCAGGACGATTCTATAAGGACGCCGCCGTACGGCCTCCGTAAGCTGGCCCCCTTCATCGTAGCCAACGTATCCGGGCGGAGCGCCGATAAGGCGGGATACGGAGTGCTTCTCCATGTACTCGGACATATCGATGCGCACCAGGGCGTCCATGTCGTCGAACATGAACTCCGCCAGCGCGCGCGCCAGCTCTGTTTTTCCGACTCCGGTTGGCCCAAGAAACAGGAAGGAGCCAATAGGTCGGTTCTTATCCTTTAGTCCCGCGCGTGCGCGCCGAATCGCCTCGGAGACCGCGCTGATGGCGGCGTCCTGTCCAATAACCCTTTCGTGCAGCTTGGTCTCCATGGTAAGCAGCTTTTCAGCCTCGCCTTCAAACATACGGCTGACCGGAATTCCCGTCACCTTGGCGATAATCTCCGCGATATCTTTTTCATCCACAACCGAGTTCAACCCATTAGTCTTAAGCCAATTATCTCTGGCCTCACCATAGCCGGCACGCAGTGCCACTTCTTCGTCGCGCAGGCGGGCGGCTTTTTCGTAGTCGCGGTTGTCCGCGGCGGCGCGTCCTTCGGCGAGCAGCCTCTGCAGGCGCTCTTCCATGTCCTTGATATTCTGCGGCATGGAGGAGGTCTCGATGCGGATCTTGGAGGCCGCTTCGTCGATGAGGTCGATGGCCTTATCCGGAAGGAAACGGTCCGTGATGTAGCGCTTGGACAGTTCTGCGGCCGCGATCAGGGCGCTGTCGTTTATCTTGACCTTATGGTGGGCTTCGTATTTGTCGCGCAGCCCTTTGAGGATCAGGATGGTGTCCGCCACGGAGGGCTCGCCGACAACAATAGGCTGGAAGCGGCGCTCTAACGCAGCGTCCTTCTCTATGTTCTTTCGGTACTCGTCCAGCGTGGTTGCGCCGATGCACTGCAGCTCTCCGCGCGCCAGAGCAGGCTTGAGCATATTGCTGGCGTCCATGGCTCCTTCGGCCGCTCCAGCGCCTACAACGGTGTGCAGCTCGTCGATAAAGAGGACTACGGCCCCGGCGGCCTTGCGCACTTCATCCATGACACCCTTAAGGCGCTCTTCGAACTCTCCTCGAAACTTGGAGCCGGCAACGAGCGCGCCCATGTCCAGAGCGAGAAGGCGCCGGTTGCGCAGGTTCTCGGGCACGTCGTTCTTCATCATCTTGATGGCCAGGCCTTCGACGATGGCCGTTTTTCCGACACCGGGATCCCCGATAAGAACGGGGTTGTTTTTGGTTCTGCGCGATAGGATCTGTATCGTGCGCTTGATTTCTTCGTCGCGGCCGATGACGGGGTCGATTTTGTCTTCGCGCGCGAGCTGGGTCAGATCTCGAGTAAACCGGTCGAGCATCCTGTATTTCTCTTCAGGACTATCATCGGTAATTTTTGAGGTGCCGCGGATGGCCTGCAGAGCTCGGTACACCTTCTCTTCGTCGACGCCATTCTGTTTAAGAAATCGTGCAGCCCCGCCGTCTCCTTCCTTAATAAGGCCCAGGAGGAGGTGTTCGACTCCGATGTAGTCGTCCTTGAGGCGCTGCGATTCTTCCGTGGCAAGGTCAAAGACCCGCTTGCTGCGCGGTGTGATATAGATTTGGGTTTCGGAGTCGCTGTACTGTACTTTTGGCGCGCGTGCAAGAGCGGCTTCCACCGACTGTGTAAGGCTGCGTGTGTCTACACTTAGATGGGTTAAGATTTTCAGCGCCAGGCCGTCGTGCTTTTCGAGCATGGCGAGCAGCAGGTGCTCGGTATCGAGCTGCGTGTGTTTGTAGCGCACCATGATATCCTGAGCGGTCTGCACAAGGTCTCTGGCGCGCTCTGTGAATTTGTCGAACATTCCCATGGTTAATCCTCGCTCTCGTCCATCCACTCCCGCAGCTGTGCTTCCGCTTTGATGAGGATGGCTTCGATATGTTCGTTCGAAGTCTCCACCACGGCGAGCTGGTCCATCATGGCGAAGATATAAGCTACTCCGGCCAGATTAATCCCTATATCCTGCGTAAAGTGCTGGATTCTCTGTAATCGTTCGATGTCTTTTTCGGAATAGAATCGGTTCTTTCCGACTTTTTGCGGCTTGACCAGGCCCAGCCTGTCGTACATGCGTAGGGTCTGCGCGTGGATAGGCTTGGCCGCGGGATCGGTTCCAATGGCTCTCGTGGGACGTACGAGCCGGGCGGCCACGCTTATCGTGTAGATGGGTTCGTTCCGGTCTTTGATGTATACCATGTGTGTCACACCTTAGAGGAAGAGGTATTCTCGCTGCGGATTTTTGCCAGCTCTCCAAGCAGCTCTTTTTCGCGGGTCGACAGATCCTTGGGAATCGTAATGAAGGCCTTTGCGAAAAGGTTGCCCTTCGTGCCGCGTGTCTTAAGGCTGGGCATGCCCTGTCCGGTAAGGCGGAACGACTGGCCGCTCTGCGTTCCGCCGGGGACCGTGAGAACTTTACGTCCTGCCAGCGTTTGCACTACGGCTTCTCCACCCAGGGCGGCGGTGGTGTAGGGTAGGGTGAAGTCTGTATAGAGATCGTCGCCCTTCCGCTCGAAGTTTGGGTTTGGCCTAACCTTGACTTTCAGGTACAGGTCTCCCCCGTTGCTTCCCTGTTTTGCCAGCCTTATGCGCTGCCCGTCGTTGACCCCGGCCGGTATTTTGACATCTGAGAGTTTCTTGTTCTTGGAGACGGTGCCTTCACCGCGGCATTCCGGACAAATCTCCCGGCTCTGGCCCGTTCCGGAGCATTGCGGGCAGACGTTGTTTCCAAAAAATCCCAGACTGCCTTTAACTTTTCCCGTGCCGCCGCAGTTGTTGCAGGGCTTGCCGCTTGGGGAAACCACCGTGCCTTCGCCGCCGCAGCGCGTGCAAAGCTCTTTGGTCAAAACGGGGAATGTTGCCGTCGTGCCGTTAAAGGCGTCTTCCAGGCTTATCTCAATGAGATATTCCGGGTCGCTGGGAGCCGATCCGCCTCCGGAGCGGCGTCCACGGCTAAACGAACTGTATCCTCCGCCGGACTGCGCGGCAGCGCCGCCGAAGAGCGAGTTCAGCAAGTCGTCGATATTGCCCACGCCGCCGAAGTTGGCCCCATCCTGTGGGAAGCCGCCCATGCCGCCGGCTCCGGGCGGCGCGCCGCCTCCGGGATAGCCTGTCTGGCTGTAGGCCTTCCACTGATCTCCGAACTGATCGTACTTCGCGCGCTTGTCGGTGTCCGAGAGAACCTCGTAGGCCTCGCCGACATTCTTGAACTTGTCCTCGGCGGTTTTGTCGTTCTGGTTGACGTCGGGATGGTACTGACGCGCCAATTTACGGTAGGCCGCCTTAATCTCTTTTTCGGTTGCCGTCTTGGGGACGCCCAGTATCTGGTAATAGTCCTTGTAGTCAATCGCCATGCGTTGTTATGCTCCCGGAAGGAAATCTGTTGGGATATGTTACCCTGTTTGAGTGTAATACTATCAACTCATTTAACAAATCTCAAACATTTTTGGTTCCAGGACAACAAAAAGGCGCCGCACAGAAAATGTGCAGCGCCTTGGACACTCCCCATTTGCTTTTAAGAGGCGGCTTTTACTCTGCGCTTGGATCTGAAGGCAAGAAGCGCAATGCCGAGAGCTCCTAAGGCGAGAGTAGTTGAAGGCAAAGGTTCGGGCGTTGGACTTAAGGCTCCTAGAGCTATAGTGCCTCCTGAAGCGGTATCGTAAGTGTAGGAATGCACGGCAAAGCCAATCACATAGAAGGTGCCGGAGCCAGCCGGCAGATCTCCCGTGAAGGGAACGTAGACAGGGTTATCATTGTCGTAGCTGAAAGTAAGAGAGTACACCAAGCCTGGCGCCGTTATCAGGATGGTTCCGTCATTTTCCGCCATGAAGTCCACGCCATTAGTACCTGTGGTAAATGATGGGGTGCCCTGATTACCATTCAGGTTTGTAACGTTAACGCTTGCGGTGGAGCCATTTGCGAGGATATCGGACGCGCCAACGCTATTACTATTCGATTGAAAGGTCCCGCCGTTCACATTGAGTTGGCCCCCAGTGTCTTCAACATTCACTGGTAGACTTCCCGCAAAGACACCTGAATTGATTGTGGTCGTACCACCTAGTTCGTTTAGAACGTTATAGCCGTCACCGTCTGAGAACTTGCCTGCTGAATCGAAAATCAACGTTCCTCGATTGTCAATATTACTACCACTGTTGTTTTGGACTTGCGCCCCTGTCATGGTGCCTGTGAAGGTAAGCGTCTCTCCATTTGGAATCAGAATGTTGGGATTAGCGCCTTGCCCTGAAGTCCCGTTAGTTTCGACGAAATCAGTTTCAGTCGTTGGGCTACTAATCGTTAAGGTTTGAGCCTTTACTGCACCGGCAGTTCCTAAAATTGCGACAGCGAGGACGACTGTAAAGAGTGGAAGTTTTTTCATGTTATGTCGAGTCCGATCAGATCAAATTAACAAAGCGCATCCAACTAAGTGTTTCTATGTTAGCGCCGTTCGGCAATGCATTTGCAGACGACTAATTTATGCCTACAGGTAACTAAAAGCAAACGGTCACCAAATTATACCTAATACGCCGTAGCTAGAATCCATAGACAAATAAAAAGGAACCACACATAATGTGCGGTTCCTTTTAGTCATCGTCAGCGTGCGCTGAATTAATGGTATTTCAGAGGGCGGCTTTCATTTTGCGCCGGGATCGGAAGACAAGAAGCGCAATGCCGAGAGCTCCTAAGGCGAGAGTAGTTGAAGACAAAGGCTCGGGAGTTGCACTTAGGGCTCCTAGAGCAATAGTGCCACCTGAAGCGATATCGTAGGTGTAGGCTTTATCGGCGCCGCCGTTACTGATAAAGAAGCTGCCGGAGCCAGCCGCTAGATCTCCCGTGAAATCAAAGGTGCCGGGGGTGCCAGTGAGAGAGAACGTGTAACCTGTTGACCCAGTTATTAGAATCGTACCGTCATTTTCCGCCATGAAGTCTACGCCAGAGCCTGCTGTGGTGAACGTTGGAGTGCCGGTGCCGCCCAAGTTAGTAATCTTAACATTAGCAGTTGAACCATTTGCGAGGATATCGGATGCGCCAACGGCATTTTTGCTCGATTGAAAGGTTCCACCGTTCACATTGAGCTGGCCCCCCGTGTCTTCAACATTTTGGGCTAAACTTCCCGCAAAGACACCAGAATTAATTGTGGTCGTCCCACCTGATTCGTTGAGTATGTTGTACCCATCACTGTCTGCAAACTTTCCAGCAGAGCTGAAAACTAAATTCCCGCCCTGATTGTCGATATTAGGACCTATGGAATTTTGGACTTGTGCTCCTGTCAAGGCACCCGTGAAAGTAGCTGTACCGGTACTTGTAATTACCATGTTAAGGCTGCCAACGGTTCCGCCCGCATTCGTCAGGACCTCGTTAACAAAACTCTGGTTGGTACTAACTGTTACCGTTTGGGCGTTCGCTGCGCCTGCAAGCCCAACTGTTGCAACGGCAAATGCGAGTGAAAGGTGAAGTCTTTTCATAATTTTTGACGTATCTCCATCACTTTAAGTGAGGCTAGGTAAGCTGAAAATGTGCCGATTGCTTTTGCTTACGAATTATGCTGAACTGGGCGGTAAAATCCGCTTTTACTTCATATAGAACCCAGAAAAATGCATGCAAGCAGGAAACCATTAAATAGTACCTCGAATACTAACGCCTGTCAAGCTTATTGTCTTATGCTCTGCAAGTCAATAGTTATGTTAGCAGGCGAGTTTTTAGATTGAGATCAAGCGCAGAAGCGATCGAAACGAAAGGGCGGAGCTCTACTATTATTCGATATGGGTTTTATTGATGGATCTCAAGTTTAACGAGGGTGGGCAAGATTATGAATGCACATTTTAATAAAGCGTCTGAGCTCTATCAGGAAGGTCTGGTCGATGAGGCGGTTAAAGAGCTTAAGCGATCGATCGACCTGGAGCCTGGCGAGATAAAACCTTATCTGACTTTGGCGGCCATATACGAGGCGCGCGGACAAAACGAAGAGGCCATTGGCGTATACCGCAAGGCAATCCATATCGATATGGACGATTCCCGGGCCAATTTGCGCCTTGGCGTCATATTAACCCACCTGAAGCGCTACGAGGATGCCCTTACTCCCCTTAGAATGGCCTGGAGCAACGACAGGTACAATGCGCGTGCGGCCAACGCTCTGGCTCGTGCTCTGGATGAATCCGGGGACTACAGCACGGCCCAAATTATGTACGAAGAGGTTCTTAAGCTCGATTCGGGATTTGCGGAGGCGCGCTTCAATCTTGCTACCCTGCGTTTTAACGAGCATAGGTATGAATCGGCAATCACGGAGTTCGTAAAATACATGGCAAAGGCCGGCGAGAGCAGTAAGGCGCATCGAAACATCGGAAAGGCGCTCGTTCAACTGGGGCAATTGGACAGCGCTATCGGCAGCTTCAATACAGCGGCCAGCCTGGACCCCTCCGACCCCACGATTTACTTCAACCTTGGACTTGCTTACAACTGCAGGGACGACTACGAGACGGCGTTTGAGAACTACCGGCATGCCCTTGTCCTGGATCCCCACTACGTGGAAGCTCGATACACCCTGGCCAAGGCTCTTAAGGATACGGGGCACACCGCGGAATCCTTGGCCGAATATGAGCTGGTGCTCCAGGAATCCCCCAATCACCATCGCGCAATGAACGGTTTGGCAACGTGCTGTCTGGCTCAGCACGACAGTGAACGCGCCTTGGAACTACTTGGCCGGGCCATCTCCCAGGCGCCGGAATCTGCGCTGGCGCATTACAACCTCGGCCTTGCCTTAAACAATCTGGAACAGTTCGACGAGGCCCTCCACCATTTTCAGGAGGCGTCTCGCCTGGATCCATCCGACAACTTCCCCCATCAGGCGACTTTCTCCCGGCTCCTTTCGGGGAACATGAGCTATCGCCTGTCTGCGGCCTAAGCAGCCTTTTAGATAGGCTTGCCCGATTCCGTTTAGCTCCACGGTCTCATTCCGTCTCGTTAAAATCTCCAAAACAATATCATACGTTCCCGTAAGCACGATGGTATAATGATACGTACTCAGCAAATGCTTGTCTGGACTTGTTGTACAAATACATCGTTGTGAACTGAACTGCTTCGGTTAAGGAAACTAGCTTCCCACATTGTGGTGAGTTAATTGCGACTTTTGTTGTATATACGCGTATCAGATATGGCCAACTCACATTTTAATGCGGCTGCAGAGATGTACCGGGAGGGACAGTTTGAGGATGCTATTGCCGAACTGAAGAAGGCAATCGATCTGGAGCCCAACCATCTTAAGGCCTATACGACTCTTGCCGCCATCTATGAATCCCAAAAACGCGATGACGAGGCCATGGGTGCGTACCGCAAAGCGCTGCAAATAGAGATGGACGACCCGCGCGCCAACTACCGTCTTGGCGTTTTGCTGATGCGTTCCGAGCACTACGGAGATGCCCTTACTCCCCTTAGAATGGCATGGAGCAACGATCAGAAGAATCCCCATGTTGCAAGCGCCCTGGCCTTCGCGTTGGATAAATCCGGCGATTACGCGACTGCTCAGTTTATGTACGAAGCGGCGCTCAAGCTCAATTCGAGAATGTCCGACGTCCGCTTTAATCTCGGAGCCCTTCATTTTCATCAGAAGCGGTACGAAGCGGCCATCACCTGCTATGTAACCTACATGGTTAAAGTAGGGGACAATGCGCGAGCGCATCGCAATATTGGGAAGGCGCTGCTACAGCTTGGACAATTGGACAGCGCGATACAAAGCTTCAAAAAAGCCGCTGCCCTCGATCCGGACAGTCCCAAGAATTATTACAGCATAGCTCTCGTGCATGATATGAAGGAAGAGTTTGATGAGGCGCTCGGCTACTACAAGCGCGTCCTCCAACTCAAGCCGGACTATTCGGAGGCCCGGTACAAGCTGGGCAAGATCCTGAAACGGCAGGGCCAAACAGCAGAAGCCATGTCCGAGTTTCAAATCTTGCTGAAGGACTCTCCAACCCACCATCAGGCCCTGAACGGTCTGGCCACCTGCTATATCAGCCGCAAAGAATACAGCGAAGCCATCGGCCTGCTCAGGCAGGCAGTCACCATATCCCCCCACTATTGCACGGCCCACTACAACCTCGGCGTCGCATTGAACAGCATGGCCAACTTCGACAGCGCCCTGCACCACTTCAAAGAAGCGTCCCGCCTCGATCCTTCAGACACTTCCGCTGCCGCTGCCGTGGAGCAGCTTCTTGCGCGGTCTATTGTCTATTAAATTTACCGCCCTGGAAATTTATATAATATTCTCATCAATGCTTGATTTTTCAGCTTTGCGTGGTAAAATATTGGTGTAAGCGACCAACCATCAAATTCATTCAGCTCATCGAATGAGGTTGTCGTCGCATTTTCTCTCAAGTTTCTTAAAGCTAAACGGGGCGCAGAAGCACCAATCGTACGGGAATCTGTGTCTCTTAGCGTGTAACCATAGAATTAAGTTCCAGTGAAGTTGTATCTCGATATAGCCTTCGAGATCCTGACATTGAAAGGTAATTATTAGTGAAGCAGAGCCGATTTATAGTTTCTGGCGCCATTTTAGCTGTTATGGCCTGTACTCTTACGAACGCATGGGCTGGAGTGGACGCTACCATCAGTGCTCCCGGCGCGAGTAATGAAACACCCGTCCTTGGTACTGGGAACTACACGGGATACGATATTGAAACGTTTGATACTGTAAAAACGGGAGTTAGCACCACGCTCACGAAGGCTTCGAATGGACATGCGTATACCTCTCCGGTCGGAACGTTCATTCCCGTAGCAGGAAATACCTATGCCAGCTACGTGGCGTCGCCAACGAGCACAGGGCCTGGGTACGACATCGAACAGGCCAATGAATATAGCGGTGCTGGCGACACAGGGAACTATATGTCGGTAGGTTCCGAGACGGACACCGGTGGCAATTATACAGACAGCGTCCTGATTAATCTTAATGGAGAGGAATCCTATTTCGGAGTCTGGGCCGGTGCGATTGACGGCGGCAACGTGATCACACTGCTGAATAACGGTGTTACTGTGTTTACGATGAACGCGAATACATTGGATGATGCTATTGCCGCACTTCCGAATGCCTCATCATACCTGGGCAATCCCAGTGATGTCGTAAATAACGTGCCTGCTGATAACGACCAATATTTTGCCTACCTAAACTTCTTTGGAACCAGCGGCACCACCTTCAATGAGGTGCTTCTCACCGAAACTGAAAATACATCTGCCGGGTTTGAGTTTGATAATCCCGCTACTGCGACTACTTTCACCAGCATGGGTGGAACTGCGTTCGATACTCCGGAGCCAGGCACGACAGCTTCGTTGTGTATCGGCGCGATGGTGCTGGGCGGTCTAATTTTGTCCCGAAGGCGAACGGTTGCAAGGCTGAGCTAATTTTTGTAGTGTTGTGTGGTAGAATATGAACAGAAACGACCAGGCATAAAGTTTTCATTTCCTCTAAGAAGTTGCTGTATCGCTGCTTAGTGAAGCGGATGTTATCGGGTGAAAATCCGTACCGCTCCAGGGCTAAGTTGTGTCTGGTTAGCGATCGGGCATAAAATTAGTGCGCGAGCAATCTTAAGGTGTAATTATTGGGGATGGCTAAATTTGCCTCTTAGTGACCTTCAAGGTCTTGAAATTAAAGTGAAAGGTAGTTATTAGTGAAACAGAGTCGAATTATAGTTTCCGGCGCAATTCTGGCCGCAATAGCGTGTTCGCTTGCAACTGCTCGAGCAAGCGTCGTCGTGACCATCAGCGATCCGGGTACCAGCACTCCAGCGCTTGGATCGTCCAATTACTCGCAGCTCGGGGTTACCGGGTATGTTACTGAAACGTTTGATGAATTGCCTACCGGAGACAACACCGGGGTGCTAACCAGCGCCAGCTCAGGGATGACGTTCACCCCGACCACAGCAACCGACTACGCCGACATTGCTTCAAGCCCCACAGGCTCAGGCTACGATATTATCGCTGCGGACCAATACGGCGGCGCGGGCGGCACCGGTAATTATATGGCCGTTGGCAGCGAGACCGGCGGCACCGAGACAAACAGCGTTCTGATTACGCTGCCGGAAGAAGAGTCTTATTTCGGCTTCTGGGACAGTGCAAGCGACGGCGGCAATGTAATTACTCTGCTGGATAACGGGACCGTTTTAACGACGTTAAATGCCCAGCAGGTTATCGATGTTGTGAACGCTCAGCCCGATAGCTCCCAGTACTATGGAAATCCCTACGATTCTGGTGCGGACAGCGGTGAGCCATTCTCGTTCATAAACTTCTTTGGCACCAGCGGAACCACGTTCGACCAGGTTCTTATCACCGAAACTCCAGGCACCGCGGGATTTGAATACGACAACCCAAGCATTGCCGACACCTATACTAGCATTGGAGGCACTGCTGTTGTTACTCCGGAACCGGGCCCTATGGTATCGCTGTCTTTAGGGGCGCTTCTGCTCGGCGGTCTTATTGTGTCCAGGCGGCGTAATTTAGCTAAACTGAGCTAACGATAGACGTTAGACGTTTCTGCGCTTGAACTTGCTTAATCCCTTCGTGATTTTTCACGAAGGGATTTTTTACTGCCAGCAAGCAGTCATATTGTGGTAGAATGTTGACTTAGCGTGTAAGCATGAAGTTCTTCGTGAGACTGACCAAATGAACCTAAAACTTTTTCGACGATCCTCTTTAGTCAGCCTGGCATCTGCGGCAACTGGGTCGATCGCTGCAGGATCAAGTCCTGTGTCTGCAACACCAACGTATTATGTTGGCTACGACACGACGGCTGCGACATTTACTCAGTTGACGAATAACCCAGGGCCTCCGACTGTTCCTGGGACGCTGACTGCACAGAGCGCTTTTACTACAGCGAGCGGAGCTCAGCATCTGGGGAGCGTGCAGCAGTACGACTTCGGGAATTTGACAAGCAATACCTCCACCACGGGAGGCAATGTCTCGGGCGGCGTGACGTCTACTGATGGAGAGATCAATGTCTCTTTCACGAACGAATCGTTTGTTAATGTCTATTCGACATCGATTTCCAATCTTTCCAACCAGGGGCAGAATAACGTTCCTAATGGAGGAACGTCGGAGACGCTTGGTTTTAGTACCGCATCTCTGACGGGCAATTATATTCTGGTCCAGGGTTCGACGGGCCTGAATACCGTACTGTTTACTTTTACCAAGCCCGTTACCTCATTCGGCCTGTTTATCACGGGCCTGGGAAACAGCGGCGGATCCCCAGTGACGGCGAGTTTTAACGATGGCACGGCCGAATCGTATGTACTCAACGGCTCGTCGGCAACCAGCGGCGCTTTCGCAAGTTCCACGGCCAACTACACGCAGACTCCAACATCGACCGGTGGGGCCGAGTATTTTAGCTTTACAGATACTAGCGGCGTTTCGTCGGTGCTGTTCAGCCAAACCAACGGCAGTTCCGACCGGTATAGCTTTGATAATTTTACCTATTCAGTGGTTCCCGAACCGGGGACGCTTGCGTCACTTTGTATTGGCGCGATGGTGCTGGGCGGTCTTATAGTATCGAGACGACGAACAGGCGCGCGTGCCAGCTAGACTGAACTAGACGCCCGGAAGGGTTTTTGTTTCCATCCATTGTTCACCTGACCGGATTCTCGTGGTATCCTAATCACAAATAACTCCGCCCAAGGTGTGTGCTCAAGTATGACCTTTTTAAACAGATCGTCCCTCACCTTATCGGTGCTTCTGGTTTCGACTGGAATAGCCTGTGGGGGATCTGTGGCCGTTGCATCTCCGCCGGCTGTAACTGCGAAGCCTGGGATAGTAATTCCAGCGGCAAAACCTGTTCCAATCCTTCCGATAATCACTCCTACTCCGCAGGTTCCGGCCAGTCCGTGGGCCTGGACGAAGGTTTCTGTGACAGGCGATAATGCTGTCTATGGTAGAATCCGCAAGCAGATTGATACCGCGGTTGCCCAGGGACGCGATCCTGAAATTCTTCTTGAGAAATACCGCACGGCTGCCCAGGCAGCAGCCGGCGATCCTGTTACTCTCTTTCGCTGGGCCTACGCCGCCTATGTGACGGCTTCGCGCCAGTCCAGCTCGGCCCAGATCTTCGACTCCATTAAAGGCCTTTCCGACCCTAAATACGCCGTGGTTCCAGTGCCCTCGTACGACTTTAACCGCGTGCGCTTTCTGATTGCGGCCCTTACCGATCCCAATCCGGCTCTTGCCGATCTTGGGAGAAGGCTCCTGGGAGTAAGTCAAGACGATGATCCGGTGGAGTACGCGCTGGCCGGTATCCTTCTCGATGCATATAGCCCTCCCAAAACTGTGGAGGCTCTTGGGTTGGCTCAGGGGCTGATCAATCAGGAGCCAAGCCGCGCTGAACCTTATGCCCTGGTTGGGGAAATCTATTACCTGCGCTGGAAGGCTCATCACCGCGAGAACGACGGCGAACAGGCCCGTCAGGCCTATCTGCAATATGTCCAGCTCGCCCCGGACAGCGACAGTTTTAAGAGCCGCGCGGTAAGGTTGGCGGATGCGATTGGAAATAAGCTGAAATCTGCA
>Ga0302315_10003804_pt1 | contig 13460 bp, 6 predicted proteins | sample III_Palsa_N3_1_FD_200532 | JGI IMG/M metagenome (GOLD analysis project Ga0302315, IMG submission 200532) | Peat permafrost microbial communities from Stordalen Mire near Abisko, Sweden - III_Palsa_N3_1 | ecosystem: Environmental > Terrestrial > Soil > Palsa > Peat permafrost | place: Sweden... | reverse complement strand
TTCTAAGGCTTGCGCATAACCAAGCTTTTCGTGCCCAAGCGAAGCTGTATCCGCGGCGACCATGCTTAGTCCGAGTAGATCTGACAGATTAAGTCTGCTCCGGATCTACATAGTTCGCAACAGTAAATATTGAATAAGCACATGATTTCATTACCAAAATAGGATATCTTGGTAATGCACTTTGAGGTCACAGGCCGCTTCCCGATGAAATCCTCCGTGAGGCACCACTTATGATCCACTGCCCTATTGGGGATAGCGGACAAACGAAGATAACCAACGAAGTCCGGCTGGAGGGCGGCCAAATAGCAGACCGCAACGAGCTCTCAGCAGCAATGAAAGATCGCACCCATGTCGTCTCCTCAGGAAGCCATCGGAGGCGAATCCGAATGGTTGTGCGACGTATAAGCCTTCAGCCACCCACAGCGCATCAGTCGAGGCCTACAGCATGCTGCCGCGTTCGCCGGCTGCGGCGGCCATTCGCCGTGATGCATCGTGAAGCTGCCCCGCGTGTCTGGCCCGATCCGACAGGTGTCCGGCAGTAGCCGACGCTGCAACGTCAGGTGGAACCGACTGCGGGGCACCTCTCCCCATGCGGTGCGCACGATGCTTGAGATCAGACCAGCACGCGAAGGCTTCATCGTTTTCGACACCGACGAGCAAGAAGCGATCATGCGTTTTAAGAGCAGGGACGAGGCAGCCGACCTTGTGGTGGTGACCTTATCCCCGTATCTGTAGCGACCTAAAGTAGAGAATTCGGCACCGGGGAAGTCATCCGTATCGTCTCTGCAAACAACGCTGGCGTGCTGTCAGCGAGCGACGAGTGCGGACGAAAATGATTGTAGTCGACTCTCCATGATTCGATCTTTTCTCGGGCATCTTCAAGCGAAAGAAACCAGTGCGTGTTCAGGCACTCGTCGCGTAATGAGCCATTGAACGACTCGATGAACGGGTTGTCGGTCGGCTTGCCGGGGCGCGAATAGTCTAGGGTGATGCCCTGTTCGTAAGCGAAGCGGTCCAGCGCCATCGATATGAACTCCGGCCCGTTGTCAGCCTGTATGCGAACCGGTAGCGCCCATCTATCGCGAAGACGTTGTAGCGTGGCGACCACATCTTCACCACGCAGGTTCTGCGCGACCTCGATTGCTAGACATTCACGGGTAAAATTGTCGACAAGCGTCAGCGCTCGGAAGCGACGACCATCGAAAAGTGCGTCGGAAACAAAATCCATACTCCACAGCTGATCAGGCGCTGTCAGCAACGGTCGGTCCAGCCGCATCGCCGCTGCCTTGCGACGATGTGGCCGCTTGGCACGCAGGTTCAGGCCCGCCTGGACGTACAGACGATGTACGCGTTTGTGATTCACTGTCCATCCCTCTCGCCGAAGCAGAACATAAATGCGCCACATGCCGTAGCGCACCCGCACGTCGGCAATTTCTCGCATGCGTTTAAGCAGCAGCGCATCCTGCACAGGTCGACGGTGCCGGTAATACCACCCCGTCAAAGACAGCCGCATCACCGCGCAGGAGCGACGCACACTGGCCCCGTAGGTTTTTTGCAGATGGCCGGCCAGCGCTTTGCGCTGGGCCGGCCTCAGAGCTTTTTTTGAAGCACATCCTGCAACATCGCCTTGTCCAGGCTCAGGTCCGCAACGAGCTGCTTGAGTTTGCGATTCTCCTCGTCCAACTGGCGCAGGCGGCGAAGCTCCGACACGCCCAGTCCGCCGTATTTCTTCTTCCAATTGAAAAACGTGGCTTCGCAGATGCCCATTTTTCGACAAACCTCTGCGACGGTCGTGCCGCTTTCGGACTGGCGCAGCGCAAACGCGATCTGCTCTTCGGTGAACTTGGTCTTTTTCATGACAAAACAGCCTTCTGATGAGGGTTGGTTTTGCCGAAAAACTCTACTTCAAAACGATACAACTGGCAGGGAGGAGGTCAACCCCACCGAAGCCGAATACCAGCGTTCCGACGCAAGGTGACGATCGTGCGGTTTGGCGAGCATCTCTAGACGTCACGGCCACCCAGAGCGTGTCGGTAAGTGAATCTGACCCCGTTTCGCACAGACAAGGCATTCCTATTAAAGAACTGAACCTAGCCTTTTGTTTGCGATTGGCATTAAACGTCATGGCGCCCGGACTCGCCAGTGCCAGCGCAGCGTTCCGACACCATCTTGCCGCCCAGATAGATACACTAGCTACCTAATAATTTCATTATTACCATCTCTCCAACTGAATCCACCAATGTCGATAGTATCCGGACCAGGATTAACCTTATTTTTTTCTATCAAAAAACTATTTTTAGGTAAACTTTTTTTCAGAACTATAGATGCCATGGACAAACGATTTGCACAGTTTTTAGAGAATTGAAAGAAAGCTGTGCCTGAACTCTGAATTCCATATCCAGCCAATGGAATTTTATTAATTTTAGAAAATTTCATTGTTGAACCAATGTCGTCGCGCCTAAAATTTAGAATGTGTGTATCTTTTGATATTACCTCAACAATACAGTCTCTTCGCATTGGAAGGGATTGCAGTGATTGAGATTTTGCAGAGTAGCTATTTAGTGAGAGGAGTATAAATAGTAAGATCAGCATCCCCTGCGTTCTGTTGAAAATCATCCGTCCCAGGATATCCAATGTGCCACTCATTTCCACCTGGGCCAGGCGTTGCTTCGAATTGATAACCACTTTTTGCTCCATTAGATTTGAGTCCAGTGCTGTAATATTCAGGTTTCAAAGATTCCGGAGTTCCATCCAAAGGTATCCTTTTCCCGTTATTATCAACCTGATAGTTAAATATAGTGAAGCCGACAACTTGAGTCGGGAGAGGGCCGCTATTAGTATACGGCTGCACCACAATTCCGCCTGTCGAACGAATAACAATGTTTTGGCCTTGGGATATTCTGCCTGCAAAACCCCACTCGCTTGAATCAACTGAGCCTAATGAAAACATGGAATGGTTGCCCGTAGTAGCAACCATTCCATGCTCTGCTTTCTCAGTAACTGTGACCGCTGGCAAGTTCGTTACCGACGACTTTGGCGGTGGAGTTGGAGTTGGAGTTGGCGGCGATACTGCGGGGCATGAACTGTCACTATTGCTCGCGGCGGCGCAAGCTGCGCCTGTCGGATCCGTATTGATGATTGGGTTATTATTTGCATAGGCATACCGATTAAAGTTAAACGCATCGCTAGGAGCAGGCCCAATCGGATCAGTACTCAAAAACCGCCCCGTGGCCGGATCGTAATACCTCGCCTGCATGTAGACGAGCCCCGTATCCGGATCGTTGACATGCCCCGTATAGCCCGGACCGTTTGGCGCTGTGCCCAACGCCTGGCTGCCGTAAGGCGCGTAGTCAAACGTCGCCGTAATGTTGCCGTTGACGTCCGCCTCAGCTAACGGTGTTCCCTGTTGATCCGTGTAGATGTAGGTCACGGTGCCCGTTTGCGCCTGGGCTTGTAGCCCCACACCAAGCCATAGGCCCAGCAGGAACAGGGTTTGGATGATGAGCCGATGGATCTTCATGGTGAGTTCCTTATCGATCGTCATGGTCATCTCAGTTGCACTTGAGGATCAGGGGCTGCACACCATCGGTCTTGGTCACCACGTCGGCAGGGCTACAGGCCACCGTGAGTTTCACAGCGGGGACCTGCCAAGCGGAGCACCCGACGGAATTGCACGCTTTCAACGCATACTGGTACGTACCGGGCGTGGCGTTGGAATCGGCCGCGCTGATCCCCGCGCCGGTATAAACCGTCGTCACCACGTTCGTCGCGGTGTTCGTTCGCTGCAAGGTATAGCTCGTCGCTCCGCTCACCGCCGACCAGTTCACCGTCCAGCTGCCTGGGTAGTAAACCCCCGAAGGGAACTCGATGCCACTCGGCGTCGCCGGTATGAGCGATACGCTGACCGTCCCCGTCCCGCTCCAAGGCCCACAGCCACCGGCATTGCACGCTTGCACCTGATACCCGTAGCTACCGTTGCCCTCCCCACTGACGCTATCGCTGGTCGCCGAGGTGGCCTGTATCGTGCTCCATGCGCCGCCGTTAAGACGCTGCTGAAGGGTGTAGGTGGCGGCTCCAGTGACCGCCGACCAACTCACCGAGTAGCTGCCGCTATTGCTACTGGCAGGCACGGTCAATCCGGGGGCACTGCTTGGCGGAATGGTCACGGATGTCCCACCGCTAACGCCCCGAAATGCACTGCAGCCACTGCTATTGCACGCCTGTACCTCATAAATCCACCCAGCCGATGTGACCGTCTCGTTTTGGGTAAAACTGGTGGCCGCACCGGTGTAAATGGTGCTCCATCCCGTGGCGCCATAGATCGCATGCTGCAGCGTGTAGCTGGTCGCGGTGGCGGAAGCAGCCCAACTCAATGGCACCGGGCCGTTGCTGGTCGCCGGAGAGGTGATACTCGCTGGCTCCGGTGGCGGCAACAGGACCGTGAGCGTGCCGCCCCTGACCCACGGGCTGCAACCGTATTGGTTACAGGCCTGCAGTTGGTAGGTGTAGCTTCCATCGGCCAGTCCGGACAACGCCGCGCTGGTGCTAGCCCCCGTGTACACCGTGCTCCAACTGGCACCGCCGTTGGTGCTTTGCTGCACGGTGTAACTGGTGACGGAGTTCGCCGCACCCCAGCTTAGCGTCGCGCTACCCGTCGTGCTGCTGGCCGGCACCGTGAAGCTTGTGGGCGTGCTTGGCACCACGCCATAGCTAGTGTTGACAGTGACTGCACCGGAACTGGCCCAGCCCCGGTTGCCATAGGCGTTATTGGCGTCGACTTGATAGGTATAACTGCCGCTGGTGGTTCCCGGCCGACTGATCGATGTGGCCGTGGTCGCACTGGCGATGGTGGTCCATGTACCCCCGTTCAAGCTTTCTTGCACGTCGAACGTGGTGGCGCTCACCGGCACCGTCCAACTGACGGTGTATGTCCCATTCACGGTGCCGCTAGGAACGGTGATGGTAGGCAAGGCCGGTCGCACGCCCAAGGTCGCCGAGCTGGTCCACGGGCCACAGCCTGCACTCGTGCATGCCTGTACCTGATACACATAGCTACCGCCCGCTCTGCCGCTTAGCGTGACGCTCGTGCCGCTGCCGGCGTACACGGCGGTCCATGCACCGCCGTTCGCACTTTCCTGTGCGTTGTAACTCGTCGCTGCCGTGACCGCGCTCCAGCTGACCGTATAGCTGCCATTGTTCGGATTGGTATCGAACGTGACCGCTGCCGGTGCCGTAAGTTGGGTATAGACGTCGCGAGCGATCAGCTTGGAACCCAGATAGATAAAGTTGGTCGCTTGCCCACTGCTTGGAACCGCCTGATACATCAACTGGCCGGCCTTGCTATAGAACGAGTAGGTCGACGATCCGCCAGCCGTGGTCTTGGCGATCCGTTGTCCCGAGGCATCGTAGGCGTAGGTGTCGACACCGGGTATCTGCAACAGTTGATTCTTAGTATCGAAAACGTAGGACGTGGTGGCCGAACCGCTCGTCACACTTTGGCGATTGCCAAACGCGTCGTAGCTGTACGTCGCCGTCGTGCCTGATGCCGTGGTCAGCGTGTTCAACCGATTGGTGGCGTCGTAGTTGAAATTGAACGTCACGCCGCCCGCCAGACGCGAGCGCAGGTTATTCAGCGCGTCGTACGTGTAAGTCTCATTGATGGACAGGCCACCGGCTTGGGCACTGGTGAGTCGATTCAGGGCGTCATAGCCGAACGTCTTTGTGCGTGGGCCATTGACGAGATCATTGACGTTGGTGATGTTGCCATTCGGGTCGTAAATCAGATCCTCGCTCAGGTTGACCGTACTGGCTGTGCCATAGGAAAAATTAGCCACCATCTGGCGCGCATTGAGTTCCGCGACATAAACATTGCCGTTGCCGTACGTGAAACTGGACACGTCATCGTTAGGAAAATAATTGACCGCCCTGGCATAGCTCCCCGCTTGGGTTGCCCGACCCAGCGCGTCCGGTGCATAAGCGACGGTTTCCCCGTTGGGATAGACGACGCCGCTGGCGTTGCCGTTCCCGTCGTACATGTAGCTCAAGCCCCAAACAAGGTTGCTGTTGGGTAGCCAAAGCGATTCATTGGTCACCAGGTTGCGGGTGTTGTATGAGTAACCTTGAATGGCCGTGCCGGAGATCGAGGTCTTGACGTTACCCACGCCATCATAGGTATAGATGGTGCTCTGGGTAGGGCTGGGTGGTCCAATGGTTAGCACCCGATTCATCGCATCGTAGGTGTAGGCCGTTTGGGCTGCCGCCGTCACTTGGTCCTGCCCGCAGCCAGCTTCTGTGATGGTCGCGCCCTCAGCGCTCCACGCTAGATTGTTGGCGCCGTCGTAAACCATCACCGTGCTGCCACTTTCCGGCTCCGTGGTCCGGCACAAGCGATGGTAACTGTCGTAGTAAAAGTACTTGCTTAGGCTGTCGCTCTCGCTTCCGTACATCCCCGCTTGAGTGATAACCGTCGGGTTGCCGTAGAGATCACGAGAGATATTTTGTCCGATGCCAGCGGGGGCAACGACCCCAATCGGAGTGTCGTAACTCGGCTGATCAAAGACCTGATAAAACGTCGTGGTGACATTGCCTTTGGGATCGGTCACCACTTTGTGCGCACTGCCGGTATAGGCCGTCAGAGTGGTTAATGCACCCAGCTCGGAATCCTGCGTGCTTTGCGTCAGACGTTCCAGGGCATCGTAGGTGGAATGTGTGCCGGTGGTGAGTCCGGACAGCGCGGGAGCACCACTGGCGGGATACGACGCAAAGGTGGGCTGGCCTTTCCAATCGTAAGCGGTGCCGGTGGTGATGTCGGTACCCGGGATGGAAGTATCACTGAGCACCGGACGCAACATGGCGTCGAAGTAGGTCGTGTCGACGGCGCTTCCCGTCGTCTTGGTGCGGCGCCAGTGGTTGGCCGCCACCCCGCGTTCGGCGGCAGTGACGAAGCTATAGGTGAAGGTCGTGGGGTACAACGCGACCGCATCGCCGGTGGGGTACGTGATCCCGGCGATCCGGCCGACCGGATCGTAGCTGTAGCCGGTGGTGTGACCGTTCTGGTCTGTGAGCGAGGTGATCTCACCGAAGTCATCCACCGCCAGCGACTCACTGCTGTTGTCCGGATAGCTGATCGATTGCGGGATGCCACGCTCGTAGTTGCTCAACGATGTGGTGTGGTTGTTGCCGTCGGTGAAGCTGGCTAGCTGGCCGGCGCTGTTGAAGGTGTAGTTCATCAGCGTCTGGCCAAAGCGCGATCGAGCCAGCGGTGTATCGATGGCCGTGTAGGTGGTGATGCTTTCGGTCTCACCGGTCGATAAATTATCGATCTCCTGAGGAAGGCCGAGCACCCAGTAGGTCGGATCGTTGAGGTAGGACGTCTGTTCTTCGAAAGGCTGTTGGAAACCGATGCTGTTGTAGCGCTTGGTCTTGGTGACCTGTGCGTAGGCGTTGAAGGCTTCGGCGAGCCAGGTGTAGGTGTCGCCCTCTTCCGTGGTCGTGCGTTGGCTGAGTGGCGACAGCTCGGTAGTCTGCAAGGTATTGTCGTTGTCCTGTAGATCGAAACCCATCGCGGTCGGCCACGGACCACCGGTGGGATTGGCGTAGGTATTGGCCACTGAACGCAGAATCGCACTGCCGTTGCTCGTGGTGAAGTAGTCCGTTCTTTGTAGCAATCCTTCCGTTGCATCGAAGCGGTTACTAAACGTCGTACGGACATCGTTTCCTTCGGGATCGAGCACGTCGGTGTAGACGGTCGAGGGGCAGGTGCCACCACTGGCGCACGCATCGCTCGTCCAGCTCTGATTGGGCGTGGAGTAGCTGTATTTCCACGTTTCCGACGGAAGGCCCGCACCCGTGAAGACCTTTTGGGTCAGGGAAAGTTGGTAAGAAACCTCCGGTATCCGCGCGTAGGCCAAATCACTCCCCGAGCTAACCGGGCCATAGCACGACTTCGTCACGTACGAACGCCCGTGCGTCATGGCTTGCAAATAAAATGTGCCCGTCAAGCCCGACGGATGAGTGATCGTGCCCGTGGTGACCGTAGGGGCCAGCGTCGCGAGAGTGTTGGCGGTGCAATTGCCGCCCAGGGTCGTGATCGCAGCCGTTTCAAAGGCGCCTAGGTTGTAGGACCATGCGCTGCCATCGGGCAGTGCCACGCTGCTGAGGGAAGGTAACTGGGCATTGCCGCCAACGTCGGTGTAGCCGTACGTCCATGTACGCGGCGCGGTGGTGGTGGTGGACTGCTCGGTGACTGTTTGGATCAACGAGGTGCCGGAGACATACGTCAGCGTCAGCGCACGCCCGTCGCTGGCGGTGATACCAGTGAGGTTGTTGCCACTGTAGCTGTAGGTCAGGGTATTGCCGAAGCGATCCTCCACCTTCGTCACCAGCATCAACGCATCACGACGCGTCAGGATATTGAAGGGCGCGCTATCGGGCTGGATGCCTCGGGCCGAGATGCTGTCCGGCGTGGTACCGAGCGGCGACGTCATGGACGCCATAGGACGGTAGATCAGATAGGCAAAGGTGTACTGAGTACCGTCCGGGGCAACGGCCACGAAACCTTCACCGCCATCACTGGCCGTCACGCCGCAATGGATCATCCAGTTTTGCTTGGTGACGATCGGGAAGCTCACCCCGCTCATCGACGGCGACAAGGTGTTTACCGTGCCGCGGGCAAGCAGCTCTTGGCTGCCTTGGCCGGGAATGATCAAGTGGTAGCCGTACCACCACTGGTTCGGTGACCACGGATCGCCACCGGACTGCGAGGGATTGACCGAGGGCGGTACGTTGAAATAACTGCAGCGCGCCGTCGCGCTGTTGACCGTCTGCCAGCCGAGATCATTCTCCTGATCGGCCGTATTCGTCTCGATACGTGGGATATCCAGATCCCAGTCGCCAAACGGTCGCTGGGCATTGAGAGCGTAAGTAAGCGCATCGGTCGTACGGAGGGAACGCGATAACTGCAGCGTCGGCCCATTCCCCGGGATGCTGACATCGGTCTCTTCGAACGACAGCGTACCGTCGTAGAGGCTGATGTCTTCGCCAAACGGATTGGCGCCTAACGGTTGAATATCCTGATCCACCTTGATCAGCTGTTTGTATTCGTTCTCAGGTGTCACCGTGGATTGCGCGTGCACTGTCAGTGACAGCACGACCAACAGCGTTCCCAGCGACAGCAGTCGGCAAAGCTTCTTCATGACATGTCCCGAGCGAAGGCATCGACAACGTAACGATGCGCGTGGAGGCGTTGTTGTAGAGGAGAGCTTGCGATGGCCGCGACGGCTTGGCTCAAGCCATGCACGCGACAACGAGCTCGCTCAGCAACAGCCACTCGTGGCGATGCAGAAGGAAAGAACGCCTTGCGGCATCCCTGCGCGTAGTCAGTCATCCGTGTTGCCCCTGTACCGAACGTTGCGTTCGATCAGCGGAAATTAGCAAGCCCGAGGGAGCTTCTCAACAGGTAAGTTTTTACGACGGTCGTAATCGGGTTGCCTACATGCAAGATACGATCGAGACGCTCTTTCCCTCCACACGGTGTCGGCGTGGTGACAGGGCGTAACCTGATTCCAAAACCGTTGCAGGTAATCGGGAAAACCAACCGCCTGTCATCGCGGGCGGCTGGTTTTCCGGATCATGCAATGGACCACCCGATCCCGACTCATCACCCCGCTCCGCGTCGCGCGCGAATGTAACGTTTCGATCGCGGCTTGCGTGCCGGCAACCCTTTTCGAAGCCGCCTATCTTCGACAAGAGCGGGAATAGCCCATAGCGCGATACCGACCGTTAATCCAGATAAGCCTGTTGTCAGCAGCTTTGACCACCACTTAGCCGAGGCCGGGAGAAAGGAAAAAGTTACTGCGATGACGAAGGCGGCGCCGGCAACGTGAAACGATGGCCACGCTAGATCGTTGTACACCCGCAGCACAGCGCCGCAGCCGGGACATGCAGCAGCACTATCACTGACCTTGTTGCCGCAATCGCGGCAGTCGATTAAAGACATCCTTTAGCCTCCCTGGCTGAGCGTGATCAATGGTGATGGGTGTAATGGTTGCCGGTGCGTGGATTCACGTAGTGGCCACCCTTGTGCGAACTGCCATGACCGCTGGCGTAGTGCCCGCCCTGATAGCCGTAGTGCGCGTGGCTGCCTTTCGCCTCCACGCTCAAGGAGCAGATGAGGAGGATCGTTACCAATGCGATGCTGAACTTTTTCATGGTTTTCCCCTGGATAAAATCGACGGACATTGACGCGCTGAAACTCACAGCCATCGCGCCACGCCACCATGGCGAGAGCACGTCCCGCGATGGTTCATGCTGAAGCTGTAGCTGGCGTCACGGCATTGAGCCGAAGCTCCCACAGGCACGGCGCCGGAAACCGTATGCGCTGGGCGATGCACTGAATAACCATCGTGGTTCGTATAGCTGCCCTGCTCAATGAGCGTGGTCGAGCCATTTGTGACGTCCTGCGCGTTTTGCTGAGGTTGCTGCTGCGCTTCACTCGACGTGACCAGAAGGCTGTTGAGACCCATCGCCAGTAGGCATAGCGATAAAGACAGGCCGATGTGCTGCAACATGTGGATCCCTTTCGTTGTTTGGCAAAGGGATCAAAGCAAGAGTGTTGCCACAGATACGGTCTAAGTCAGAGAGCTCAGAATAGTTGGGCGAAACCCTATGACACAGCGCACGATAATTGTCCAAAGTAGCTGCTATCTGTAACGCGTTTGAAAACTGGCTCACGCGGATTGATCGCGTAAGCCTAACCATCACGATTGCGGTTTCAAGGGGAATGAAATGGACTTTGTTCGAGGCCTTTGCCTGGTGCTGTGCATCAGTCTGTGTGGCATAGCATCGACGTCAGCCACAGGCGTGCCAGCAGAAGGGGGGCCGGCAAGGGCATCGAGTTCCCATGGCCACCCAATGGCGATGAGCATTGGTACCTACTCAGCAATAGTCAAAAATTCGGCTAGCGCTGCGTCGACCACTAGCTACTACGGCGCGCCGTATCATGCGCAGCAGATGCCGGATTACTCACCGGGACTTCCGAATAGCTCTATTGGCGCAGCAGTTTCTCAATGGTGGGCTGAGTATCAAGTTTATTGGGCCAGTGCCTTTCCGGGCTGCTCGTACACTACGACGAATTATTCTCCTACCGATGCGAACGGCGGTCTGTTCCTCGGGCTGGGTTTGCAAGGGACCTGCGGCGGCGGCCAGGGGTTCTATGGCACCCCTTACCCATTCGCCCCTGCAAAAAATACCGGCCCACCATGCAACTGCGCCGGCGACCCGATCAATCTCGGCACGGGCAACGAATATCGTGGCGACACCGACGCCGATCTCGGCGCCCTGAGTTTTCATCGGTACTACAACAGCCATGCCGCCGTCGCTTCAACGCATATAGGAGCTCATTGGCGGCACAGCTTTGATCGAAGTTTGGAGTATCTAAGTGATGGCACCACGTCCATCGCAACCGTATTCCGACCAGATGGCTTGCAGGTGGTATTCAATCTGCAAACTGGTCAGTGGACGACCGATACCGATGTATCAGACCGGTTAACGACACAAACCAACGCCTCTGGGACCATCACCGGATTTTTGTATTTCGATTCCAGCACGCGTAACCACGAAGCGTATGATGCCAACGGCAACTTGCTATCGATCACGAATACCGAAGGCCAGGTCACAGCCTTGGCTTACAGCACGGCTTCCACGCCAACGAGCGTTGCACCGGTAGCGGGCCTATTGCTGACCGTGACTGACCCACGTGGCCGCACACTCAGCTTTACCTATAACGCGCAGGGCAATGTCGCCACCGTGACTCAGCCGGATGGTGGCGTGCTCGGATATGCCTATGACGCAAACGGCAATCTGTTGACCGTGACCTATCCGGATACCAAGACACGCCAGTACGTCTACAACGAAAGCTCGCTCACCGGCGGTACAAGTCTTCCCAACGCGCTGACCGGTGATATTGATGAGTCAAACACCCGGTTCACCAGCATTGGCTACAACAGCGCAGGTCAGGCGACGATGTCGACTTTGCCGTCGGGCGTCGAACTCACGCAGGTAGCTTATAACAGTGATGGCTCGACGTCCGTGACCTATCCAACGGGCGCACAGACGACGTTGAATTTTGTCGTGCCGAATGGCTCGGTCCATACCAGCACGGTCAGTGCACCTTGTGGGCCCACCTGTGGGCAGCCCAACGCATCGGCAACTTTCGACACCAACGGTTACCCTGCGTCGCACACCGATTTTAAAAACGTTGTCACCAAGACCACCTACGACGCCAATGGCTTGCTCAATCAACAAGTCGATGCGGTAGGCGACACGAATCAGCGCACCTCGAATACGGGATGGAACGCATGGTTGCGCGTGCCGGTGACACAAACCGTACTCGACAACAATGGCAACACCCTTGCTCAGACTTCCTGGGTCTACAACACCATTGGCCAGCCTCTTGCCCGCTGCGAAATTGATCCCGCCATCTCGGCGGCTTCGTCTTATACCTGTGCAGCGAGTGGAACCGTGCCGGCGGGGGTGCGTCGCTGGGTTTACACCTATTGCACGACGGTCAATTCGACGTGCCCCATCACGGGGCTCTTGTTGACGGTGACCGGTCCCCGTACCGATTTGACCCAGACCACCACTTACAGCTATTACACGACCAGCAGCGCAACAGGCTGCGGCACCCCTGGAGCAGCCTGTCATCAGGCGGGTGATCTCTACCGAATTAAGGATGCACTGGGTCACACGACGACTTACAGCTCCTATGACGGGGCCGGACGGGTGACCCGCATCACGGATGATGCCAACAGCGTCAACACGGATATGACCTATACGCCGCGCGGCTGGCTGGCCACGCGTACCGTTGGTGGCGCGGTGACTACCTTCGGTTATGACGCGATGGGTGACGTCAATTCAATCAAGGACCCCAGTGGCATCACCACCACCTTTAAATACGATCCCGCGCATCGCCTCACCGATATCACCGACGCGATGGGTAACGACATCCACTACACCCTCGATGCGGCCGGTAACAAAACGGCGGAACAAACCAAAACAGCGTCTGGCACCGTGGTGCGCAGCCTGTCTCGCCAGTTCAATTCCTTGGGCCAGCTCACGGCGCTGATCGATGGACTGAACAAGACCGTCTTAAATGCAGGCTACAGCGATAGCTATGACGCCAACGGCAATCTCACGCACACCGCTGACGGGTTAGGTTTTCAACGCGAGATGAGCTTCGATGCACTCAATCGTCTCAACAGCACGATCGACAACTACAACGGCAACGATACGGCGACAGCCAACACCGAGACCGTGGTGGCCCAGGATGCGCTCGACCGCGTCGTCGGTGTCGGTGACCCGAGCAATTTGAATACTGTCTCGACCTACGATGGCCTAAGCAACCGCACGCAGCTGCAAAGTCCCGATACGGGCACGAGCACTGATACGTTCGACGCGGCTGG
>Ga0302315_10003801_pt1 | contig 13465 bp, 9 predicted proteins | sample III_Palsa_N3_1_FD_200532 | JGI IMG/M metagenome (GOLD analysis project Ga0302315, IMG submission 200532) | Peat permafrost microbial communities from Stordalen Mire near Abisko, Sweden - III_Palsa_N3_1 | ecosystem: Environmental > Terrestrial > Soil > Palsa > Peat permafrost | place: Sweden... | reverse complement strand
TCTTGCGCCGCGAGTATGTTTGGTAAAACATGAGAGTTTGCTTACCGCGGAATGGCTAGCTGAAGAGGTGTTTCGTAATCAAAAGCCGGACGCGATTCTTACCCTGAATTGGGTATGTACGATGCTAACCTTGCGTGGTTTGCGGCAACTTAAGAAGACCGCCGGTCGGGACATCCCGCTCTTCTCGTTTGACGATTTCGACTTGGCAGACATGCTAACCCCTGCTCTGTCGGTGGTTCACCAGCCCGCTGAGATGCTCGGACGGGAAGCTGCACGGTTGCTATTTGAACGCTTAAGTGGCAAGGGAGGAAGTTGCCGCGCTATAGTTCTGCCTACAGAGTTGATCATTCGACAATCCTGCGGCTGCCATAGGGACCGCACGGACTGATCTCGATCGGGTTTGCGAACCTTGGCATGGCAAGCCGGGAGACGCGGCCGGCGCAGATGTGTACACCTCCTTGCATAGGTGGGCTGCTTTGACTACAACAACACGGTCGTCGGGGATCCGGACGGTCTCAAGCCCGGAAACCACTTCGATTACCCCGTTTTCACCGGGTTCTACTCGGGAGTGCGCTGGCTGCAACTCAGCAGCTCTGAAGGTCTGATCACCGCGGTGATCAATCAACGCGGGGACGCTCCGGGATACATACAGATTTTTGCTCCTAAAGCCCAGCCCTCAAACTTGCTGGGGCGAGTTGCGGTGCCATTCCCGGCCGCAGGAGTTTCCTTCCTGCACGCGATCTCAGCGATCGGCAACAAGTTCGGCAGCCCACAGTCCATGGGTCCTATGGGACTGCCAGCAATCGCAAAAGGGGAGTACAAAAGTCGCATTAGCCTGCACTTCGCAAAGTTCCCATTGCGATCGCGGCAATCTTCGATACAGAACATTACTGACCAACGAGACCAGAGTCAATTCACCGGAGATGATGACATCGTTGTCATTTTTGGGTAATCTGGGAAGGAGAAATTGGATATCGCAGGTCGCGGAGAATCTGCCACCGCGCGGAGGTTTCTATATGAGCGAGACATACTCCATCGGAGTGGATCTGGGCGGAACGAACCTGCGTGTGGCAGCATATGAGGCGGGACGCGGTTTCCTGGAGACGATTGTTCTGCCAACCCGTCTGAGTGCAGGCCGAGATCAAGTCGTTCGCGATATGTGTGAAGCGATCAAAGCTCTGAGGACGAGGGGCTTTGGCGATCGAGAGTACATCGGAATCGCAATCGGAACCCCAGGACCGCTAGAACTGCCCTCAGGGATTTTGCGCAATCCTCCGAACCTCCCCGGATGGGATGGCTTCAACTTAAAGCGCGCGATAACAACGAATTTAAGCAGCGAAATTGTACTGGAGAACGACGCGAACCTAGCGACGTTAGCTGAACAGCGGCTCGGCGCCGGCAGCAAGTATGGCGTAGCCGATCTTTGTGTCCTAACGCTGGGTACAGGGGTCGGGAACGGTTTGGTGCTGAACGGCAAAATATGGGGTGGGGTAAGTGGAATGGCAGGAGAAGCAGGCCACGTCATCGTCAACAATGGGGAGACTTTACCATGCGGCTGCGGCAGTCGGGGCTGCCTTGAGCAATATGCGTCGGCAAGCGCCGTGATCCGAATGGCGCGCAGTTGCTTTGGAGACGCAGGTCCCTCAACCGCGCACGAAGTGGCACTGTTGGCCCGATCAGGCAATCAGGAGGCGACAGGCATCTTTGACGAGGTGGGACGCGCTTTGGCGGTTGCGTTAACCGGGCTCATCAATACGTTGAATCTGCCCTTGTACCTGTTAGGTGGAGGGGTTTGCGAGGCGTGGGATTTATTTTCGCCCAGCATGTTCCGGGAACTTGAACAGCGAAGTTATCTCTATCGGTTAACCAAACCGGAGGTACTCGCACCGACGCAGCTCGAATCTGGCAAGACTTACATCTTGAAAGCCGAACTTGGGGCGGCCGCCGGACTGTTAGGCGCGTGCGTAGCTGGCTTGGAAGTCTTCACTGCCATCTCGGCTCCAGGGAAGGCACTCCTTGCCTCTCAATAGGTACGTCCTTCGGAGCACTTTCGTGGGGGCACTCGGCGGACTTCTCTTCGGTTTTGATACTGCTGTGATCTCGGGCGCGACGACCGGAATTACGAAGACATTTCATCTCTCGATCAATCAATTAGGGCTCACCGTGGCCATTGCGCTCTGCGGGACCGTCGTCGGGGCTCTAAGCGCAGGATCGCTCGGGCAGCGGTACGGCTCGCGCGAGATGCTTCGGCTGACAGCTGTTCTGTATCTTCTTTCTGCGATCGGGTGTGCTCTCGCCCCCACTTGGCCACTTCTCCTTGCTGCTAGATTCTTGGGAGGACTTGGAATCGGTGGCTCTTCTGTGCTCGGGCCCGTGTACATTGCGGAACTCGCGCCGTCGAAGTTGCGCGGTAGGCTAGTCGGAACATTTCAGATCAATATCGTCGTCGGAATATTGCTCGCTTATCTCTCGAATTACCTCCTCAGCTTGCTGAACCTTGGAATGAAGGAATGGAGACTCGAATTAGGTGTTGCCGCAGTACCGGCGGCGGCTTTCTTTGCCCTTCTATTCGGCATCCCGCGAAGCGCGCGCTGGTTAACGACACAGGATCGGCTCGACGAGGCAATGGACGTACTGAAGCTAATGGGATCGCCGAACTCAGCAGCGGAATTGGCTGACATCCGTGAATCGCTGCATATGGAAAAGAATCAACCGACCGAATCACTCTTTGCAATTCGCAATGGGCGCTTACGCTACGGCAAACCAATATTCCTCGCCATTTCAATCGGAGCTTTCAACCAACTGAGCGGAATCAACGCAATCCTCTATTACCTCAACGATATCTTTGCCGCGGCGGGGTTCAGCCGCGTTTCCAGCAATTTGCAAGCGGTTGCCATCGGTGGCATGAATCTCCTCGCAACACTGCTGGGTATGGCGCTCATTGACCGGGTCGGCCGAAAGATGTTGCTGTTGATTGGGTCTGTCGGAACTGCGATCTGCCTCGCCGTTGTTTCTTTCATATTCTTCGTCCATCAGCATCAGGCTATGTTGCTATGGGCACTTCTAACTTATATAGCATTTTTCGCAGTGTCTCAGGGCGCAGTGATCTGGGTTTACATCAGCGAGGTTTTTCCCACCAAAGTCCGTGGGAAGGGACAAAGCCTCGGTTCCGGCACACACTGGATCATGAATGCGATGTTGTCTGGAATCTTTCCCGTGATTGCGGCCCGATCAGGCGCATACCCATTTGCTTTCTTCGCCGCCATGATGTCTTTACAATTTGTCGTCGTCCTTCTCTTCTTTCCGGAAACTAAGCGAGTCTCTCTAGAAGAACTTCAGCGTATGTTGAAGATCGAGTGATGGAGTTCTCAGACGGACGCAAAACCTCTCCAGTCGGACAACCACAGGAAGCTCAATGACTCGGATCAAACCTCTTTTAGCTGCGTTGGCGTTGCTGTCCGGGTACGCCGCTGCACCGCTGAGTAATGGCCAAAGCGTACCTTCACCGACTGCCGACGCGCGATTGCAAAACGCAAAGGACGCGGTCCAGACCCTCCAAACGTGGTATGACCCCACGACTGGGCTGTATAAGACCACTGGATGGTGGAATTCCGCGAATGCCATGACGGTGCTGATCGATTTCTCAAGGGTGAGCAAGTCGACGAATTACAACGAGGTGTTTACAAATACCTTCATCACCGCGCAAAAGACTAATCCTGGATTTCTCAATAATTTTTATGATGACGAGGGATGGTGGGCGCTGGCTTGGATTGATGCGTACGATCTTACCCGGAACAAAGATTATCTTTCTATGTCCGAATCTATATTCGCTGACATGGCGGCAGCGTGGGATGACACCTGCGGAGGTGGTATCTGGTGGAGTAAAGACAGACATTACAAGAATGCAATTGCGAACGAATTGTTTCTTTCCGTTGCCGCTCATCTGGCAAATCGCACCTCGGGTGCCACGCGGCGGAAGTACCTGGCGTGGGGAAACGAGGAATGGAAATGGCTTCATGCCTCTGGCATGATCAACACGACTGGCCTGATCAACGACGGGCTTAGCCAGAGCGCTCCAGGGAATGCCACCTCAGGTTGCACCAACAATGGCCGAACCACCTGGACCTACAATCAGGGTGTCATTCTCGGCGGTCTTACCCAATTAGCGGCAGCGGACCACGATCCGGACCTGAATCAGACAGCGGAGAACATTGCCCGGTCCGCTATTGCCCAACTCGCGGACGCGAATGGCATTTTGCACGATCCCTGCGAGCCGAAATGCGGAGCTGATGGCGTCCAATTCAAGGGAATCTTCATTCGTAATCTGGTCCTCCTCGATAAGGCTCGACACGACAAGCTCTATGAATCCTTCATAGAAAAGAATGCGGACATGCTATGGGAGGATGCGCGGGGACCTGACTTTCAGTTGGCGGAGGGCTGGTCGGGGCCCTTTGATTTTGCCAACGCCGCAAGCCAGACCTCGGCACTTGACGCCCTCGTAGGCGCCGCGGCCGTTCAGCTCAACGGGAAGGGCAGCGACTTCTAAAGGCCAGACGCTCCTTGCAAAAATCCCATATTGGTTTCGAAAATTGACAACGCTGTCATAGATGCGCAACAATCTCCGAGTTGACATCGTCTCGTGCCATGCAACGTACACGATTCGTATTGGTTTCTCAGCTAGCCAACTTTTTATGAATGGTCCTTGCGTTGCCGATGTAGCTCGCCCATGCACCCCTGGAGATTGAAATGGGAACCCGAAAGACTAGATTTAAGACTGGATCAATCCTCGCTCTCGTAGTAGCCGGCCTTTCTCACGCACAGACGACACAAAAACCGGATCTCACTAAGCAGCCCACTTTGTATGTTGTTGGCTACGCCCACCTGGATACGGAATGGCGGTGGGAATATCCGCAGGTGATCGACGAGTATCTTCGAAACACGATGGAGGAAAATTTCCAGTTGTTCGAAAAGTATCCCCACTACATCTTCAATTTCAGCGGGGCTAATCGTTACCGGCTTATGAAGGAATACTTTCCGGCCGACTTTGCGACAGTGAAAAGATATGTCGATGAGGGACGGTGGTTTCCTGCCGGATCGTCTATGGAGGAAGGGGATGTCAACACGCCCAGCGCGGAAGCAATCATCCGTCAGATTCTCTACGGAAATAACTGGTTCCGCCACGAGTTTGGCAAAGCCAGCGCGGAATATATGCTGCCAGACTGCTTCGGATTCCCGGCGTCCTTGCCAACTATTTTGGCGCACTCTGGTGTGAAGGGCTTTTCCACGCAGAAATTGGTTTGGGGTTCATCTGCAGACGGTGGAGGTTTGCAGTCACTCGAGAAGACGCCAGAAGGAACGCCGTTCAACGTGGGTGTGTGGGTTGGACCAGATGGGGAGAGTGTTCTCGCAGGTCTAAACCCTGGAAGTTATAACGGCGATATCAAGACTGACCTAAGTACGCCGCTCCCTGCAGCGCCGTCCGACCCCACCTCGATCGAGCTGGACGGCAAGATTGCCGAGATTGTGGCCCACCAGCAGCGGGAAAGGGCGGCCGGTCATCCAACTGATGGGATGGACGTACCAGAGCTCGAGCGCTTGCGGAGAGAGCAACGTGACCTTACTGAAGGTCAGAAGGAATTTGATCTGCAGCGTTACCAAGGCGATTGGGCTCGTCGCGTGGAGCAAAATGGCAAGGTCAGCGGCGTGTTTACCGACTATCACTACTACGGCAGAGGCGATACAGGGGGAGCCCCACGTGAAGAATCCGTCAAGAGACTCGAAGCGATCGTCACGAAGGGTAAGGTAAGTCTTCCGGCCCCCGAAGAGACGCACGGACAGCCCGAATCGGCTCCGGTTCAGGTTGGTGATGGCCCGGTTCATGTTCTCTCCGCGACTGCTGAACAGATGTTTCTTAACATCACCCCAGCGGAGGCGTCAGGCTTGCCTCGCTATACCGGGGAACTGGAATTGACCAATCACTCTGCAGGTTCACTCACATCGCAGGCTTACCAGAAGCGTTGGATTCGGCATGAGGAGTTGCTGGCCGATGCGGCAGAAAAATCTTCAGTAGCCGCAGCATGGCTGGGTGCGCGCAACTACCCGCTCGAGAGACTTAATGATGCTTGGACGCTTACGATGGGATCACACTTTCACGATTTGGCGGCGGGGACCGCCACACCACGCGCGTATGAGTTCGCGTGGAACGATGACGTGATCGCAATGAATCAGTTTGCCGATGTTCTGAACAGCGCGGTCGAAGGCGTCGCGGCTGCCATGAACACCCAGACCAAGGGGATCCCGGTCATTATCTACAATCCCTTAAACGTTCAGCGCCAAGATGTCGTGGAAGCCGCCGTAGCGTTCCCAAAGGGTATTCCGAAGGCAGTACGCGTGACTGCACCGGATGGGAAAGACGTCGCGGCACAGATCTGTAATGGGAAGGTCATCTTTGTGGCTAGTGTGCCCTCGGTCGGATATGCCGTATACGACGTGCAACCGGCCGACGGCCCTGTTATCTCTCTCTCGCCCTTGCAGGTATCGCAAAACGGTCTAGAAAACGCGTACTATCGCGTCCGACTGAATCAAGATGGGGACGTTGCTAGCATCTTCGATAAGGACAATGGCAGGGAACTGCTTGCCGCCCCTTCGCGACTTGCTATCTCTTATGACAATCCCGCTCAGTGGCCAGCATGGAATATGGACTGGGAGCAGGAGCAGGCCGCACCTAAGGCATTTGTCTCTGGCCCGGCCCGGATTCAGATCGTCGAAGAGGGACCGGCTCGTGTCGCGATTGAGGTGACGCGCGAAACGGCGGGTTCTCTCTTTGTGCAAACCATCAGCCTGTCCGCGGGCGACGGCGGAAAACGCTTGGAGTTTCGCAACGCAATTGACTGGAAAACTCGGGAATCGAACCTGAAAGCGACCTTCCCTCTAACGGCGACAAATCAGATGGCGACCTACAATCTGGATATCGGCACCATCGAGCGACCAACCGCACAGCCAAAGAAGTTCGAAGTTCCGTCGCATCAGTGGATCGACCTAACCGATATGAGCGGGAGCTACGGTGCAACTGTGTTGACCGACAGCAAGAACGGATCAGACAAGCCCAATGACAACACACTGCGCCTGACGTTGCTTCGCACGCCCGGAGTGATAGGGGGGTACCCGGACCAAGCGACACAGGATATTGGACATCATGAGTTTGTCTATGGATTTGCCGGGCACAGCTCCGACTGGCGAAGTGCACAGACCGACTGGCAGGCAGAGAGATTGAATGCGCCCCTCTTCGCCTTCACCACCACTAAGCACGGTGGTACGCTCGGTCGCACTTTTTCTCTATTGACGGTCAACAATTCTCGGATTCGTGTTCTTGCTATAAAGAAGGCTGAGCTCAGCGATGAACTCGTCGTGCGGCTTGTGGAACTTGATGGCAAACCGCAGTCTGACGTGAAGGTCTCTTTCGCCGCGCCCATCGGTAGCGCGCGAGAAGTGAATGGGCAGGAACAGCCCGTCGGATCCGCGACTGTCGTGAATGGGGCGCTCGTGACCTCCTTCGGAGCATATCAGCCTCGTACCTTCGCGTTGCGATTGACCGCTCCATCCTTAGTCGTAGCACCCGTGAAGTCAGCTCCAGTACCCCTTACGTATACACTCTCGACGGCAAGCAATGATGGAGGTATCACGCAAGGGGGATTCGATGGCAAAGGCGACGCCCTACCTGCTGAAATGCTGCCTTCAGAGATTCTATTCAACGGCGTTCGCTTTCAGTTGTCCTCGGCAAAGACTGGATCGCCCAACGCAATTACCGCAACCGGTCAGACGATCGATCTTCCCGCCGGTCAATACAATCGCGTCTATGTACTCGCGGCCTCAGCCCATGGCGACCAGAGTGCGATCTTTGAAACTGGTGGCAACAAGACCAAGCTGAACATCCAAGATTGGGGCGGTTTCATCGGCCAGTGGGATGACCGGCAGTGGAAGGGCGGCGACCCAGCGCATGACACTTATGGCGAGATGACAGGGCTGACTCCCGGGTTCATCAAGCGGGCCGACCTGGCTTGGTATGCGAGCCACCATCATGATGCAGCGGGTAAGAATGTCGATTACAGTTATTCGTACTTGTTTGGTTATGCGATCGATCTCCCGGCGGGTGCTAAGACCATTAAACTGCCGAGCAACGAGAACGTCCGCATCCTGGCAATATCGGTGGCGGATGAAAATCCCGTACTGACACCGGCCAGCCCGCTTTACGACGTACTGGCACCTGTAAGTCAAACGACCCGCTGAAAGGGCTCGAGGAACTCGATCGTCGCTTAGTTGTCGTTCCAGGTCGTGTAGCGTCGATTGGGCCCCGATTGTTGCGATGGAGACGCAGAAACAAAGCTTGTCAGAACGATCGCGGCGGTGTTCCCGGGCTTTAGAGAGTCAAGAACGAGGATAGTGCAGATGTGTGATCAAATATTTCTTGACAATTGACTAATTCCTATGACATCGTTGTCATGCCAATTAAAACGGTACCTTGCCGGGAATACCTGGCTTGGGGTCAGCGTATTGCCTCCTAATATGCTCCGTAGAGCGCAAGCTCGCGGAGCATTTTTTGGTACATCTGCTCGCCGCCAAATCACCTGGCACCTTTTGCCTCCTAAAGCCTGACTGAGAGGGCGTTTCGCGGGTAAATGTACGGTACGTTAATCCTGTGCTTCTGAAGAGCGCCTCATTTCTTGTGTGTGGGGTTTGCTTGCGCGGTCGGCGTTTCATTCATCCGTTACAATCAGCCGCTGCTGCCGGAGAAGAGAGACTTTCCTCACAACTGTGCAAGTATAGGCTTGATCGCGATGGCAACCCAAATCAGATGCTCAGTGGGATTGCTCTCCTTCGTTCCTCTTGGAGATGTCCGCGAAAGCCGACTGCTAATAATGCGACTCTCCTCGGGAAGTGAGGCTCGCACAGCTCTTGGCAGCCTTCGCCCCAAATTTTAGCCGTTGATTATTGCCAGCGCGCTGGTCTGAGCTATGGCCTCGGTAAGAGGTTCGAATCTATGGAATCGAGCAGGCTGCTTGTGGCGGCGGCATCGGTATCTCCAGCCACGGATCGCATCGCGTCGTCACGGAACGCTCGCAGCTCGTTATGCCCGAAACCGCCATCGGGTTCATCCCGGATGTTGGCGGAACGCATCTGCTCGGCACAGCTCCCGGCGAGATCGGCACCTACATGGGCCTCACTGAGGGACGCATAGGAGCGGCCGACGCGATCCAATGCGCCGTGGCCGACGTGATGACTCGCAGCGAAGACTTGCCAGGCTTGTCCCTTGATCTTGAAGCTTGCACGGACGCGGCTGCGATGCAGCAATGTCTGCAAGCATTGCGGCGCACGAGCCTTGCGCCATGCGCGAAACTCCAACAGTTTGGCAGCCTCGTTGAAGCAGGAGTTTAGTCTGGCGCAGAGCTGCGAAAAAGGACACGACCTCACCGAAGGAATTCGGGCTGCGATCGTAGACAAGCATCGAAACCCGCAGTGGCCTCCGCCGCGTTTGGAAGAAGCAGCCCCAGAGATGGTTGACGCTTATTTCGACGAGACTGGAGCTGCGTCGTTGGACCTCGAGTTTGCCTGATCCCGCTTGAGGTTCTGCACCGCGCTCAAGATTCACCCCGCAATCGGATGGTCTCTTGCTTGGGCGAGTCAGCAGCGAGGACCATGCAGCCGCGGGATCAAGAATAATTCTTGACAGCGATTAATGACTATGACATCGTTGTCATGACAGCAAAAAGTTGCTACCGCGCCGAAAAGGTAAGTGCTTAGCTAGTGCGGCATCAGCATATGCCTCCTATTAATGCTCTGTCTAGCGCAAGCTCGCGGAGCATTTTTTCCGTAAATGCCGCCGGCAGTCGTGCAGCCTGCCTTTCCCTTTTCAAACTAACTGCAAGGGCTTTTCGTAGTCGGATGTCCTATTTACGTATGGCCATGGTGCTCATCGACGTGTCGGTGACACGTTGTTCGCAATCACCGCCTTGGCCTCCGCTACGGCTATCCGACGGAAGGGTCTGCGCGCGAGTCAGTTAGCGTACGCGAGAAGAAACGGATGACGAATAAAGAACTAGCCAAATTCAGTTTGTAAGAAAGGGCGGGCGAATGGGCGACTCGGTTCGACTTCGAGACCAATTCTTAGTGGCCATTTCTGATCCTCCTGCGATGGAAAAGTGGCAGGAGGACCTATGGGAGCTGCCTGAAGACGCCGTCTTACGTATGCTCTGGCGCGCGCACGGCAACCTGACAAACTTTTCTGACAACAGGTGGTCGCCGTACCTCGCGGTTGCCCAAGTCATACTTCGGGAGCGCGGAGTAAAGCTCTAGCTTGGATGATCCGAATGGCCCTCTTGATCTTTTTGGGTTTGCCCATTCTTTCTAGGCTTCGCGCTCGGCGGACTAACTGGCCGTCTCAGGACAGCACGAAAACTTTGGCAGCGACAGCTCTTTGTTATCAAGGCTGGCACAAAGACAAGCGGAAGGCGGTGACCACTGTATAAGCTCCAGCAGATTCAGCGGCGGCGCTTGCGATCGCGATCGTTACCAATAGCGGCGATCTCGACCGAACTCAGAATGTCTGGGGCCCATATACCGTCCGGAAGGGCCTCGCCCTGTGTTTCGCTCTACTGGGAGGCGTCTCTGTTGCCAGCACGCGAATCGGCGGCCAGATTGGCCTATTGGTCAACTTTTCCTGAGAGCCTGGAAAAATCATGTATTTATCCCGGGGGCTTCTTTAATCCTTACCCGCCGGGCTCTCGTCTCGCGATTTGAAGTCGGCTTCAACCAGGGGTCAGCGGATCGCTGAACACCGGTCGACTTATCAGGACTATCCCGTTTTTTTATGATCACTTCAGTCCAGGGTCGATAAAATACAAAAAGGCGCCAACGACGACGGCTGTCGCGACAGCCCACGCCGAGCTCCATCTGAGATAGATACTCGGTGCCAGCGCTCTTAACCTTATCGTGCGCTGCATATCGGGCAGCCATAACATACCCAAACCGCTGCCAAAGGATGATGCCACTGCTAATCCTAGCGCGGTGTCCCATCGTTCGGTTTAATGCGCCAGCGCAGCGCGCAAAAGCGCCGGCTGTCACATATGGGATACAGACGAGACGGAAAAGGCGTCTCCTTCCGTCATCGAGTCCAGCGAATCGCTTAAACTCTAACGCCGTTGCAAAACATGGTCAGGACAATGCTGGATGGACCCTTGGCCTTTCGCCCCACATGAGAATTGATTCCAGCGTGTGCGAACAGTCTAAAGGAATAACATCAGTGCTGGGTGCACCCTCCCCGTAGAGGAACACCAGTGCATTCGGAATACGCGACGCCCGCAACTCCAAAGAATGATTCACCCCCGGCTGAGTCGTCCGCTCCGCCGCCGCCGGCTTGATATAAGCATGCTCAAAATTGATGGCCTGCGTCTTCGCCATATTCACAATTCCTGGCTCGACCACCTGCGCCGTCATCGCCTGCTCGGATGTTCACTAGGGCTGGCTGAACTCATACTGAGCCCGCAGATTCTTCTTTAGTACCTTCCCAGTCCCCGTCTTCGGCAGCGACTCAACAAAGACAACCGCTTTGGGACTCTTATAGTGAGTGAGGCGTGAGCGGCAAAATTCAATTAGCTCCGATTCGGTTGCTGCCGCGCCGGGCTTGAGAACGACCAAGGCTTTGGGCACCTCTCCCCAACGCTGATCCGCGACCGGGATGACGGCGATTTCTAGCACCGCTGGATGTGCCAGCATCGCCTTTTCGACCTCGAGCGACGAGATGTTTTCCCCGCCGCTCACGATGATGTCCTTCTTTCGGTCGACGATGAGGACGTAACCGTCAGGGTCGATTGTAGCCATGTCTCCGGTGCGCAACCAGCCGCCACGGAGAGCCTCCGCTGTCAGCTCGGGTTGGTTCCAGTAACCCTTCATCACGCCATCGCCGCGCGCGATCAATTCTCCCACTGTGATGCCGTCCTCCGGCAGCAGCTCATCGTTTGGTCCTGCAATATGAAGCTCGACACAGGGAAAAGCATAACCGGTCATGGCCTGCCCGATGTAGCGCTGCTCGTCGCTCCAGGCCAGCTCTGGCTTCATTGACGAGTAAGTCAGAGCTGGAGACGATTCGGTTAAACCATAACCGGAGATACAGGTGCAGCCGAACGCTTCTTCGACTTCGTGAATCAGAGTAGGAGAGGATGCGGCGCCACCGATCACGATGCGCGTGAGACTACTCAGATCGTAATGCTTTATCTCGGGATGATTGACCAGCACCGTCGCCATGAACGGGACCGCGTTGAACTGCGTGACATGTTCGGTCTCAATGTATTTGAAGATGGCGACAGGGTCGAAGGTGTCGACCATCACATGCTTGCCCCCCAGCATGGTCAGGAAATGGGCGATACCCCATCCGTTGGCGTGGAACAAGGGGATGGTGTGAAGCTCCACGGAACCGTTTTCGACGCTGAATCCGTGGGAGGTTTCAAGCGCATGAAGATAGATATTCCGATGCGTCAGCATGACACCCTTCGGCTGCGCGCTGGTGCCGCTGGTGTAAAAAATCTCAGCCACTGCGTCTTCGTCGACAAGGGTGATATCGCAGGTGTAAGGGGTTGCCGAGCGAAGCCACTGATCGTAATTTTGCGGTAGCACCCAGTCGTGCTTGATCTCACCATCGAGCTGGCAGAAAGTCCGGACTGAGCTCAGGTGCGATCTGAAGGAGTCGACCAGAGGCAAGAACTGCGGGTCGATGAAGAGCATGCTGGCCTTGGAATCTTCGACGACAAAGTTCAGTTCGGCTGCCGAGAGACGAATGTTTAGCGGCAACAGGATGGCACCCGCTTCTATTACGCCGTAGTACGCCTCCAGCAGGCGATGCGAGTTTGTGCCAAGGAAAGCGACTCGCTCGCCCGGCTGAAGGCCGGCCTCTCGCAACGCGCCCGCCAGTAGCGCGGAACGTTCTGCAAACTGCTTATAGGTGAATCGCTCTCCTCTGGAGACAATGGCGGTTCGGCCGGCGTACTGACGCTCCGCGTGGCGAAGAAATCGAAGGGGAGTAAGTGGGACATTCATTGCGATCAAATCCTTTTCGAAGATTGTTGTGTAGCATTCCTGCAGAACTTCTGGTCAGTACAAAGTCGACGTCAATCTTGATGGAGGCGGATAACTCCAGCGTGCCGCAGAGCAGATAGAGTGGGGAAGCCATCGACCGCCATCAAAAGGTCAGATTCCGCGAGCATACTTTTGAGCACATGGACGACCCCCGCTGTGCCATCCAGCGCTAAACCGTAGACGTAGGGGCGACCGATGCCAACGGCGGCGGCCCCCATCGCGAGAGCTTTGACAATGTCGCTTCCCGAGCGCACGCCGGAGTCGAACAGAACGGGCGTGCCGGCCGATGCTTCGACGACTGCAGGCAGCATGTCAATGGCCGCAACGCCGCCGTTCGCCT
>Ga0302315_10003800_pt1 | contig 13467 bp, 11 predicted proteins | sample III_Palsa_N3_1_FD_200532 | JGI IMG/M metagenome (GOLD analysis project Ga0302315, IMG submission 200532) | Peat permafrost microbial communities from Stordalen Mire near Abisko, Sweden - III_Palsa_N3_1 | ecosystem: Environmental > Terrestrial > Soil > Palsa > Peat permafrost | place: Sweden... | reverse complement strand
ACCATGGCGGAGACGAGCATGCGGGCAGAACGGCGAGGGCGCGTAGTGCGAGGGGTTGTGGCGGCCGCGCTGCTGGTTTCTGCTGCGTGCTGGGCGCAGTCCGACGAACAGCTTGATCTGCTGGGCGGGTTGCGGCATGGGAACCTGGTGGTGTGGATGATTCGGGCGCCTTCGGGACGCGCGCCCAGGACTCCGGGCACACCGCTGTACCGGTCGCCGACGCCGGGGTTTAGCCAATCGACGACGGGAAGCTTTGGGCAGAGTGCGAGCAGCGTTGGCACGAACGCCGGCGATTATGGCGTCGATGCCAGCAGTACGACGATCAGCGCGCCGAGTTCGCCTACGGTTGCGCGCAGGGATCCAAGCGCGAATACGGCGGATGGATCGGGATACAAGGAACAGACCTCGGGCAGCTATGGGCAGACTTCGAGCAGCTACGGCACGGCGGCCAGCAACCATGGCCAGACGGCGAGCAGCCTGGGGCAGAACGCATCCACGGCAGGGCAAAGCGCCGGAAGCTATGGCCAGACGGCGGGCAGCTTTGGGAACTCTCTGAGCACGATTGCGCAGGCTGGGGTTAAGGAGAAGACGGCGCAGAGCAACGAGGTTGACCCGTTGCGGGATGAGTTGCGGGCGCGGCTGCAGAGCTCCTTTCCGCAGTTGACGGTGACGACTCGTGAGGTTCCATCCGACGAGTTGGGGGATGACCTGAGAGCGACGAAGGGGACGGCGGCTTATCCGGATGTGCTGGTCGGCGCGTTGCCGCAGGCGTGGACGCGGGGGTTGCAGGCCGAGCTTGGGCTGGCGGTGCTGCCGCTGGCGGGGTTTTATGACGATGGCGTGACCAGCGATAAGCCGTTTACTCCGGAGTTCGCGATTCTTTCCGGCGCTCCTCATGCGAGTGCGGCGCGGGCGTTTGCGATGTGGCTGGGCGAGGCGGGTGAATCCTGCGAAGGCTGCGTTGCTGGAGGGCTGGAACATGAGAGTGCCGCAGTTGCGTCCGTGGCCACGGATGCCGTGAAGCGGTTGCTGCGGGGCGATGCTCTGGGGGATGAAGGCGATCCGGAGATGGCGGCGTTTCCTCCGGTGCTGGGTCGGATGGTTCTGACGGCGAGCGACAATCGCATGGTTAGCGATAGTGCAGTGCAGGTGGTGCAGGTCTCGGCAAATGCGAGGCTGGCGGCGGTGACGATGCGGGTGGTGACGTCGTCGGAGAGAGTGTTTGGGGTGGCGCACCCGCTGGTGGTGTTGCGCAAGGGCGATGATGGCAAGTGGCGGGTGCTGCACGTGTCGCTGAACCTGCCGGCGGTGGAGGCGGAGCGCGAGCGTGAACTCCTGATGGAGCAGTGTACGGAGACGATCTGCAGCAGCGACGGGGCGGAGGGCGTAACGTTGGCTTCGCCGGCTAATGGAGAGGTGCGGCAGCCGATGCCAGAGCTCTGGTGGGACAACGGTGGTGGCGCGAGGTTGCAGGTGGTGGAGTGGCAGACGGTGCGTGATGGTTCGTGGTCGGATGCGCGGCTGTTCCTGGTGCCGGACCGTGGTGCGAGACTGCGGACGCAGGTGACGGCGAGGTTTGCGACCGCGACGACGAAGTACCGCTGGCGGGTGTGGAGCGTCGGGGCCGGCGGAACGATGAAGCTCAGCGGCTGGCGGACGATGGTGATCGAGAAGTAGTCGCATCCGCTATGCTCGAAGAGTGAGCGTTGAGAGACAGGATGAGGGGTCGCTGCTGCTGGAGGTGCGCGATCTGCGGATTGCGTTTTCGGGCAAGGAAGCGGTGCGTGGAATCTCGTTTGAGCTGAGACGCGGCGAGACGCTGGGGTTGGTGGGCGAGTCGGGCTCGGGGAAGTCGGCTACGAGCCTCGCGATGATGCGGCTGCTGCCGCCGAGCGCGGCGGTGAGTGGCAGCGTGAAGATTTATTCGTTGGCGGGTTATGAGAAGGCGCTGGAGGCAATGGGGTATCGGCGTACGGGTTCGACGCCGCATCTTGTGGCTACTGAGGATGGCATCAAGGATGTTGCGCCGCCGGCGTGGGAGGCTCCGAAGGATCGTGCGCCGGGGACGGTGCTTCGGGCTGTGTCCGCCTCGTGCCACAGCGAGATGCTCACGCTGCCGGAGAGCGAGATGCGGCGACGGCGTGGGCAGCAGATTGCGATGATCTTCCAGGAGCCGATGACGGCGCTGAATCCGGTGATGAAAGTCGGGCGGCAGATTGGCGAGGCGCTGCTGGCGCATGCTCCGAAGATGGGGCGCAAGGAAGTGCGGCAGCGGGTGCTGGAGGCGATGCGCGAGGTCGGATTGCCCGATCCGGAGCGGCGTTGCGAGGACTATCCGCACCAGTTTTCAGGTGGACAGCGGCAGCGGGTGGTTATTGCGATGGCGCTTATCAATAAGCCACAGTTGCTGATCGCTGATGAGCCAACGACGGCGTTGGATGTGACCGTGCAGGCACAGATTCTGGCGCTGTTGAAGGGGCTTCGCGTGGAGCACGACCTGTCGATGCTGTTCATCTCGCACGACCTGGCGGTGGTGGCGCAGGTGGCCGATCGCGTGGCTGTAATGCGGCACGGAGAAATCGTGGAACAGGGCACTGTGGCGGAGATATTCCGCAATCCGCAGCACCCGTATACACGGAGCCTGCTGGCGTCCGCGCCCTCGATGACGACGGACAGAGAAAAGCCGCTGGCGACCGTATAAAGCAGGTTCTGTAGCTGATGGGATAGACTGACCCTCGGCTCATGCGCGCACTTGTAATTTCGGACATTCACGGAAATCTTCAGGCTCTCGAGGCTGTGCTCGCTGCGGTGGGGACGGTCGATCAGCTATGGAACCTTGGCGATATGGTGGGGTATGGCGCGAACCCGAACGAGGTCATCAACCTTATACGGCCGCTGGCGCTGGTGAATGTGCGGGGTAACCATGACCGCGTGTGCTGCGGACTGACGAGTTCGCAGGGGTTCAACCCGGTGGCGGCCGAGGCAGCGGAGTGGACACGCCTTCATTTGACCGAAGAGAACCTGGAGTGGCTGCGCCACATGCCGAAAGGGCCGATAGCCGCGACAGAACGGGTGATGTGCGCACACGGATCGCCGCTGCATGAGGACCATTACATTGTGTCCATGCGCGATGCCTGGACGCCGCTGCAGCGGATGCAGACGGAGATTACGTTCTTCGGACATACGCATGTGCAGGGAGGCTTCTCGCAGCGAGAGCATGAGTGGGAAGAAGAACGGCCGGAGTATCAGGAGCATGACGTGATAGAACAAGCGACCATTGGTGTGCCGGTGGGGACGCGGCATCTGATCAATCCGGGATCGGTGGGGCAGCCCCGCGATAATGACTGGCGCGCGGCGTTTGCGATCTATGACGATGAGCTGGAAGAGGTCACGTTCTTTCGCATCCCCTACGATGTCGAGGCGGCCCAGGCGGCGATTCGCGCAGCGAAGCTGCCGGAGCGGCTGGCGGCGAGATTGGGCATAGGGCGGTAGAGCAGTGAATAGTGAATAGTGAATCAAAGTGTGACTGCTTTGTCTTTATTCACTATTCACTATTCACCGACTCTAAAATAGCTTGCCCAGCGTGAAGATGAACTTGCGTTCGCCGTCATTGCCTATCGCTGGGGCAACGGTGATGACTCCGAAGGGCGTTTCGGCGATGACGCCGAAGTAGACGTCCTGGCGGAAGATGGGGCTGGCCGTGGGGGAACGCATCTCTCCCACTTCATAGGCGGCGCCGACGTAGATGCTGCTGTTAAGGGGAGCCGGCAGGGAATGGATGCGCCTCAGATAGCCCGGCGTGACGAGGAAGTAATCGGTGCCGCGAAGCTGATCGATGGCCGACGCGCTCAGACGCAACGGTCCGCCGAGAGTGTAAAGGAATGGCTGGGCCACGTTACGGTCGAGCATGGTGGCGCCTTCGGCGCGCATCAGCACAATGTTTTTCTTGTCGATGACGTGGGAGATGTCGAACTCTTCAAGAAGCTGCGGCGCACTGGGGCTTCCCGGTGTGCCGTAGAGATAGCCGAGCGAGGTAACCGAGCGGATGCCGTAATGCGGCACGAGCGCGCGGTCCTGTGAGTCATACACGATATGGACGCGGGCGGTCTGTGCGTTGCCGCTGTAGTTCGGCAGGCCGTCAAAGCCTGTAGTGGTGTTCCACTGAACGTTCTCGAACGAGTAGCCGCCGCGGATCTCGAACTTGCGGCCATCGGTGTAGCCGAGATCGCCACCGAAGCCGGCGAATTGCGATTGGCGCTCGGAGAGACGTGTATTGCCGTCGTAGATGTAATACGGCCTGCGAGTGATGTTGGCGCGTGGCGCGGCGAAGAGACCGCTCCAGCCTATCTTGCGGAAGTACTCGCCTTCGATGTTGGTGAGGAAGCCGAAGTCAATCTTGGCGCGGAACTCGGAGCCATAGCCGCCGAGGTCCTGATAGAGGAAGATGCTGCTGACAGTGGCCTCGGTGACTCCGCCGGTCTGTGCTGCGACGTTGAGCCCAAGGCTTAAGAAGGGTGGCCCGGTTTTCTTATCGTTGACGCTGATGAGGATGATGGGGCGGCGGGTTTCATTGTCTTTGGAGTCGTAGCCGACGGTATAGTCAGCATCGTAGCGGCCGTCGGAGCGGATGTCGGCGAGAAGCTTTTCGATCTGATTCGTGTCGACGGGCTGGTTGACGATGGGAGAGAACTTGCGGCGGACGGCTTCTTCGACGGAGGCGTTGGGCGCCTTGATCTTGACTTCGAGAATAGTGCCTGCGGCTCCAAGCTCTTTGGAGCGGCGGTGCGTGAGATATTGCTCCCATTGTGCGTCGGAGAGAGCATATGGCATAAGCTGGGCTTTTTCGGCTTCAGCCGCTGCATAGCCTTTAGCGGCGAGCTCCTTGGTCTTGAGATAGTCGCTGCCGGTGAAGCCGGAGATGTCGGGCATGATGACGACGTTGGCCAGCTTGCGGTCGCGAGCTTCGTTCACCTCGATGCCGACAGAGAAGGCGCGGCCGAGAACGCCGACGATAGAGTCGAGATCGCCTTTGCCGACGGGGTTGAGTGGAAGGCTGATGGCGAGAACCACGTCGGCGTGCATGGCTTTGACGTCGGCGGTGGGAAGATTCTCGAGGATGGCGCCGTCGACAAATTCGTGGCCGTTCAGCTCAAAGGGACGGAAGACACCCGGGATGGAAGCCGACGCGCGAACGGCGTCAGGCAGAGAACCACGGGCAAAAGTGACGGTCTTGGCGTCGTTTAGATCCGTTGCCTGGCAGCGGAACGGGATGGGGAGATTGTTGAAGTCGGTCTGGTCGTTGTAGGTGAGGAACTCCTTGTCGAGGAGCTCGTTGAGGCCGGTGTCGGTGAGGAGGGAGTTGCGCAACGCCGCGCCATGTTTGAGGCCGACAGTGATGGCGTTGGGGATGTCGCGGGAGTCCTCGCGGCGGCGAAAGTTGAGCGAGGAGTAGCGGCTTTCAATACGGAAGACCGAGGCGACGGAGTCTTCGGTCATGATGTGGGTCATCTGCTCGGGCGTCTTGCCAGTGGAATAGAGCGCGGCGAGGATGGAGCCCATGCTGGTGCCGGCGATGACGTCGACGGGGATGTGATGCTCTTCAAACCATTGCAGGACGCCGATCTCGGACATGGCGAGTGCGCCGCCGCCGCCCATGGCGAGTCCGATTACGGGGCGGTCTGTGGGTAGATCGGTTGGGGGGGTGGAGGGATCGAGCGGGCCGAGTTTGAGCAGAGTGGCGCTGGCGGCTTGCTCGCCGGCGGAGGCGGGTTTGGAAGCCGATTTGTCGTCCTGACCGGTGGGCGGGTTGGCGCTTTTGGGGTCTTTTTGGCCGTTTCCGTTGGTGTTGACCTGTTGGGCTGCGTTCTGCTGGGGGTCGGATGGTGGCTGGGAAGCGGTTTGAGCGAGGGAGGACGCACCTAAAAGCGAGGTGATGACTAGAAGGGCAGAGGCGCGCGCCCAGAGGGTTTCCGTTGTCCTGATCAAGGTCTTCGTTCCGTTCTTAACGGCCAAAATAGCCGTATTAGCTGCTAAGCGATGGATCGTTAGACGCCTGAATGCGATTGTGCGATGGATGGAGGGGGACGCAAACTGTTGATTTGTACAGGTATGTTAGCGGGTGTAGTCGGTGAAAAGGGTGGGGAATTGCTGTTGGAGAGCGGCAATTTTGGGGATGTCGCAGACCTGGAGGTAGGGGTTCGTGGGGTTCTTCATGGCGTAGTCCTGGTGGTAGTCTTCGCCGCGGTAAAAGGCTATGAGAGGGACCACCTGTGTGACGATGGGCGAGGGGTAGACGTGGGCTGCATCTAATTGATGAATATAGGCTTGCGCGACTTCTCGTTGCTGGTCGTCCGTGTAAAAGATGGCGGATCTGTAGCTGGTTCCTATGTCGCCGCCCTGGCGGTTTAGCTGGGTGGGGTCGTGGACTACGGAGAAGAAGATGCGGAGGAGGGTTCCGTAGGTGACGACGGAGGGGTCGAAGGTGATTTCGAGGGCTTCGGCGTGGCCGGTGGTGTCGCCGCAGACGGCGCGATAGTTGGCGGTTTCGGCTGCTCCGCCGGAGTAGCCAACTACTGTGGAATCAACACCTTTGACGCGCTGGAAGACGGATTGGACACCCCAGAAACAGCCGCCGGCGAAGACAGCGATCTCGCGCTGGCCGGCTTCAAAACCGGACTCGGGTGCGTTGATATCGACGGTGGGGGCGGGGATGGGTTCTTTGCGGATGGCGGCCATGGAGGGTTAGACGCTCGGGGTGGATTTGGGATTCTGACCGTGAAAAACGACGGTGGGGAGCACGGTGATGCACGGTGCGAGGAACGGTTGGGACGGTGAAATTTATGGTCAAAAATGACCAGCAAACTTTACATCGCGCGGCTCGTCGCTCGGGGGGTGAACCACGTTAGTTAACCCCTGGCTCAAGGAGCACTTTAAGAGTTACTAAGTCGTTAACCTGGGGGCCATGTCATGTGGCGGCCGCCGAGGAGGTGGACGTGGAGGTGGTCGACTGTCTGGCCGCCGTCGGGGCCGGTGTTGATGACGAGGCGGTAGCCGTTGGTGAGGTTTTGCCGGCGGGCGATTTCGCCGGCTGCGTGGAGGAGGTGGCCGAGGGTGGCTTCGTCGTCCTGCGTGGCGTGGGCGTGGGAGGCCAGGTGGTTTTTGGGGATGATGAGGATGTGGGTGGGGGCCTGGGGATTGATGTCAGGGAAGGCGAGGGTTTGCTCGTCTTCGTAGATGCGGGTGGCGGGGATTTCGCCGGAGACGATTTTGCAGAAGAGGCAGGACATGGCTAGTGAATAGTGAATAGTGAATGGTGAATAAAGGCAAGTGCACCGGTTGAAACTTTTGCTGGAACGGACGGTCGAAGGAACTATCGATTCTCATCGTGCGTAAGGGTGGCAATGAAGAACAAGAGTGTTTTGATTTCAGGGGCAAGCGTGGCGGGACCGGCGCTGGCGTATTGGTTGAGCAGGTATGGGTTTGATGTGACGGTCGTAGAGCGTGCGGCGGGGATACGACCGGGTGGCTATGCGGTGGATTTTCGCGGGACTTCTATGCGGGTGCTCGAGCGGATGGGGCTGATCGACGAGATAAAGAAGCATGAGACACGGGCCGGCGCGATCACGATGGTGAATGAGCGGAACGAGGTGGTGGCGCGGCTGCCAGATGGCTTTACGAGCGGCGAGCTGGAGATCCAGAGAGGGGACTTGGCCCGTGTGCTTTATGAGGCGACGAGAGATAGTGCCGAGTATGTGTTCGATGATTCGATTCGCGCGATGACGCAGATGGCGGACGGCGTGGAGGTAGAGTTTGCGAGCGGTACGAGACGACGGTTCGACCTGGTGGTGGGCGCGGATGGGCTGCACTCCAATACGCGTGCGATTGCCTTTGGGGATGAAGCGAAGTTTGTGCAGCACATGGGGTATCACGTGGCGATTTTCACCGTGCCGGACTTTCTGCAGTTGGGAGATGCGGGAAGGTATTACGCGCAGTTGGGGAAGCGTGTGGGCTGTTTTGGCACGAAGAGCGACGGTAAAGCGAAGGCCCAGTTCTATTTCGCAACGGAGAAGCTGGACTACGATCGCCGCGATGCGTCGGCGCAGAAAAGGCTGCTACGCGAGACGTTTGCCGACGTGAAGTGGGAGGCGCAACGGATGCTCGCCATGATGGATGATGCGCCAGACTTTTATTTCGATTCTCTGAGCCAGGTAAAGATGGAGTCGTGGTCTTTGGGCCGGGTTGTTCTGCTGGGCGATGCGGCGTTCTGCGCTTCGCCGATGTCCGGTATGGGCACGAGCATGGCGGCTGTCGGGGCGTATGTTCTTGCGGGTGAACTGAAGGCCGCGGATGGAGATTACGGCGTTGCGTTTGCGAAGTATGAGGCGGCGATGCGTGAGTTCGTGAGGCAGGCGCAGACGATGGCTGAGGGCGTGAGCTGGTTCATTCCGCAGACACGGCTGAAGCTTTGGTTCAGCAAGAAGATGTGGTCCTGGATGCCGGCGTCGACGATGAAGAAGCTGATGGTGGACCAGCCGTTGAAGATCGGGAGTCTGGTGGAGCTGAAGGAGTATTGATAGGTCAGCACCAGATTCTCGCTCTTGCGGAGTCATCATCCCGGCGAGCCGTCGGGGTCTGTATGGCGGAGCCAATGGGTTCAGCGGATGAAGTGAATAGTGGAACAAGGCGAGTGCGCTTGCGTAGAGATGTTTTGTGGGGCGGAGAAGGAAAGCGGGTGGTTTTGTCAGTGGCTGGTTTGGATCCACAGCTTTCGGATAGATGTGATCCGGGGATGGCCAGAACCGCTTCCGAGAAGCCGACCTCCCGTTACTGATCCAACCTCGATGAGTGGATCGGCGATGATCCACTCATTGAGAAAGCCTAGAAGGAATTGTTGGAGCGGGTTGGCAGCAGCCCGCTCCAGTATGCGGCGACACGTGAGTTACACCCTTGACACCGCGGGTTGAAAGTTTTTTACCAGTACTTTTCGGTTGGTCGTATCTCCACCGCGCCGCCTAGGCGTGCCGCCGGGATCCTCGCAGCCGATTCGATCGCGGCCTCTATGCTCTCAGCTTCCAACACATAGTATCCGCCGACACTTTCGGCCAGGTACGGTCCGTTTTTGACGTGGTTCTTTCCGCTGAGCACCTGCAACGTCCTAGCAGAATCAGGCAGGCCTAAGGGAAGGCCTGGTGTGATCCCGTCTGTTTGGTTAAGGGCGGCATAGTCGGCGTAAATCGACTTCTGTTCCGATTCCGGAAGCGCTTTCCAGCGATCTGAACCGGGCAATGTGGGCGTGGGGCCTTGATAGATCAGTAGTATGAATTGCATGTTGTTCTCCTCTGTCGGCAATGACGGGTCAGAGGCCTAAGATGTGACAGCTTTCGTGAAGCCGTCACATCTTTTTCGTGGCGTTCGTCACTACATCAGGAGACCCTGACGCATGGCCAAAGAGGATTATCTTGCACAAAAATTTCAGGCGACACGGCCCCATTTGCGGGCGGTAGCATATCGGATGCTCGGGTCATTTAGTGAAGCCGAAGATGCGGTTCAGGAGGCCTGGATTCGCCTGAATGGCTCTGATGCCGATGCCATTAATAATCTTGGGGGCTGGCTAACGACGGTTGTCGCGAGGGTGTGTCTCGATGTACTGCGATCGCGCAAGTCTCGCAAAGAAGAGTCGTTCGATGAGCAGTCGCCGGACTTGATGCCAAGTGAGGAAGATCGAAATGATCCCGAGCAGGCAGCGCTGTTGGGCGAGTCGGTGGGGCTTGCCCTGCTTGTTGTTCTAGAGACTCTGGCTCCGCAGGAACGGCTTGCGTTTGTCTTGCACGATATGTTTGCCGTGCCTTTTGATGAAATCGCTTCGATCGTGAGATGCTCTCCGGTTGCTGCGAGGCAACTTGCGAGTCGCGCTCGTCGCAAAGTAAGGGGAGTCGCTCCGCCTGCCGCGGCTGATCTACACCGACAGCGAAAAGTTGTGGATGCCTTCCTTGATGCCGCACGACGGGGAGATTTTGAAGCGCTTCTCGATGTGCTTGACCCGGAGATTGAGCTGCACGCCGAGCAGAACGACGGCACGTTCTCTGAGATCCGCGGCGCCAACACTGTTGCTCAGCAGGCGCTAATGTTCTCGCGACTTGCCGAGTCTGTAGAGCCGGTGCTGGTGAATGGCGCTCCCGGGATTCTCTCACGGCTTCCGGGCGGCCAATTGTTTTCTGTGATGAGGTTTACGGTTAGGAGTGGCAGGATCGTCGAAATCGATGTGCGTCGCAATAATGATTTCAACCAACGTGACATTCGTGTTCGCGAGGGCTGAGGTCGATTTTCTCAATTGCTAACTACAGGTCAATGCGCTCACCGATGTCGGTTTACGCTCCCACACCTGGATAGGGAACGAGAAACACTCTTCTCGCCAGCAGAAGACCAATCATGATAAGCCGACTTCCCGTTATCAATTGGGTTTTCCCTGACGGGCACGAGCAATGAGTTATGGTTTCACGGCTGCGTGATGGTCGGGTAAATTGGCGAAGCGCTCCCAACTTAGCGCAACGTCTTTGGAGGGTAGCCAACCGGCAGGAACCGCGTCTTTGGGAGTTACTTGAGAGGGCTGCGCAAACTTGAGACCAACTGCTCCCATAAGCGGCAGGTGGTCGTGGTCGAAGAGTCCGGTTGGTTCTTTGCGAAAGAACGCATAGTAGCCCCTGTTCACTCCCATCGAGGCTTGTTTAGATCCAGGATTGTCGAGAATTGCGGTGAGCCACGAGAGGATAAGATCGGTCGCATCCTCATTGCAAAAATGATTCGCATCGTTCTGGGTGGCGAAGAGCCAAGGAGCGCCTAGCCGCCAATACTTGGAAAAGTACGAATAGGCCACTTCCGTTCCCACCACCCCGTCCTTCCCCCCGACGAGAATGAGTTCAGGAATCTTCAACGCAGCACCTGAGAGGCTGATCGTATCGAGATTCAATGGTGCAACTTGCCCACCGTGGGAGAGAATTGCCGCTTCGATTCGGTCAGGGGCAAAACCGACAAGCCTGCCCGCAAGCGCACCCGCTCCCGAGAAACCAAGAACGATAAGAGGAGCCGTCTTGAGTTCCGGATGCTTCGTCATCACTGATAATTGCTCCACAGCCGTCAATAAAGCTCGGCCAAGACCTCGATTCGGGTCGACGTCTATGTCTCCATGATCCTTCGCAGGGCACCCCATTGGCATGAGCATAGCTAAGTCGTGCTCTCTTGCGAAGGCGGCGACCTCAGGCTCTTCGTAAAAGTGTTGCAGCTCCGGGCCTCGTTCGAAGACCACAAACAATCCATGGATTCGCTTGCGTTCAGTCAAGATTCGTAGCTCGTATTGGCATGGGTCGGCGACATCCTCGCCCGGTTTCGGAGCTACGATTGTGTGAAAAGAGGTCACTGCACTTTGGGCAAAGCAGTCCGACAGGCTTACAAGCGCGATGAGCAGTGTCAGCGTGGGAAGCAACACACGCCAAACATAACAAGTGCCCATGCTCCACGACCGAGACAATTCGTCTTCTCCTCCCAGCTGACAGCTACCGGTAATCCTATCAAGCACGCTTAGAGTATTTCGCCAAGATTAGTCCTCATAAACGCATTTCTCGCCACCGGAGACCCGAATTCTCGGTGGGTGTGACGGCGTAGCGGAGCCAATGGGTTCGGCGGAGGACTTAGGGAGTGGATAGTGAATGCAGGCTCGTGCGAATGAAAGCAAGTGCGATAACGTAGAGACGTTGTGTGCAACTGCTTTACTCATAGCTTCGTCCAATCACACAGCCACACATCGGGAGATGGAATGACCACTCAGAAGTCGCAAGCGCTGGTGTTCTTTGGAGCTACTGGAGATCTGGCATACAAGAAGATATTTCCTGCACTGCAGGCCATGATCAAACGGGGAACACTGGATGTTCCGGTGATCGGCGTCGCAAAGGCGGGATGGAATCTTGATCAATTCCTTGCGCGGGCGAAAGACAGCCTTGAGAAACATGGGGGTATTGACGATGCGGCGTGGGAGAAACTTCGCGGGCTGCTTCGCTATGTGGATGGGGATTATGCCGATCCGGGGACGTTTGATGCTGTTCGTAAAGAGCTGAATGGAGCTGCGGCGCCGGCACACTATCTGGCGATTCCGCCGTCGATGTTTGAGACAGTGATTCGGCAGCTCGGCGCGAGCCAGTGCTCCTCCAATGGCGCGCGGGTGATTGTAGAGAAGCCCTTTGGTCATGATCTCGCGTCCGCCGAGGCGCTGAACAAGCTGCTGCTCTCGGAGTTCCCTGAGTCGAACATCTTTCGTATCGATCACTACCTGGCCAAAGGGCCGGTGAAGAACATGGTGTCGTTCCGGTTTGCGAATAGTTTTATGGAGCCGTTGTGGAATCGCGAGCATATTGAGAGCGTGCAGATCACCATGGCCGAAGACTTCGGCGTGCAGGGGCGCGGGGCGTTCTACGATCAGACGGGTACGATTCGCGACGTGGTGCAGAATCACATCTTTCAGATACTGTGCAACCTCGCGATGGAGTCGCCTGCGGACCATAGCAGCGAGTCGATTCGTAACGAGAAGGTGAAGGTGCTGAAGTCCATACCGGCGCTTAAGGCGGAAGATGTTGTGCGCGGGCAGTTCAAGGGGTATCAGGAAGAACCGGGCGTGGCAAAGGGCTCTGAGGTGGAGACGTTTGCTGCTTTGAGGCTGCAGATCGACTCGTGGCGGTGGTCGGGCGTTCCGTTTTATATTCGCGCGGGAAAGAATCTGCCCATCACCTGCACCGAAGTGATGGCGCGCTTCCGTCGCCCACCGCAAACGAGCTTCAATGCTGGTGCCGTTGGGCAGAACTACATACGGATGCGCATAAGCCCGGAGATGACCGTCGCCATGGCCGTGTCTGTCACCTCGCCCACGGGCGATGACAAACGTCGCGTTGTGGAGATGGTGGCTTCGCGTCATCCTGAGCCAACGGAGATGGAAGCCTACGAGCGTGTGCTGACGGATGCCATGGCCGGCGACCCTACACTCTTTGCACGGCAGGACTACGTGGAAGAGGCGTGGCGGATTGTGGACCCTATCCTCTCGAATCAAGCTCCCGTCATCGCGTATGAACAACACACATGGGGACCGAGTGACAACGGCGTTGTGCCGCCGGGTGGGTGGGATGATCCCAAGCCTGAGACTGGGGACGACTTCCGCATCGTTGGCGAGTGAGACGAGAGTTTTGGGCTGGCTATCTGGATTTGCTTAGGACGGAGACTCCGTAGGGTAAGAGCTTTACCGAGTGGACGGTTTCGCCGGTGAGGATGTCTTTCATCGCGGTGGGCAGGGTGATGACCTGCGTTTGTTTGGAGGTGTTGCCGACGATGAAGATGTCGTGGTCGGCGGCGACGCGGCGGTAGACGTCTACGCCTTCGGGGGTGGGGAAGACGTCGGGTTTGAGGTTGGCTTCGGTGAGCATCCATTGG
>Ga0302315_10003798_pt1 | contig 13473 bp, 16 predicted proteins | sample III_Palsa_N3_1_FD_200532 | JGI IMG/M metagenome (GOLD analysis project Ga0302315, IMG submission 200532) | Peat permafrost microbial communities from Stordalen Mire near Abisko, Sweden - III_Palsa_N3_1 | ecosystem: Environmental > Terrestrial > Soil > Palsa > Peat permafrost | place: Sweden... | reverse complement strand
TCAACATACTCTCTTCTTTCTGTACCTGTTTAGCCTGGAACATAAACACGAGCCAAATCGATTATGTTCAAAGGGATTTCTTCGGAGGCTTTTTGTTTGTATACTAATCACAAATTAGCAGGAGTTCTATGACAGACACATCGACCAACGCTGAACTAGAGATTGAGCTAGCCTATTTACCGAAACGACTGTCCCCCGATCTACTGGCCAGCTCGCCGACTCGAATCGTAGACATGTACCTTTCTACTGAGGACGATTTACTCACAAAACTACGCTTACGGCAAAAGGGAGCGAAGTACGAGATTACCAAAAAGGTGAATACGGACCCGAATGACTTGTCACTCCAGGACGAATACACTATTCCGCTCACTGAGCGAGAGTTCAAAAGGCTACGTGAGGCGGGCGGGCGTGAAGTAATAAAAGATCGATATGAGGTTCCGCTGGGCGGACACACAATGGAGATTGACGTATTTAGGGAGGGTTTGGCCGGCCTCATTATTATCGAGGTCGAATTCGGTAGCCAAGCCGAGAGAGACGCATTTATACCCCCTGAATATTTTGGAACTGACGTCACGCAAGAAGACTTTATCGCCGGCGTATACCTCGCAGGCAAATCTTATGCCGACATCAAATCGCACATTGATAGACTGACCTTGTAAAGATGCGTGCCGTACTGAAATCACTGCATCGAGAAATTAGTAGTACAAGAAGTTAACCATCAAGCCTGAGGCAGGCATGCTTATTTGCCAGCACAGCGCTATGGTTTCGTAAGTACTTCGCGCCAACTCAAGATGTTATAGCCTGTAGTCAGCGGGTAGCTCGGTGGTGGCGCGTATAGAAGGTTGTAGTCATAGTCAGTCGAAGTGTTTTCGATACCCGCGAAGTAATACCCGCTGGTTGGGTCGTACACCATACCACCGCACGCGCTTCCCTGCCAGTTCCAAGTCCACGTCGAATTGGAGGCAACTGAACCATAAAACGTCAGTGTTTGATTAGGGCTCGTCCAGCCGCGGGTACAGAGGTTGGTATTGCTCTGGTATGTGTATGGATATGTAACAGAACCGTTCCCGGCTAATAGTGCACCGTCAACTTCAAAATTGAAGCTACCGGTCGCCGGTGGGGCGTAGGGTGCAATATACACATTCCCCTGACTAACCATCCCGATGGCATCAGTACCATTCTTAGCACCATACAACACATTGCCAGCGATCGTTATGTTGGTGGTTTGACTAGTCGACGCCAAACGGCCAGAAGCGATCGTCACACGCCCAGTAAACGTCGGGTTAGTGATTACCCACGCGTTATCTTCGACAAAAATAACACCCGAGGATGGTATCGCAAGACCAGTCGCAACCGACTGCAGCGAGAGCGCGGACGTATAGGGTGTGAGCTGATCGTTATCGGCATTGACGTCATAGAGGTTGTAGGTACCGCTAGGGTTGAGCTGTATCAAATAACCTACGGAATCACTAAAGCTCGTTGACCGCTCAGGGATATATGCATTGGTACGGGTAGCGGGTAGCTGCGAACAAGCGTTGCTCATGGTGGCGTAGTTAGACGTCGAGGTGTAGTTGGCTAGCGCTGTCTTTTTCATAGAACAGAGGCTAGTAGAAACAGCCCCGAAGTCTACGCTAGTTTGGGGATATAACCAGTCAGTCTTATTGCGCGTATTACAGTTCACAGGCGACGTAACTGTAGAGCTACACCAGACACCCGGTTCTGAGGTTGTGCCGTTTCCACCCAACTGGGTTGATGGTACATAAGCAGCATTGGCACTCTCCACCACATCGTCGCTGGGGCCGTCCATACGTATACCCTGGTTATCAAAGACAGGGCCATCGGCGCTTTCGTCGTTACCAAACCAGGCTGCGGTATTTGAAACAAGTCCGTAGCTCGCGAACGAAGCGGCGCCAATCTGGGCCTGTATCGTACGGGTAATAGGACTACCGTTGACCTGCCCTATCGAGCGAACTGTCGCAATGGTTGAGCCACCGCCTTGCGGATTGATCCACAGTGTGTAGGTACCGATGTCAACATTGTTAATATTCTTGTACTGGAGCACATACGGACCATAGCCCAATGTCGGGTTGGGTGTCGTTGGCGTAGACTGGCCATCCTTGAAGTCGGTGCCATTGTACGCCATGTGCCACAAATAGTAGTTGATGCCTGCTTCGGCGATATTAAACGCTTCCTGGCTTTGGGCATTATTGCCGACCACGAAAAAGTTATCCAGGACAACAGTCAGTATCGCGCCGCCTACTATTGTCATCGCGATAATGAACGCCAGTACACCGGGCAGGATAAATCCCCCGCCGGTTTGCTTACTATGTGCGAAACGTTTAGTCATCATAGGTTGGTCTTCATATTACGTAAACTTACTTGCACCTGCAACGTCTGGTCGCTGTGGTTGCTCAGTGGCGTAGCCAAGCTTATCTGGATCCCTTTGATAGTCTCAAGATCGGCTATAGGTAGGCTGAGCGGATTGCCGTTTTCGTCGAGATAGGTGAAGAGGTTAGTGCCGCTTGCTTGGTAGTAATTACTGATAATGGTATAGGTTTGTTCTTCGTTGGTAATCGGTGTGCCGATCGGTGGGTTAGCTGTCATAGGTGTAACACTGGCCATAAGCGCAGTAGTACCATTGGTAGTCTGTAAGTAGTAGTTTACTAAGGACTCGTACGTATCCGACGGGTAGAAGTAGGAGTACAAGGTCAAGCTATTCGTATTGGCGCTTGTGACCTGGCTCAGACCGCGGAGTACTGTTGCGACACGCATCTCTTGACTCGACAATTGTGTGAGGCTGCTAGCGTCGCCCTGCAGGTCTAGGTAGTCAAACAGGACGCTCTTGAAAAACACCAGGAACATGAGGCCGACTATAGCCATGATCACCATACAGATCAGTAACTCAACAAGCGTGAATCCCTGCTGCGAGCGCTCCTTACGAGCCAACATTGAGCCCTCCAAGCTGCGGGCTATACGGCAACGTGAGCGTCCCGGAGCTGTTAGTAACCGATAGCTGGGCAGTGCCCGTAGGGATGCTACTTAAGTTGAAGTCACAGGTCAGCTGGGTAGTACTAGTGCTACAGCCGGTACCGGTGTAGGTAGTACCGTTTAGGGTTAGTTTGGCGCTTGCCGAAGATAGGTTGTAGCCCGATATCACGATAGGGACACTGCTGAGATTAGTAGTACCGCTCAAGCTCAAAGCATATGGGTCCATGCTGTACACCCGCGGGAATGTGGAGCTTGTCGTCAGCATTAGCTGCACTTCTTGCAAATACGAATTACTATTGTAGCTGTACGTGGTTGTTGGCGGACTTGAGGCATTGTATGTCGGCACTGCAATCGGGCTAAGGCTATTACTACCACCGTACGGTACTGCTGCTGCCAGATAGTATTTCGTGCTGCCGACGGCGCAGTTGGTTGTGCTTGAAGGTGAGGTGGTTGCAGTGGTAGCGTCGCTATTGCAGAAGAGATATTTATTTACCGGTGGCAGATTGAGGATGGTGGCGTAACCATTTGCGTCGGTCGTCGGACGGGTATCATTAACCGTGCCGCTGTCATAGTTAGAATAGTAGTTGTCAAAATAATAGCTGTAGTCAGTGGTACTCGTATATTTCTTATAGCCGCCCTTTGCATACACTTTGACGCCGGACAGCGGGTTACCACTAGCATCGGTTGTCTGGACGAGCAAACTATTACTGCCCTCCGGCGCGATCACAAGCGTCACAGACGATGACTGCTGACTCAATATCTTCTGGTTCGCGTAGGTCGCCTGCAAGCTGCCCGACGCCGGAATGGTGCTCAGGCTTGAATAGCCCGACTCACTAGCAGATATGACGTAATTCGAATTCGTATCCTGAGGTAGGTCATAAAAGACTGCGACGCCGTTATTGCCAGTAACACTGCCGACACTCACCGCTGGTGATAAAGAGTTGTCCACTACGCTGACCGTAGCTCCCGATACCGGGTTACCACTGGCGTCAGTGACCGTAACAAATAGTGCTCCGGTTCCGTTGGCTGTTTCGGATACACGGGATGCTACTTCAGTGTCTTCGTCCGCCAACTGGATGCCCGTAGGGCCGGTTACGCCAACATCGACTATCTTGTAATCTGCCGGGTTTGGATCGGTAGGCGTCCCAGACGGTGGCGGATAGTTCCGACAGTACTCCTCTTCGAGTTGCAAGCTTGGATACGAACCACACCCGGCGTAGGCATCATCCACGTATGCTATCTTGGTTGTAATAGTGTATTTCGTACCGTCGACAGTTTGAGTACTCGTTGCCGGCAGGTAGCCCTCAGTCGAGTAAATACTGCCGCCTTGTACAGCCAAGCTATCATATGGCAGCGAGTGTAGATATTCCATCTGATTGGTCGCCAGAGTAATCGCGATGGCATGCAGTTTAGCATCTATAGTGCTCTGGATCAGCGAATCAAAGAGGTCGAAAAACGCTATGACCATCATACCTATGACCAATATCGTGACCGTCAGCTCAACCAGCGTAAAGCCCTCTTCGCCCGCCCGTTCTTTGCACATGTTGCTTCCAGTATACCGCATAAGCAGTATCGCCAGATGATCTTGGTTTGAATGTACGCTCAGGCATAGGCTCGAAGTAGTAGTTCGTGCTATAGTAACGTCAGCAACACTTATGCTTAGATGGGCAGCGCGTGAAAACTAACACACTTTTCTTTGAGGACAAGCCACTCTTTGGGCTAGATATTGGCCACGGCAAAGTTAGGGTACTGCAGCTGCACGCCGACAAACAAAAACCACGTTTGATTGGTTACGGGGAAACCACGTTTGACCCCAAGGCCGTTAAGGATGGGGTCATTGAAACACCGGAGACTATCGCCGCAGCAGTTCACGATCTCTTCCGGCACCATCTAGTAGGCGATATCACTACCCGGCGCGTAGCAATATCCCTGCCCATCGCCCGGGCGTTCACCCGCTCTATGGACGTTCCGGCTCTAACTACTAAAGAACTGGCTGAGGCTGTTCAGACCGAGGCAGCGCAGTATATACCCGCTGCGCTTGATGGATTATACCTGGACTATGCCAAAGTCAATCGAGGAGCAGACAGTGGCACAGTACTCATCGTGGCGATGCCAAAGCCCATTGTTGACTCATACGTCGTACTAGCCCGCATGCTCGGGTTAGAAGCGGTGATGCTTCAGACTTCTAGCAGTGCTGGTGCATATCTCTTTGGACGTGATCCGCAGAGTGATATCCCATCCCTGCTAGTAGACTTCGGTAGTGACAGTGCGGACATCACTGTCTACGATGGTGGGCCAGTAGTAAGCGGCACCGTAGCATGTGGGAGCGATCTGTTCACTGAGGCCATAGCACGCGAACTCGGCATCACTGAAAAGGAGGCCATGCTCGTAAAGGCTAAATATGGCCTGGGACACAGTAGAAAGCAGGCTCAGATAGAAAAGGCATTGGAACCGACGCTTAGCTTGCTCATCAAGGAAATAAAGCGCACCGTCCGTTACTATGAAGAGCACGGCCACGAGAAACAGAAGATCGCTCAAGTAGTCACTGCAGGGGGCGGTGCCAACATGCCCGGGCTGGCAGAATATCTCACCAGTAACCTACGGTTGGCCGTACGCTCCTTCGACCCAACACCGTACATAGATTTTGGCCACTTACAGCCATTTAACTTAACCGAACGTATGTCGTATGTTACGGCCGCAGGACTCGCAGCGATTAACCCGCGCGAGGTGTTTGCATGATAAATCTCTTGCCACCGGAACTAAAGGAGACGTACACGTACGGTCGGCGTAACCGCGCACTCGCCCGCTGGATTAGTACTATGGCGGTTTGTTTAGTCGGTGCAGCACTGTTAACTGCCGGCGGTTATCTATACCTCAATCAGTCTATAAACAGCACAGACCAACAAATTGCCGATGTAAATAAGCAGCTACAGTCAGAGAATCAGACCAAGGTACAGGCACAAGTGACGGACATCTCCAATAACCTCAAGCTTGCCGTACAAGTACTTTCTAAAGAGATCTTGTTTTCAAAGCTCTTAAAGCAGCTGGCTGCTGTCACGCCAAATGGCGCGGTGCTCACGAACCTGTCCATCACGCAGGCGCAAGGTGGACTAGATGTAACTGCCGAGACAACAAATTATACAACCGCTACACAATTGCAAGTGAACCTGGCTGATCCTAGCAACCAGATCTTCAGTCAGGCAGACATCGAAGGCATTGATTGCAGCGGAGCGACTGGTAGCTCCAAATATCCATGTGCCGTCACTATGCGTACATTATTTGCCCAAAATAATCCGTTTCTATTTATTAATGATAATACGAAGGGCAGTTCATGAAGGCCAAGCAGCTCTACTTTGTACTGATCGGCTGTTGCTGCCTAGTTGTTGTACTGTTCTTTGGCGTCGCGTATGGCGCCAATAAACTGCTGGCAGGACAGGCGAATAAGCTCTCGTCGCTCCGTGCACTGAACGGTGCCGTACAAGCACAACAGACCAGTCTGATCACGGACAAGCGAGACACCGTAAAGTACGGCGAGCTCAATACCATAGCTGCCAGCATCGTGCCACAAGATAAGGACCAGGCCGAGGCAGTGCAGCAAATCGTGAATATTGCCGCTGCAAGTGGTATACCAGCACTAACGTCTATAAGCTTCCCCGCCTCAACGCTCGGTATAACTACCAGCGGCAGCCCTAAGCCCAATCTAACTCAACTGACACCAGTAACGGGTACAAGCGGTGTGTACAACCTGGAGATCACCGTCACGCAAGGAAACACGAACAGTGTTCCCTACACCGATTTCTTGAACTTCTTGTCGGGTCTAGAGCAAAATCGTCGCACTGCAGAGGTCACCAGTATTAGCATTGAGCCGGATGCAACCAATCCAAGCAATGTATCATTTACCTTAATAATAAACGAGTTTATAAAGCCATGAAGAATAGTGATCTCAGCCTTGGAAGTATCGGCACTCAACTTGGAGGCGTCCTTAAGAAAGCACGGGCATACCAGGCCTTTATTTTCTTCCTGATAGTAGCCGGTCTATACGGCTTCATATTGTGGCGCATCAATGTGTATAGCAACGCTCCCGCCAGTCAGAGTACGGCGAATGCGCAAGTAGCTAGCCAACCACACATCGATCAAACCGTCGTCCAAAAGATGCTCGACCTACAAAGCAATAGCGTTAGTGTGCAAGCACTCTTCAACCAAGCCCGAGCGAATCCTTTCCAGGAATAGAACTAGCCCCTTTGCAGGTGACCAGGGCCTATGACTGATCAGAGGTACACCTGCCGGACCGGTGATTACAGCAAGCTGGCTTGCGTGCTATCGCTGGGTGGTCGCTTACCGAGATGCGTATATGTTTTGTATGTTACCTTGCGACCACGCGGCGTGCGCTCTAGTAGGCCGATCTGCATCAAGTATGGCTCTATGAAGTCTTCGATAGTGCTACGCTCTTCGGCTGTCAGTGCCGCGAGCGTTTCTACGCCTACCGGTCCACCATCGTAGCTATCGATTATAGCGGCTAGCAGCATCCGATCAGCAGGGTCCAGCCCCAGTTCGTCGACTTCAAGTAACTCAAGTGCCTTGAGGCTAACTGACTCATCTATGATGCCGTCCCCATTCACATCTGCATAATCACGAACACGTTTGAGCAAGCGATTAGCAATGCGAGGTGTTTGACGACTACGTTCGGCCAACTTGAGCGCTGCCGCATCGTTAATCCTGACATCGAGAATCCCGGCCGCCCGCACAATCACCTGTCGCATTTGTTCATGCGTATAAAATTCCAGTCGGTGGGTATGTCCAAACCGGTCACGCAGCGGCGCAGCTAATGCCCCAGCTCGTGTCGTAGCACCAATCAGTGTAAACTGCGGCAAATCGAGCCGCAAGGAACGTGCACTCGGCCCTTTGCCGAGCATAATATCTAACTTGTAATCTTCCATGGCACTATACAGCACCTCTTCCACAGTACGATGCAGGCGGTGAATTTCGTCAATGAATAAAATGTCGCCATCCTGCAAGTTCGTAAGTAGGCTAGCGAGATCACCAGCACGTTCAATAGCCGGACCGCTGGTAATACGTATTTGGGCGCCCATCTCATTCGCAATGACGCTCGCCATAGTAGTTTTGCCTAAGCCAGGCGGACCATAGAGCAGTACATGATCGAGTGCCTCGCCGCGCTTTTGCGCAGCTTGGATAGCTAGCTGCAAGTTCTGCTTTAAGCGGTCTTGACCGATGTAGCTAGCGAAGTCATGCGGCCGCAGTTTTACCTCGAACTCTTGCTCGACTTCGTCATCAATTTGCGGTACCGCCCCTACAATCCGTTCAATCATCACCTTTGATTATACCGCAATAAGCTTATGCGATTATACATTTACGAGCTAAGCCTACTCTTTCTTCAATGGAAACGATTACAGTGCACGCTAAAAAACCCGGTAGGATGCCAAAAAATGCAAGCCACATCGCTTCTTATACTTGACTGATCAGCATAATAAAGCTTATGCTTAGTGGGATGACCAAATGGCCACACACATTAGCAACACATTAAAACGCCCGTAAGGGCGTTTTTTTTATAAATAGGAGGATCGATCAGTGATACAAACAGCCGAGCCCGGGGACCCATCTCCACTTTATCTGGGGATCAACCAACTCATTGCAGAACAGGATGTCCTGTCGCGAGTTCCAACGTGTGAAGCCCATCACGCCACTGTCACAAGACTAGCTAAGTCACTCATATATTGGGAAAGTGTCCGGCCTGACTTAAATGGAGCAGAAGGTATCGCAGATCTAATTCTCGATAAGGTGCATTGTACCGATCCAAACGCACCGTTCTGTACGAACTGCTAGGCTTATGCTCGCAGCATTTCTCCCTGGATGGAAACCTAGCCCAGTAGAAGATGACCTACCTTCTTTCGACACCTTCAACCCGAAAGCCAAGCTCTGCGGCAAGTAAGGGTGCAAGCTGTAGTAATTGCACTTCGGAAATAGTGGCCCCTTTGAAACCAAGTATGCCCTTCACTGCAGTTAGGTCTTCAGTCGTAACATCAACATCTCTACATGTGGCCGAAACAAAGCTGGCAGCCTCCAGGTCGCAGCCAGTGAATGTTACCTGCGTAAGCTTGGCATTGCTAAAATCAGCCTGACGCAGCATACAATTTTCAAACCTTACTCGCTTGAAAGTGCTGAACCGAAAGCCTACTTCATCAAACTTCACACCTCGGAAGACACAATCTTCAAAGTGTCCCTCGGCAAACTCCGCTCCAGTGAAACGGGAATCCATAGCACGTACCCGCAGTAGATTCGCCTTGTACGCCTGCAACGCGGCACTCTCGAGCTTCGTACATACCACATCTGTCATCTCCAGCTTATCCAAGCGAAGGCCTGTGAGCGTGGCACCCTCTATGCGTGAGGCGTCAACAGCAATTCTGGTTGCCCCTGCGAAATCGACTCCCTCAGCCAGACTCCTGTCTATCTCTACGACTCCTTCCGCCTCACCACTCCAGGCGTCGAGCACACTATCCAAACGAGGAGCGATGGGTGTAGACATATACCTTCGTGTATCAGCCTTTCAAGGCCAGCTTGATCCGCTCTTCCACGGACAGGCTTGTGTCGATATCCTTAAGTGCGAGTGTGGCATCCTGGGGCGAATAGCCGAGCGAGATGAGTGCTTCAACAGCTTCATCCTGTGTATTCACACCAGGACGCGTTGCAATCCCTTCAGCTATGTCACTAGCCGCTAAGCCGACCTTATCACGCAGTTCCACTACGATCTGTTCTGCGGCGCGCTTCCCAACGCCCTTAGCGCTCTGCAATAGTTTCACGTCACCGGCAGCGATTGCGCCACGCACCACTAGTGCCGTACCAATATCTAGCACTGCCAATGCGACCTTCGGGCCTACATTCTTAACCCCCAGTAGTTGCTCGAATAACCGTTTGGTATCTAAAGCTACAAACCCGTACAGATCATAGCTCTGCTCACGTATATGCTCATATATGTAGAGTTTCGCAGGCTTGTCACTGTGCAGTCGTCCGAAATCTTCTGCTGTCACCTGTAAGCTATACCCCACGCCGTGTACATCAAGTACTAGCGCGTCGGCCAGCTTTTCGCTTACTACCCCTGAAAGTGTTGCAATCATACGGCTATTATCGCACAGTTTGGGCGTGTGTGAGGGCTGCAGCGATTGCATCAGCAGCGTCATCGGGCTTCGGCACTGTTTCGAGCCCGAGTATCACACGGACCATCTCCTGTATTTGTTTCTTGTCTGCCCTACCGTAGCCAGTTATAGCCTGTTTTATCTGCAGGGGCGTGTATTCGTGTATTTCCATGCCTGCTTGTTTGCCACACAGCAACACTACGCCACGCGCTTGTGCCACTGTTATAGCAGTGGTGACATTGCGTGCGAAAAATAGCTTCTCTACGCTCATGACTTCCGGCTTGGTATTCGTGATGATATCCGTGAGTTCTTCAAAAATGGTGAGTAACCGAACCGCGTCATCTTCATGTACCGGCGTGCGTATAACGCCACCATCTACTAAAGTGCACTTGCCATGCACAGCCTCGATGATTCCGAAGCCCAAAATGCCAGTACCAGGATCGATTCCTAAAATCCGCATATTTTTAAGTATAATACAGAGGTGCATTTAAAGCCTCTCTCCTTATACGATAGCTCTGAGTACTTTCGGGCTTTGACATCCCTTGTTACAGAGACTGTTCCTGGTAGCCGCATAGCCCTTATGACCATGTCTTTTGAATCTAGCGAGCCGCATATAGAAAGACTCGTACACGAACTCATTGCAGCCGCTAAGCGTGGCGTGCACGTGTATCTGCTCGTAGATGCAATGGCTTTTGCGACCGACCAATACGAGTTACCGATCGGCCCGACCTTGTTGCTACATAAAGCCGCATCGTCGCGACGTCCGTATTTTCGTCAGAAATACCTACTGCTTGAAGAACTACGTGACAGTGGCGGACACTACCATATCATTAACTTCCCGAAACGGCGGCTAGCCAACCCGTACGCAGGCAGATCTCATATTAAGATAGCGGTAATAGATAATTGGGTCTTCAGCGGCGGCTGCAATCTAGGCTCTGAACAGATCGATTACATGACACGCCTCCAAGACCCGACGGTGGCTGACTGGCTTTACGAGCTAGTAATCCGAGTAACTGAGGATGGTAATGTCGGGCATGTTTTGCAGTACCAAGACCACGAGTTCAATATAGACGACAGGACCACCTTACTTGTTGATGCGGGCAAACCAAAGCAGTCACTCATTTACGAGAGTGCGCTAGATTTTATTGATTCAGCACAAGAGTGGTTGGTGATGACCTGCCAATTCTTCCCTAACACCGTCACCGCTAGACACCTAGCAGCCGCTGTCAAGCGTGGTGTCAATGTAACGTTATACTACAACCACCCCAAACATCACGCTGTACACATGAAACCCATCCAACACGCAGTCATTTGGGTAGAGAAAACAAGACAGCCACGGGTACTCTTCACACATCAACTACCCAAAAGCTTGCAACGACTGCACGCTAAGTTAATTGCCAGTGAGCAAGGCGCCATAATCGGTAGCCATAATTACGTGACGCACGGCGTTAATTTCGGTACTGCCGAAATTGCTATTCGCAGATATGATCCTGCGTTTGCTCACGAAGCACTGAGTCTATTGAAGCCGCATTTACCTGCACAGTAGGCAATCTCACTCCAACGTTAGATCTGCTGCAGCGCTATAGAAGTGACTCATCGATATCGAAGTTAACGTGCGTATTGGTAACTTCATCAACTTCGTCAAGCGCGTCCATCAACCGCATAATCTTGCCAGCCGTATCTGCATCGGTGATTTCAATCGTAGCGTTAGGCACATACGTAAGTTCAGCTTCGGTAATCTCTATGCCGGCGCCACGCAGCACATCACGTACTTTCGCTAGATCGGTTGCAGCCGTATACACTACGCTCTCGTCGCCCTCTTCCTGTACATCTTCGGCGCCAGCATCAAGAGCTGTGAGCAGCAGGTCATCACCTGTAGCGTTAACGCGAATGGCGCCTTTGTGATCGAACTGGAATGCAACAGCACCCTTCTCGGCCATATTGCCACCATGTTTGCTAAACGCCAGACGTACCTCAGGATACGTACGGTTAATATTGTCAGTCGCAACCTCGACCAAGATAGCCACACCGCCTGGACCATAGCCTTCGTATAGCAGCTCTTGTAGCTGGGCAGCGTCTTTATCCTTTACCCGGTCGATACTCCGCTGGATGTTCGCCATCGGCATATTGGCAGTCTTGGCTTTATCAACAGCCAGTCGTAAAGCGAAGTTCGTGTCCGGGTCGGTACCACTACGAGCCGCCATGGCGATGTTGCTACCGAGTTTAGTAAATAGCGCACCGCGGGCTGCGTCTTTGGCACCCTTTTCGCGCTTAATTGTTGACCATTTAGAATGTCCGCTCATATCTGTTATTTTACCAGATTTTATACCGGTATGGAAGTGCTTGAGCTGCAGCTGTATGTTCCAAAAAACCACCGACTATTGCCGGTGGCCCTCACTTATTTCGTAAGCCTTCTTAATGCGCCATCAGGATTTGTCCGCTGGTCCGCAGCTTCGTGGCATATTTAACAGTACGGGATTCGTTGTGCCCTGAAGCCGCAAGATCAGGAAATGTGGTGTACTTCCTTTTTAGGAAGTTGTTTATCTGTGTGTCGAGATCGCTCGCACTCATTAGCCTTCCCCCCTTCGATTATGCTCCCATGTTGTTCACGGGACTATTCTCAGTGTATGGGATATGGCTGTACATAGGCTGTAACCAAGATAGTTACAGAACATGTAATAATTTTTGCTTGGGGTAAACTTAGGTTACAGGTTGAGAAGCGTGGTCAACTTCACGGATGAGCTTCACGAGTTCATCAGGGGTAGCCCAGGCCTTCAGCATGTAGTGCATGGCACCGAGAGAAAATGCCTCATCTATCTCACGCTGATCATCATAATTGCTGAACACGATTATCTTAGCTTCAGGCAAGTTCTGCTTGGGATTGAGCTTCTTAAGAAACTCGATGCCGTCCATAACGGGCATGCGTAAATCTAACAGGATAATGTCCGGCTTATTTTTCTTGAGCAATTCCATTGCTTCTTTTCCGTTATATGCACGCAGCAATGAGATATTGGCAGCAGCTAACACACGTGAATATGCTTCGTTGAGCAGCTGCTCATCTTCGACGATAAGCACCTGCAAATCTTTGTCATCTATATATACCATACGTACCCCTATCCTTTGTTTGACTTACCTATTGTACAGATGCATCCTCATGTGAGCTGTAAAGTAATTCGCATATTTATGGCCGCTACAAAACCACTTTTACCCCTCATGCACCCCGCTTTGGCTTACTTTTATTCTGCACGAGCGGTAGAGAAATAGCAAATGTAGTACCCTTCCCCAGGCTTGACATTACCTCTACAGTACCGCCGTGCAGCCGCACAATTTCAGCCGT
>Ga0302315_10003783_pt1:10000-13496 | contig 13496 bp, 9 predicted proteins | sample III_Palsa_N3_1_FD_200532 | JGI IMG/M metagenome (GOLD analysis project Ga0302315, IMG submission 200532) | Peat permafrost microbial communities from Stordalen Mire near Abisko, Sweden - III_Palsa_N3_1 | ecosystem: Environmental > Terrestrial > Soil > Palsa > Peat permafrost | place... | reverse complement strand
GGCCCTTCCATTCAGAACCACCGGATCACTAAGACCTACTTTCGTACCTGCTCGACTTGTCAGTCTCGCAGTCAAGCACCCTTTTGCCTTTGCACTCATAGCACGATGTCCGACCGTGCCGAGGGTACCTTCGCGCTCCTCCGTTACTCTTTGGGAGGAGACCGCCCCAGTCAAACTACCCACCATACACTGTCCCCAATCCGGTTAACGGACCTAGGTTAGAACCTCAAATATTTCAGGGTGGTATTTCAAGGTCGACTCCACTCTAACTAGCGTCAAAGCTTCATAGTCTCCCACCTATCCTACACAAAAAGATTCAAAGTCCAGTGTAAAGCTATAGTAAAGGTGCACGGGGTCTTTCCGTCTTGCCGCAGGTATACTGCATCTTCACAGCAATTTCAATTTCACTGAGTCTCGGGTGGAGACAGCATGGCCATCGTTACGCCATTCGTGCAGGTCGGAACTTACCCGACAAGGAATTTCGCTACCTTAGGACCGTTATAGTTACGGCCGCCGTTTACTGGGGCTTCGATCAGAAGCTTCGCTTGCGCTGACCTCCTCAATTAACCTTCCAGCACCGGGCAGGCGTCACACCCTATACTTCCACTTTCGTGTTTGCAGAGTGCTGTGTTTTTGATAAACAGTCGCAGCCATCTGGTTTCTTCGACCCGCCAAAGCTCCACAGTTAATGCTTCACCTCAGCGGGCGCACCTTCTCCCGAAGTTACGGTGCTATTTTGCCTAGTTCCTTCACCCGAGTTCTCTCAAGCGCCTGAGTATTCTCTACTTGTCCACCTGTGTCGGTTTATAATACGGTTCTTCGTTACCTATCGCTTAGAGACTTTTCTTGGAAGCGTAGCATCAGTTACTTCAACTCTTAAAAAGAGTCTCGTCATCACGCCTCAGGCTTATGTCGTCCGGATTTTCCTAAACAACGCCTCACACGCTTAAACCTACTATTCCAACAGTAGGATAACCTAGCTTTCTCCGTCCTCCCATCGCAGTAACAAAAAGTACAGGAATATTAACCTGTTTCCCATCGACTACGCATTTCTGCCTCGCCTTAGGGGCCGACTCACCCTGCTCTGATTAACATTGCGCAGGAAATCTTAGACTTTCGGCGTGCGGGTTTTTCACCCGCATTATCGTTACTTATGTCAGCATTCGCACTTCTGATACCTCCAGCAGACTTCTCAATCTGCCTTCTCAGGCTTACAGAACGCTCCTCTACCACATGCAATAAATTGCATGTCCGCAGCTTCGGTATATAGTTTTAGCCCCGTTGAATCTTCCGCGCAAGCCGACTCGACCAGTGAGCTATTACGCTTTCTTTAAAGGATGGCTGCTTCTAAGCCAACCTCCTGGCTGTCTCTGCCTTCTCACATCGTTTCCCACTTAACTATAATTTTGGGACCTTAGCTGACGGTCTGGGTTGTTTCCCTTTCCACAATGGACGTTATCACCCACTGTGTGTCTCCAGTGCTACGCTTCTTAGTATTCGGAGTTTGCATCGGTTTGGTAATCCGCTATGGACCCCTAGCCGAAACAGTGCTCTACCCCTAAGAGCGAACGCACCAGGCGCTACCTAAATAGCTTTCGAGGAGAACCAGCTATCTCCGGGCTTGATTAGCCTTTCACCCCTATCCACACCTCATCCCCTAACTTTTCAACGTTAGTGGGTTCGGACCTCCAGTTAGTGTTACCCAACCTTCATCCTGGACATGGATAGATCGCCCGGTTTCGGGTCTACTCACAGAGACTCTTCGCCCTATTCAGACTCGGTTTCCCTTCGCCTCCCTTATTCAGTTAAGCTTGCCACTGTAAGTAAGTCGCTGACCCATTATACAAAAGGTACGCAGTCACAACGCTATACGTCGCTTCCACTGCTTGTACGCATACGATTTCAGGTTCTATTTCACTCCCCTAACAGGGGTTCTTTTCGCCTTTCCCTCACGGTACTTGTTCACTATCGGTCAGTAGGTAGTATTTAGCCTTGGAGGATGGTCCCCCCATCTTCAATCAGGATGTCTCGTGTCCCGACCTACTCTTCGTTACCCAACAATGCGCGGTTTAAAATACAGGGCTATCACCTTCTTTGGCAAAGCTTTCCAGCTTATTCTTCTACTCACGCATTATCTTTTGTAACTGGGCTCTTCCGCTTTCGCTCGCCGCTACTAACAGAATCTCGGTTGATTTCTTTTCCTCTGGGTACTGAGATGTTTCACTTCCCCAGGTTCGCTTCGTTAAACTATGTATTCATCTAACGATACTTGTCTTAACAAGTGGGTTTCCCCATTCAGATATTTCCGGGTCAACGCTTTTTGCCAACTCGCCGGAACTTTTCGCAGGCTAACACGTCTTTCATCGCCTCCTACTGCCAAGGCATCCTTCGTATGCGCTTATTCACTTGACCATATAACCTCAAGTTAACTCTCGTATATGCACTCCTGAACTAAATCACTCACACATACACACGCACATTCTCTTACACAGTGATAATCGGTCGACTAAAACCCATCACCACAGCAGCCTTTTGCCTCTGCCTGTGTATCGCACTATCACATTACCCTCAGACAAGTAATGCTTCGTGCCTAATATCTTTACTTTATTATGCCTATTTACAAATTGTTAAAGAACATCTAACAACTTCATCCATTCATCCCTAATCACTTACTACCGTAAATCATTAAACACAAATAAATAATATTGCTCGAATTACATATGTCTTGGTGGAGCCAGACGGGATCGAACCGTCGACCCCCTGCGTGCAAAGCAGGTGCTCTCCCAGCTGAGCTATGGCCCCGAACGCTTCCTATCACCCTCGCCGCCAATTAAAATTGGTGGGTCTGGGTGGACTCGAACCACCGACCTCACCCTTATCAGGGGTGCGCTCTAACCAGCTGAGCTACAGACCCGCGTGCAGGCCAAGCATATGCTACCCTCAACCAGTAAAACCGCATACAATCGCAGTCCTACTAGCCTTGAGTCTCTATATTTCAGACGATTTGAATGGATGCCCATCGTGTAGGGCCTCCGTCGTTTTTTAAGGAGGTGATCCAGCCGCAGGTTCCCCTACGGCTACCTTGTTACGACTTCGCCCCAGTCATGAATCATACCGTGGTAAGCGGCCTCCTTACGGTTAGCCTACCTACTTCTGGTACAACCCACTCCCATGGCGTGACGGGCGGTGTGTACAAGGCCCGGGAACGTATTCACCGCAACATTCTGATTTGCGATTACTAGCGATTCCAGCTTCATGGAGTCGAGTTGCAGACTCCAATCCGGACTGAGAGCGGCTTTTTGAGATTTGCTTCCCCTCGCGAGTTCGCTTCTCTTTGTACCGCCCATTGTAGCACGTGTGTGGCCCTACCCATAAAGGCCATGATGACTTGACGTCGTCCCCACCTTCCTCCGACTTATCATCGGCGGTCTCCTTAAAGTTCCCACCTTTACGTGCTGGCAATTAAGGACAGGGGTTGCGCTCGTTACGGGACTTA
>Ga0302315_10003783_pt1:0-7500 | contig 13496 bp, 9 predicted proteins | sample III_Palsa_N3_1_FD_200532 | JGI IMG/M metagenome (GOLD analysis project Ga0302315, IMG submission 200532) | Peat permafrost microbial communities from Stordalen Mire near Abisko, Sweden - III_Palsa_N3_1 | ecosystem: Environmental > Terrestrial > Soil > Palsa > Peat permafrost | place... | reverse complement strand
TCATTCGCCTATTCTAGGTGCTTCATTGTTGAACATCATATCATATAAGGATCATTTTCATGCTTTGGATTAAAGCGTTTCATATCATTGCCATGGTGGCTTGGTTTGCGGGTTTGTTGTATTTACCACGCTTATTTGTTTATCACAGCACTGCCACGGATAAAATCAGTCAAGATCGTTTCGTCGTCATGGAACATAAACTCTATTACTACATCATGCATCCCGCCATGTTGGCGACTTTGGCGTTGGGTGCCATATTGGCCATGTCCAACTGGCCTGTTTACCAAGTCGGCGGTTGGTTTCACGCGAAGCTGTTATTGGTCATCTTCGTCATGATCTATCATCTTTATTGCGGACGTTTGCTGAAACAATTTAAAGTGGGCAAAAACACACACAGCGACCGTTTTTATCGCTATTTGAATGAAATTCCCACTGTATTACTAATCGGTATTGTTATCTTAGTAGTAGTCCGCCCTTTTTAAGAGCAGTTCCCTCCTTTGAAAAAGGAGGGTTAGGGAGGATTTTAAAATTTAAAAATCCCCCTTAATCCCCCTTTTTCAAAGGGGGAAATCAATCGATCTCTTCCATCTCAAAGTCTTCTTTCGTGGCATTGCAATCTGGGCACCGCCACGTTAAAGGAACATCGTCCCACTTTGTGCCAGGCGCAATACCATCTTCTGGCCAGCCCATTGCTTCATCGTATATATAACCACATAACAAACACATATATTTTTTCATATGTTTAAACCCTTTCCCATTCTCTTACATACACATCATTAGGGAATGATGATATACTGCTTGCGCGAATAGTTGCAAGGACTAAATGAAATGGCTGACACCAATATATATTCACAATCAAAACAATTGTTTGAACAAGCACAACAGCAAATCCCTGGCGGTGTGAATTCACCCGTCAGAGCGTTTCACGGTGTGGGCGGAACCCCCGTTTTCTTTAAACGCGCCGATGGCCCTTATCTCTATGATGAAGACGACAATCGTTATATCGATTATATCAATTCTTGGGGCGCGGTTATTCTGGGGCATAATGCACCTGTCATCCGCGAAGCCATTGAACAACAATTACAAAATGGCATCGGCTTCGGTGCGCCCACCGCCATTGAAGTCACCATGGCCGCTTTAATTTGCAAACACGTGCCTTCTATAGAAAAAGTGCGTATGGTCAATTCAGGCACAGAAGCCACCATGAGTGCGATCCGTTTGGCGCGCGCTTATACCAAACGCAATAAGATTATTAAGTTTAATGGTTGCTATCATGGTCACGCCGATTCATTTTTAGTCAATGCAGGTTCTGGCGCGTTAACCTTTGGTCAGCCCAGCTCACCAGGTATTCCTCATAATGTTGTTGAAAACACCTTAACAGCAGACTTTAATGATCTACGCAGTGTTGAACAATTATTCAAAAATTTTGGACAAGACATTGCAGCCGTGATCGTCGAACCGATTGCAGGCAACATGAACTTCGTATTGCCTGATGAAGGATTTTTAGCGGGATTAAGAAACTTATGTGATCAATTTCAATCCGTATTGATTTTTGATGAAGTGATGACGGGCTTTCGTGTTGCTTTGGGTGGCGCGCAAAGTATATATAATGTCAAACCAGACATGACTACGCTAGGTAAAGTCATCGGTGGTGGTTTACCTGTGGGTGCTTTTGGCGGTAAAAAAGACATTATGAATTTGCTGGCACCCGAAGGTCCTGTGTATCAAGCAGGCACTTTATCAGGCAATCCCATCGCGATGCAAGCGGGTATTGCTGCTTTACATGCGGTAGAACAAGCCGGTTTCTTTGAAAATTTACAAAAAAATACGCATTATTTATTAACTGAATTTAAAAACATTTCTAAAAAATATGGCTATACCTTAACATCGTATGCCGCAGGTGGAATGTTTGGCTTTTATTTCAATGATGGTTCACCCATTCATACCTTAAACGATGTGAAAAAATGTGATTTGGAGTTTTTCCAAACATTCTTTCATTTATGTTTAGGAAAAGGTGTTTATTTTGCGCCGTCCATGTATGAGGCTGGATTTGTGTCTGCTAAACATGATAAAACCATCATGGATGCCACATTGAATGTGATTGATCAAGTACTACATCAAATGTCATCCCGATAAGGGGTTATTGACGAAGGAGCCATGGTTGTGAGCGAAAGTGCACTGATTGAAGCGTTTAAAAACCCTGCGGTGTATCCTCACGCGATTGAACGTCTTGAGATTATCACGACACATATTTCATGGGTCATTTTAACCGGCACCTATGCGTATAAAATCAAACGCCCTGTCAAATATAGTTTTGTGGATTATAGTAGTCTTGAAAATCGGAAAGCATATTGCGAAAAAGAATTTGCATTCAATCAGTCGCTCGCTTCTAAAGTATATAAAGCGGTGTTACCTATTCGACAAACCGCAAACGGACCATCGTTACTGGGAGATGGCCCGATCATTGATTATGCATTGCAGATGCTTGAGTTTCCGCAAGATAAATTGTTAAGCACCGTGATAAAACAAAATGAAATCACGGCATCCATGATTGATGATATTGCAACACAAGTGGCATATTTTCATCAATCAGCACCGGTGGCTGCGTTAGATACGCCGTATGGAACATCGGAAAGAATTTTAAAACCGGTGAAAGAAAACTTTAGTGAAATACGCGCAAACCTAAATGATGAACTAGCGCTACAACAATTACAACATATTGAAACCTGGGCATTGGCCACACATGCGCAATTATCCCCTTTAATGCAGGCGCGAAAACAAGCGGGATTAACACGTGCATGTCATGGCGATTTGCATTTAAGAAATATTGTATTAATTGATCAAGCGCCCGTCATTTTTGATTGTATTGAATTTTGTGAAACCAGACGTTGGTTAGATCCCATGGCAGAAATTGGATTTTTCACCATGGACTTAATGCAACATGGTCGCACAGACTTAGCAATACGCTTTTTAAGCACTTATATGGAAACCACTGGCGATTATCCTGGCTTACAACTATTGCCATTTTTTATGTCTTATCGTGCCTTGGTGCGTGCAAAAATACAACTATATGATCGCTGCTTAACCACCGACGCGCCCGAACAAGAACGTTTTTTTAAGCAATATCAACAGTATGCAAATTTTGCAGAATCATTAATTATCAAAAGACAACCTATTCTATGTGTGATGCACGGTGTGTCTGGAAGTGGGAAATCTACACTGGCACAAGAAATCATATTGTGGCATCATGCCATCCGTTTACGTGCAGATGTGGAAAGAAAACGCTGGTTTGGGCATGAACCCAGTACCTTATATAGTGAACAAACCACTGAAAAAACCTATACGCATTTACTACAAACAGCTGCTATGCTACTTAAGACAGGATTATCGGTGGTGATTGATGCACGTTTTGCAAAGAAAAATCAACGTGATCAAGCGGCTGCTCTTGCAAATGCATTAGGCATTCCATTTAAGATAATCAATTGCACAGCCTCACAGACCTATTTGGAGCAAGGGATCGTACGTCGCATGCATGACAAAAATAATGTTTCCGATGCCACTCTTGCAGTATTAGAAAAGCAGCTAAATACCCAAGAAACGTTCACCGCTGAAGAAAACGCTTATACCATCACCATCCCTATGGATAAATGGTCACCCGAAGAGGTAAAACAAACGTTAACTTCGGCAGAGTTTTTTGGTAAAATAGAAAGTATATAATCGTTGAAAGGACGCACAACGGCCGGTGATGGCCTACCTAGGAGAGCATTCATGCCTGAGAAAGTCGGCGCTAAATCTAGCCGTAAAAAAGATAGTACACAGCCTAATGTTTCATCATTCGTGCCTTATAAGTTAAAAAAAGGCGAAGAATACATGAGTGATGAACAAGGTGAACATTTTAGAAGTATATTGAATGAATGGAAACGCGAATTGATGGAAGAAGTGGATCGCACTGTACATCATATGCAAGAAGATGCATCCAATTATGCTGATCCCAATGATCGGGCTACACAAGAGGAAGAGTTCAGTCTGGAACTCCGAGCGCGTGATCGCGAACGCAAACTGATTGAGAAAATTGATTTTGCGCTGAAGCAGTTGGATGAAAAAGAATATGGTTTTTGTGAAAGCTGCGGTATTGAAATTGGAATACGTCGCTTAGAAGCCAGACCAACGGCAACCTTGTGTATTGATTGCAAGACACTTGATGAAATCCGCGAAAAACACATCAATAGTTGATTTGAAGGTAAGCTGCTTAACAGCAATACGTTCAAGGCAATCCATTCGTCAATTTTTAACGATGCCCGTGCCCGTAGAAACGGTGCGGGCGATCCTCGATGATGCCAAATGGGCACCGTCGGGAACCAATACGCAACCGTGGCGCGTTGTTGTTGTGACTGGCGAAACCAAAAAACAGTTATCTGATGCATTGCTTGATTTACGACAGCAAAATGCACCCTCCTCACCTGATTATTTTTATTATCCGCAAAATTGGCGTGAACCTTATTTATCACGTCGCAGAGAATGTGGATTAGCGTTATATCAATCCATTCATATTGAAAAGCATGAAATAGAGAAACGTTTGGTCGCGTGGAATAGAAATTATACCTTTTTTGATGCGCCGGTCGGATTGATCTTTTTTATTGAAAAAAAGTTAGAAAAAGGATCTTGGTTGGACTGCGGAATGTTTATTCAAAATGTCATGTTGGCCGCGATGGGCCATGGGTTGGGAACGTGTCCACAAGCATCGATTGCGGAGTATCCTGATACCGTTAGAAACGTGTTGAATGTCTCTAATGATTGGCATGTGATTTGTGGAATGGCGTTGGGATATCCGGATTTTTCTGCCGAAATTAATCAATATCGGACGAGTCGGGTTGAAGTGGATGAATTTACAAGTTGGATGGACTGATCTAAAGCCCGTTTGGTGCTATATTAATCGTTTTATATTTTTTACTACAATAAAAACAGCCCGCACTAGGCGGGCTTTTTTATTTGTCACTTTATAAAACTTATCTACATAAGCTTAGAAAGCCACTTGAGCACGGATACCGACGCCGTTTACATCACGGTCATCAACATTGCTATTGCTGTCATTAGAATATGTTGCGCTAGCACGTACATAGTTCGCTTGGAACTTAACGTATTCGTTCACATACCAGTTAACACCCGCGGTCCAATCTGATTGTTTACCACGATGATCATTCTTATCGTCGTACCAACCATCAGCGATGTCACTCAAATCCAATACGCTGTAACGCAATGCAACTTCCCAAGCGCCCATATTGCTTGCTGGGTAAACGTTACCAAATGTACCACTGGCTTGTTCATATGTACGAGATTCGCCTGTTAATACATACGCTGCTTGTGCGTACCAACCACTAAATTCTAAGTTGTCGCGTGCGCCTGTACCTTGAACAAACATTTTTTGGTATTCAGCTTGGCCAGACAAGGGTCCGAAAATGCCACCCGCTTCTAAGCCAGCAACATCATAAGAATCGGCATTGGCTTCGCCAGTAGCGTAATCATAACCAAGATCAAGTGATTCGATCAGGCTGTCTTGATCACGAACGTCAAAACCGGTGTTGGTGCTGATAATAACATCTTCTTGGTTGTTATCAATACTTTGGTAAGCAACAGAACCGCCCAAGTGAACAACACGGCCTTCTTCATCGATAGGCGCAAATGTTAAACGTAAAGAAGCGCCGATTGGATCGGAATCTTCAAAACCGTTACCATAGTAAGTATCATACTGAGCTTCATGATCAGGTGCAAATATTGCAGCTGCATAGCTAACCATACCGGTTGAGCCTTCACCATATAAACCCACGCCATTGTTAGGACCAAACGCTTGTGCAACGTCTGCTTTTTCCATAAAATGAGTAACGTTAGCACCCATCCAGTTTTCTAAACCTTGAGGAGGACTGATACGACCAATGGCCAACCAAACAGGTTCAAAACCACCGAAACCCAACCAGGTATCATCCCATTCGGTTTCATCGATATCATAGGAGATTTGATAGCTCCACACATCATCCAACTCGCCAGTTACATCGATAGAAATACGACGAATATCTGCGCCGCTGTTAAATTGGTCATACCAACCTTTGTTCACATCATCTTCACGATCGCCAGAATAGGCAACCGCATCGGTTTGTATCAAACCACCAATTTTCACATGGCTACCATCGATAGCAGCAACAGCATTTGTTGACACTAAAGAGGTAATCCCTGCCAATGTTAACCCTGCTAGAAGGAACTGAGAGCGTTTTTCCATGAGTAGTACTCCTACTTACTGTTTAAAAGTTAATAAAAAATCATGCAACTAAATTATATCGAAACCCAGTTACAAAGCACCCGGTTTACGTCCGGTACATCTACAGCTTTATCTACGTGCCATGTAGTGTACCTAGGTTAAAAGACTGATGCAACAAGTTTTTTAGTTGCGCAATAATTTCTCTATTTCATCAGGTTCAACTTCCTGATAGGAACCCTTGCGCAAAGAACGAGGAAGCGTCAAAAACCCAAAGCGGATCCGCATTAAACGGCTCACTTTAAGACCCTGTGATTCCCAGAGTCTCCGAACTTCGCGTTTGCGACCTTCTTTTAATATCACCTGATACCAACGATTCGCGCCTTCACCACCGACCGTTTTTATCGAGTGAAAACTAGCGAGCCCATCTTCCAACATGACCCCTTTTTGCATCCGTTGACACATTTCAGGGGTGACTTCTCCTAATACACGTACGGCATATTCACGTTCAATTTCAGCCGAGGGATGCATCAGTTTATTTGCAATCGCACCATCATTGGTCACCAATAATAATCCTGACGTATTCAGATCTAAACGACCAACTGAAATCCATCGCTCACCCCGTATGGGTGGCAAGCTCATAAAAATAGTTCTGCGTCCTTCCGGATCATGTCGAGTACATACCTCACCTTCTGGTTTGTGGTACATCAACACACGCGCTTCATGCTGCGCAACTTTGTCTAAGGTGACGAGCTTTCCATCTAAACAAACTTTGTCATTTAGCGTGACGCGATCGCCTAATTTTGCTAACTGACCATTGACGGTGATCCGCCCTGCTGAGATCCATGTTTCAATCGTCCGTCTGGACTCTAAGCCTGCATCGGCTAACATCTTCTGGATACGTACTGCTAACATCAATTTATCCTATTGTTTTCGTGCCGCCCATATAAGGCCATAATACTTCAGGAACGCCAATGCGTCCGTCTTTGTCTTGGTAATTTTCTAATACCGCAACCAATGTTCGCCCGACCGCCAAACCAGAACCATTTAACGTGTGTAACAACTCTGGTTTACCTGTTTCAGGATTGCGCCAACGTGCTTGCAAACGTCTCGCTTGAAAGTCTAATGTGTTGCTGCAAGAGGAAATCTCACGATAACACGCTTGTCCAGGTAACCACACTTCCAAGTCGTAAGTTTTAGCGGCGGTAAATCCAATATCTGCGCTACAAAGTGTCATCACTCGATAGGGCAGT